>Ga0116223_10004611_pt1 | contig 11903 bp, 9 predicted proteins | sample Sb_taG_3_FD_90092 | JGI IMG/M metagenome (GOLD analysis project Ga0116223, IMG submission 90092) | Peat soil microbial communities from Weissenstadt, Germany - Sb_50d_a_PC metaG | ecosystem: Environmental > Terrestrial > Soil > Wetlands > Peat | place: Germany: Weissenstadt | collected 2010-09-21 | reverse complement strand
CAGAGAGCCTTAGCCGCTCTCCGCAGATCGGGCGCTTCGACCCACAGCATGCCGCCGTAGCGGCCGGAGCCCGCGCAGAAGACCTGCGCCGAAATAATATGGATGTTCGCTTCGGCCAATCTGTTGGCAGCGTCGGCCACCGCGCCCGGCCGATCCTCGCCTTGGATCAGAAAACCGGTCTTCTTCCTGCTCAGCTTGAATCCCGCGGTCTTGGCCGCCCTCCTGAAGGCGCCGCTATCCTCCGGGATGAGGTCCAATTGGAATTTGCGCGCACCATGCGGGAAAGCCGAGATGCCGAGCAACTTAACCCCGGCGGCCTGCAATGCCGCCCAGGCGCGTGCCCCCTCGCCGGGCTTATCCGGCACAGACAAGTAAAAATAGTCGATTCGCCTGATTTGGTCCGGCACGATATCTCCTTTTGACTCGTCTTGCGACCGCCGCGCGCCTTCGCGGCTCAAGCGTAGTTAATGGGATTCCTCTCCAACCAGCGCGCGTCGCGGACGGCATTGAACTTTTGGATGGCGCTTCGCCCTATGGCGCCGGTGAAACCCCGGGACGCCCATGCGACGCCGCCGCCAAATCCGACGGCGCCCCCGACCAGGCCGCCCAAAGCCGTGCCATATCCAGACCTGCGCCGTCCGGCCATAAGGGCGGTCAATACCCCTACAGTGCCGCCGATGGCGGTGGTCATCCAAACCGGGTTACTCGCAACCGGCGCAAAGGACTCGATCCGCTGAAGGGTCTTCATAGGTGCCTCGTGTATATAATACTCCGGATATTCAGATTTTAAACACTTTTTCTAAAAAAACGATTGGGGTGGATTCGCCCGCCAGCGCTCGATGGGGTACTATTGGCGTGATGCCCATGAAAGTGCGCGAGGTGATTCGTTTGATCGAGAAGGAGGGATGGGTGGAGATGCGATCAAGGGGCAGCCATCGCCACTTCAAGCATCCCGGCCAGGCCTTCGTGATCACTGTGCCCGGCAACGACGGAAAGGAACTCGCGCCAGGCACGTTAAACGCTATACTCAAGAAGGCAGGGCTGAAATGATCGCCAGACGTTATCCAATCGTCATCGAACAAACCGGGACAGGTTACTCCGCGTATTCGCCCGATGTCATGGGATGCGTGGCCGTTGGCGACACCGAGGAAGAGACGCGCCGAAACTTTCAGGACGCCCTGATTGCGCACTTTGACGCCATGCGCGAGGTGGGTGAGCCGATTCCGGAACCACACACTTCTGTCGACTACGTGGAAGTGGCCGCGTAGTCGCCGAGTACCGACGGCGTTACCGCAGCAACTCCTCCAGCAGCGCCGGGGTGTTGTAGAGCTTCTTCAACACTTCCGTCATGGCCGCGGTATGCACCGCAACCGTGCGATTGGTTTCGACCTCGTAGACGAAATCGCCGACCAGCGATTCGATGTTGCCATCGAAGACCAACCCCACGATGTCCCCGTTGCGATTGATTACCGGGGAGCCGGAGTTGCCGCCGATGATGTCGTTGGTGGTGACGAAGTCGAGCGGCGTCGAGAGATCCAGCTTGTCACGGCCTTCCTTGTACCGCGAGGGCAGGTACCACGGACCTTGAAAATCGAAGCTCTGGGCGCGGTCGTAAAGGCCGTAGAACGTGGTCTTGTATGGCGCCTGGGTGCCGTTCATGGGATAGCCCTTCACCTGGCCGTAGGAAAGACGCAGAGTGAATGTGGCATCCGGGTAGGTGGTCTTGCCGTACACGTCGAACCGCGCCTTGCCGATTTGCTCGCCGCCGCGCTGCTCCACGCTCTCGACGTTATCCTCCATCCATTTGATCAGCTCCCGCCGCAGGGGATCGAGCTTGCGCGTCAGTACGATCATGGGATCGTCGGAGGCCGTCACCGCCGCCTCGCCGCCCTCTACCAGCTTCTTGCGGACCGCGGGGTCGTACAGCTTGGTGCCCTTGGTCAAAGCGTCGGCGGTTTCCTTCGGGCTGCGTCCGCTCAGAATGATCTTGAGGAACGGATCGTTCGGCCCCATCTCGGCGATGTCCTGCTCCAGTTGCCCCGCGATACGCGCGGCCTCCATCCCGGGATAGATCGGAGCCGGCGAGAACATCTCGTAGCGCAACGATTCGAGCTGCGCCTCGTGGAAGCCGGGGAGGCGCTGGGCATCCGGCTTTTTGACCTCCGCGACGTATTGCACGATGTTGCTGGCAAGGCCGGAGAGCTGGGAATCGGTGGAGTGGAACCAACGCTCCCGCAGGCGCGTGGCGGCCTTCTTCTCGGCCCGGGCGATATCGTCCCAGGCGGCGCCGTAGGCATCCTTCCAGCGGGTGTTGGCCATCACCGCGGCGCGGAATGCCTCTTCCTCCTTGCGCTTCTTATCCATCACGTTTTTGTCGAGCAGTCCCTTGAGGCGGCCGTCGAAAGCCTTGACGCTGTTCTCCAGATCGAAGATTTCGCTTTCCGCCTGGCGCGCCTGCTCGGCGCCCTGGGCGGAGTATTTCCGCAGAACGTCGACACGGTGCTTCAGGATCTTGAGCACATTGGGCTCGACCATGTCGCGCTCGAGCTCCAGTTGCGCCAGCGTGTCGAGCCGCGAGCTGCTGCCCGGGTGGCCGGCCACGAAGACCAGCTCGTCGTTTTTGGCGCCTTGCGGATTCCATTTCAGGTAGTCCTTCGTCTCGATCGGCTTTCCATTCTCGTAAACGCGGAACAGGGCCATGTCGATATCGTGGCGCGGGTAGGTGAAGTTATCGGGGTCGCCGCCGAAGAAGGCGGCCTGCGCCTCGGGCGCGAAGACCAGCCGCACGTCGGTGTATTTCTTGTAGCGGTAGAGCCAGTATTCCCCGCCCTGGTAGAGCGTGACTACGTCGGAGCGCAGGCCGGTCTTCTGCAGGCTCTCGCGTTCGATTTCGGCGATCGCCGCCTTGCGCTTGGCGAATTCGTCCTCCGGCGTTTTGGCCCCCTGGAGCGAGGCCACCACGCGCGGCGTCACGTTCTCCATCGATTCGAGGACGTTGACTTCGAGGTCCGGCGACTTCATCTCCTCGGCGGACGTGGCCGCATAGAAGCCGTCGCGGATGTAGTCGTGCTCCTGCGTCGAGTTCTTCTGTAGCTGGCCGCGCGCCACGTGATGGTTGGTGAGCAGCAGCCCGCGCGGGCTGACGAACGATCCCGAGCCGCCGTCATTTAGCCGCACGCAGGACAGGCGGATGTGATCGAGCCACGCCTGCGTGGGTGTGAATCCGTACTTTTGCTGGAGCAGCTTGAGGGGCGGGTTGTCGAAGGTCCACATGCCTTCGTCGGAGCGGGCTGCCCAGAATGCGCCCAAAGAGGCGAGCGCGATGGTGAAGCGGAGAGTCTTTTGGCCCATGACCCCTTTATACCGAATTCCCGCGTCCAGAAAGGGTGGGGCAGGCCATCGCCTTCTGTGGGGCAGGCGTCCAGGAAGAGTGGGGCAGGCCATCGCCGTTTGTGGCCTGCCTTTTTCCGGTTGCCGAACAAGCGCACGACAAGAAACTAGAATGTGCGCAGCTTTAATCCGGGGATGTCGCGGAAATCCGCCGGATTCAGCGTCCAAACCTGTGCCTCGCGATTCAGCGCGCAGGCGCTGATTGCGATGCCGATCTCGCGTCCGCGGGGGCGCCGCAACTCGCGATAGAGCCGGGCGCTCAGGACCGCTTCCGGCGTCGAGAAGGGAATGGCAGCTTCGCTCGGGAACAGCGTTTCCTGGATCGCGATCTCGCTGGGAGTACGCGGGCCGCGCAGCCATTCATAGAGGACCAGGGCCGGCATGAGGATGCGCTCGCCCTCATCGATCAGCGAGTAGAGCAAGGCCGCGGATCGCCGGGGTCCCGCCAGACTGTCGATGAGGGCGGAGGTATCGATCACAATCAAGGATTCCTCCGCTTGCCCGGCGTCTTTCCGCCGGATCTTCGCCCGCCCGACCGGCGTGCTTCGCGCAACTGCCGGAGTTCACGGTCCACGGCACTGGAATCGGCGGAAGCGGGCCGCGCGAAAAACTCATCCAGAGCGCGCAGCTTGGAGAGTCGCTCGCGCGCGCTCAGTTTTCCGATTCGTTCATAGAACGCAAGAATCGCCTCGCGCACGATCTGACTCTTCGGCAAGGCCAGCCGGGCCGACGCCTCGTCCAGACGAGCCACCGTCGCCTCATCCACGGTGAAGGTGACCTTGGTTGCCATATCATTACCATATTACCATATCGAACGGCCCGCGCTTGGTACAGGGCCGGTGTCCCGACGGTTCGTCAGCCGGAGGAAATGGGAAGTGCGCCCGCCGCGGCGTCCGTCACCAGATCGTGACGAAGCAAGCGGCACTCATAAAGGAAATCGGGGCTGGAATATCAAGGTTACGGGCAGGCCCTTTATACCGAATTCGGGAGGATTTGATAAATCGGGGCCTGAGCGACTATCCTAAGTTAGGAGCCAGTTGCGTGATGAGCCGGACCATTGAACTGCCGGACGAACTCTATCGAAACCTGGAACGCACGGCCCGGGAGGGAGGCCTTACGCCCGAGGGCTGGATCGCCGCAACTCTGGCAGGCAACTCCAGATCGATGGAGAATCGTCCGCTATACGAGTCCCTCCAGGATCTTCTCGGTGTTATCGATAGCGCGGAAGAGCCGAGGAGCAGCCGCGCCCGAACGCCACTGGACGAGCTGATCGCCGCGAAACTCGAGAGTCAAGGACTTCGGAGACCGTGAACACCCTGGTCGACGCGGGCCCTCTGATTGCGTTGATCGATCGCGGCCAAGGAGATCTGCACCGTGTGTGCGTCACCGCCTCGAGTGCCATTTCCGGTCCCCTCTTGACGACGTGGCCCTGCTTGACCGAGGCCATGCACTTTCTCGGCAACCTCAGAGGCTGGACTGGCCAAGAAGCTCTCTGGCGGTTCGTTGACCGAGGCGCATTGCGAATTCACGCGCCGACCGAATCCGAGGCCTTACGGATGAGGGCGCTCATGCAAACGTATGCCGATACCCCGATGGATCTTGCGGATGCTTCGCTGGTCGCCGTAGCCGAAGCTCTACGACTCTACCGCATTTTTACTCTGGACCGTGACTTTCGCGTATACCGGATCAACGGCGTCACGCCATTTGAGGTAGTGCCCTAAACCGAATTAACCCGAAACTTTACGCCCTTATTTTTCGTCGAATCCATATGTTAAGCCGCCCTTTTGCCATGCCGCGCTACATCCTTTTGTCCCTCCTGTTGTGGAGCCTGCCTGCTTTCAGCCAGCGCATTTCCGACCGTGGTTTGATTCCCAACCGTTATACGGTGATTCTCGAAGACGCCCCGGTGTCCGGACGGTTTGTCAGCCGCGAGGAAATGGGAGGTGCACCCGCCGCGGCGTACCGCCAGCAGATCGAGACGAAGCAGTTGGCCCTCGTGAAGGAAATGGAGTCCCGGAATATCAAGGTGACCGGTAGGGAATCCACGCTGATCAACGCCCTCTTCGTGACCGTTACGCCGGACCGGCTGGCGGAATTGCAGGGCCTTCCCGGCGTCCTGGGAGTCCGGCCGATGCGCCGTGCCAAGCCGACGATGAACAAAGCCGTGCAAGTGATGAATGCGCCGGCGGCCTGGAATCTGGTCGGCGGACAAAGCAACGCGGGGAAGGGGATCAAGATCGCGATACTCGACACCGGCATCGACCAGACGCATCCGGCGTTTCAGGATTCTTCGCTGACCGCCCCGGCGGGCTTCCCGAAGTGCACCACGGGCCACCCGGAGGACTGCGCGTACACCAACAGCAAGGTGATCGTGGCGCGCAGCTATGTTCGCGCTCTGGCCCTGTCGCAAGTCACCGACCCGAAGAATCCGGCTGCCCAGTCGGTGCCCGACGACTATTCGCCGCGCGATCGTGTCGGCCATGGCACGGCAGTCGCGTCGGTAGCCGCGGGGAATACCAATACCGGCGCCGTGACCTTTACCGGTATGGCGCCCAAGGCCTGGCTGGGCAGCTACAAGATTTATGGATCGCCGGCAGTGAATGACAGTACCGACGACCAAGTGATGATTGAAGCGTTGAGCGACGCGGTTGCCGATGGCATGGATGTGGTGAACCTGTCCACCAGCGTTACCGCGCTCACCGGTGCGCTGGATATCGGGGCGATCTGTGGCAATCCCGCCGGCGTCCCCTGCGATCCTTTGGCGGCAGCCTACGAGGCGGCAGCCAAGGCGGGGACGATCATCGTCGTGGCGGCGGGAAACTTCGGCGACGACGCCTATTTCGCCGGCGCCCAGTATCCGAACTTCGACTCCATTTCGTCGCCCGCTACCGCGCCCTCGGTCATTTCGGCGGGCGCCAGCACCAACTCGCACGTGATGACTCCCGGCGTCAGCGTGAACGCGGCCAATGCACCCTCGAACCTCAAGGGAATTGCGGCGGAAATCTCGGATGCCACCTTCGCGCCCTCCCAGATTGGCGCCAACTCAGCGCCGCTGGTGGACATTACCAAGCTGGGCAACGACGGGCTGGCCTGCGCGGCGCTCCCGGCTTTCTCCTTGATCGGCTCCTACGCACTGATCGAGCGCGGGACGTGCGATTTCTTCACCAAGGCGACCAACGCACAGTCCGCCGGCGCCGTCGGCGTGGTCTTCTACATGGCGGATTCCTCCACCCTGATCAGCCCCTCGGGGCTGTCGTTCACGGGGCCCGCGGTCATGATTTCGAACAGCGACGGCCTGGCGCTCAAGAATTACATCGATGCCAACCCGGGCCAGCCGGTCACTATCGATTTGGCCGCGATCGACACCGACCTCAACACCTACAGCCAGGCGAATGCCCTCAGCCCCGCTGGACCCAATCAGTTGGCCAGCTATTCTTCGGTTGGTCCCACTCCGGACGGCGCCATCAAGCCCGACCTGGTAGCGGTGGGAGGGTTTGACTCGGCCCTCGCGGCAGGGATCTCGTCCGGCCTGTATGCGGCTACCCAGAGCTACGATCCGACCCTCGATTCCGGCGGCAGCACGCTCTACAGCGTGAATCGTTATTTGGCGGCGGATGGCACCAGCTTCTCGGCGCCGATGGCGGCGGGGGCGGCTGCGTTGGTCAAACAGGCCCATCCGGGCTACACCGCGGCCCAGGTCAAGTCGGCCCTGGTGAACGTGGCGTCCCAGGTCGTGACGACGGACGACATCGGCGATCCCGTGGATGTGCAGTGGTTGGGCGCTGGAATGCTGGATGCGGGAGCAGCCGCGGCGGCTACCGTGACCGCCGAACCGGCCACCGTCTCGCTGGGGTTCGTCAAGTCGGGCGTGTTGCCGGTCACCAAAACGATTACCATCACGAACAAGGGAACAGATTCTGTGACTCTGGCGGCAGCCGTGGCGGCGAACACCACGGCTAAGGGCGCCACCGTAGCTGTCGACAAACCGAGCATTACCCTGGCGGCGGGCGCCAACACTACCCTCACGGTCACTCTGTCGGGCACTGTGCCGGCCGCTGGAGAATACTCCGGAGCGGTCACCTTGACGGCCACCGGCGTTTCCTTGCGGCTGCCTTACATGTTCCTTGTGGGCGACGGGGTGGCATTCAACGCTAATCCCATTTTCGGGGCTGCCGGCGGCGTACCCGGGTCGGATGGGGGTACCCTCGCGGTCCTGGTCACGGATCAGTTTGGAGTCCCGGTTGTGGGAAGCCCGGTATCGTTCTCCATTGCTCCCAGGGGCTCGGTGACGCTCGAAAGCGTCTCGGGAGAGCCGGCATGCTCTCCCGCCAGTTCGCCGGTTTCCACGACGTGCAATACCGACAACTACGGCATTGCGTACACCGAAGCCATACTCGGACAAAACATCAGCACGCCCACGATTACCGCCCGGGCAGCGGGCATCACCTTCCAGTTGGGAGCGTTTATTCTGGCTGCGCCGCAGATCAACGCGGCGAACGGGGTGGTCAATGCGGCGAATTTCCAGAGCCCCGTGGCTCCCGGATCGTACATCACGATCTTCGGATCGAACCTGGTGGACTCGACGATTCTCACCAACGCCACCGGGGATTCGGAGACTACCACAATTCTGCCCTTGTCGTTGGACTTTGTAACCGTGAGCTTCGACGTGCCTTCAGCCGGTATCAGCGTGCCCGGGCACTTGAACTTCGTGAGTTCCGGGCAGATCAATCTTCAGGTGCCGTGGGAGTTGCAGGGGCAGTCCTCCGTGCAGGTGAAGGTGACCATGGATGGAGTTTTCGGGAACGTCGTCACGGTGCCGCTGGCCGCCTATACGCCGGGGTTCTTCGAGGGGAACGGCATTGCTGCGGCGATCAACGCCACGCAGGGCAACATCGTCACGGCGAGCACGCCGGTGCATGCCGGAGACGTAGTGGAACTCTTCGCCAACGGATTGGGCCCGGTGAACAACCAGCCGGCGAGCGGCGATCCGGCGCCGTCCAGTCCCCTGGCCACCACCACGACGCAACCCGTGGTGACGATCGGCGGTCAGCAGGCGCCGGTTTCGTTCAGCGGATTGGCGCCGGGATTCCCCGCGATGTACCAGGTCAACGTCACGGTGCCCTCCGGGGTGGCGGCCGGTGCTCCGGCGATTACCATGGCGATCGGCGGCACAACGTCCAAGGCTTCGACCCTCCCGCTGAAGTAGAGCGTAAGGCGCCTGAGACCAGCGGGTGCTCTTGGTCGGGCAGGCGCTTTCGGCCAATGCCACTTACTTTGCGATTCTGCACCTTAATTGTGGGGCGGACCCCCTGGTCCGCGCGGGACGCCCTCGTCCCGCTTTCGCCAATAGAATCAAGATTCGGCAGAAAGCGAAGAAGGCCGACGAGGGCGCTCCCCCGAGGGGACCCCGGCGAACAAGGGGGTCCGCCCCACAGCCAAAGTAAGTGGCATTGGGCGGAAGCGCCTGCCAACCGATTTCCTCAGCTCCTGACGGCCGCGGCTCAGATCAGAAGCCAAAAGTTCCAAAAAGAATCAGATCAACGCGGATGAGATTTGTTTTATCGGTGTTCGTCTGTGACCCCTGAACCGAATTAGCGCGAAACCTCGTGCACCTGTTTTTCGTCGAATTGAGCATGTTTGGCCGGACTCTTATCATGCCACGATACATCCTTCTGTCTCTTATTATTTTGTGGAGTTTCCCTGCATTCGCCCAAAGATACTCCAACCACTATGCGCTGATCCTCGCCGACCCTCCGGTGCTGGAGCGCTTTCCCGCCAGAGAGGCTGCCCGATCGGCGGCCGGCGAGAGTTACCGCCGTGAGATCGAGGCCAAACAACAGAGCCTCAAAGCTGCCCTGGAGGCACGCAATTTCCACGTGGTCGGCTCGGTGTCGATGTCCTCGAACTCGGTCTTCGTGATCGCGGCTCCCGAGCGGGTTGCGGAGTTGCAATCGCTTCCGGGAGTGACCGCCGTCATCCGCATGCGGATGCACAAGGCCAACCTGAATCGCGCCACGCAGCTCATGAATGCCCCCACCGCCTGGAACCTCTTGGGCGGCGTCTCCAACGCGGGAAGCGGCATCAAGATTGCCATCCTCGATTCGGGAATCGACCAGACTCACCCCGCTTTTCAGGACCCTTCCTTGCAGATGCCGGCGGGCTTCCCCATCTGCACCGCCAGCCATCCCGAAGACTGCGCCTACACTAATAACAAAGTGATCGTGGCGCGCAGCTATGTGCGCCTGATCGCGGCGCCCAGCGATCCCGCGAACCCCGCCGTGGACTCCAGTCCGGACGATTATTCGCCGCGCGACCGCGACGGCCACGGCACGGCGGTGGCATCGGTGGCGGCAGCCAATCAGAACAGCTTCGCGGTGACTTTTACCGGCATGGCGCCCAAGGCCTGTCTCGGGAGCTACAAAATACAAGGCACGGTGAACGGCAGCCCCGAAGACATCGGCGTGATGGCGCTCAACGATGCGTTTAACGACGGCATGGACATTGCGAACTATTCGCTGGGCGCGTTGGCCACCACCGCCCCTCTGGACACCGGCGCGGCTTGCGGCCTGCCGGCCGGTACGCCGTGCGACTTCTCGGCCTTCAATTTCGAAAAAATAGCGCAGGCCGGCATGGTCATCGCCGTCTCGGTGGGTAATGACGGCTTTTCCGGCAGCCAGCAATTCCCGACATTCAACCTGGTCTCTTCTCCATCCAATGCGCCTTCGGTGATCGCAGCGGGCGCGACCATGAACTCACACGTATTCGAGCCGGGCGTCAGCGTGCCGGGCGGCCCCTCGAACCTGCAGTTCATTGCCGCCCAGTCGAGCGATGGCTTTTCGGGCTTTACGAGCGCCGTGACCTTGCCGTTGATCGACGTGACCACAGTGGGCAACGACGGCTATGCCTGCACGAGCCTGCCCGCCAACTCGCTGAACGGGGCGATTGCGCTGATCCAGCGCGGCCCGGCGACCAATGCATGTACATTCGTCGCGAAGGCGACCAACGCGGCCAACGCCGGGGCGCTCGGTGTCATCTTCTACATGTACGATTCCACAGCTCCGCTCCCCGTCGAATTGCAGGACTCGGTGGGCGACCCACCGCCGTTGTTTGCAGTGATGATTGCGCTCAGTGACGGCCAAAATTTGAAGAGCTACGCCGCCCAAAACCCCGGCCTGACCGTAACGGTTGATCCTGCGGGAACCGAGATGGATATCGCGGCATTCAGCACTCTGTTTGGCTACGACCCCCCGCTGGCCGGGAACGAGTTTCTGGGGTTCTCTTCGCCGGGTCCGGACGCCGGCGACCTGTCCATCAAACCCGACCTGGTGGCCACCGGCGGAACCGATCCCAATTATGGCCCCGACCCCAACGACACCTATTTCTTTGGCCCCAGCGGCATGTACGTGGCCGCCCAGAGCTACGACCCGAGCGGCGCAGTCTACAGTCCCACCGGCTACGCCGCGGCCGATGGAACCAGCTTTGCCGCGCCCATGGTGGCGGGCGCCGCGGCACTGCTGAAGCAACTGAATCCCAATTTAAAAGCACCGCAAATTAAAGCCATCCTGATGACTTCCGCCGCACACAATACCACCGTGGATGAATTCGGCGATCCCGTGGACGTCATCCAGACCGGCGCAGGCCGGCTCGACGCCGGGGCAGCCGCCAACGCGACCTTTGCGGCGAACGTGGTCACCACCGACGGCACCAACCCCGTCTCGCTGTCCTTCGGGGCACTCAAGAGCGGATCGCTGCCGATTACCAAACAGATCCAGCTCACCAACTTCGGTTCCAGCCCGGTGACACTGGCGGTCTCGACCGCCGCCAACATTCCCGCCACGGGGATTTCGATCGCGGTCGATAAGACCAGCGTGACGGTGGGTACCGGATCGAACAATACGGCGGCGGTCAACGTCACGCTTTCCGGGTCGATTCCGAGCACGGCGGGCGAATATTCCGGCAGCATCACGTTTCAAGGCGGCGGCGTTTCGGCGGCAGTGCCCTATATGTTCCTGGTGAGCGATGGGGCCGCCTTCGACCTGATTCCCATCCTGTTTGGACAAGCGGCTACCAACAATTCCTGCACGGAAGGGCTGCCGGGCCAGGATATCGGCCCTCTGGCGGTGAAGCTCTTCGACAGCGCCGGCGTGCCGTTGGTAGGCACTTCCGTCACCTTCAGCCTTTCCCCCCGCGGCAGCGCCACGCTGGGGAGCAGCACGGTCAACTCCGTCGGCTATAAGGCGCCCGCGTGCACTCCGGCCAGTTCGAGTACCTCGGTCGTCTGCAAGACGGATCAGTACGGAATCGCCTATGCGGAACTGACGTTGAGCAAAAACGTGGGTGCGACACCCGGCATTACGGCTGGAGCCACCGGCGTGTCATTCATCTTCGGCGGCGCCAGCGTGTGCCCTCCGGCGGTCATCCCCCCGCCTGATATCACTTCCGTTACCGATCCGGCTTCGGGCGGCACTACCATCGTGCCGGGCTCCTATATGCTCATCACCGGCGCGAACGTG
>Ga0116223_10004607_pt1 | contig 11906 bp, 13 predicted proteins | sample Sb_taG_3_FD_90092 | JGI IMG/M metagenome (GOLD analysis project Ga0116223, IMG submission 90092) | Peat soil microbial communities from Weissenstadt, Germany - Sb_50d_a_PC metaG | ecosystem: Environmental > Terrestrial > Soil > Wetlands > Peat | place: Germany: Weissenstadt | collected 2010-09-21 | reverse complement strand
GTCGTGAGAGAAAGGAAAGGAAATAGGCGTAGCGACTCGTCAGATCCTCAAGCGTCCGTGGGCTCAGATGACTCGCCACACCACCATCATCCAGCACACCTGCTGCTTCTTGCGAGGCCTTCCAGGTTTCGTAATCGGCCTTGGGCCAGTCCGCGAGAGGGAGCGCCTTTTGGCTCGGCGGATTTCTGTAGGGCTCGGTCATTGGCGCGGGACTTCAGTCGTCGCCCTCGAGCGCCATGGCCGAGAACTTGCGCACGGCCTCCACCGTCTCCAGTCCGACGTAAAAATTGATCGTGGTCTGCAAGTTCTTGTGGCCGAGAACGCGGCGGACAAACTCGTAGTTCGCCGGGTCCTTCTCCAAGATGAAAGCCGCAGCGAGGTGGCGGAATTGATGCGGCGTCACCCTTATGCCGAGTTCCTTGATGATGCGCTTAATGATTTGACCGCTCAGTGTCCCCTTGGTTTTGTGCCCATCGAGCTCACCGGGCAAGAGCCAGGGGTTGTCACTGCGGCACAGACGAGGCCGGAACACTAAGAGGTAGCGCCCGAGCATCTCGCTCACAACCTTGGGCAGGGGGTATTCCAGAGGAGGTCGTTCTTGACGTCCTCTGGTGGAATGACCAGGTGGTAGGTTGGCTCAGGTCCGCCAACCCGTATGACATTCTTTTCAAGATGGAGCGCGGCCAGATTCGCAAGCCGCATCGGAGCGACTAGCTCGATCTGAATGGCCAACGCGATTTCGGCCTTTACCGCGGCCTGGACAAGCGCGCGTCGCGCTCCGCCAAAGCCTCATCGAAGTGTCGCCTTGGCAGCGCCTTGAGGCGCGCGCGGGTCTGTGGATCTTTGAACGCTCGGATGACCGCCATGTTCTTTTCGGTCAGGCCGGGACGGCGTTTCGGGCGAAGCTTGAGACAAAACCGCTCAAGCTGTCGGAGCTGTTCCTCCGGCGCCTTCACATAGACCCGCGCAATCGCGTAAAGCCGCTCCGCAAGGTCTATGGTGAAGGTGACGATCTTGCCGTCTTTCTTCGCGAGGTAGTGTTTGAGGATGGCTCGTGTCGGGCTTGATCGCGTCGACCGGGCATTCCGGCTCGCAGACGCCACAATCGATGCATTCGTCGGGATGGATGACGAGCATGTTGTCGCCCTCATAGAAGCAGTCGACGGGCAGACTTCCACGCAGTCCATGTATTTGCAGCGGATGCAGTTTTCGTTGACGACGTAGATCATTGAACCTCCCGCGAACGCCTATAGCGGGCCTGAGAATCGCACGACGTGGCACGTTTCGGCCAGCTACACAGTTATTGCTTGATAATCTATATCAAGCCTATAGGGTATTGGAATTGGAGAGAGAGCCCTGCCCGTACCTGAAAGCGGGACCCAAACACCTTCCCGGGCTTTTGGGTTTGGCGCAGGGCTCCGCTCTCACCTGCCGAGCCTCTGTTCGCTCGTTGTCCGGCGGCATCAGAATCAGGAGAGAGACATGACCTTTCAACAATCCCATGCGGCGGACAACAACGCTCCCTCGCGGCGATCGAGCCGGACAACCCCGAAATGGGACAAACCCATCAACGTGACGGTGGAAAATGTCGTGAAGAGTTACGGCAAGACCTTTGCCATCAAAGATGTCTCGCTCGACATTCGCGCCGGTGAACTCTTGGCGCTTCTTGGTCCTTCCGGCTCGGGAAAGACGACCTTGCTGCGCATCCTGGCTGGCCTCGACCAGCCAACCTACGGGCGGGTGACTTTCGACGGCGAGAATGCACTCGGACTGCCGGTGCAGAAGCGCAATGTCGGGCTCGTCTTTCAGAACTACGCCTTGTTCCGCCACATGACCGTCCTCGGCAATGTCGCCTTTGGCCCTAAGGTGCGGCCCCGCGATCAACGCCCGAGCGAGAAGGAGATTCGCAAGCGGGCGCTCGATCTCATCGATCTTGTTCAGCTCGGTGGACTCGAAAATCGGTATCCAACTCAGCTGTCGGGCGGCCAGCGCCAACGCGTTGCCTTTGCTCGCGCTCTTGCCATCGAGCCGCGCCTGCTTCTTCTTGATGAGCCGTTCGGCGCGCTCGACGCACAAGTAAGAAAAGAGTTGCGCCGCTGGCTTATCGAGATCCATCGGGAGACTGGGCATACGACGGTGTTCGTCACCCACGATCAGGAGGAGGCTCTTGAGCTTGCCGACCGCATCGTGGTGATGCGTGACGGCCGCATCGAACAGGTCGGCACGCCGGACGAAATCTACGACGAGCCGAACTCGCCCTTTATGTTTTCCTTCATCGGCGAATCGAGTGCGCTTCCCGTGCGCGTCGACCAGGGCAAGCTTTGGCTCGACCAGCATCCGCTCGATCTCGCACCCGGCAACGTCCCCAACGGTCCGGCGAGACTGTTCCTCAGGCCGCATGATGTCGAACTCGTGAACGACACGCGGGGCGCCATCCCTGGGGTTGTATCCTTCTTGCGGCGGCAAGGGGGTACGAGGCGACTCGACCTTGAGATCAACGGCTATGGCGATCGAATTGAGATCGAGGTGCCGGCCAATTTTAGCCATCTGTCGGGACAGGTCGCCATTCGCCCGCGCCGCTTCCGCGTCTATCCGGTGGCGGTCTAGTCCTATGATCTCACAGAAAGCTAAATATGCCTTCCACGCCTTGGCCGCGCTGGCGCGCGCCGATTCCTTGGTGGTAGGAGAGATCGCCGCCCAAGAGAGAATTCCGCGGAAATTCCTCGAACAAATCCTGCTCGAGCTCAAGCGCCATGGCATCGTGCAGAGCCGGCGCGGCAAGTTCGGGGGCTATGGCCTGCTCATGCCCGCCAATCGCATCACCTTCGGACAAGTGCTGCGCATCCTTGACGGCACGATTGCGCCGCTTCCCTGCTTGAGCAGGATCGCCTATCGGCGGTGCGCCGACTGTCAGAGCGAGGAGAATTGCGAGATCAGGCGCGTCTTCGCCAAAGTGGCCGAGTCGGCGAGAGACGTTCTCGACCGCACCACCATCGCCGACGCCATCGTCAACAGTGGCGCGCCCGATGCGGCTGCGGTGAAGGGACTGCGAGACGCTGGCGTGGGCGTCTACTGAGCTAGCAATTCACCTGCGACTCCACGAGCTGGTCCATGACGAGCGCAGGCTCCTCGCAGCCGGCGGGTCCGATGTCGTGCGCCGGGACGCCGGCAACGGTGCGACGCGGCGGCACATCCTGCAGCACCACGCTGCCAGCGGCCACCCGGACGCAATCACCGACCTTGATATTGCCGAGGATCTTGGCGCCCGATCCCATCATTACACCCGACCCGATCTTGGGATGCCGGTCGCCGTGCTCGCTGCCAGTGCCGCCAAGCGTAACACCATGAAGCAGGGAGCAATTGTCGCCGATCACGGCGGTCTCGCCGATGACGATGCCGGTGGCGTGGTCGAGCATCACACCCCTGCCGATTCGCGCGGCGGGATGAATGTCGACCTGAAGAATGCGGGACGAGAGGCTTTGTAGATAGAGCGCGAAGTCATGCCTGCCGGCGTGCCAAAGCGCATGCGCAAAGCGGTAGGTTTCGAGTGCGTGGTAGCCCTTGAAATACAGTAAGGGATCGATCAGCCGCCGGCAGGCCGGATCGCGTTTGGCGACGGCAATGAGGTCGGCACGGAACACTTCGCCGAGGCTCTGGTCGGCAGCGAGCACCTCATGAAAGGTCTTATGCAGAAGCCCGGCATCGACGGAATGCTCAAGCCGCTGCGCCAAGCGATGACACACGGCATCCTCAAAGCTTGGTTCGCTCAGGATCGTCGCGTAGATGAGGCTCGCAAGCACGGGCTCCTTGGCGCTCATCTCCTCCGCCTCGCGGCGCACCTGATCCCAGATGGGGTCGCGGCGATTGATCGGAGTTACCTGCGGATCGGAGAACCAAGGCTTTTGCATAATCGAATCCTCTGGACGTGAAGTTACTTCCTATAGTCTATATATTTAGTCTAGATTGCAATGACCTTTGATCCTGCGCTCGACGAGCGAACCAAAGGTCATGCTGCTCCCCCCGTTACCTTGAGCTTCGGTGGCGTCTGTTGCCCCGCCAGCCGCGCGAGCAAATGCGCCGCGAGCTCGGCGCATTGCACGCGGATGTCGGGAACCGCCATGATCTCCCAGAACGCGGCGCGGGTCAGGGGCCCGACGGCATAGAGCACCGGCGAGGCGCGTCCTGATTGGTCGACGATCGCGCAATTGGCGTCGACATTGATGCCGATCCCGAGCGGGTCGGGCCGCGCGAGGTTTTGCGCAATCAAGTGCTTCAAAAGGGGATTGGTCGTCGCCAGCGGATCGGTATAGACGCCCGTACACTCCGCCACCTTGGCCACATCCAATGTCTCGGTCGCGGCGCTTCCGCGGAGGCGATAGGTGACGCGGGCAAGCGCCGCGCACGGAACGAGCGCCAGCGTCTTGGCGGCAATGATGCGAAGCTGCCCGGAGGCGAGCGCAACTTGGATCTGCTGCTCCACTTCGGGCGCCATGCGGTGCCGATGTGCTTCCCACCACGCTCGCGCATGCCGTAGGAAGCGCTGCTTGGAGTCGAAGGGAAGCCGCCGCCAGATTTCCCAGGTGTAGGGACGGATGCCGTCGACGACACTTCGCCAATCTCCGCCGCGCGCCATGGTGTCCTTGGCCAAGCGCCGAAGCCAGCGCCACAGCGTGACGAGGCTCGCGCCGAACGGAATGTCATCCCGCTTGAGCGTCAAGGCCGAGACCTGACGGTGTGCTTGTGGCAAGAGTCCGCGCCGGGATATGGCGTAAATCGGACCGCGATGACCATCGGCTTTCAGCGAGACTACGAAGTCCACCATGGTTAGTCCGGTGCCGCGGATCAGCACGGCGGCGTCCCGATCCACGCCCGCATCCGCCGGGCTCTCCCAAGGATTGACGTAGCAAGCGGGAGCGCCTCGCACTGCCTCGTCGTGACCGGTCGCGAGGACCGCCATGTCGGAGGCGAAGCATCTGCCGTCGTCGACGCCGATACGCACGCCCGCGGGAGTCACCGTGATGGCGCGGCCTTCGCCATAGATGACTTGCAATCGTCCGGGCTTCCCGGGAGGGCCGAGATGCGGCGTGATGAGCTGGGCAATGTAGCGGCCATAGACGCGACGCTGCGCGAAGGTCAGTGGCCCGGGCTGCTCGCCGTGGGCGTCATCGTCGTTCTCGGCGAGCCATCGGCAAAAATGCAAGGGGTCGTCGGCAAACGCGCTCATATTAGTGGCGCGCACGTTCAACAAATGACCGGGCTGCGCCGTGCTGTAGGCCATGCCGCGGCCGACCGCCGGACGCTTCTCGATGAGCGTCACGTGGATATCGTCTTCGTCGTTGCGCAAGAGATGGCAGGCGAGAAGCACGCCGCTCGCTCCGCCGCCAACGATGGTGATGTGTTTGCCCTTCGCCACCGACAACTGGAAATCGCCTCAACAAATCTCGCCCAAACGGCGATCTTGGATCAGAAGCCGCGTTTGCCACGCTCCACCGACAGGCGGTGCAGCGCCGCAACCAGCGCGTCGACATCCTCTGGCGTGTTGTAGAGCGCGAAGGAGGGACGCACGGTGGTCTCATGGCCGAACCGGCGCAAGATCGGCTGGGCGCAATGATGACCGGCACGCACCGCGATGCCTTCCCGATTGAGGGCCACACCGACATCCTCCACGCGCCACTCATCGAGCACGAAGGAGATGGCGCCGGCCCGCTCCCGCGGTGAGCCGATCAGAGTGAGGCCCGGCACCGTGCGCAGGCCTTCCAGCGCGTAGTTCAGGAGGCCGTGCTCGTAAGCCGCGATGTTAGCCATGCCGATCTGTTCGACATAGTCGATGGCAGCACCGAGCCCGACGGCATCGGCGATGGTGCCGGTGCCGGCCTCGAATTTCTCCGGCGGATCCTGGAAGACACTCTTCTCGAAGGTGACGTCCTTGATCATGCTGCCGCCACCCTGCCAAGGGGGCATCGCTTCGAGCTCCGCCATCTTGCCGTACAGCGCGCCGACACCGGTCGGGCCGAAAACCTTGTGCCCGGAAAAGACGTAGAAATCGGCGTCGAGCGCCTGCACGTCGACCGGCATGTGCGACACCGCTTGCGCGCCGTCGACCAGCACCCGGGCTCCGTGGCGGTGCGCCATCTCCACCATGTCGCGCACCGGCGTCACCGTGCCGAGCGCATTGGAGACATGGGTGAAGGCTACGATGCGCGTGCGCGGGTTCAACAACTTCTCATATTCGTCGAGCAGCACGTCGCCGCGATCGTCGACCGGCGCGACGCGGAGCTGGGCGCCAACCTCGTTGCAGAGCATCTGCCAGGGGACGATGTTGGAGTGGTGCTCGAGATGGGTGACGACCACCTCGTCGCCCTCGCCGACGTTGCGCCGACCCCAGGATTGCGCCACCAGATTGACGGCTTCGGTGGTGCCGCGCACCCAGACGATAGTCTCATCCGACGGCGCGTTGAGGAAACGGCGTACCTTTTCGCGCGCGGCTTCGAAGGCGTCCGTCGAACGTGCGGCGAGCGCATGCGCGGCGCGGTGGACGTTGGAATTCTCGCGCTCGTAGAAATAGGAGATGCGGTCGATCACCGCTTGCGGCTTTTGCGTGGTCGCGGCGTTGTCGAGCCAAATCAGGGGCCGGCCATTGACGTATTCGTGCAGGATCGGGAAATCGCGGCGGAAGATATGGGCGTCGAACTGGCGCGCGCCGGAGATAGGGGGTAGAGCGAGTTCTGGAACGTGCTGCGACGGTAAGGCGCCCAGATTGAGAGCCTGACCATTCCACCCGTAGGGAAGCGGATTTGCGCGGGAGGACGCGCTCAAGCCTTCGTCGAGGAAATAATAAGACTCGCGTGGATTGGTAGCGCCCAGTCCGGGACCGGCGCGCGTCTCACCGCTATAAGGAGCGGCTTCGCTTTGCGGCCATGCATCCCCGCCCTTCTCGCCGGATGGCTGCACGAGCCCAGCAACCGTGGGCGAGCCAGCGAATTTCAGCGGCTCGAAGGCGAAAACCGGAGCCGAGGGAGGACTCGCGCCCGGCGGCGGCACCGTCGGCACGGTGGCGGCCGGCGCGAAACTCGTAGTCCCAGGGGCTGCTGCAACGAGCTGCTCCGCCCCATGCACGGGCGTGGATGGCAGGCTCGCTCCCGGACCGCCATTCAGGAGGCCGAGATTGTCGAGCGATGGAAGGACCGACATGGCGCCGCCAAGCGTGCTTGGAATAGCGGCAAGGTCGATCTCACTCAGCTGGGCTCCGCTTGGGAATTGTGAGGGACCGGCCGAAGACAATGGCGGGGACGGCAAAGCGGGCGCTACACCCGCGGCGCCTTTCTCGCCGGATGGCTGGGCTGCCGCGGCAGCCAGCACCGATTCGCTCGCCCTCGCGAGCGGTTCATAGGCGTGGACCGGGGACGCCGGCACGGTTGCGCCTGGTGTCGGTACGCCAGCCGCGCCGGGCGTCAAATTCGGCGACACCGGCGGTGCGGCGCCTGGCGCGCCGGGGACCGACGCTATGACGGGCTCGTGGGCGAAGACTGGCGCCGACGGCAGCCTCGCGCCCGCCCCAGGCGGCGCATCGACGGGCACGCCGCGGAACAGCGAATCGGCGATCGAGGCGATCCAAGCCGGATCGGGTGCCGAGACTTGCGCGGCCGCAGCCCGTTCGAACTCATTTGTCACTTGCTACGGCTCCGCCCAGCCTTCGTCTGCCTGTGCTCAGGCGCCACATAGGTGTGGCCATACTCATGATACTTGCCGACCTCCGCGTTCTCGAGCACCCCAAGCGCATCCTCGGTGAGGACCGCGAGCGAGCTGTAGAGCGAGACAAGGTAGGAGGCGATGGCCTTGCGATTGATGCCCATGAAGCGGACCGAGAGGCTCGGCGAGACTTCGCCGGGAACGCCGGGTTGGAACAGTCCGACCACGCCCTGCTTCTTCTCGCCCGTGCGCAAGAGCAAGATCGGGGTCTTGCCGTCTTCCAGCGGAATTTTGTCGGACGGCACGAGCGGCAGTCCACGCCAAGTCAGGAAGGGCGAGCCGAAGAGATTGACGGTGGGGGGCGGAACGCCGCGGCGCGTGCATTCACGTCCAAAGGCGGCGATGGCAGCGGGATGCGCCAGGAAGAAGGCTGGCTCCTTCCACACTCGCGCAATCAGCTCGTCGAGATCGTCCGGCGTCGGGGCGCCGGTGCGCGGGGCGATCTTCATCGACGGCGCGGCGCTGGCAAGCAGGCCATATTCCGGATTGTTGATGAGCTCGTGCTCATGCTGCTCCTTGACCTTCTCGATGAGAATGCGGAGCTGCTCCTGGATTTGGTCGAAGGGCCGGCTGTAGAGGTCCGACACGCGGGTTTGGACGTCGAGGATCGTGGTGATCGCGCTCAGAAAATATTCGCGCGGCGTCTCATCGTAATCGACGAAGGTCTCCGGTAGATCCTCGTCCCGGTCCTTCGGCGGACTTGACTCCACGACGTCGGCCGAGACAGCCGTCGCCCCGCGGGTCTGCTTCACGCGGTTCAAGCGGAAGATACCGGCCTCAACCGGCGTCCAGGGTAGGAAAGGAATGAGCCAGCGGGGGGTAATCCCGTCCCACTGCGCACGCGTCTTTGTGGCATTCGCCAGTTGCCTGGCAGCACTTTCGGCGACTGTTCCACGACCATTGGCCATCCGATTGATCCCTTAATCGCTATTGCAAAACCAAATCAGCGCGCTGCCGCCGCAAGATGCAGCAGCCGGAGTCATGTGCACGTCTGGGGCGTTTCTCCACTCCGCGGGCGCCACCGGTGGCGGCGCCCTTCGGCATGCGGCGCAGTAAAATATCGCGGCGCCTGAAGCAAGCAGTTCTTGCAGGCGCTAAAATCTTTGCAACAATAGTTCATAACTAAGCTCCCTCAATATACCGCATAAAACGATGCAGCCCCGTGTTGCGCCCGTCATGGAATATTATTCCATTATGGAAAGACCATCTTTTTCGACCAATAGTTCAAGTAAAACATCCTAATTATGACAGAGCCGGTCAGGTTTATCATAAATACTCTGGCTATTTTTCGGGCAAGCTGCGCAAACCGGGGTCAGTGTCGCGGGGCCTAAAGGACCCCAAGAATGATTGCTGCCACGAAGGCGAAGGAGGTCGCTGCGAGGATCGCTGTCAGGGTGCGTGTCGTTGTCATTGGAGCACTCTATGCATTTACACGATTAATTCTATAGGATTAATCGAGAATGGGGGAAAGCGCTGCCCTCTGTCAAGCGACAGACTGAAGCGCCGCGACTTCGATGTGTTTGTTAGGCCTCGCTCGCTCCAGCCGAGACGGCCTCTCCGGACGGCCTCGCCTGCACAAGGAGACGAGCCAACCCGATGCCGATGAGCATCGCGGGCACAAAGATCAGCGTACCCTTCGCCAGCAACGGAAGCGAGGTGATTGCGGGACCGGGGCAGAATCCCGACAGGCCCCAACCGATGCCGAACAGCGCCGAGCCGAGAACCACTTTCGTATCGACATTCTTCGCTGCCGGGAGCGAGAACCGATCCACCAGAACCGGTCGCGGCCGCGTGGAGGCGAGGCGATAGCCGAGAAAAGTCACCACGATCGCGCCGAGCATCACGAAGATCAGGCTCGGATCGAAGGTGCCGGCGAGATCGAGAAAGTTCTGCACCTTTGCCGGATTGGCCATGCCGGAAATGAGAAGCCCGAGCCCGAAGATCAGACCAGCGAGCCCATTGATGGCGGCGCGCATGGTCAGCCTGCCACCACGTGCCGCATCATGAACACCGTCGCAAATGCCGTCCCCATGAAGATCGCCGTGGCGATCAGCGAGCGGAGCGACAGCCGCGCCATCCCACACGCGCCGTGGCCGCTGGTGCAGCCACCTCCATAGGCCGCGCCAAAGCCGACCAGAAGTCCTGCCACTGCCATGAGGCTCGCACTGCCGGACACGGTCTGGGCAAAGGGCGTTCCCGTCACCACAGCATAGAGAAGTGGAGCAGCAATCAGACCGAGGACAAAGACCGCGGCGCCGCCAGGATCAGCACCGGCATAAGGTGGGAACAGTCGGCCGAGAATGCCGCTGATGCCCGCGACGCGTCCGTTGAACAGCATCAGCATTACGGCGGCGGCGCCGATAAGGACGCCACCGACCGTTGAAGCCAGTGGGGTAAACTGCGTAACGGTCATGACAGTACCTCACATCGGTCGCGTCTTCAGTCCGCGCCTAGGTCAAGCGATTGCCTTTGACCAGAATGGGGCCCTCGCCGGTTCAGCACCTCGGCCAGATCGGCGTCCTCGATCACGGGAACGATCTTCAGCTCCATTAGGTCACTCCACATCAGGAAAACTTCGCCAACGCTTTGACGTCTTCACAGTCTAGAAGGTCGAAACCGCCACTTAAGTCCGCGGCCGTCCACCGGCTGAGGAGTTTGACACCTTCGGGAAGTTGGCCACCAGCGGCCTTAAACCGGGAAATGGCCTCATCGCGTTCCTTTGGCCTGATCGTAAATGTCAGCATTAATCTCATGGCGTCCTCCCGACGTATAGGCGGGCGGGCAGTCGCAATAGACATACGGCCTCGGCACCTGTGGGAAAGCAAATGCAAAAAGAAAGCGCAAGTAATCGATCCATGACGGCCGCACGCTCCTCGCCGCGGGAACATCTTCAGCACCCGGGCAGGTGCTCACAGCGGAGCTCCTAACACTCCTTTCCAATAACTCGCGAACACGACGGCCGAGAGCAGGAAGCCGAGAATTACGTTGACCACGACGCCCGCCGTAAAGCCGAGGAAGGGCTTCGATCCAACGCCGGCAAATTCGCGGAAGCGGGTAGTGAGGCCGATCGAGAAGAAGCAGAAGATAAAAGCCCAGCTCCGCAGATCCTTGAGCGGTGCGACGAGGTTCGGCTCCACCACCTTCTTGTATTCGTCGTAGGAGTAACCGGCGCTGAGAAGCGTGACCAGGGCCGAAGCGATAAGGAAGCCCAGCACAAATTTTGGGAAGCGCCACCAGATCTCGGCGGGGCTTGGCCTTGCATCCGTCGGTTTAACCTCCCAGCGCAGGGTGGCGATCAGCGCAAAGATGAAGGCCCAGATGCCGATCCAGATGTCGCGGCCGATCACCTTCATCAGGGTGAAGGTGGCTAACGCCTGCTCGCTTGTGCCTTGAATGGCGCCCGCGGAGGCTTCCGCCATGCCGCCATAGGCCTGTGCCGCCGCTAGGCCGGCCGCGTCGGCAAATTCCGAATTGCCGATCCAGGCGCCAGCGACCGCTGCATGCAGCTGTAGCATCTTCGAAGCGAAAGGCAGTACGAAGATCATCACGATTGCCCAGAGGATCACGAGCGTAATGGCGATTGCGACCTGCTCTTTGGTCGCCTTCACAGCGCTCGCCATGGCGATCGCTCCAGACACTCCACAGATGGCCCCGCCAGCGCCAAGGCAGGCACAAAGCCTACGGTCGACTCCCAGCGCGCGACTTGCGTAGAAGATGACGACGAAGGTGACGACAGAGACGATGGTCGCCTGCAGCATGGCAAGGGGACCTGCCCAGATGATGAGCGTGAAGGGAAGCGTGGCGCCGAGCAAAACAATGCCCGTTTTGATGTAGTACTCGACGCGGAAGCCTGCATCCATCCACGCCGGAAGCGGCAAGAGGTTCGAGATGATGAGCCCAAGAACAAGGGCTACGAGTGGTGGTTCGAGATTATAGGCGCCGGCCTCCTTCCATTGACCGATCACGAAGATAATCAGCGAAGCCACATACACGAAAAGGAACGATGGGAGGAACTCGTCCAGCTTCCACCCCATGGCCCAGGTGCTGACTCCGAGGGCTGCGGCCCAGAGCAGGAATTGCAATAGGTAGCAGTAGTATTGTGCAGCGAAATGATCGCGGAGCGCGGCGAAGCTGTCCCACGTCGCAGGCTTGACCGC
>Ga0116223_10004604_pt1 | contig 11906 bp, 9 predicted proteins | sample Sb_taG_3_FD_90092 | JGI IMG/M metagenome (GOLD analysis project Ga0116223, IMG submission 90092) | Peat soil microbial communities from Weissenstadt, Germany - Sb_50d_a_PC metaG | ecosystem: Environmental > Terrestrial > Soil > Wetlands > Peat | place: Germany: Weissenstadt | collected 2010-09-21 | reverse complement strand
GGATTCACGTACGCGTAGGTCGAAACCTTGGACGTGGGAACGTGCTCCAGCAGCCAGATGTAGGCGGTGTAGCCGATCCAGGAGCCGCATACTACGAGGTACATGGTGGCGCTGAGGCTGCGGGCGGTCCACTGGACATGCGAGAGATCGCCGGCGATGAGCGCGAAGGTAAAGTTCCCCACTCCCGCCGCGGTGACTTGCCAGCCGGTGGCGCTGAATACGTCCATGCCAGACTGCCAGCGCTTGGAGAGCACCGAGCCGAGCGCCCACGAGAACGATCCGGCGATCAAACTGATCGAGGCCCAGAACTCGCGATGTCCCATGGTGCCGGATTGCAGTTGCGGCCACACCAGGACGAGCAATCCCACGATTCCCAACGCCAGACCCGCTTTGCCACGGCCGGAAATGTGATGGTCGCCGAGCAGCAACGAATCGAGCACCAAAAACCAGAGTGGTGTGATGGCGATGATGAGCGCGGCCAAGCCCGACGAGACGGAGAGTTCCGCGTACGAGAGCGTGAGATTGCCGCCCATCAGCAGCAGAAGGCCTACAACGGCGGCCAGCGCAATTTGCTTTGGAGAATGAAAAATTCTGCGGCCGGTAGCGGCGCACACCGCAAGCATGACCGTGCCCGCAATGGAAAACCGCACGGCGCACATGAGCGCCGGAGGAATGGTTTGCACCGCGATGTCGATGGCCAGATAGGTCGAGCCCCAGAACAGGTACACGAGTCCGAAGGCAAGAATCACCATCCACCGGCTTGGGCGTGGTATGGAATGCATGGGCGTGAGAAGCAGGGGGAAGCTAAAAGATATCAGACGAGCGCGGCGACGATTTGGATTCTAAAGTTGCCCGCATTGAACGCACAGCCAGTCCCGGACGCGAACTCCGGAGTCTGGAGTTTGGGAGTCCACGAGCGAGTTTACTCGTACCGCAAGGCCACCATGGGGTCGACTTTGGCGGCGCGGCGAGCAGGGACGTAACTCGCCAGAATGGCGACCGAAATCAGCGCGATGGGAACGCATAGGAAAGTCAGCGGATCGGTGGGGCCGACACCAAACAGCAAGCTTGCCATAAGTCTGGTCAGAAGAAACGCCGCCGCCAGGCCAATGACGGCCCCAGCGCAAGCCAGCAGCGTTCCGTTCTTGACGACCATGCCGAGGATTGCATTGCGGTCCGCGCCCAAAGCAAGCCGAATTCCCATTTCCCGGGTGCGCTGGGCAACCGTGTACGAAATCACTCCGTAGAGGCCAACCGCGGTGAGCAAGAATGCAAGCACTCCGAAGGTCCCGAGGAGGAACGTTTCAAAGCGCGTTCCGACGATGGAATCGTCCACATATTCGTCCAGAGTCTTCACATGCAAGAGAGGCAGGGCGCTGTCCAGGGATTGAACCTCAGTCGTGAGAGTGGGCACAATGTTCGCGGGGGCGATTTCCGTGCGCACGACAACGGACATGGGAGCGAAGGGCAGCTGGGCATAGGACAGATAGGATTCTGGAATGGAGGGAGCACCCAGCCCTTCGGCTTTTACATCTCCGACGACGCCCACGACAACGCGCATGGGTTCTCCGCTGGTTCCACTCGAAATGCCGGGCTTGATCCTGCGGCCGACCGGATCTTCTCCCGAGAAGACCTGCTTGGCCAGCCTCTCGCTGATGATGACGACCGGCGTGGCACCCGCGGCATCGTCCTGAAGGTTGAATTCGCGGCCGCGTAGCAGCGGAATTCCCAGAGTGCGGAAATAGTCGCGGTCGATAATGTGTAAGGTGGTGACGGGAAACTCCGATCGCTTCAGGGGCCGGCCCTCAACCTCGAAGGTAGTTTTGACATCGTCCGCCGAGAGAGGAAGGGGGAACGCGGCGCTGGCCGAACGTACACCCGGAGTGGCGCGAATCTGCTCGAGCAGGTTGCGATAGAAGGCGACTCGCTCAGGCTGTCCGTAGCGGCCGGGGAGATCGAGTCCGAAAGTCATCACGTGATCCTTCGCAAAGCCGGGATCTACTCTTCCCAGACCCAGAAGGCTTCGCAGCAACAGACCGGAACCCACCAGCAGGACCATGGCAAGAGCCATTTCGGTGACGACCAATGCAGATCGGAGGCGGCCGCGGGCCAGAGTCTCGGTTCCATTGCGGCCGCCTTCCTTGAGCGCGGCGGCTAGTTCGGGCTTGGCCGCCTGCAGGGCAGGAACTAGCCCGAATAGAATGCTGGTGAAGACCGCGACCAGCGTGGTGAAGACCAGCACTTGCAGGTTGAGGCCGCTCTCGGTAATTCTCGGCAAGTCCGCTGGCGCGAGTGCCGTCAACAACTTGATTCCCCAGGAGGCCAGCGCGAGCCCAGCGGCGGCGCCCGCAGCTGCGAGCAACAAGCTTTCCGCAAGCAACTGGCGCACGATCATCCAACGCGTCGCTCCTAAGGCCGTACGCACGCTGATTTCTTTCGTTCGGGACGCAGCTCGGGCCAACAATAGATTCGACAGGTTGGCACAGGCGATGAGCAGAACCAGTCCGACGGCTCCGAGCAGAACGAACAGGCCCTGGCGCATGTCGCCCACGACGGCATCGGCTTCTGGAACAAGGCTGATTCCCTTCGGCCTGTTTTCCGGATATTGCCGGTTCAAGCCGTCCTGAATTCGAGCCATCTCGGTCTGGGCTGTCGGAGCCGTGACCTGAGGCTTGAGGCGGGCGATTACGTCAAGGTATCCGGCTCCGCGCTGAGAAGTCATGGGCGGTGAGCCGTTCACGGTCTGCGAATCGAGAGCGATGGTGGTCCAGAACTCAACTGGCGCACGCTGCACCGGAAATTGAAAACTCACGGGCATCACGCCGACGACGGAAAACGTCTGGCCGTCTAAAGTGAGGCTCTGGCCAACGATTTTCGGATCGGATCCGAACCGGTTTTGCCAGAGGCTGTGGCTCAAGATGATGGGCAGGCCGGTGCCGGTGGGATTGTCTTCCTCGGGGATAAAGTCTCTGCCGGTGGCGGGGGGAACGCCCAGCACGGAAAACAGATTGGCAGAAACGACAGCGCCGGTCAGATGAGCGGGCTCGCCTCGTCCGGTAAGTGTGAAATCGTCTTCACGGAATACCGAAAGACCCCCAAAAATGTGGTTCTGGGCTCTCCAATCTAGAAAAGTGGGATAGGACACGCCAATATCGTCGCGCCGGCCGGGCTCGGTCGGTTTTACGACGACCAGGCGGCTGGGGGCATGGAACGGAAGCGGGCGCAGCAAAACAGCATCAATCACACTGAAGATTGCACTGTTCGCTCCCAACCCGAGGGCAAGGGTCAAAACTGCGACAGCGGTAAACCCAGGGCTCTTGCGCAATTGCCGCAGGGCGTAACGAAAGTCTTGCAGTAAGGTGTGCACTTGATTTCCTCAAATAGGCGCTTTCTTCCAGCTTTACTGCGAGCACCTTTGTCGCCAAGACGTATCCCGCGCAACTCTCTGAAAAATAAACCGAGCTCGCCGGAGGCGCCAACGCAGGAGTGTTCAAAGTCGACAACGGATGTTCGTAATTGGACATACCTTATTGGATATACCTGTGGCGGTTCCTGGCTGCCAGCCCAACGATTTGAAAACTGCCGTCGGGCGTTGTGGATGGGGCTTGAACGAGGATTGGACGCCAGAGGAATTTTCTGCCGGGCATTCACCGATTATTTGGCGGAGCGTCTACGTCCTTGTCACCCTTGCCCTTGGAAAACACTGGGTTATCGATGGTTCCGCCGATCCGAAAGGGAAACTGCAGCTTACCATCTTTTAACGTAGCTCCGGATAACCGGGCGACGGTGTTCGTGAAGAAGCTCTCCTTGGTCGTGATCTCTGCCAACCCGCGATAGTTCAACTCGTCAGAGCCTGAAACGCTGACACTGCCCGAACCGTCCACGTCGACCCCGTAGCCGTCGAGGTCTATCAGCCTGCTCGAAATCCGCTGATTGTCCAGTTCCAGGTCGGCGGTGATCACCTTAAACGAGGAAGGATCATCTTTGGCCGGGCCAAGATCGTTGAAGTGCGCCAGCTTCATCAAGTTCGCGTTGAGCTTGAGACTCGGCACCTGGCCGTTACGCACCGTCACGTGGCCAGTTCCGCGGATTCCCGCCAGCGGCCGGAGCGAATGTGCGATTTCTCCCGCTAGCCTCACGTCTCCTTCCATTTTCCCGGTCATCTTTCCGCCGCCATTTGGGAAGGCTGCCAGAAGCTGGGCCAGATTCATTCCACTCAGTCGCGCATCGGTCTTAAAGGTTGTGTTGTTCTGCGATAAGTCGAAGGACAGGCCACCCACAGCACTCCCGCCATAGACCTGCGCCTGGATATCGGTGAAAAAAACATGCCTCGACTCCAACCGCAGTTTGGAATCCAGATTTCTTACCTCAACCGCACCAAAGCGCAGAAGGCCCGCCTTCAGGCTGCCTCGGCCGTCCATCGAGGAAGAAGAAGGATCGATAATCCCGGCCAGGTTCACCTGCTCTAGTTCGCACGCGATCTCGTGAGCTTCAAAAAAAATGGGGCCCGCCGCGTCGGACGGCAAGAGATTCGACGCGATCACGAGCCCCCGCTTGATTTTCACGCTCGAAATGGGGCCGAGCGGAAAGGTATTCGCTGAGATCTTTGATCGAAGATTCTCGGATCGAGGATTCTCGAAGTTCCACGGGCCGTCGGGATCCGAAGTCAGATTCAAGACCGGGTCCTCAAGTACAAGGGACTTGATGACCAGCTGGCGGTGCAGGAGCGCTCGGACGCTAAGTTCGGCATCGATCCGCGCCACCTGAAGAACGTAACCAGTTGGAAATATCGGAGGGTTCTTAATGCCGATATGATCAATGTGAATCGCTACGGGAAAGAACGTGAGTGCCAGCCGCCCGATTTCAACTTGCTTTCCAGTTTTCTCCTGGAGATAAGAAATCACCTGGGGCCGGTAGCGATCCACGTCAATAAGAGCGGGTACCACTAAAATGAGCCCGAGCAAGAGTATCGTAGCGATTCCCACAACGATTAGAGCTGTGCCACGACGGATGAGCATAGCGACCTTTAGAAAATAAGCGTGTGCACGGACATCCACCAGCATGCTATAAAACCGGCCGCGCAACAGTTCAATTGTGACCAGGTTGGGCGAAAGCTTGTTGGGCGAAAGCTTGGCGATCGTGCACGGATGACAGGGCGAGACGGGCGTTTGTCAGGACCAATCTGCTCCCCTTCTGATTGCCTGACGCTGTGCTGCTGCTCACTTAACGAGGGTATCGGCTGCGACAAAAGCCATCGCGGTCATACCAGGCTGGATCTTGGCGCTCTTGCCTCCCAAAACTCCCTTGGCACCCTCGAGGGTTTCGCCGCCAAACAGGGGCACATGTTTGCCAGCGATCTCGACTGAGCGAATTTCAAAGACGAGATCGCCGGGAGCGGAACCGTGGCTGGGATCGGCGAAGGTGAGGGCTGCGCTCACGGGGGCACCTTTCGGAGCGAGTACAGTCTCGCCGAGCTTGATCTGTTCATCAAGAACCAACGTGATCTCGTCACCCACTGCGGCTGATTCGGAGTCGATTTCTTTACCGGCGAAAGCGACGCGCACCGGCGTGCCGGCTCGCAACGTTCCGTCTTCTGATACGAGTACAGTAGGCTCCAGAATAGGGGCCGGAGCGTTGGGAACTTTGTAGTCAGCGCGCTCGACACTGCTGCGGAGGAAGTTGGGCCCGACCGCGATCACTTCGAGATGAGTGCTGGAGTTGATGGTGATGGGACCGGTGTACTTTGCGGACTGTGTCGTCGGTGTCCAGCCGTTGGTGGTGTAGTAGAGCGTTGCATAATGAGTTTCGCTCCTGATGCTTATTTTAGTACCGGCAGTGACGGTGCCAGACCCTAAGGAGAATATGGGTTTGTCGATAGACAGCGAGTTGCCGAATGTGGGGCGGATCATCATGGGCGGCGGTTCGACGGGTAGCGAGGCCGCGTCGGGGGATGGAGGTGGGGCCGCGGCCTGCCCGGATGCGGCTTGCCCAGATGAAGTCTGGCCCGATGTCTGAGCAGCCAGGGCATGGAGCATCGCGGCGCGCCGGGAAAACCTGACGGGATCAAGCGAGGCGAGTTGCACAGCTCCCTGAATCGCGGATGCGCTTTCGACTCCCCGGATGCGCATGCTGAGGATCGCCGACTGCACCTGAAGCTGCTTCTGCCGAGCCAGCGAGTGTTGCATGGTACTGATGACGGCAGCTTGCGACTGATTCGCGGCTACGCGAGCCTGCAGCGACGCTGCCATTCCGAGGAACGTGGCGCGGGCCTCCATGGAAGTTAACATTGCGGCCTGCGTAGCGATCATTCCTTGAACTTGTGCCTGATTCGTCATGAACATGGTCTGAGCCTGCATGACCGCGAGAGCCTGCGCGGCCTGTGCCCCTGGTGGCGTGCCAGGGGCCGGAGAAATCTGAGCGAGGGAAACAGCAGGCAATGCAGCGAGGAGGACAAGCGCGGAAAGAGTTTTCACCGTGATCTCCTGTGGATGTGGGTAACCTATCAAGTTTTGCTACTCGGGCTTTGCCCCTCGGAGGGCATAACATGCCTAAGTTTGGACGGTAGTCTAACACCTGCAGTTGGCCGTGCAGGCGAATTAGTAATGACAAAGCGGCTTGTCGGAAGCTCTGCCAGCGATAGCCGGGTGGATCACGGGCAATGGGAAGTTTAGTGTTGTTACTAGGCGATTGCGGTGGTGGACGCAAGGTCGTGAGGAACGCGGGGCACGTCATCGCCAGCTGTCGAGCTTCGCTCGACGGACGGCCGAGGGCGGCCGTCCCCACATAAACCGTCCCCACATAAACCTCGCCTGGCGACGCCCGTTCTTGTTACCAAAGGGGGTTACGCTGCTCGCGGCTTCCCGCTATAATCAATCAGTGATGTCAAGGGTTTGCGATGCTGCGCATGAATCCCAATTCGCGTCTGTCTCAATCGCATCGGCCCGAGTGCTGGCTGCACTGTCTGGTGTGCCCGCGGCGTTATCGGGCGAATCTGCCTTCGCGATTGCGTCCCAGCCTCTTCGGTAGCGACTAACTCCTCAATCCTCCTTCTGATTCGCTTTGGACTGCGAGCGTCCGAACCAGGATTCCCGTGCTCCAAGGTTGCATTTCCCGACAACGGGTAACTGACTACTGACAGTTACTAACGGAGGATTTGATGACTACCAAGACCATGACTGCCGCCGTTTCTTCGACAATCGGTCCAAAGATCAAGACCGCCCTGCCCGGGCCCAACGCCAAGCGCGTGCTCGAGGGCGATCAGAAATACATTTCGCCGTCCTATACGCGTTCGTACCCGATGGTGGCCAAGAGCGGGCGCGGCATCGTGGTGACCGATGTGGACGGCAACGAGTTTTTTGATTTTTCCGCCGGCATTGCCGTGACTTCGACCGGCCATTGCCATCCCCATGTGGTCGCCGCCATTCAGAAGCAGGCGGCCGAACTCATCCACATGTCGGGCACGGATTTTTATTACGAAAGCATGGTGGAGTTGGCGGCGCGGCTGTCGAAGATCGCGCCCATGCCCGGTCCGCACCGGATTTACTACGGCAACTCCGGGGCGGAGGCGATCGAGTGCGCGCTGAAGCTGGCGCGCTACCACACTAAGCGGCAGAACGTGATTGCGTTTTTCGGGGCGTTTCACGGACGGACGATGGGCGCATTGTCGCTGACGGCGTCGAAGCCGCAGCAGCGGCGGCGCTTTGCACCGCTGGTGCCGGGCGTGACGCATGTGCGTTATCCCGACGTTTACCGGGGCTGCGTGGGCGGCACGCAGGACGCTGACAATTTCGCGTTGGGCTGCGCCCGCTTCATCGAAGAGAAACTGTTTAAGACCACGCTGGCCCCGGAGGAAGTGGCGGCGATCTTCGTGGAACCGGTGCAGGGCGAAGGCGGATACGTGGTGGCTCCGAAGGTCTTCATGCAGGAACTGCGGCGCATCTGCGATCGTCACGGCATCATGCTGGTAGTGGACGAAGTGCAGAGCGGCATTGGGCGCACGGGCAAGTGGTTCGCGGTTGAGCACACCGGGGTTGAGCCCGATATGGTCTGCATGGCGAAGGGCATTGCTTCGGGCATGCCGCTGGGCGTCACCATGACGCGCGCGGAAGTGATGGACTGGGTTCCGGGGTCGCATGCTTCGACATTCGGCGGGAATCCCGTGGCGATCGCGGCAGCGCTGGCCACCCTCGACGTGATCGAGAAAGAGCATCTGCTGGAGAACTCGGCCAGCGTGGGCAATCACATGATGAAGCGCATGGCCGACTGGCCGCGGAAGCTGAAACTGGTAGGCGATGTGCGCGGCCGCGGACTGATGATTGGCGTAGAGATCGTCAAGGACAAGGTGACGAAGGAATACGGGAATGCCGAGCGCGACCGCATCGTCGAGAGGGCTTTCGAGCACGGCGTGCTGTTCCTGGGCTGCGGGCCGAGCACGGTGCGGATCTGCCCGGCGCTGGTGGTCACCAAGGAAGAAGCGGACGTCGCCGTGGATGTACTGGAAGAATGCATTTCCGCGGTGGGCAAGGGCGCGTAGGGGCCGTTTCGGAAAGGAAAACCCTGAACCACGAAGGAAAAACCTTGAACCACGAAGGACACGAAGTATCACGAAGGAAACCCATGAATGACTTCCTTCGTGATACTTCGTGTCCTTCGTGGTGAAGGCCGTCAAATTGAGGACTACCTCCGATTGGTGAGCTGGGTGCGGTTTCCCGGTTTGGGAGAAGCGAATCTCAATCGCATCGGACTGTGACCCAAGTCACAGTCTCGGAGCCGTTGCTCGGGCTACTGTGAAGCGGGGCCACATGCTTCCTGCCATTTTCACGCGAACCATCATTCACGGGTTGGATTGGGTGGGGCAGCGCGTGCTTCCGGCCGATGCACGGCCCCGGCACCAGCGTACCGGGACGCACGGGGAAGAAGACGCGTACTTCCATCTGCGGCAGCTGGGGTATGTGATGGTGGCGCGCAACTTCCGCTCACCGCGTTGCCGCGGAGAAATCGACCTGATCGGCTGGGACGCGGATATTCTTTGTTTCATTGAAGTTAAGACGCGGACGTCGCGCGACGTGAAGACCGCCGAGGCGGCGGTAGACCGGCACAAACGGCGCGAGGTGGCGCAGGTGGCACGGGAATACCTGCGGCGGCTGCCACCAACGTGCCAGTGGAGATTCGATATTGTAAGCGTATACTATGCAAATCTTGGTTCCCGTCCGCAGATCGAAGTATTTCGGAATGCTTCCTTGTCGGGGTAAGATAACAGGTTTGCGCAGCCCTCTTGAAAGGATTCAGTAATTGCCTGAGCTCAGAAAAGATCCGATTGTTGGCCGTTGGGTGATTATTTCGACGGACCGGGCGAAGCGCCCAACCGATTTTGTACGCGAGAATATGAAGATCAAGGGGGGATTCTGTCCCTTCTGCTACGGGAACGAGAGCAAGACTCCGCCCGAGATTCAGGCCTACCGTCCCAACCCGAACGGCGGACCGGCGCCGCAGCGAGACACTCCGGGATGGACCGTCCGGGTGGTACCCAATAAGTTTCCGGCGCTGGGCATCGAAGGCACGTTGAACCGCCAGGCCGAGGGCATGTTCGATCGCATGAACGGGATCGGGGCACACGAGGTCATCATTGAAACGCCCGACCACTCGGCCAGCCTGGCCAGCCTGCCTCCCAAACGCATTGAAGATGTACTGTGGACGTTCCGCGACCGCATCCTTGACCTGAAGAAGGATCGCCGCTTTAAGTACATTCTCCTGTTCAAGAACCATGGCGAGGCCGCCGGGGCCTCGCTCGAGCATGCACACTCGCAGCTGATTGCGCTGCCCATTCTGCCGATTAACGTGGTGCAGGAGTTGGAAGGGGCCAAACAGTACTTCCTGTACAAGGAACGCTGCGTGTTCTGCGACATTATCCGACAGGAGATGGACAGCGGCACTCGGGTCGTGGCGGAAAACGAGAACTTTCTCACGCTGGCGCCGTATGCTCCGCGCTTTCCGTTCGAGACCTGGATTCTACCCAAGCAGCATGAGTCGGCGTTTGAGAACTCGTCCTCGCACATGTTTGAGAACCTGGCACGAGCGTTGAAGGACTTATTGAGCCGGGCCGACCGGGTGCTCGACAACCCGCCTTATAACCTGGTGATCCACAGTTCGCCGGTGCAGGATCCGACGAACGATCACTATCACTGGCATATTGAATTCATGCCGAAGCTCACGAAGACCGCGGGGTTCGAATGGGGGACCGGATTCTACATTAATCCTACTCCGCCCGAAGAAGCGGCAAAGTTTCTGCGCGAGGCGAATGTGGAGGAGCCTGCACAGGTGACTGTGGGCTAAGGGAGAGTTGGGCGCCTTAGATGTTCGGCGCATGAAAAATGAGGGCACGGCTTGACGCCGTGCCCTTCTTAATTGGGCCGGAGAGAGAGAGAAAGGCCTATGAATTCTCACGGGCCGTTCGTTGAGTGCAGGATATGCTGACGGGTTCGGCGGTTTGTCACCGAGTTGTAAAATTCTCGCGAATTTGAGCCGGATCAGAACGGACTGTGCCGTAGTGTCGTAAACACTTCTTGCTGAGTTGCGCGCTGCGCCCGTAAGATTGTCCACACTTGGGGCCGGTGGTGTAATCAGCACGGCGGCGAAATGATCTGTTCTCTCGGGTCGCAGGTGCAAGTTCGAGTCTTGCCCGGTCCATCACCAGAATCGCTTTCAGACCCTACCAGCCTTCACGTCCATTGACGTTTCTTCGTCTCAGTCACTTAGGCTGGTATTGGGGGCGTGTGGAAGACGCCGACAAGATGCAGTGGAAATCGACGTGGAACAAGCCGCTGATCGTCAGCGAATTTGGCGGCGGGGCGGTGTACGGGCGGCACGGCGATGCGGATGAGATCTGGACTGAGGAATTTCAGGACAATTTGTATCAGCATCAACTCGGGATGGTGGAGCGGATGCCGAATCTGGCGGGGCTGACGCCGTGGGTGCTGATGGATTTTCGGTCTCCGGCGCGCATGCTTCCGGGCGTGCAGGATTATCACAATCGCAAGGGGCTGATTTTCGAATCGCGGGCAGTGCAAGCTGGCGTTCTATACGCTGCAGAAGTTTTATAAGAAGCTGGCGGAGGCGGGGAAGTAGGGTGGTGGCGGGCATTCTGACGAGGACGCACTATCTACGCGTGAGATCCTTCCCTTCGCCTGGAAAACGGCTCCTGTCAGGATGACACCATCGGTTGAGTCGACTCGCGAAGAGGATCAGCCTTGAGTACGGTCAGCCTTGCGTGCGATCTTGGACTTCTTCGTTCCAGGCCATCTGGATGGCTTCCAGCTTGCCTTCGTTCGAGGCTTTGGGATCGCCGACGAAGTCTGGCAACTCGGTGACGTAGCGGTGCAGGTCGGTGAAGCGCACGGCGAGGGGATCGAGTGTGGGGTGAGTTTCGGAGAGCAGGATGCCGATGCTTTCGGCGTCGTCCCAGGTCAGTTGCTTGGCCATCCTCAATGCTCCTCTTTTTATGTAACCTCGGAAATTATGTGACCTCGGAAACTGGTGTACCTCGGAGACCGGTGGACCTGGGGAACTTAGTGTTCCTCGGAAACGTAATTGCGATTCCAGGCGGGAATCTCGACCACGACTTTGCCGGGCTTGGTGATCTGCGCCTGACAGCCGAGACGCGAGTTTAACTGGAGATCGGCGGCCATGTCCAACCGGTCGGCCTCGTCGTCGTCCATGGGGGAAAGATTTTCGGCGCCTTCCTTCACCCAGATGTGGCAGGTGGTGCAGGCATTGTTGCCACCGCAGGCGTGGTCGAGCGTGATGTGATGGTTCAGCGCCACATCCAGGATCGACTCTTCCTTGCCGTGATATTCGTAGGGCAATTTGCCGTGTTCGAACTGCACGGTCTTGCCTTCGGGCAGGAACGT
>Ga0116223_10004602_pt1 | contig 11910 bp, 9 predicted proteins | sample Sb_taG_3_FD_90092 | JGI IMG/M metagenome (GOLD analysis project Ga0116223, IMG submission 90092) | Peat soil microbial communities from Weissenstadt, Germany - Sb_50d_a_PC metaG | ecosystem: Environmental > Terrestrial > Soil > Wetlands > Peat | place: Germany: Weissenstadt | collected 2010-09-21 | reverse complement strand
TGCAGGTGGGGTTTGGGATTTCGTCTCCGTATAATGGCGATCACAACAATTTCGCGCCTCGCTTGGGCCTGGTATGGGACGTCTTTGGGAACGGGAAAACAGTAGTCCGCGCCGCAGGCGGGATTGTCTACGAATCCGCCGTCACGTACGATGTGACCAACGCGGTCAGCAACTTTCTTGGGCTGCGCACCATTCCTACCGGAGTTCCTCTTTACAATAACGGCAGTTCGACGCCGATCTCGCCCGCACCCGGCAATATTGACCTGTCCACTACCAGCTACAACGCAAGCAGCGGTATCGGCACGATTGCAACGAACTGGCAAAACTTCGACCCCACCCAGCCTATCAGCAGCACCAATCTGCCTCTTTACGCCGGTGCCGCGACTTCCGTCGGCTGCGGTGACGGAGCCACTATGCTGGCGGGCGGCGCGACGTCTCCCCCACCCTGCAGCATTGTTGGTATGGACCGCAATTTTCGCACACCCTATGTGGAGAGCTGGAGTTTGGGCATCCAGCGGGCCATCACGAGTAGTTTAAGCTTGGACATCAATTACGTGGGCAACCATGGCGTGAAGTTGATTGGGTTTACGGATATAAATCAACCGCAACAGGTCGGGGGATTCAGTCCAGGGTGGGGGGACCCGTCTGTTGGAACGGGGTCTGGTCCATCAGCCACGGGGACCCCAGCTTACTTGTGCGTTCATAGCGTCAATGACGTAGATCCAGTAACCAATCAGCCGACACCATATGACGGGTGCGGAAACAGCTTTGGCGGGCCAAATGCCGCAGCTGAGCAGGCCGCAAGACCATTTACTGCGCCTTGCACGAGCACTAATCTATTTAATGGCATCGGTGCAGGCGCGCCAGGCGGGTCCGGCGGGCGGTTCAATCCGAAGAACATATGCGCATCCTATTTAGCGGACATAACGATCATCAATAATTCCACCACGTCCAACTACAATGGCGTGCAGGTGTCGCTCAACGGGCGGAATTACCATGGACTGTCGTTCAACGCGGGTTACACCTACTCCCATGCTCTGGCCGATGCTTCCGACGAAGGCAGGGCCTCCGACCTTTCTGTTCCACTCAACAATTACGCGAGTATCCGCTCGCAACTCTATATGCCCACGAACTACGATCTCCGGCATCGCGGCACTATTTCACTGACTTACGTCGTGCCCGGAAAGAGCGGCTATGGACAGATGCTCGAAGGCTGGACGCTCAATTCCGTCATCGTAATCCAGAGCGGCTCGCCGTGGGGTCAGTCGGACCTGACAAACGACTTCGACGGTACCGGCGAACTGAACAATGCCGCGGGCAGCGTGGGCGGACAATGGAATTTCTATGGAAATCCGGCCGACTTCACGCCCGTCCACGGGTGGACCGACACGAACCCTTCACCGGGCGGAGGCTTCGTCGGCGGGCTGCCATTTTTCCCCGGCGGCAACACTCCTACAGCCCCTACCACCAACGCGACTTGTAACGCGAAGGCCATGGCGAACGGCCCGTTGGCTGTGGCTTCGCTCTTCAACTTCGGCTGCTACGCAGTGGGCAACTCTGTTCTGATTCCTCCCGCTTTCGGAAGCTACGGGGCGTCGGGGCGCAATCTTTGGCGCGATTCGGGATTCAAGAATTTGGATCTATCGGTCGACAAAGCCATAAAGTTCAACGACAGGATCAGCGCACAGTTCCGGGCGGAATTCTTCAATCTTTTCAATCATCCCATCTTCTGCAATCCGAATGGGATCGCAGGGGGCGCGAATTCAACGCCAGGGGACCCAAACACAGCAGGGTTCGGCGCCGCAGGCTCGACTCCTGACGTGTGCGCCTCCAACCCCGAAATCGGATCGGGAGTACCGCGCTCGATTCAGTTGGGCTTGAAATTGATGTTTTAACGAAGCACTGGCGAGCAATCGGCCGGAACGTCGCATCGACTCGAGCTGTTTCCTACTTGGAGCGTTTGGCGGACAAGAGGAATTCGTTCTTGCCCATTCGGATGGTGCCGTCAAAATCATTATCCACGGCGGTGCCGCGAACCGTATATTTCTTGTCCCCATCCGTGACCGCGCCGAGGAAAATCGCTCCGTTGAGCGAACCTTCCAGTGCCGCGTCGCCATTCTTGGTCTTCACGGTGCCAGTGATTTTGTCGCCGTCCTGCGTAACGGTCCACTGCTCGGTCAAGATGCCCTCAATCGTGCTATGGATCGTAACCTTCCAGCTTCCAACCATGTTGGCGGGCGGCGCGGCTGTGGCGGCTTCGGAAATTTCCGAACTCGGAGCAGCCGTCTTGTCGTAGGGCGTATTGTCGTGCTTCATCAGATGGGTCTTATCGTACGGGATGCACATGGTAGGCCGTATGTAATCGTCCGGAGCGGCAAGCTGCGTCTGGCGTGGAGTCATCACCCAAGGCTTCGTGAACATGACCGGATCGTCCACGGTAGCTTCGTAAGTGATCACGTTTCCCGTGCGGGTCCAGCGTTCAACGACATGCAATTTGTCGCTGTGCATCATCGCCAGTTTCGGGCCAACCGTGCCGGACCCAAGCCAAGTGTCGTCATTCAGCCCGACCACATCCACGACCAGCGTATCGCCTTCCCAGTGGCCAATCGAGTGCCCCACGTAGGAGGGATCGAAATCCTCCGGATGCCCGCGCCCATCCATGTAAATGATTCGAAAATACGGGCCAGGCCGGTCTTCGTAGAGAAACGCGATCACTTGAGCGTTCTGCACGATCTGCATCGCATATCCGCCGGCGCCACGGAGCGACCCGCGAGGGACACCGTACGGCTTGCAATCGTATTGTGGGTCAAGCGGCGAGGCATCGCCATACATCGCGTCGCCAATGGCTTTGACCTTGGCCATATATTCGGGCTTGTAGGGAGGCTCTTCGCAGTTTACGCAGGTGCGATCCAGCATGTTGACCTTGCCGTTCTGAGTTTGCCTGATCCGTGTATTCCCTTCTTCCCCACCTCCGCCGTTTGCCCCACCGTAATCGAAAAAGACGGAGCCGTTTTCCGCCCTGCTGACCACGTGCTGGCCCGGTTTTTCTTCGACAGGGTCGCCATGATAGATGTCAACTAGGTTATAGAATCCACTGAGGTCCGGTTGGCCATCCGGCGTCCGCGGCGTTGGCTTACTTGCCGCTGCAGCAGCGGATGCCGCAGACTGTCCCGCTTGAGCGGCCGCGGGAACGGGCAGCAACGACAACAATCCGGCGGAGCACACGGTGATCAGTAAACCCAAAATCAGGCGACTGTTTGAACAACGTACATTCATGGCTTGATCCTTATCAGGCGGGATCCGAGGAGAGCCCGCAGCATTCGAGCGGGATATTTTCCGGTGCAAATCGAAGTTATTCTCCGCCTTGCCTGAACACGAGAACGTGCCCATCGGAGTGATATTTAATCTGCTTTAGAAATCCCCAGTGCTTGGAGCCGTCTTTCGCGGCGAGGCAAGTCACGGTGACGACTTCCCCGATTCTCCAGTCTTCTCTGTGCACGCCTGCGCGGCTATACGTGCCGGGAGGATTTCCCTGGCATCCCCAGGTCTCAACCTGTCCGGTCTTGTCGTCCTTTACTTCAAACCATGTCGCCGTGTGCGGGTTGACCCAGTCGACTTTCGTCAGCACACCGGTTGCAGACCATTCCTTGTCTGGATTGAATTCCGCCGTGAAGGAGTGATGCGCCAAAACAGGAAGCGCCGCAAGCAACACACCGAAAAGTGCAATCAGTACAGCGTGAAATCTGTACCTCATTGTATTAGCACCTCTGTACTCGAAACTCTGGATAACAAATATACTGATCGCGTGACGCATCCCTGTCAAGAAAACTGTTAGCGCATGAAACTTTAGCTTAGCGACTGCCCGCCAGTACGGGCACGAACTTCTGGATTCGCTTGGCCTGTTCCACTTCTCCCGTGTAGATGTTCCCATCCGAATCTATTCCGACCGCATTGATCCAGTGAAACTGGCCGGCGTATTTGCCGTTGCTGCCGAACGATCCGAGCGTCTTTCCGCTGTTGCGGTCGAGAATCCACACGTGGTTGTTCGTTCCGTCGGCCACATACATATATTTCTGCTCAGGATCTTTTGAAAAGACCATCTTGTAGGTGGTTCCGCACGGAGGCATCTTCGTGTTGGGTGGCAAGCCGCCGCAATCCTCCCCGCGAGAGGGCGTATTGGGCGACACGTAGAACTCCTTCACGAACTTGCCTTGCTTGGTGAACACTTCGATGCGGTCCTGGCCGCGCTCGCCGACATAAACCAGGCCGTCCTTGGAAATTTCCGCAAAGTGCAGGTCGGGCACGAAGTTCTTTTCATCCGGAGGTGGGGCGCCAGTCCACTTGTATGGCGGAATCGGGTCATTGGAAATCTCGCTGAGCGGCATCCCGTGGCCGCCCCAGCCGCGCTTGAACGCTCCGGTGTCCATGTCATATACGAGCAAGCGCTTCCAGTTAATCAGATAAATCTCGTGAGCGTCTTCGTCAAGATTGAAACGTCCTTTGGACATCAGGATGTCGGTCTGCTGATCGTTCTCTTTGAGCGGCGGCGAACCTTTCGGCGGCCGGTGATCGAAATCCCAAAGCAGTTTTCCGTCGTGCGAAAATTTCAGGATGCTGTCTTGCGGCGCGGTTCCCCCGATCCAGACGTTTCCCTCCCGGTCCACGATGATGGTTTGCAGCGCGGTGGGCCACTGGGGAATGTAGCCGGGGCCGCCCCACGAACTGACCACGTTGCCTTCCTGATCGAGCTCGATGACCTCGGGTCCCCGAACGCAACAGTCAATCCTCGGCGGATTATCGCCGCCGCCTATTTCATCGCCGTCGGCATTCGCCCCGCGATTCAAAAACCAGACGTGATTATTCTTCTGTTCCACGTAGAGGCCCGTCACTTGCTGCATGCTCCATCGATTGGGCAATGGCTTGGGCCAGAACGGGTCCACGCGGAACATGGGCGCGCCCTGCGCATCCAGGGCTTGTTTCAGCGCTTTCTTCTGCTTCGCTTCCGAGCGCGCGACGCAAATCACCGCGAGCGCCAAGACACAACAGATTCCCACGGTTACGGCAAACACCTTGCTTCGTTCGTTGTTCACATTCACGGCACTCTCCCCCTTCCGCACGCAACCATCAGAGTTGCATCAAAGTGACTCGGTGCTACCTCTCTTGGCGCGTTCATTGAACCTGATAAACGTAGACTTCGCCAGGTGTGGTCCCCTTTGGCGGCACGGCCACGAAAAGCCGAGACAACTGAGGCACTAAAAGTCCCGTCTTAGCGCCCGGGCCTGAAGGAACGTTCCCCAGGGATTTGTAATGGTCCGGGTCGGTTTCCTGGTACACATCGACCTCGCCCGTGCCGCCGGAAGTTGCGTAGATGCGCTTGCTGGCGGGATCGAACATCAGGTCGTCCACCCCTTTTCCAACAGGAACCGACTGAAGTTCTTTTCCGGATTGGCTATCGAAGATCACGATGGCTCCGCTGCGGCAGCCGACGAAGAGACGATGCGCGGATTCATCCAGCGCCATCGTGGCGTTCCCCTTACCCATTTTGACCGGCCAGACCGTAGCAATTTTATTTGTCTTGCGGTCTATCACTTCGACTTCATTCTTTGCCGGATTATTCAGGAAGAGCCTGTCGCCGGACTTTTCCAGCGCCATGGCTTCGAGCGTGTCTCCGTCCACCTTGATATCGGCAAGCTTGGTGGCCGCGGGGGTATCGACCACGCTCAACATCGTAAACGTTTCGTGGGCATTGTCGCCGCCGTTGTCGATGTAGAGGTAGTGCGTGGCCGGATCGTACCCGATGGAATCCGTGTCCACCTTGAGTGGAACCGTTTTCACGAGATCGTAGGTCTTCCCGTCATAAATGTTCAGCACTCCCTTGCCTTCATCCGTAATATAAATGCGCTGGAGGTCTTCCCGGTACAGGACCGCGTGCGGGTGATCGACCTTGATCGCGCGAACATATTTTCCGGTGGATAAATCGAATACGAGAACTTGCGCCGCTTCTTCCCCGACAACGAACAACCGATTGCCGCCGATATCTACTCCAAGATGATCGAAGCGGCCTTTGACCGCGGCCGGCATGTCATATTTAGTGGCTAATTTCAAAGGAGCGGCAGTTTGAGCCGCAACCATCTGCGCGCCCAGCAAGAATGTCGCCGCCAACAATAGTTTGAGTCTGTTCATTCGTCCCCTCCTGTTTTCGCTCCGTGCGTGGAGTATTCCTACATAGTATTTCCAGCAGAAATTCCCGATTTAGGCTATTGGTACGTGCATCGTACGCTTCTCCTGCATTGGAAACAACGAATTTGCCAAGAGGAGAGAGGCTTTAACCACAGAACTCTGGAAGGCGGTCTCAATAGGTCGACGCAACACTAGCTCGAAGTCTACTTGTAGGACTCTACAAAGCTAAATTCGCTCGCGATCACTCATTCAAACAGAACGCTGCCCTGTTTAGTTATGATTGAGTACAGCCGGATAGATCGGTTCTCTGGGGGAAGTATTGTCGGATCAACCGATTAGAAGGTGTTGCGTCGACCCATTAAGCTCGCACCGTTTATCAGGACTTGGCAATTGAAACTTCTCAGAGTTCGTCGTATTCACTAGAACCCCTCGGTCCTCGAGCCAGCCAAAGCCAAGGCCAACGTTGGATATTATAAACTGTGGTATCTTTTTCACTTGAAACGTGTCGATGGTCCAAGGCGTCCATAGGCCAGGAAGAAGGAGTCCAAAGATACATGGCTAAGAACAACAAGGCTCAAAACGATTGGATCAATTCTGTACTCATACAACAGAATCTTGTCGAGCCTAAGGAGGAACACTTCGTCGATTTGAAACCTTGCTGGGCCCAGATGGAAGAATGTCGGATGGTGGAACGCATCGGGGAGATGGTGGCGGATATCAATGGAGCTGCAGGATACTACATGCTGGAGCTGCAAGATTTTCTGCCGCCGCAAACGACCATCCTAAGCATCAGGTTTTGCAAGCGGTTCGCTGAATACGTTTTGGAAATTATGGCTCGGGAAGACGGCGCCGCAGCAGTGGCGTTTTATTCTCTGAGTAAAATATCTGAACTTTGGGAGCACTACTTTCGGAATCAGTCGCGAAGAAAACCCTCGATTTCTCTTAAACTTAATTTTCATCCCGCTGAGATTCTGAACGACGACCTGCAGAGATGGTTCTCCTATCTTCTTTCGGGGTTTGACAAGAAGTTAAAGCCCAATGCTGCGCACCAGATGTCTGAAAAAGAAAACACCGAGTTCAGCGCTGCTGTCCGTAAGAAATCTGCATAGACATTGGAAAGCCAGGTCCAACTCTAGTTTCGACCTTGATCCTGGAAAGTCCGGTTCGTTTGTTTCCTAATCCGAAATAACTTCTACAAGTGCTAACGATGAGGAAGGTTGGTCTGATCGTTCACGTTTCCGCCGCCCATAAATTCGATGATGAGGACTAGGAACTATTCGTAATTCACGGTTCGGAGATTTGGCTGAAGATTGACAAGCTAGCTGCTTAGATAGTACTTCGAGCATGCGTGTAAATTCGCTGGTTGAGAGCGCGGCTTTTCCCATACATTCTCTTCCACTATCAGAGGCCGGCATCCAAATACAGATATCGTCGAGCTCCAAACAAATAAATGCGGTTACTGGCCGTATCTCTGAGGCCTTTGTCAGTCCAATTCCTATTCCGTCAGGTAGTAATGCCAGGCTCAGGACCAAATCATGCAGGTTCGATTTCAATATCCGGCGGGCATCCGTTACGTTGCTGGCAAAGTCGCACCGAAAACCCCAACAACGCAGCTGGATAGCTAAGGTTTGTTCATCAAAGAAGCGTTGGCCCACCAGGAGAGCATTCATGGTAGTTTTCCTAGCAAGTGTCTACTCTTCAAGACTAAGACTATGCAGAATAGTTAAGACCAATTACTTGAGTGATGTGTTCAACTAGGAACAGGCCGAATCGCCGCGCTTCGGCAACCGCCGATGTAACTAGCAGGATGGGCAGTTAAGGTCCGTTGGTTATGAAATTGATTCAATCCGGGGCACGCTAACCAGAATTTTGAGCGACGATATTCGACACAAGCTCCTTACAGTATTGCTGTGACGGGGCCAAGTCCCTTATCGGAAGGTGGCTTTTCAATCCTGAAGAGGCTCAGGGCGTACTCACTAGAAGTGGGACGACTGAATGAGCGAGGCGGGACTAGCTGATCTGAATGACGCGGCTGGCCCATCCATTCGCTACGTTGCGGAAGGGTGGGCGTGTGGCACATCCTTTCGAGACGTTGTGAAAAGGGCGGGAGTCTTTGCTTCTTGCCGATGTAATCCTGGCCTTAGCGTCGAGCCCGGCTCATTTGGGATTGGTAGGTGCGGCGGGGATCGAAATTGCATCTCCAAAAAAACCTGAGGTGTTAAAGGCCTAGCGCCGCTGCCCCACTTCCAATTGCTGTCAACTGGTGTCAAGTTCATCGTTCGCAAAGAACCCGACAAATGTCCAAAGTCCTCGGATATACTCTTGCATCCAAAACGTAGATCGGAGACATCGATGGCGGGACCTACTCCCGAAAAAGTCATGCAGATCATTACCGGCGGTTGGGCGAGCAGCATCCTCGGCGCGGCTGCTCAGCACGGCATATTCACCGCACTGGAGGGAAATCCTGCGACCGCGGAGAATGTCGCCAAGAAAACGGGAATCTCGCTCCGCGGCGCCCAGGCTCTGCTCGACGGCCTGACGGGTTTGGGCCTTCTAACCTTATCGGAGGGAAGGTATCAGAACAGTCCGGACGCCTCCGCATTTCTCGTGAAGGGCAAGCCCAGTTACTTCGGGGGCCTGGCTGAAGTGTATCTTCAGGACTTCCCAACCTGGCAAAACCTGCCGACCGCCGCGAAGACCGGACTGCCGAGCGCCCAGAACACTTCCGAGGTCGCGGACAATCCGTTCTGGCATGCCCTGGTTCCCGCAATCGCCGCGCTTTCCTTTCCCGTCGCACAGTTGGCAGCGGAACGGTTAGGCATTGCCAAGGCGGGGGCGGTGACGTGGCTGGATGTCGGTGGTGGCTCGGGGGTCTGGTCGGCGGTCTGGCTGGGCGCGAACAAACAGGCCATCGGTACTCAGCTCGATTGGCCAAATGTCAACAAAATCGGCCGCGAATTCGTCGCGAACTTCGGTGTCGCGGATCGCTTCCAAACGATCGACGGGGATTTCCACACGACTGACTTCGGCTCTGCAAAATATGACTTCGCGATCTACGCCCACATCGCGCACATGGAAGCGCCGACGGACAATCTGGCGACCTTCCGTAAGTTCCGCAAGGCGCTTAAACCCGGCGGGACGCTCGTGGTCAACGATTTCGTCCTCAACGACGATCGGACGGGCCATCCGTTCGCGATGTTGTTCGCCTCGCAGATGCTGGCGGTGACGAAAGACGGGTTTACGTACCGCCAGTCCGATTACCGCAAATGGCTCGGTGAAGCGGGATTCAAGTCGGTCGAGATCGTTCCGACGCCGACGCCCTCGACGCTGGTGTTCGCGAGCTAGTGCGCGGCGCTGCCTTCCGAACGAGCGACTTGCCGGCCCGACCGTACGAATGGTCTTGTTTCTGTATAAAAAGAGAATAGTATTCAAATCATGACGGATGTCCGCATAGGGCCCCGGAATCCATGTTCCAGTGGGGAGGTCTCCCCGCGGACCGGCAGCACGCCGAAACCGGGCTGGTATCGGTTTGTGGCCATTCTGAATTGGAAACAAGCCGCATTTTGTGCGCTGGCTATGCCGATTTTGGCATTCCCGTGCCATGCGCAAAAGGGCGGCTATCCAGGTTCGACCGGACCTAACCACGGAGCGGTCGGCGGAGCCGTAATGAGCGGGCGCTACTCACCGGTTACGGGCCCCCAATCCACGTCAAATACTGCATCGCTTTCAAAGGGCGGAGTTTTCACGGACGAGAATTGTCTTCCATGGAATGTTTCCGGAGATCGAGACGCCGCCATCAGTGTTACGAGGCTAAGCGTTCCCTCGCAGGCCAGAAGCGAATATGAAAAAGCATGTGATTCGAACAATAAGAGTGAATTCAAAGATGCCGAACTGCACGTGCGCGGCGCGATTGATAAATTTCAAACCTATTCGGCGGCGTGGGTCATGCTGGGAATGGTTCTGGAGGAGCAACATAACAGACAGCAAGCCCGCGATGCTTGCGATCATGCCATGACGATTGATTCGAAATACTTGCCGGCGTATTTTTGCCTGGCGGAGTTTTCGGCCCGCAATCGAGAATGGGAACAGGTTCTAAACCTGGCGAACCTCGCCCTCGGCCTTAACTCGGGGGGCGATGGATACGCTTACTACTACCGCGCGGCGGCTTTGTTCCATATGAAAAATCTTGTGGAGGCTAAGAAGAGCGCGCTACAAGCGTCGGAGATTGACGTCAATCACAACGACGTGCCTCTCTATTTTCTCCTTGCTCATATCTATGAGGCCGAAGGGGACAAGATCGATGCCGAAGCCCAGCTTCGGCTGATCCTGAAACACCACACCGACCCGCAACAAGAGGGTGCCGCCAAAACATTTCTAGCCAAGCTGGAATCGCAACCGGACACGAAGTAGAGGCTAGCTTCCAAGTGGCAGGCGAAACTCACGAACACGGACTATGGCGTTGGTCGATTCCCAGACCAATTTGGACCACCCTGACGAATCGATCGACTGACACCTAATTACCGGCCGCCCGTCGCTCCCGGCTTGACGGTGACCTTCACCTGACCATTCGTCCAGCAGCACTGGAATCCGCCGCCGCCGTCCCCGGACCAATCGTTGGCTACCACGTGCAACACGTACTCTCCGGGCTCGCTGAACGTAGCGGTCGTGGTCGCCTTGCCGCTGACGGCTGGGGTGGGGTTCCACTTGCGGTCCGATTTTTCGACCGGGGGCTTGCTATTGGCGAACTTCACGGCGCCCGGTCCGCGGAACTTGCTCCACGTCACCGTCACGGGAGGAGAATCGGGGGCCTTGCCGCCCTGAAATGTTTTGGCATCGTCGGCGGTCCACAAGTTCAGCGTGACCGGATTCGGCATCGTCGTCTCGAGCGCGATACTGATCCCGCGCGGACCCTGTACAGACGGGCCTCCCTCTTCAAAGCTAATGAGGGGCGGCGTGTTGCCAATGCCCACATCGGAGAAGGGCGCGATCTCCCATCGGGCATCCAGGTGGGCAGGGACGGCAGTCGCCTGGCCGTTGGCGACGATCGTCCAGGTGAGCTTTTCGGTCCCGAAATTCTCCGGTACCGTTACGGTGAAGACGCCCCACTGCCTTCGAGGCAGAAAATGCGTGGGCTGGCCCTGGTCGGCGGGGCCCGGCTCCATCCGGTTATTATCGCCAACCGGGATGTCCAGCTCTTCTTGCATATTCCGATTGAAATAACCAAAAAGCATACTGAAGCTGCCGTCCGGATTCTTGAACCAACCCTCGTAGGCGGCCGTCACACTCTGACCCGCGGTGTGCAAAGGTTCCATGGGCAACTGTCCTGATTGCCCGTTCGCAGGCAGCGCCGCCCAGACGAGCGCCCAGCTTGCGAGCAGGATTGCACCATACAGAGGTGTCACCGACGATCGCAACGAGCGCATTCGAAAATACTCCTTCTCAATTTGAGTTGTGTGCCACAATCCCGACTCCCTGAGCCGAGAACGAGGAGCAGCAAGAAGTCATCTCACAAATAAACAGCCACCCAAACTCGAAGGGCCGTCAGGGGCTAAAGCCCACTTTTCCTCGGTGTTTTATTGTCGTGGCTGAAGCCGCGACCCACAAAGCCTAAATAAAAAATAAGAAGCCGACAACTCTGAAAAAGCTGCTGCTTCCGCAAGCCCGTCGAGTTCCGAATTAGTGGCTGTGCATCATTTCCGGCATCGATTGGCCGGGTTTATGTGTGGCGGC
>Ga0116223_10004601_pt1 | contig 11910 bp, 10 predicted proteins | sample Sb_taG_3_FD_90092 | JGI IMG/M metagenome (GOLD analysis project Ga0116223, IMG submission 90092) | Peat soil microbial communities from Weissenstadt, Germany - Sb_50d_a_PC metaG | ecosystem: Environmental > Terrestrial > Soil > Wetlands > Peat | place: Germany: Weissenstadt | collected 2010-09-21 | reverse complement strand
GAGATGCCGCCCATGGCCATCAGGAACACATTGGCGTTGAAGTCCGCCACCGTTTGGATGAACTTCGGCGGATCGAGCGCGGCGTCGGTCTCGCGGAGATTGGTCTGCAGCCAGCGAATTGGTTCGCGCATCCACCAATCCTGCTGGCCTTCGCAAACCGCGCAGAAGAAAACAAACGTGGCAATTACAGCGAGCGGTTTCATAGTCTTCCTTGTCGATTGTACATGCTACTCTGGCGGTGATGACACCTGAGCCAACGCGTCTTCAGCAAGTGATCGTCTGGCTGGTCATGCTGGTTTCGATTGTGATGTACTGCGTGGTGGCGAAGGTGGTCCCGCCCGCCGATCCGCAGCCCAACCCGATGATCGAGCGCATCTTCATGTTGGTAGCAGTGGGGCTGGTCGGCGCGTCATTCGTCATCAAGAAGCGCATCGGCGCAGGGGCGCCACCGGCCGCCCGACTCATCATTCCGCTTGCGCTTTGTGAAGCGGCGGCGCTGTTTGGAGTAGTGGTCTGGTTTGTCACCGGCTGGCAATACTACTACGTGTTCCTCGTGCTCGGAGCGGCGGGACAAGTCCTGCACTATCCAGGCGCGAATGAAGAAGTGTAAATCTCACGGCGCCTTTCGGAATAAATCGGCCCACCGCGCGGTACACGTCCATGGAAACACAACATGGCACGATACATCCAACACAACCTCGAAAAAGACGGCATCGACCGCCGCGGCTTTCTGGAATGCATGGCGTGGGCCGGTACCGGGCTGGTCTGGACCATCTCGGGCGGCGTCGCGAGCAGCCAGACCATGAGCCACAAGATGAGCGCCAAGGCCGATCTCAGCTTCGTCCAGATCAGCGACAGCCACATCGGCTTCAACAAGGAGGCCAATCCCGACGTCAAATCCACGCTCGAAGCGGCCGTGGCCAGGATCAACGCTATGCCCGAACCGCCGGCGTTTCTACTCCACACCGGCGATATCACGCATCTTTCTAAGCCCGAGGAATTCGACACGGCCAGTTCGATCCTCGATACCGTCAAGACCGGCGCGCGCTTCTTCGTGCCCGGCGAGCACGATGTCCTGGTCGACGACGGCAAACCGTATCTCGAGCGCTACGGCAAAAAGACCAAGGGCGACGGATGGTTCAGCTTCGACCAGAAGGGCGTGCATTTCGTCGGCCTGGTGAACGTGATGAACCTCAAGCCCGGCGGCCTGGGATCGCTCGGCGAGACGCAGCTCGAGTGGCTCGAGAAGGATCTCAAAAGCAAGTCCGCCAGCACGCCCATCGTGGTCTTCGCTCACGTGCCGCTGTGGACCGTCTACCCCGACTGGGGTTGGGGCACGGACGACGGCATGCAGGCCCTCACCTACCTGCGCCGCTTCGGATCGGTGACGGTATTGAACGGACACATCCACCAGAACGTGCAGAAGGTGGAGGGCAACATGACGTTCCACACGGCCTGTTCGACGGCCTTCCCGCAACCCAAGCCGGGAGCCGCGCCGTCGCCGGGTCCGATGAAGGTGCCGGCCGAACAACTGCGCAGCCTGCTGGGGCTGACTTCCGTGCGCTACGTGGCCGGGCAACATTCGCTGGCCATCGTCGATTCCTCGCTCGATTCTTCGGCCGCCGCGTCCGCGGAAGTGATCAAGATCGATAACTTCAGTTTCAACCCGACGCCCAACTCGGTGAAGGCCGGCACGCAAGTGACGTGGATCAATCACGACGACATCCCGCACAATATCGTTGCGACGGACAAGAGCTTCAAATCGCCCGTGCTCGATACGGACGAGAAATTCTCGCATCGCTTCGACACCCCGGGCGAATACAATTACTACTGCTCGATCCATCCGAAGATGACCGGGAAGCTGGTGGTGGTGTAAGCCCTACCTTGACAAGTACACGAAGCGTGCCACAAACAGCGCGGCCAGCACGTACACGAACCAATTTACCTGGCGCCACTTTCCGCGCACGACTTTCATCAGCGCGTAGGCGGTGAAGCCGAACGCCAGGCCGTTGGCAATGCTGAAGGTCAGCGTAATCGTCATGATGGTGAGGAACGCCGGCAGTGCGACTTCCGGATCCTGCCACTCGATTTCCGCGACCACACCGACCATCAGGCTGCCCACGATGATCAACGCCGGCGCGGTGGCCGCGGCGGGAATCGCTCCCACTACCGGCGCGACGAACAGGGCGACGACGAACAGCAGGCCGGTGACGATCGCGGTGACTCCCGTACGACCGCCGGCCGCGACTCCCGCCGCGCTTTCGATATAACTCACCACCGTCGACGTGCCCGTGAGCGAGCCGATGATGGTCGCGGTGGCGTCCGAAAGCAGGATGCGGTTGACGCGCGGGATCTGGTGCGCCTTGTCGAAGAGGTTCGCTTTTTTCCCGACGGCCACCAGCGTGCCGATGTTGTCGAACAGGTCGATGAAGAGAAACACGAAGACGATTTCGAGGAAGCCGATCCGCAGGGTGGCGGAGATGTCCAGCTTGAAAGCGGTCGCGGCGAGGTCGCCCAGGCGGTACGATTGCGGCGCCCATTTGGCGACTCCGGTGATCAGTCCGACGACGGTTGTAGTGAGGATGCCGATCAACATGGCCGCGCGCACGCGCCAGGCCATGAGCGCGCCGATCAGCAGCAGGCCGAAAAGCGCGAGCGCGGTGCTCTTGTCGCTGAGGTTGCCCAGGGTGACGGTGGTGGCCGCATTGGGGACGATGATTCCGGAGTTGCGGAATCCGATGAGCGCGATGAATAGTCCCACGCCGGCCGCCACCGCGGAGTACAGCTCGAACGGAATGGTGTTGATGATGAGCTGCCGGACGCCCAGAATCGTCAGCAGAAAGAACGCGACACCCGAAAGAAAGACCGCTCCCAGCGCGGCCTGCCAGGGGATGCCCATCCCCTTCACGACCGAATACGTGAAGTAAGCGTTGAGGCCCATGCCGGGCGCGAGCGCGATGGGATACTTCGCAAACCCTCCCATCAGAAAACTGCCGGCCGCGGCCGAAAGACACGTGGCCGCGGTCACTGCCGCGAGCGGCATGCCGGTCTCGTGCAGAATGGCGGGGTTGACGAAGACGATGTAGGCCATCGTCATGAAGGTGGTGAAACCGGCCAGAATCTCGGTGCGCCAATCGGCGCCCAGCTTCTGGAATTCGAAGTACCGTTCCAATGTTCGAAGCAGGGTTTGGAGGGACATGGATTTTACATTGTAGCGAGGCTCGTTTACACTGCAACGTATGCCCACATCGGTCAACGTGCGCCTCAGCATCATGATGTTCCTGAACTACGTCATCTGGGGCGCGTGGTACGTGACGCTCGGGACGTACCTCACGGCGACGCTGCATTTCACGGGCACGCAGGCCGGCGCGGTCTTCGGCACTACCGCCCTGGCGTCGATGATTTCGCCCTTCTTCGTGGGCATGGTGGCGGACCGTTTCTTCGCCACCGAACGCCTGCTGGCGGGATTGCATCTGGTCGGCGCAGTCCTGCTTTTCCTGGTGACCAAAGTTACGGACTTCGGCTCGGTGTACGGGCTGATGCTGTTGTATTGCCTGTGCTACTTCCCGACGATCGCGCTGACCAATTCGATCACGTTCCGCCAGGTGAAGGACGCGGGCGCCGAGTTCCCACTGATCCGGGTGTTCGGCACGATCGGCTGGATCGCGATCGGCGCGACGGTGGGATGGCTGCGGGTGGAGACTTCGTCCACGACTTTCCTGCTGGCGGCGGGCGCCTCGGTGGTGATGAGCGTGTTCAGCCTGGCGCTTCCGCATACCCCGGCGCTCGGTAAGGGAGTGGCGGTGACGGTGCGAACGATAGTGGGGTTGGATGCCCTGGTGATGTTGAAACGCCGTTCGTACCTGGTGTTCATCGTCGCCTCGATCCTGGCGTGCATTCCACTGACTTTTTACTTCTCGTTCACCAACGCGTATCTGAACGAGATCGGGGTAGTGAACGCGGCGGGAAAGATGACCCTGGGACAGGCATCCGAGATCGGCGCGATGCTCCTGATGCCCTTCATTTTCCGCCGCGTTACCGTGAAGGCTATTCTGCTGGCGGGTCTGTTCGCCTGGTCGCTGCGTTACGGACTGCTGGCCATGGGCAGCGCCGGGGCGGGCATCTGGATGTTTTACGTGGCGATTCTGCTGCACGGCATCTGTTATGACTTCTTCTTCATGACGGGGCAACTTTACGCGGACCAGGAGGCTCCCCCGAATATCCGGGGGACGGCGCAGGGCTTTCTGACCTTCGTGACTTACGGGATCGGGATGTTTATCGGATCGACCCTCTCCGGCGTCGCACTGGATTTTTTCAAACACGACTGGCACTCTTTCTGGCTGAGTTGCGGCGCGGGCGCGTTCGTGATTCTGCTGCTAGTCGCGGCGTTTTTCCGGAGCGACAGCAAGATCAAGACCGCGGCTTGATAATTTCCGACAGCAGGTCCGGAGTGGCTGGATCGCGGATCAGGTGCGGATATTTTTCGCCGCCGCGGTATTCCACGCGATGCACTTCGTAATACTCCCCGGTCTTGATCAACAACTCGAGCGGCTTTGCATCGGTCGCGGTTTTTTGCACGGCCTCGCGCAGCACGGTCGCGTTGAACTGCCGATTGTTCACCGCGATCAGTTTTACGGACGGCGCAATCCCCGCCCTTTGCGCCGGACCGCCGAATGCCACATCGGTGATGGTGCCGTCATCCTTGACCTTCAGCCCGATCGAGTAACTCAGATCGGCGGCTAACTTGCGGTCTTCCTCCACGGCTTTCCAGTAATCCGAACGCATGCCGTCGTAGACCAGTTTCCATCCAGAGTGCTCGATGCCTCCCAGCGGGGCGTGCGCTGAAGTCGAGTGCAGGCGCTGGTTCAGGAAGCCGGCCCAATCGTGAGGCTGGACGGCGTTCAGGCCGGCCACTACGTCGTCAAAGTTGTACGGCTTCAGCGCGGGCGCGCCGCCGGGGCCTCCGTGGAAGGCGCGGCAGAAATCGTCCAGCGATTTCGCTCCCTTGCTCAGTTGGCGGATCAGCACGTCGGCTTCCAGCCAAATGAGAGTACCCTCGGGATAATAGTCCACGCCGCGGCGATAATTGGCGTAGTCGCTGCCGACGCCGTACAGGATCTGGGCCGCCACGGCGGTGTCTTCGAGCGGCCTCCAGGTGCGGCCGAACTTGTTGTCCAGGTCGGCGGCGGTCGAGGCCAGTGACTCGCGGTAGTCCTCCGGGCTCCAGAGACCGCTCCGCGGAGTGAGTACTTCGCCCAGGTACTCAGTGAGTCCTTCGTACACCCACAAGAGGTCGCCCTGCATGGGGGTGTCGTAGCCGCCATCGTGGCCGCCAGAAATCAGCCCGCTGGGGCGGCGATACTTGCCGTTCCAGGAGTGCACGAACTCGTGCGGAATGATATCGGCGATGGCCCTCTGCGCTTCCGGATCGATGAGGGTGCGCTCGCCCCAGCGGTCGTCGTTGGATTCGTGATGCTCCACGCCGCCGCGGCCCAGGTGGTCGCTGAGGGTGTAAAGAAAATGAAAGCTGCGGTAATGGCGCGAGCCGAACAGGGCGCCCGTTTGCTTCACCAGGTTCTTGTATTGGTCGACAACTTCGGGACTGACTTCGAGGGCGCGCTCGCTGTCGGCGGCCAGGTGCAGGTAGTGCGGGGTTCCGCGATCCGTGCCCAGGTCGATGGTGCGATAGTGGGCCCCGGTGGATACCGGCGAATCGGCCAGGGTGGTGAGCGGGGCCGGCTTGAACTCGATCTGGTTGCCGGACTCGCTCTGGATGGGCAAAGCGGTGCCGTAGCGCCAAGAATTCGGGACGCGCAGGCTCGCCTGGTATTGCAGGTCGTCGGCCTGCGCGCCTTGCGGATAGAGCAGCATGTAATACCAGTTGACGACCGCCAGTTCGCTGGTCGAGGCATTGACGAAAGTAGCGTCGTCGGCGTCGGGCTGCGCGATGAAATCGAAGGCCACGTCGAGAGAGGAGACGCCCGAAGGGACGTCCAGGTGAAACGCGTACATGTTGACGCCATCGCGCTTCCAGGGGAGGGTCTGCCCGCCGCCCTGGATTTTGAGTCCCACGAGGTTTACGATCGGCCCGGTGGGTGCGTGCTCGCCGGGAATCCATTCGGGATAGAGCAGGGTCATGGGGCCGGGCTTGGCGGGCATGGTCATCCGGACGTGGAAGAGGCGCCGCGGCGCGTCGGTGGCGTCGACTTGCAGTCGAACGGTATTTTGCGCGTAGAGAGGCGCGCACAGGAGCGCCAGGAAAGTTATGGGACGAATTCGCATGTTTTGACCACTTTACAATATTCCCCGTCGAGGTTCGCGAGCGACATGGCGTGAACTTCCTCCGCGGTGCGGACCCGCCCGGCGAAATCCGGACGGGCGTAGGTGAAACAGGCATCCTCGACCAAGTACGTTTCGAAGCCAAGGTTCCCGGCCATCCGCACGGTCGCTTCGACCGAGTTATTGGTGATGACACCGGCGATCACCAGGACGGTGTGCCCGGCCGCACGGAGCATCTCCTCGAACCCGGTTCCGATAAACGCGCTGTTGGTCTGCTTGGCGACGATGGTCTCGCCGGGCAGAGGCTGCGTTTCGGCCTTGAACTCATTTCCCGGCTGCCCGGGGCGGTAGGCGGACTCGGGCTCGCGCGAATCGTGGCGCACGTGATAAATCGGGAGCGCGTCTTGGCGCCACCGGGCGAGCAACCGCGCGATGTTGCGTTCGGCGTCGGGGTTGTTGCGCCCGCCGTAGCGCGCCCAACCTTCGTGGTCGATGGCCTTTTGCACGTCGATCACGACGAGGGCCGGCATCATAAATTACAGCCCGGTTCGCTGACGCAGTTCGCCCCAGGCGGCGTGCAATTCGGCCGGGTCATCCGAGGCGAATCGCAGGAAGAACGGCCGCTGGGCCCAATCGAAAGCTTCGGCGGCCTGGCCGCACAGGTAGAGCAGCATCGCGGCGGCATTTACGCGCGCCTCGGAAGGGCCCTTACGCGCGCAATCGAGCAGCGCCTGTTTCACGGCCGGTGTGGGGCACTGCTCCGCAAGATCCAGCGCCTGGGACCATCCGCTGTCGCTGGCCAAGCCGCTGATGATAGCGGCTTCGCGAGCGCCCTGGTTTCCCGCCAGGCGGGCGGCGTGGGTGCGGACTTCGGCCAGAGGATGCGTGCGCGCGGCACTGACCGCTTCAGCGGCACGCGGTGTTCCGAGGGCGTGGAGCGCCTCGACATCGCGCCAATCGCCGGGGCTGTTCAAGTGCTGGACGAGAACTGTCTCGATGGCCTCGCGCTCCTCCGCGTCGATCTGGAGGAGCGCGTCGAGGTCATAGCCCGTTCCATCGTGCCACTGTTCGTAGCCGATCTTCATGCTGTCGAGGAACGCGGTGTAAGCTGGGCTGGGCATAGAAAAGGGGTTAGGGGCTGGGGGTTGGGGGTTGGGGGTTGGGGGTTGGGCTCGCCAAAGCGCGAGTGGATTAGAGGCTCGCTTCACAACCCGGACCCCCGGCTTTTATTGCTTCGCTTTGATCTCCGCGAGGCGCTTCTTGAGATACTCTTCGTACTCTTTAATCAGCGCCGGGTCTTTGGGGCTGCTGTAGATCTCGCTGGATTTGTATTTACCCTCGTCGAACTTCTTACGCGTCCATTCGTCGTGAACGTGAAGTCTGTCGGCGTTATCCAGGATCCCGGTCGCCAGTTGGGGCGGTATGAAGGACACGCCTTCGCGGTCGCCGACCACCAGGTCGCCGGGCATTACGGTGACGTTGCCGATGCGGATGGGAACGTTGACGGCGGCCAGCGTCGCGCCTCCGATAGCGCTCGGATGGGTGTGACGGATGTAGGCGGGCATGCCCATTTCCGCGATCCCTTCCAGGTCGCGGACGGAGCCATCGATCACCAGGCCGCCGCTCTTGGTGGCCTTCATGATGTAGTAGAAGAGGTTGTCGCCGACAATGGTTCCACCCTCCTTCTTGCCGTACAGGTCGACCACCAGGACGTCGCCGGGTTGGACCATGTCGATCACGTACTGATTACTGATCGACGGGATGCCTTTTTCCCTGGCCTTCGCGGTGACCACGGTGTCGAGATCCGGACGCGCGGGCATGAAGGCACAGGTGAAGGCCCGGCCCACCATTTTGGTGCCCGGGTGCACGATCTCCCAGCCGTCTTCGAACATGCTGTAGGGACTGCCGCCGCCGCGTCCGCCGCCACCGCCGCGTCCGCCGCCGGCACCCGCGCCGCCGGCGGGAGCGGCCGCTGCCGCCGTCGCGCCGGCCGCCCCCCAGTTGATGGTGATTTCTTCCTGGGACATCTCCTTGGCCCTGGCGATGAAGGAGTCGGGGACTTTGGGCCGCCCGTCCGGGAAGCGATCGCCGGTCCAGGCTTTGGTGTACTCCATCATCTGTTCTTTGGTCCAGGTCCAGAGTTGGGCTTGGGAGGGCGCGGGCACGAGCATGGCAACTGCGCATGCGCTCATTGCTAGTTTCGAAAAGCGGATCTTCATAAGACGTCTCCTAAATTACAACGAAAGCAACACAGGCAGGAATGCCTGTGCCGCTAAACCGTCAGGGCTGCCTGCATCATGGCCCGAGCGTAACATACGTTGAAGGCGAACGCGGCATAAGCGCCTCCGCCCGGATAGCCTCCGATGCGGCCGCGCTCGCGGTCGTAGTCGATGGCGCGCGGATGCTCGGGGTAGATCAGGTGCGTGTATTTGTGCTTGACCAATTCCTTCATCACGAGGAACATGTTGTTCTCGCCTTCATCGATGAAGACCTCGGTGTACCGCTCGTAGGGCTTCTTCACCTTGACGTTGCGGAAGTGCACGTGATTGATGCGGTCGCGGGAGGCAAAGTAGCTGCACACCTCGACGGGATTCTGTCCCATCTCCCGGGTCACGCCGCAATCGAAGGTGATGCCGTTGGAGGGACTTTTGACGATATCGATGAGGTGCTTCCAGCCGTCGACGGTGCCCATGATCTGCTGCGACTTGCGGCTGACGGGGGCCGGCGGGTCGTTGGGATGCAGGGCCAGGCGCACGCCGGCCTTCTCCGCGGCGGGCACCACGGCCTTCAGGAAATAGGCGATGTTGGCCCACATCTCGTCGAGCGTGTGGGGGCCTTCGTTGGGAAGGGCGGGCAGGTCCTTGAACTTCATTCCCTTTTCTTCAGGCTTGGTCTGGTATTGCTGGGCGGCGGTCTGCTCGAGCTCGTAATCGAAACCCGTCCAGCCGACGCCGGCGCGTCCCGTCTCCTCGAAGTAGCCCTCCATGGCGCGGTGCGCGTACCAGTTGTATTCGACCACGGGCAGGCCCACTTTGCCGGCGGCCTGGATGGAGGCGATCACCTTTTCGATATCCTGATCGCGGCCGGGCCGGTTATAGATGGCGTTGTTGAAGCCCGCGATCATGAGGTTGCCGAGGTTGAGGCCGTAGCCCTTCAGGCGGTCCATCTGCTCCTTCAGGCGGGTCTCGTCCCACGGAATTTGGCCGCCTCCGGAGAGCACCCAGTCGATGCCGATTTGTTTGAGGCGCCGCGCGGAGGCCGCTTCGGGGGTGAGCGGCGGGGTGCCCGCTGGAGGCGGGGCCGCAGCCGGCGGGGTGGCGGGCGCTTCGGCGGCGCCCCGGCGTCCGCCTCCTCCGAAGCCGCCGCCGCCATCGCCGATGGAGAGGCAAAGCTTGGGGGTGTCTTTTCCTTCGAATTTCGGCTCGGGCATGGTTGCCCCGGACGCCGCCGGAGTGGCGAGAGCCGCGACGCCGGCCGCTTCGATCAGCCTTCTGCGAGAGATTTTCATGGATGTTTCTCCTTATTTGCACACTGGCGTTGCCGAGATACGCGGGCGTATTTTCCGGGCGCCGGACGAGCGTCGACACGAGTGTCGACGCTGCAGGCACGAGTGCCTGCGCCACAGTTGAGCGCGAGATTGTACTTCTTAAATGGTGTACTATGCACTGGCATTGGCTCGATTCAACAGCGCCTTCATATATGCGAAGCCGTATGCGGTCTGCGCGTTGCTGCCGCCCACCAGCGAGGGCGTATGGTCCAGAATCACGATGCCGTCGAAACTCACGTCGCGCAGCGCCTTCATGATTTTGTACATGTCGTAGTAGCCGTTGTCCATGAAGGTCTCGACAAAATGCGGCAGCGGCGCGCTGACGTTGCGGAAGTGGATCTTCCAGATTTTCTGCGCGCCGAAGTAGCGGATCATTTCTTCCGGATCCTTCCCCGTGAGCTGCTTGCCGCCCTCCAGCCAGGTGCCGCAGCACAGGCAGAGTCCGACGTTGGGGCTGCTCGCAATTTCCATGGCGCGGCGGTAGCCGTCAAAGTTACCGAAGACGCATCGCGGGACGCCGGCGAGAACGGGCACCGGCGGGTCGTCGGGATGAATGCCGATGCGCACGCCCGCCTCTTCGGCCACGGGAGCGACCTGCTTGATGAAGTACGTGTAGTTCTCCCAGATCTCTTCGCGGGAAAACTCGCGCCCGTGGGAAAGCGGTTCCTTGAAAACGACCGTGTCCCACACACCCTGCTTGTTGGGGCTGGTCATATCGAACTCGCGGCCGGTGGCCCCGCGGATGGTGGCGCGTCCGCTCGACCAGATGCCGTTGCCCATGTGGGCGTAGGTGGTGTACCAGATTCCGGCCTGCCCCAGGTTGCGCAGATACTGTTTGTACTCCTCGATCTTCTTGTCGCGGCCGGGCAGGTTCAGGGTCACCTCCGGCATGTTGTGGACGCTGGTGTTGCCGATGTTCCAGACGGTGATGCCGGCGTCGGCGTAGCGCTTTTTGATTTGGAGGAAGCCCTCGGCGGTGCGGAGGTCGGGGGTGGATCCGACGCTGACGTACTCGGCGCCGATTTGCTGGAGAAAGAGGAGGTCGTTGTCGGTGGGTTTGGCGGGGGCTTGGGCGCAGAGTTTGATGCCGGGTTGGGTGGTGTGGGTGACGGGCGCGGCTTCGGCGGCGGTGGCCAGGAGGGCGGCGCCGCTCAGGGCCTTTGCGAATTGTCGGCGATCTGGGTTGTTCATTTTGGTTACCTCAGTTTCGTGTGCAAGCAGTGGTGCTCACCCGGCAAGGTCTCGACACGACTGTCGAGACGGCAGGCACGACTGCCTGCGCCACGGCGGGTTGATGGAAGAGTTGGCAGGCGAAAGCGCCTGCCCCACCAAGCAGCTCACATGCAAGGTGTCGGGACGAGTTTGGTGGAAGGTGCATTAACCTCGGACTCCCATGGGCGGCGGGGGGACGCTGCGGCGGCGCTGGCGCATTCCGGCGAAATCGAAGCGCGCTTCGGCGATGGGGGTTCCGATGACTTCGATGCGCTCGAGGTCTCGCGTGCCCAGACCGGCTTCTTCGGCCAGCTTCAGGGTGCTGTCGCACCTTTCAAATGGCGGCGTGCCGCGGTCCGCCAGGGGATCGAATCCCATCAACGACATGCAGACTGCGTCGGTATTCACGGGATTGAGACCGGCCACGATCACACCGGGCGCCACTCCCTTCAGCTCTTCGCGAATCCACGGCCCTTCGCCGCCGGTCATGGTCTTGATGCCTTCGACAATCGCGAGGTGGATGGGACGCGCGGCAATCAAGTCCACCACGGTGCGCGGCACGCGCCAGGTATCGACGCGCGGAGTGGTGGGATCCAACTCGCGAGGCGCGCTTTTGGAGGGCTGGCGATTGCCGGAGTGAACCAGGGTGCGGCCGCCTTTGGGGACATCCGATGGCTCGTCCACGCCGGCGCCCGTGCCGTAGATGGTACAGGGGGTCATACCGAAGCAGTTCTTCATGGAGAGCGTCACGCCCGCGGTGGCGTGCTCCTTCATCTTGGCGATGCTGACGAAGACGTCGCAGTCTTCGTAGGAGTGGTTCAGATCGAAGGCCGGGAAGACGTAGCCGCCGAAGGGCACGGTCAGCCGCGAGT
>Ga0116223_10004600_pt1 | contig 11912 bp, 6 predicted proteins | sample Sb_taG_3_FD_90092 | JGI IMG/M metagenome (GOLD analysis project Ga0116223, IMG submission 90092) | Peat soil microbial communities from Weissenstadt, Germany - Sb_50d_a_PC metaG | ecosystem: Environmental > Terrestrial > Soil > Wetlands > Peat | place: Germany: Weissenstadt | collected 2010-09-21 | reverse complement strand
CGCCCCCCTCGCGGAGCGGCACGATCGGAGATATCAAGAAAAACCATCATGTCGACCGATCCGACAAACCTCTCGCCCTCCTCACCCCGGAGTTGTCACACAGACTCCCAAGGGGGAGAGGGTATAAAGTCGAGTTATTTCTCCCCTCGCCCCCTTTGGGGGAGAGGGGCAGGGGGTGAGGGGGTGACGTCACGTAATTCTGCAATCCTCAATAAGACAGTGGAGTTGCGGCGAGAACTTCGAACTAAGGAGACCCATGGGCGATTTTGCATGGCAACCGAGCGGCAGATATCTCAACCGTTCAAGGGTGCGGCACTTCATGGATGTCCACGGAATCCGGTCGTGGCAGGAGCTTATCAGCCGATCAACCCTGGATATCGAATGGTTCTGGAACTCCGCCCTTGAGCACCTTGGAGTGGAGTGGTTCGAGAAATACACCCGCTTGTACGATGACTCTCGTGGGATGCCGTGGACAACTTGGTTTTCGGGGGGGAAGCTCAACATTGTTCATAACTGCCTCGACCGGCACATCCGGGATGGTCGAGGAGCGGCCACGGCTCTATGGTTTGAGTCGGATGACGGATCGCAAAGATCCCTTAGTTATAAGCAGCTTTACGATTGCGTAAACCGCCTTGCCGGAACGATAAAGCATCTGGGGGTTCGAAAGGGAGATCGGGTTGCCATGTGCATGCCCGTTTCCCCCGAGGCTGTTATCGTGATGCTTGCCGCCCTTAAAGTAGGCGCTGTTTGCGTCCAAATACCGGCGCGAATCGCCGCGGAGGATATCGTCTTTCGCATCCAGCAGGCCCAGTCCCGCCTGCTTTTCGTCAATGACGGCTACCCGCGTGCCGGCAAGGTGATAAGGGCCGTGGGTGTCTACGAAGCGGTGCTGAATTCTGCGTCCTCGGTGGAGTGGGTCGTTGTCAACGAACGCACGGGTAACGGCCTGGCGCAACGTCCGAAATGCCTGTCCTGGGACACGGTCATGCATCGCTCACCGGCAGACGGCGATGTTGAGACCGAAATTGTCGATTCTGAACATCCGGCGCTGATTCTGTATAGCTCCGGAACAACCGGCAAGGCAAAAACGGTGGTTCACACTCATGCTGGAGCACTGGCGCAAGTCGCAAAAGAAATCGGTTATGTGTTTGATTGTCAAGGGAACGATGTCTTTTACTGGTTTACAAACATCGGTTGGATGATGGCGCCATGGGAAATCATAGGGGCGCTGTTTTTCGGAGCTGCAGTAGTTCTCTACGAGGGAACGCACCTCTACCCAACAGCGCACCGCCTGTTTGAAATCATTGAAAAGTACGGCATTTCCATCTTCGGCTGCACGCCTTCCGTCTTGCGAGAACTTGCTAGCCTGAAGGTGGATTCCGAGCGTCACGACCTTTCCACGCTTCGGATTCTTGGCTCGACCGGCAGTGTTCTTGATGCGGCAACCTGGGAGTGGTATTTCAGAGCCTTTGGTCGCGAGCGTTGTCCAATCATGAACATTTCGGGCGGGACGGAACTTATCGGCTGCATGCTTTCACCCCTGCCAGTTATGCCCCTGAAACCCTCCACGCTGGGCGGTCCGGGTTTGGGTATGGCTGTGGAAGTCGTCGACTCCGAAGGGAAGCCTGTGCGGGATGAGACTGGTTACCTCGTATGCCGCAAACCGTTTCCCTCCATGACCCGCGGATTCCTGGGAGACCCCAAGCTATTCCTCGAAACCTATTTCCCGCATGGGCCCGACTGCTGGGTCCATGGAGACTTGGCCCGGGTCGACGAGGATGGGTATTGGTACTTGCTGGGCCGCAGCGACGACCTGATTGTTCACGGTGGCGTGAAGCACGATCCGGCCAAGCTCGAGGAAAAACTCCTCGCATTCCCGGGCCCGCCGCGCATCAGAGAGGCAGTGGCCATCGGCGCCGAAGATGAAATCAAGGGAGAGCGAATAGTCTGCTTTGTGGTGCTCGGTTCGGACGCAGCGGAGCCGCCGGAGGGGTTCTCGGCGCGTCTCAAAGCTTACATCAAGCAAACCTACGATCCCTTGGCGCAGCCCGGAGAGATTCACGTGGTAAATGATCTTCCTGTTAACTTGTCTGCAAAGATCCCGCGAAGCCTTATTCGCAGAGTTTATGAGGGAAAGCCTCCCGGCAACACCGCAGGCCTTGCCAATCCTCAAGCCATAGACGAAATTCGTCGAGCGGCCGAACAAGCAAAGAGCCCCCGTAATCCGCCAGTGCCGCCGTAGGGGGACGGCTTGCCGTCCCCGCATTCCCGTGGTCGCGACGGGGGTAGGGCAAGCCCTACCCGTACATCGCACGGACCGTGGCAGTAAATTCAAACCGCTGCCCGGTCACGCTTTCAATCGCTCGCGGGACGCAAGGATCCGCCGGGCTTGCTTCAAATGCGGAGCATCCAGCATCTTTCCGTCGAGCGCTACTGCTCCACAACCGGGATTCGCATCGAAAGTGGCGACGACGCGCTCCGCGTGCGCGAATTCAGCGGAGGTTGGTGTGAAGGCCTCGTTGATGACAGCGACCTGAGCGGGATGTATGGCCAGCATTCCTTGGAATCCGTCCCGGCGCGCCGTTTGTGCATAGGCGAGCAAGCCCTCGATGTCCCGAAAAGCGGGGTAGATGGTTTCGATTGCTGCGACGCCGGCAGCCGCGGCTCCGGCAATGCAGAGCGACCGCACCAACTCATACAGGGGAGTGAAGGCGCCGCGCTCGTCGCGGCCGCTGGTCGCTCCAACCGCCACTGACAAGTCTTCAGCGCCCCACGCGAGGCCAGCCAGACGCGGGCCGCTTGCGGCATAGGAACTCAGCTCAAAGACCGACTTCGGTGTCTCGGTTGCGATCGCAAGAATTTGGGTCTTCCCAACGGGCAGCCCGGCAGTAGCCTCCATAGCTCTCAGGTAATGGCCAAGTTCAATGACCGCAGAGGAGGATTCGGCTTTGGGAAGGACAATACCCACCGGGCCGGCTGCCACTACAGCGGCGAGGTCCAGGAGTGAGTCAGTGGTTTGGAGCGAGTTAATTCTCACCCAGAACTGCGCTGACGCCGAAGCAGCATCCTTCGCAAACGATGGAACCAGTTTTCTCGCCTGAGCCTTGTTCTCCGGTAGAACGGCGTCCTCAAGGTCGACGATAACGGCGTCTGCCCTCGAGCCAAAAGCCTTTGCCACCATGTCCGGGCGGTCGCCCGGTACAAACAACCAGGACCGCGGCGTCATGCAACCTCCTATTCCCCGGGCTCTAAAGTCTGTGTGAATACCCGGGCAATGGGCAGCGCCGAAGGCGCTTTGGAGTGCGGCAGCTTGCTGCCGCTTTGGCTCGGCCGGCTTGCCGGCGGTGGACCGTGCCGCCTACGCTGCCGCGAGCAAGCTCGCAGAAGAAAGCGGCAGCAAGCTGCCGCACTCCAAAGCTGCGCCGCCTACAGCACTCCTGCCGAGTTTTCATGCAGGTTCTAAAGCCCCGCCCTTCCGCTTCTGACGTATAAGATCGCTCACTGCCAAGCACTAGAGTGCGCGACCGTCACGCCGCCGACTTCTTGATGAGCGCCGTCCGGCGGCACTGGCAGACGATCTCATCGCGCTGATTAAACATCTTGTGCTCGAAAGTGACGATGCCCGCCGTGCGACGCGATTTGCTGTCGCGCTTCTCAACCACACGTGTCTCGGCACGCAGCGTATCGCCAATAAATACCGGATGAGGCATCACCACAGCGTCATAGCCAAGATTGGCGATCGCCGTGCCCTCCGTGGTGTCGCTGACCGACAGCCCTATCATGAGCCCGAAAGTAAAAATGCCGTTGACCAGGATGCGGCCGAATTCGGTGCTCAGGGCATACTCTGCATCCAGGTGAAGCGGTTGAGGATTATGCGTGAGCACTGAAATCAGCAGGTTGTCAGTTTCCGTCACCGTGCGGCGGATGCTGTGGACCATGTGGTCCCCAACGTTGAATTGCTCGTAAGTCCGACCGGGCATATTCATCACCCCTCAGGATTGATTCGCGCCAGCACAACTCCCTCGCTGACGTGATGGCCTTCGATGGCGGATACTGCGCTGACAACGCCTCCGCACGGCGCTCGCAGAGTATGCTCGATCTTCATGGCCTCCACGATCACCAGCGGCTGGCCCTTGGCGACTCGGTCACCGGGCCGGACGTGAACTGCGGCGACGCGGCCGGGCAGGGGCGAAGTGATCGTGCGACTTGACGACGGTCCTGCGGTCTTCGGCGCGAGTTCCGGATCCGTAAAGGTGTAAGGCTCCCCGGCGGCGAAGACAACGATAGCGTCCGCGAAGTCGCGGTTCGGTAGCGCAGCCGCCGGACTCGCGCCAGACTCGACCTGGTAACGCGTATCACCCGACTGAAGGTTCACATGGATGTGGGGCGGGGCGTTGAGCCGGAAGCCTTCCAGGGCGCGCCACGGTTCGCTCGGATCGCGGTCCCTCGCTAGCCGGGCACTTGCGGCTGACTGAACGACCTCCTCCGACGGCTCGGGCGGCGGAATCAATCGGTCCAAACGGTTTTCGATGAACGACGTATCGATGTCGGCAGCGAGAAAATCGGGGTCGGCGAGAGCCCGAGCAAGAAACCCTGCGTTTGTCCTGAGGGGCCACACTTCCACGTGCGAGCACGCTTCTGCGAGGCGCTCCGCAGCCGCGGCGCGCGTAGAGCCGGCGGCGATGATCTTCGCGATCAGCGGATCATAAAAGGAGCTGACCTCGCCGCCTTCTTCCACCCCGGAATCGATCCGAACGCCCTGGGGAAGCCGGAAGTGTCTCAACGGGCCGGTGCAGGGCAAGAAACCAGTTGCAGGGTTTTCGGCATAAAGCCGCGCTTCGATCGCCCAGCCCGAAATCGCAAGCTCCTCCTGGCGCAGCGGCAAGGGCTCGCCGGAGGCAACACGCAACTGCCATTTAACCAGGTCCTGACCCGTGATGACCTCGGTGACCGGGTGTTCCACCTGAAGGCGTGTATTCATTTCCATGAACCAGATGCGATCGGCGCTCAGGCCTCGGCTTGCATCGGCAATGAATTCGACCGTACCAGCCCCTTCGTAGGCGACCGCCCTGGCGGCTGAAACCGCGGCCGCGCACACTCGCTGGCGAGTGGCCGCATCCATGCCGGGGGCCGGCGCCTCCTCGATGACTTTCTGGTAGCGCCGTTGGATCGAACAATCGCGCTCGAAGAGATGAACGACATTACCGCAACGGTCGCCAAAGATTTGCACCTCGATATGTCGCGGCCGGTCGATATACTTCTCCAGGAAAACCCGGTCATCGCCGAAGGCCGCAGCGGCCTCGCGCTTTGCCGAGGCAAGCGCGGCGCCGAGCTCTGCCGCCGTCGCGACTTTCCGCATCCCCTTACCCCCGCCTCCGGCGACGGCTTTGATTAATACCGGCCATCCGATCGCAGCGGCCGCGCGGGCGAGGCCGGCTTCTGTTTGGTCTTCGCCAAGGTACCCGGGCGTTGTCGGCACACCCGCCGCGTCCATCAGCCGCTTGGCTGCGTCCTTAAGCCCCATAGCGCGGATTGCAGCGGCTGGCGGGCCGACCCAGATGAGCCCGGCCGCAGTGACGGCTTCAGCGAATTCGGCGTTCTCGGATAGGAAGCCATAGCCCGGGTGTATGGCTTCCGCACCCGATCTTTGCGCGGCCTGCAGGATTTTGTCTTGCGCCAGGTAGCTGTCACGCACGGCAGGCGGCCCGATGTTGACCGCCGCATCCGCCTCGCGCACATGGGGAGAGCCGGCATCCGCGTCGGAGTATACCGCGATCGTCCGCACGCCCAGACGGCGAGCCGTGCGTATAATGCGTCGCGCGATTTCACCGCGATTGGCGATCAGAAGGCTGCCGATCATGGGATTACATTCGGAAGACGCCGAAAGACGTCTCGGGGATGGGAGCGTTCAGGCTGGCGCTGAGCGCGAGTCCCAGCACGTCTCGCGTCTCGACCGGGTCGATGATGCCATCGTCCCACAAGCGAGCGGTGGCAAAATACGGATTCCCCTCCACCTCGTAGCGTTCACGGATTGGCGCTTTGAAGGCCTCCTCGTCTTCGGCGCTCCACGTTTCACCTTTGGCTTCGATTCCGTCGCGTTTGATGGTGGCGAGAACACTCGCCGCCTGTTCGCCGCCCATAACGCTGATGCGGCTATTGGGCCAAGTGAAGAGCAGGCGCGGCGAATAGGCCCTCCCGCACATGCCATAATTGCCGGCGCCGAAGCTGCCTCCGATGATTACCGTAAACTTTGGCACTTCGGCTGAGGCCACGGCGGTCACCAGTTTCGCTCCGTCCTTGGCGATTCCTCCTGCCTCATACTTGCCCCCCACCATAAAGCCCGAGATGTTCTGCAAAAACAACAGCGGAACCCGGCGCTTCGCCGCAAGCTGGATGAAGTGGGCGCCTTTCAAGGCACTTTCGGAAAACAGCACGCCATTGTTCGCCAGGATGGCGACTGGAAACCCCCAGATCCGGGCATTGCCGCAGACCAGCGTCGTCCCGTAGAGTGCTTTGAACTCGTCAAACTCCGAAGCATCCACCACCCGAGCTATGACCTCACGTACGTCATAAGGAACCCTGACATCGGTAGGAATTATGCCGTAAACCTCCGCTGGATCGTACTCGGGAAGTCTGGGTTTGCGCCGTTCGATATCCGCCCTTCTGGTTGTATTAAGATTGGCAACGATGGATCGGACCAGGGAAAGGGCGTGCTCGTCATTCTCCGCCACATAATCCACGACGCCTGAGCGCTGGCCGTGCGTTTCAGCGCCACCCAATTCTTCCGCGCTGATCACCTCGCCCGTGGCAGCTTTCACCAGCGGCGGCCCGCCCAGGAAAATGGTTCCCTGATGGCGAACGATCACCGCTTCGTCGCTCATGGCGGGCACGTAGGCCCCACCCGCTGTGCAAGAACCCATGACGCTGGCGATTTGCGCAATGCCCTGCATGCTCATTCGCGCCTGGTTGAAGAAGATGCGGCCGAAGTGGTCCCGGTCGGGGAAAATCTCCGCCTGATGGGGCAAATTGGCCCCGCCGCTGTCCACCAGGTAGATGCAGGGCAGGCGGTTCTGCTGCGCGATCTCTTGCGCGCGCAGGTGTTTCTTCACCGTCATGGGGAAGTAGGCGCCACCTTTGACGGTGGCGTCGTTCGCAACGATCATCACCTCCCGGCCTGCGACGCGCCCGATGCCGGTTATGATGCCGGCGCAGGGCGCTTCGCCCCGGTACATATCCCAGGCGGCCAACTGACCAATTTCGAGGAAGGGCGCTCCGGGATCGAGCAGCCGTGTTACGCGGTCTCTCGGCAAGAGCTTGCCCCGGGCAATGTGGCGCGAGCGCGCGGCTTCGGGACCCCCCAAGGCAGCCTCACTTACTCGTGCGTGCAACTCGCGAGCAAGTTCCTGGTTGCGCGCGAAGTTCTGCCGGTAGTGCTCGGCTTCCGGATTAATCTGGCTCTCGAGTTTGGGCATGCGAAAAGCGCACCAGTTCTGCAAAACGGTTCGTTGGCACCGCCCCGGCTCCAATTCTGGCACGTGGTAACTTCCAGTATACCTCGCCACCAGTCCGAATTCCATTCGCGGTTCGCTGTCGTTGGAGTGTCCCCCTCTAGCGCTAGCTCCCAACATGTTGTTGCGCCGCGAAGATTTCTTGGTGTTCGCGGTGGCCCAGAACAGCGGAACACAGAGGGCACAGAGAACAGCTCACAGGGCGCACAGAGAAGAAGAAACGGTCTGTATCTCTTTCTCCGTGATCTCCGTGGGCTTTCTCTTTGTGGCCTCTGTGTTGAAGGCTTTTGGTTGCGGCTTTGCCGCGCTGTCACACTGCGGAATGAAATCCGCAGACGGCATCGTAGACCCTATGGTTTAATTATCTTCGAGGCACATGAATTGCTGCCCTTGTGGGAAGGAAGCGGCATGGAACGCTACAAGTACCTGATCGTGGGAGGAGGAATGACCGCCGATGCTGCTGTGAGTGGCATTCGCGAAGCCGATACGGCTGGGGCGATCGGCTTGCTCGGTTCGGAGGAAAATGCTCCGTATAATCGCCCGCCTCTGTCAAAAGGCCTTTGGAAGGGGGAAGATCCAGATAGGATATGGCGAGGGACGGAGAAACAAGGCGTGACGCTTCATCATGGGCGAAAGGCCGTGGCCCTCGATTCGACCGACAAGAATGTGACGGACGATCAGGGGACGGCAAGCCCTACCCCCAACACCGCCCAGGCTCCAGCCGCGGGCGCGGCGGAGTGGCGCATGGCCATGCCCACCTCCGCTATCGACGGATTGGGGGCTTGCGATTTCCGGGCAGCTTGAGATGAGGGAGCTTTGACCTGCGTTTCTTGCATTTCGGCTTTTTTCGCTTGACAAATCCGATGAGTTGTAGTAGCCTATCGTTGTGCTCAACTGGTGGACACAATGTCGTAGGCAAGCCCCGGGACGCCCCAGACGCAACAGAGAACCGGATGGCCCCGGTGAAGAAAGAAGAGGGAAATCGCGAGAAATACAAAAATAGTGGAAACGAAGCTAAGAAGTACTTGAAAACAAAGGATAATCACTTTTTGAATGCTGCAAATTGCGCGCGTTTTGCGCGCAAATTAGCACAGATCAGTGCTTGAAAGGAGCAAGAACAGCACATTTTGCGGGAACGAAGTCAAGGCGTCCGAGCCGCAAGGCGAGCCCCGGCAAATGACAACAAGTCGGCTACCGAGGACCGCCCTCACGAATCAACAGCCCTCTCCCGAGGGGAGAGGGTGGCAGGCTCCGGCGCTTTCATCAGCCGGAGCGTGACGGGTGAGGGGTTAGTTCATCACGAGCTGGCACGGCCTTGCCGCGACCGTCTGGCAGGTCGACCTTCTCTCACCGACTCAGCAAATCGCTGCGGGTTGGTGGAGCACGGGGAAAGTACGGGGCAAATTGAGAAGGCTCAGTAGCAGAGGGCCGGTGGGGAACGAAACCAACCCCTCACCCGGTCCTCGACGGCTGATGAAAGCGCCGTCTCGGTCCACCCTCTCCCCGGGGAGAGGGTGTTTTTGGACTGGTTGTGCGCGGTGGGTACCGGCAACGGAAGCCGGCAGCTTCGCTTCCGCACTCCAGAATTGCCGGAACAAAGCGAGAATGTCTATGAAAACAAACAGTCGAGAAGTTAAGAGGGCGATGAGTCGTGAAGCCGAACCAGGAAATCAAACGGTCGGACGCCGACGGTTTGTCACTCTCGACTCTCAACTCTCGACTTCTCGACTTGAATTTGCCGGAACAAAGCGAGAATGTCTATGAAAACAAAGGACCGCTGTGAAAATCGACGAGACTTTGCGACCTTTGCGTCCTTGGTGGCTTGGCGTGAAACCGGGCTTGTGCGTGAATGTGGGAGAGGTGGAAAGAGAGATGCTTTTTCGGGGGAACGAACTCATCGATCTATTGCAAATAAATGACTTAACGTTTTTTGTGTACACAAAACGAACTGGTTTTTGAACAAAACGAACTTGATTTAAGATGGAAGATGCCATGCCCAACGCGGATTTGCTGGTTGAGACTCTAAAGAGACGCATTGTCGTTATCGACGGCGCCATGGGCACGATGATCCAAGCCCACAAGCTGGAAGAGGCAGACTATCGCGGCAAGGAGTTCGCCCGCCACGAGCGGGACCTGCGCCTCTGCAACGACATTTTGAACATCACCCAACCGGCGATTATTGAGGACATCCACCTCCAATACCTCGAGGCCGGCGCAGATATCATTGAAACCAACACCTTCAACGCTAACGCGATCTCGATGGCCGAATATCGCCTCCAAGATCACGTCTACGACCTTAACAAGGCCGGGGCGCAAGCGGCGCGCCGAGCCGTGGCCCGGTTCACGAGCCAGAATCCCGAGCGCGCCTGCTGGGTGGCCGGTTCCATTGGCCCCACCAGCCGCACGGCCTCTGCATCGCAGGACATTTCGAGCCCCGCGGCGCGCGCCGTGACCTTCGATCAGTTAAGAGACGGCTATTACGAGCAGATCCGGGGTCTCGCGGAGGGCGGCGTCGACTTGCTGCTGGTCGAGACCATCTTCGATACGCTCAACGGCAAAGCGGCGCTCTTTGCCGCCCAGCAGTATTTCGAGAACACGGGCAAGCGCCTGCCGCTGATGGCGTCCGTGACGATCGTGGACCTGAGCGGGCGCACGCTCTCAGGACAGACGGTCGAGGCCTTCTGGATTTCAGTCTCGCAGGCGCCGCTGCTGAGCGTGGGAATCAACTGCGCACTCGGCGCAAAGCAGATGCGCGCGCACATCGAAGAACTCTCGAGCATCGCGCCCATCTTCACAAGCTGCTATCCGAACGCCGGCCTTCCTAACGCCTTCGGGGGGTTCGACGAAACTCCCGAGAGCATGTCGGCGGACTTGCGCGAGTTTGCCGCGAACGGCTGGGTGAACATCGTGGGCGGCTGCTGCGGGTCAACGCCCGCGCACATTCGCGCCATCCGCGAAGCAGTCAGCAAGATCCCGCCGCGAGTGCCGCCCCAGGCCGAGCGCCATACCCAGTTCAGCGGCCTCGAACCGCTGGTGATCCGCCCGGAAACCGGTTTCGTCAATATCGGCGAACGGACCAACGTGACCGGCTCACCGAAATTCTCCAAGCTGATCCTGGGCGGCCAATTCGAGGAGGCCTTGAGCGTCGCCAAGCAGCAGGTGGAAGGCGGTGCGCAGATTATTGACGTCAACCTGGACGAGGCGATGCTGGACTCCGAACAGGCGATGACCACCTTCCTGAATTACGTCGCCTCCGAGCCTGACATCGCCCGCGTTCCCATCATGATCGACAGCTCCAAGTGGAGCGTCATCGAGGCGGGACTGAAGTGCATCCAGGGCAAAGGCATCGTCAATTCCATCAGCCTCAAAGAGGGCGAGGAGGTTTTCATCGAGCGCGCCCGGTTGATCAAGCGCTACGGCGCGGCCATGGTGGTGATGGCTTTCGACGAGGCGGGCCAGGCGGCCTCGACGGAGCGGCGGGTGGAAATCTGTGCGCGCAGTTACCGGATTCTCAGTCAGGAAGTGGGCGTGGATCCCTGCGACATTATCTTTGACCCTAACGTCCTCACCGTGGCGACGGGAATCGAGGAGCACCGCGGCTACGCGGTGAGCTTCATCGAAAGCACCCGCCAGATCAAGGCCGCGCTTCCCGGCTGCAAGGTGAGCGGCGGAATCAGCAACATCTCGTTCTCGTTCCGCGGCAGCAACGTCATCCGCGAGGCCATGCACTCAGCCTTCCTGTACCACGCCATACGGGCGGGACTGGACATGGCCATTGTGAACGCCGGGCAATTGGCTGTTTACGAGGAATTGCCGCGCGACCTGCTGGAACTGGTTGAGGACGTCCTGCTGAATCGCCGCGCCGACGCTACAGAGAGGCTGCTGGCGTTCTCGGAATCGGTGAAGCAGCGCGGCCCGGCGGAAGTGCAGGAAGACGCCTGGCGGCAGGGCACGGTCGAGGAACGCCTGCTGCACGCGCTGGTGAAAGGCGTCGCCGATCACGTCGAGGCGGACACCGAGGAGGCCCGGCAAAAACTCGGTAGGCCGCTCGCCGTGATCGAGGGCCCGCTGATGGCCGGCATGAGCGCGGTGGGCGACCTGTTCGGCTCCGGCAAGATGTTTTTGCCCCAGGTTGTCAAGAGCGCCCGCGTCATGAAGAAGGCCGTCGCCTATTTGCTGCCCTTTATGGAATCGGAGAAGGAAGCGGGCGGCAAAGCTCGCGCGGTAGGCAAGATCGTGACGGCCACCGTGAAGGGCGACGTGCACGACATCGGCAAGAATATCGTGGGCGTGGTGCTGGGCTGCAACAACTATGAGGTGATCGATCTGGGCGTGATGGTTCCGTGCGAGAAGATTCTCGAAACCGCGCGGGCGACCCACGCGGACATGATCGGCCTGAGCGGG
>Ga0116223_10004596_pt1 | contig 11920 bp, 12 predicted proteins | sample Sb_taG_3_FD_90092 | JGI IMG/M metagenome (GOLD analysis project Ga0116223, IMG submission 90092) | Peat soil microbial communities from Weissenstadt, Germany - Sb_50d_a_PC metaG | ecosystem: Environmental > Terrestrial > Soil > Wetlands > Peat | place: Germany: Weissenstadt | collected 2010-09-21 | reverse complement strand
TGCGCGCCGGTGCTCATGCCGCCTTTCTTGAAAATAGGCCGCGAAGCCAGTTTTTGGAGAACACCCATAGCAGCGTCAGGGCGCTCAATGGTGCGGCCGGCGGCGGCACGGACGATGGCCCGGTGGTCGGCGGCGACTGCGCCGCCAGCGCCGGTGGGGCGTCCCCGGGTCGGGGCGGCTGGCGCGCTTGAACGCGCGCCGCAAAGTTAGCGGCAAACTGTCGCAGGATCTGGTCGGCGACGGTGTCCATCATGCGGCCCCCGAAAGTGGCCGCCCGGCCGCTCAACGACGCCTCACAACGGCCGGTCAAGGCGCTCGTGCCATCCTCTGTGGCGCGCACAGCCGCCGCCAGCTCAAGCGACGCTGCCGAAGATCCGGATGCGTCGGTCCCTTTGGCGGCCATGCGCAGGGAGCGATTGGCCGCATCCAGCTCCTTGACTTCCATGTCGCCCCGGAATGACAGAGTCGCAGGCCCCACCTTGACGGTCACGGTGCCTTTGTAATGCCGCTCGTCTATCCGCTCGGTGATCTTCGCGCCGGGCATGCAGGCCGCAACCGACTCCATATCGGCCAGGATTTCCCAGGTGGCCGCCGGGCCGGCCGGCATCGGAAAGGTTCGCTCGAGCTGAACCTTCACTCCAACCTACCGTTGGTTGAGGCCAAGCGACTTGCAGCGCTGCCAGACGCGGAAGGACGTATGCGGCATATCCATGTGCGTGACACCCAGATGGGCGAAGGCATCCACGACTGCATTGGAAAAGCACGGGATGCCGCCGACGTGCGGCGATTCGGCGACGCCCTTGGCCCCAATCGGGTGGTGCGGCGACGGCGTTACGGTAAAGTCCGTTTCCCACTTGGGCGTCTCGACCGCCGTCGGCAGGAAGTAGTCCATCAGGCTGTTGCCCAAATGGTTGCCGTTATCATCGAACGGCACCGCCTGGCCCATCGCCACCGCAAAAGCTTCCGTCAACCCGCCGTGGACCTGTCCCTCAATGATCATCGGGTTAATCCGCGTACCGCAGTCATCCAGCGCATAGAAGCGCCGCACCTTGGTCTCACCGGTGTATTTGTCGATGTCGACTACGCACACGTAAGCGCCAAATGGGAAGGTCATGTTCGGCGGATCGTAGTATTCGGTGGCATCGAGTCCCTTTTCCATCCCGTCCGGCAGATTGCTGGTATGCGCAGCCATGGCGATTTCCTTCATCGTCTTGGTCGCCGTCGGATCGCCTTTCACGCGGTACCGATCCACGTCCCATTCCAAGTCGCCCTCACCGACTTCGAGCAGGTGCGCTGCAATCTTTTTTGCCTTGTCCTTGATTTTGCGCGCCGCGCGCGCCGCCGCCGCGCCGCCCACCGGCGTTGACCGCGATCCCCAGGTGCCGGCTCCATAGGGCGCCTTATCGGTATCTCCTTCTTCGATCTGGATCTCTTCGGACGGCAACCCGAGCTCTGTGGCAATGATCTGCGCGTAAGTAGTCTCGTGCCCCTGCCCCTGACTCATCGTACCCAGGCGCGCGATGGCGCTGCCGGTTGGGTTGACCCTGATGTCGCAGCTGTCGAATAGGCCAATGCCGAGGATGTCGCACACCTTGGTAGGACCGGCGCCCACGATTTCCGTAAAGGTGGAAATGCCAATGCCCATCAGCTCGCCCTTGGCACGCTTTGCCGCCTGCTCTTTGCGCAGACCCTCGTAGTCCACCGCCTTCAATACCTTGTCGAGCGCCGTGTGGTAATTGCCGCTATCGAGCGTCCAGCCCAGCGCCGTGGTATAGGGAAATTGCTCTGCCTTGACAAAATTTCGCCGCCGGATTTCGGCCTTATCCACACCGACCTTCTGCGCCAGCACGTCAATCATTCGCTCGATCAGATACACCGCTTCAGTGACTCGCAGTGAGCAACGGTAGGCCACCCCGCCGGGCGCCTTGTTCGTGAAAACCGCGTCGACCCGGCAATAGGCCTTGGGAATATCGTAGGAACCCGTACAGATGCTAAATAGTCCTGCCGGCAGCTTGGTTGCCGATACATGTGCATTAAAGGCGCCGTGATCAGCGATAGCGCTGAAGCGCAGTGCCTTGATGCGACCGCTGTTGTCGGCCGCCAGCTCGCCAACGCCGTGATAGTCACGCGCGAAACCGGTGGTTGAAATGTTGTCGATGCGCGACTCGATCCACTTGACCGGCACCCCGGTGACTATCGATGCCACGATGGCCGCCACATAGCCCGGGTACACCGGCACCTTGTTGCCAAAGCCGCCCCCGATGTCACCGCCTACAATGCGAATTTTGCTTTCAGGAATCCCCGAAAGCATGGCCACCACCGTGCGCACCAGGTGTGGGGCCTGCGAGGTCATGTAAACCGTCAGCTGGCCGCGCACCTTGTCAAAGGACGCCACGCAGCCACAGGTCTCGAGTGGGCATGGATGAACCCGGGGATTTAAGATCTCCTCGCGTACGGTCACGGGCGCACTGGCGAATACCGCATCCGTGCCTGCCTTGTCGCCAGCCTCCCAGGTGAAGATGTGATTCGGATGGGTGCGCGGACCGTGGCCGACGTTGTCCTTGTCGGCTATATCTTCGCGAATCACCGGCGCGTCAGCCGCGAGCGCCTTCTTGGGATCGACGACTGCCGGCAATTCCTCGTAATCGACCTCCACGGCGTCGACTCCGTCCGCCGCCGCGTAGCGATCGTTGGCAAGGACGAAAGCGACCTCCTGCAACTGGAAGCACACCTTTTTGTCGGCCAGCACCGCCTGCACGTCGCCGCCGAGTGTGGGCATCCAGTGCAGATTGACGGGTTTCAGGTCATCGGCGGTGAGTACCGCGACCACACCCGGGACCTTGAGCGCCTTGCTTTTGTCGATGGATTTTATCCGCGCATGCGCGTAGGGACTGCGCACAATGGCGCCAAAGAGCATTCCGGGCAGCTTGATGTCGTCCACATAACTGCCCTGTCCGCGGATGAAGCGTGCATCCTCTTTGCGCTTGCGCGAGGCGCCGACGCCCTCAAGCTTCTGTTCGCGCTCCAACGTCTGCTCAGACATGGTGGCTCGCTCCTCTGACGGTCATGCGGCAGCTGGCGCCGACAACTTTCTTGCCGCCGACTGCACAGCCTTGACGATGTTCTGGTAGCCCGTACAGCGGCAAAGGTTTCCCGCCATCCAGTAGCGGATCTCCTCCTCCGTCGGATTCGGGTTTTCTTTCAGCAATCGGTAAGCGCGCGTAATCATCCCGGGCGTGCAATAGCCGCATTGCAAGGCATGGTCGAGGTGAAAGGACTCCTGCAGCGCATGCAATTCGCCGCCCTGAGCAAGGCCCTCGATCGTGAGCATGCAGGCGCCTTCGCACTGGACCGTCAGCACGGTGCAGGATTTGACCGACATGCCATTCAGATCCACGGTGCAGGCGCCGCAATGACTGGTCTCGCAGCCAATGTGCGGCCCGGTATGCTGCAACCTCTCGCGCAGCGTATGGATCAGCAGCTCACGCGGCTCCACAACCACGTCGACGTCCTTGCCGTTTAACTTGAACGATACCGCCTGCTTCTTCGCCATGATTCGCTCCTCGATCAGGCAGACTACCTAAGCGGCGCGCTGACGCGCCGTGGTCAACGCACGTACGGTCATCTCTCCTGCCATCGCGGTTTTGTATTCCGCATCGCCACGCTGATCTGCGCTCGGCGCACAGATGCTCATCGCTAGGCGTGCGGCGGCCACGATAAGTCCGTCATCGGGCTTCTTTCCCTGCAGCAGCTCTTCGGCTTTTTTAGCCCGCAGCGGCGTCGCTCCCATATTGGTCAGGGCGATCCGCACCTCCTCCACCAAGCCGCCTTTCAAACGCATCAGCACGGCCGCCGCCGCAGCCGCAAAGTCTCCGGTCTTGCGCTTCAGCTTGGCGTAGCAATAGCCGGCGCCCTGCGCCGGCACAGGAACTCGGATCTGGGTCATGATCTCATCCGGTTTCATCACGGTCTCGTAGGTACCGATAAAGAAGCCGTCGGCCGACACAACGCGTTCACCAACGGCCCCGCGCAGAACAAACGACGCGCCAAGCGCCAGCATCAGCGCCGGATGATCGTTGCCAGGATCGGCGTGCGCGATGTCACCGCCGATAGTGCCCTTGTAGCGCACTTGCGGGTCAGAGATCTGTCGGGCGCCCTCGACCAATAGCGGACATTTGTTCTGCAGCAGCTGCGACCAGATGAGCTCATTTTCGGTGGTCATCGCGCCGATGAGCAGCGTATTGCCGTCCTGGCGGATGCCCTTTAATTCCGCGATCTTGCCGAGGTCGATCAGGTGCTCGGGTTGCGCAAAGCGCAACTTCATCATCGGTAGCAGGCTGTGGCCACCAGCGAGTAGTTTTGCCTCGTCACCGAATTGCTTCAGCAGCCCGAGCGCATCCGGTAGCGTCTGTGGTGCGTGGTACTCAAATTGGCGCGGAATCATCGGTTCTTCCTCTTCACAGATCGAGCGATGAGGAGCATTGGTCTTGGTGACCGCCGCCAAATGGCTGCGCGCCTTGCGTTATCAGGAAGCGCGGTCGCGATGGGACCGCCCCCGCCCCCTGGCGTAGCCGAGCGCGCGTGGCATCGACGCGATCGTTGCGCGGTTATCATCGACCTGCGTGTCGAATGCGTCAAGCGCCGATCTGGCGCAACCCGCATGGCGTGGGCCGCTTGCGTGGCACCCGCACTGCCAATGGTATTATTCCCCTCGCGCCACCCGCACTATGGCTCACTAGCCAGTCAATGAAACCAGCAGGTGTAAAATGGATGGTGAGTTACTGAGCGCGACGCACCTGGCGCACGGTCGACGGACGGGGGTTGGGGACCCCCTCGCGCCCGGGCGGTCGACCCTTGCTCGGCTCGCCCCGGTTCGTGCACGGTCGGTGGGCTGATGAGCGCTTCGCTGCAGCGGCTGTTGCCTTTGTTCGAGCGCGAACGGGTCCGGCATCAGCCGTTGGTGCTCGCGACCGTCGTGCGTACGGCCGGCTCCACGTACACCAAACCCGGGGCGTACATGCTTATCGCCGGTAATGGCGAGTATGCCGGTTTGCTTTCGGGGGGCTGCCTGGAAGGCGATTTGGCCGAGCACGGTCGCGCGGTGCTGGCCACAGGCGTCGCCAAGCTGGTGCGCTACGACACCTGGGGCCCAGACGACCTGCTGTTCGGACTCGGATCGGGCTGCGAAGGGGCCATGGATATACTGCTGCAGCGCCTGGATAGCTCAAACGACTGGCAACCCCTAAAGCGGCTCGCACAGGCCTGGAGCGCGCAACGCGCACAGACCCTGGTGCTCGTGGTCCAATCGACGCTGCCGAATGTGTCGGCCGGCGCCGGTGTATTTGCCGGTGATCATCAGGTCTTTGGGCTCAGCACTGTGGCCGCCACGGATCCGCGGACGATCGAATCGCTGTGCCGGCTCGCGGCGGCGCTGCCGCACCAGGGCCATAACCAATTCCTGCCGCAGGCGCTGCCCGGCATCGATTTGCTTGCACTGGAGCAATTGCCGCCCACGCGGCTGCTTTTGCTGGGCGCCGGCCCGGATGCACAGCCCGTGGCCGAACTGGCCGCCTTCCTCGGGTGGAACGTCACGGTCATTGATCACCGCAGCCAGTATGCGCAGGCTGATCGCTTTCCCAGCGCGGCCGCGGTGCTCGACGGCGGCTTGCAGGCGCTCGCCGCACTGCTGCTGAACGAACCGGCCGACGCCCTGGCACCTGAGCCGCAGCCGCCTCACTTTGCCGCGGCGATCGTCATGAGCCATCACCTAGCGACGGATCGGGCTTATCTGCAGGCACTGGCAAGCAGCGACATACCTTACGTTGGATTATTAGGACCCGTGACGCGCCGCGAGCGGTTGCTCGCCGATCTGGGCGAGGTCGCCGAAGCACTTCGTCCGCGACTGCGCGCGCCCGTTGGACTCGACCTGGGCGCGGCGACGCCCGAAGCGATTGCGTTGTCCATTATTGCCGAGATTCACGTCGCGCTGGCGGGTCGCACGAGAAATGAACCACTCGCTCACGCCTAGCGACCGTCTGTCCCTACTAAGCTGAAGGCATGCGAATTCTTCGGAGTTTGAGATTCTTTGGGTTAGCCCTTCTTTGGATTGGGACACTTGTGATGCAACTCGGTCCACATGATGCGGTTGATAATGTTTGCCATTGGCTTACGAGCATCTCTTGTTCGGTCTGGGTTTCCGAACATCACATTCTCCGAGCAGTCATATGGTCTTTGTGGCTCGCCGGCGTGATCTGGATAATTTGGGCGGTTATTGCGCGGTGGATCGCTTGGAATCAGCGCAGAAAAGCTCCGGCGCGCGGCGTATCGCACGAGCCTTGATGCGGTCGGCGCGCTTGATTTCCGGGCGCTCGCGAAGCCTCAAGCTGACCACGAAGCGGCCAGAGCAGTGCGAGCCCAAAAAAGCGGGCATGGCTTGCGTGGGCGTTGTCGAAGTCTCTCGAGTGCGCCGACCGTAGGAGCAGAAAACCAATCCGAGCGCGATCAAGGCCGCGATTGTCGCGATAGTCCAATCCCCCCGGGATCCGAGGACTGGTGTGGCGCGGATCATGCGCAGCAGTGGGTACCGCAGTGCTGCGGGCCGACGGACGATCTCCCACCGAACCACGCTACCGGCATCGGAAAGTCCCTGGGCCACGGCCTGAATGCGCAATGATTGCCACCGAGGCTCGCCCTGCCGACACCGGATCGAAACATACTCGACAGGCGCCGCCACTGCCGCCCAGGAGCTTTTCAGCCTGCGCACAGGATTTTGCCCGAACCGGTGGATAACCTGAGTGAGATGCGGGGTTCCCCGCGGAGGGCGTACAATCGCGCCGCTTGTGCGCCGATCCGCAAACTGTTCGCTGCACGAGCCCATTCCAATCACTCAAGAGTCTTTATCATGCCGCCACGAAAGACGACCAGACAACGAATCCTCTGGACCCCAGCCCACGAAAAGCAGCTTCGCCGACTCTCGGGTCGCGTCTCTGTGGCGCGCATCGCGCGGGAGCTTTGCCGCAGCGAAGCCGCAGTCCGGTACAAGGCGCACACGTTGAGTGTATCGCTGGCCTTGAAGCGCTAGCAGCTCCCTGTTTCACGGGCTCCCGTGCGCCGACAGGCGTACTGATGGCCTCGGGGCGGACCCTGAGATTCGATAGGCGCATGCGGTCCTCACCTTTCCATACGCCATTGACCTACCTGCGGCATTGACGTGTTTTAGCCTTTCACCGGGAGATGACCCATTAGCAGCGCTCACCGAGCTCGTCGATACTTCGCGCCTTTTGCACACTAAACTCGTGAACCCAGATGTTTCAAAGATGTGCCTCATGCAACACCTGCTGCATTAAGGGGTTGTCGGCGTCTGGTTCATAGATCTCAAGGTAGTTGATCACCTGGCCGTGATCATTTGGGACCAACCCCGTCTGGATGGAGCGCCGCAAACTATCAACCGGATCACCCGCAGCACCCATGTGTTCGGGCCGCAGAGTGGCCGTGGTGTCCATCATGAACCCAGTGACCAACCGTCCACTGAGATCTCTAACGGCGCGGTACCCAAACAGCTCGCCTCGCGAGGCGTAGCGTGAGTCACGCAGAGAGCGTCCCCTCAGAAAGTGATTGGAATCGAGAGCATTTCATCGCGCCGGCGCGCGACATCCTCCGCCGACCGACGCTGATTCAGTTGACCAGCGATGCTCGACACAGTCGGGCTAACGCGTTCCGTCTATCCACAGCATGAGCATATGGATGCCTTGCCACGCTCCGATGACGCTGTAGTACGCCACGAAATACGGTAATGCGAATGCCAGCACCGTGCGCGCGATAGTGCTCACCGCTAGGCGCCACAGGCAAGTGTTCTCATTGTCATCGTAGGTACTGCTCACGACCCGCATTTGGCGCCAATGTCAGCGGAGCGAGCAATGATGCCAATCTCCTTCTGCAGGCTCGATCAGTTCGACCGATTCACAAATCCGGTCACGGACACCCGGGATTAGGGCATCCTTGGGTCGCCTCGCGACCTGACTCCGTCAGGTCTGGCGCCCCGATTTTCTCAGTCAGCAAGACCGCTGTATGCCCTTAAGTGGGCCGAACTGGAGCCGCTGATCCAGGCCCACTCCCCCGTGGCAGGACTGTATCGCCACAGGTCGGTGAGGCTGACAAAAACGCCTGTCGAATCATAATAGCCGCCGCCGAACAACCAAAAATTACCGGCGCGATCTGTCCAGGACACGGCTCTTGCACGCGCTCTCGGTACGTTGCTTACCGCCGCGGTTCCCTGCATTCCGTAGTCACCGACCGCATCGGGCGATTGGGACCCACTGATCCATGTCCACTGCCCCGTGGCGGGACTGAATCGCCAAAGATCGTTGAATGCGACAGGATAAGCAGACGAGTCGAAAGACATGCCTCCAAATAACCAGAGGTCTCCGACGGGGTCGGTCCATGACACCGCGTTCTCGCGCGCCCCGGGCACATTGCTTGCCGCCGCCGTACCCTGGGTTCCGTAGACACCGGCCGCACCGGGCAAATTGGATCCACTCATCCAAGTCCACTGGCCCGAGCCGGGACTGAATCGCCAGAGATCGTTATATTGCTCTTGATGCAAGCCATTGCCCGCATCAGGCCCGCTGCCGCCTCCGAACAGCCAGAGCTCTCCGGCAGCATCAATCCACGACACTGCACTCGCACGCGCACCGGGTGCGTCGACCGCAGCCGGTATGCCCTGCGTTGCGTATACGCTCGAAGCATTCGCGGCATCTGCGCCGCTGGTCCAGGTCGAAAGCGGCGCACATGTGATCGTTACGCTCGTGACATCGGCATTTGCCGCGCCGCTGCCGTTCGCCACGCTGCAGGACTCGCCCGCTGGCTGCCTCGTCACGGTCACGCTATAGCCGGCCCCGCTGGCAATGGCTGTCGGAAATGTGAAACCGCCCGACGTCGTGATGACCAGAGAATCCGAGCTGTTGTCCGTCAACATTAGAGTAAGGCCCGCATTGAGGCCACTGACGGTTCCGCCGACTGTAAAAAAAATAAATTCAACATAGCTACCCCCGCAGGCCGATAACACGGCGGCAAGCAATAATGCCCACGCCTTGCGGGCTGGAAACTCGGAGCTTCGCGCTGTCGAACCGGCTGCAATTCTCATGGCAATCGCCCTTGCAAATGTCCTGTCGCTTCCAGTGCCCGCTGTCACTATGAACCCTAACCGGGGGGACGAAGAATCGCAGCGTCAACTAGATGTCAGCCTTGTTCCCTGGAGAGGCTGCGTCAATCTCGGAAAACACCCATAAAGCCCACGGTTAGCGGTTGCTGACGCGCGTATTCGCGCATTCTTGACCGCTGTGCGGCTGCAGGCACGTGGCAGGCCCCGCGCTGCAGCGGCTCTCCGATTGCTGCTGCTCGTTTTCAACCTTAATATGCAATTTCGGAGCGGGACAGCATGGGGGACTTGGACGCGCCGATTGCGGGCCGACGCGGCTCTAATGCGCTCCATTGCGCAGTCGCTTGCGCCGCAGGGGATTTATAATCCCAATGCGATTCACTAGACTTGCAGGCGTCAGCGTTGACCAACAATCATTCGGCAGCGTGACTTACAATTGGATCAGTGCCGACACACGAGGACCAGTACACGTGAATGATCTCGAGCAACTGACCCGCCGCTTCGGCATTCCCGGCGTGCTCTCCTTCGCGCAATTGCCCGGGAGCCTCGCGGTGATCCGTGTCGAGAGTGCACTGGCCGCGGCCTCAGTGATGCTGCAGGGCGCGCAGGTGATCGGCTACCAACCACGAGGCGAGCGGCCGCTGATCTGGCTAAGCAGCCGCTCGCGATATGTCGCGGGCAAATCGGTACGCGGAGGTGTCCCCCTATGCTGGCCCTGGTTTGGACCCCATGCAACGGATCCGGCGCTTCCGGCTCACGGGTTTGCCAGAACGGTCGACTGGGACCTGCAGGAAGCCAGGGTGCTGCCCGACGGTCGCGTGCGGCTCGGACTCGAGCTTGCGCCAAATGCTGCGACGCGGGCTCAGTGGCCATATCCATCATCGGTGCGCAACACAATCACGATCGGCCGCGAGCTCGAGGTGTCCTTGGCGACCCGCAACATCGGCAGCGAAAGCTTCCGGCTCGGGCAGGCCCTGCACACGTACTTTCAGGTCAGCGACGTGCGACGCATCTCGATCCACGGTATGGATGGCTGCGCCTACCTCGACAAGGTCGGTGGCAGCGCGCGCCGCCAGCAGCAAGGTGCGGTCACGTTTACGCAGGAGACTGACCGAATCTATTTGGACACCGGTGGGGCGTGCGAGATCCGCGAGCCATCGATGGACCGCTGCTTGCTGATCACCGCGACCGGCAGTCGCTCGACGGTGGTCTGGAATCCATGGATCGAGAAGGCCGAAAAAATGGGTGACTTTGAATCGGACGGCTACCTTCGAATGGTTTGTGTGGAGACCGCGAACGCGGCGGACGACATCGTGAACGTGGCACCCGGGCAGGAGCACGTGTTGGCAGCCCAGTACCGGCTAGTGGGTAAATAGGCGGTTCTAGCGATGCATGGCTTCGCATGTCTTCATCGAGGCAGTGGTCGTCTGCATGACGCCGCACTGGCCCAGCGGCTGCAAAATGGTCGGCATGGCTGCAGTCGAGACTCATCCGAAAAGCCCTTTGATTTTCCGGTGGCGGCGAATGCGCGCATGGGTCGAGCTGTCGTGCGCGAGCTTGGGTTCGATGCTGCTCTCGAGCTCGGGGATGAGGCGCTCCGCGAGCACCTGAAATTTTCTATCGTTCCGAGTCCGTCTGCTCCGGCGGCGACGATTCCGCTTCGCAAATGACTCGCGCAGTCAATCGAACGAAGTTAGGCAAGGCGCAGACCAGCGTGCCCGGCCGGCCACCGGCGCAGCTGCCCGGGATGGCAACAGGCATAAGGCAAATTCTGTCGCCCGTAGCGCACGTGGTCTTGGCCAGCGCAGATAGCGACAGTTATCGTTCCTTGCGCCGCCGTCCCATGCCACGCGCTGAGCGATTCAAGCTCGGCCGCAGCCTGCGCCAGCAAGTTCCGCGCAGTTCGCTGGGTGACTGGAAGGCACCAGCGAACCGACCGGATCCGGTTAAGCAGATTATGCAGTCGCATGAAGGCAGGCTGCAGTGGTTGATCCCGATCCGGGTCGGCCGCATGGTGGCCTCCCCCTACGGATTCCTGCGCGGCACCGCCGGCGTGATGGCCCAGGACATCGCGCATCTGCCCGCGACCGGCATCTGCCCCGTCATCTGCGGTGATGCCCACCTCGGAAACTTCGGTTTCTACGCCTCCCCGGAACGGGACCTGGTCATCGACTTGAATGACTTCGACGAGGCGCATCCCGGCGCCTGGGAGTGGGATCTGCGGCGGCTGGTAGCCAGCATCTGGGTGGCTGGGCGGCACAATGGCTCCAGCGAAGCGCAATGCCATGACTCGGTGGCATCCTGCGTCGCCGCCTACCGCCAGGAAGTGCGTTTCCTGGCCAATGAGCCGCTGCTGTCGCGGTCCTACCAGCGGCTCGACGTTGACCGGCTGCACGAGACAACTCGGGAGAGATCTTTGCGGCGGGTGATCGTGCGCGTCGCAAAGCGCGCGCGATCCAGAACCAGCGATCGCGCGCTGCCGCGCTTCACCACACGACGCAACGAGCAGCACCAGATCGTGGACGAACCGCCGCTGATCACCAGAGTCCCAGAGGCCGAGGCAGAACGCATTGCCGTCGCGCTGGACGAATACCTGACCACCCTGGCGCCACATTGGGGCCGGGCGCTGGGGGGTTACACCCTGGTCGACATCGCGCATAAAGTCGTCGGGGTCGGCAGCGTCGGTCTGCGCGCCTATATCGCGCTGCTCGAGGGCAGCAGCGCGGACGATGTGGTATTCCTGCAGCTAAAACAGGCTCGGCG
>Ga0116223_10004593_pt1 | contig 11925 bp, 10 predicted proteins | sample Sb_taG_3_FD_90092 | JGI IMG/M metagenome (GOLD analysis project Ga0116223, IMG submission 90092) | Peat soil microbial communities from Weissenstadt, Germany - Sb_50d_a_PC metaG | ecosystem: Environmental > Terrestrial > Soil > Wetlands > Peat | place: Germany: Weissenstadt | collected 2010-09-21 | reverse complement strand
TCTGCGCTCCCCAGGAGGTCGGTGATAGAATCCAGCGATTGGGCGATGGGGTATTCAACGCCGACCAAGCGGGTGGGATTGAAGCGCACGAAGTTCTTCAACTCACGCTCGACTTTGTCGGCGGTGGCCAGCACGCCGCGTTGTTTTTCACGAAACTGGTCCCAGGTGGGTCCTGATTCGGGGAAGCCTTCCAGAGCGTGCTTGTGCCCGACGAATTCGAGTTCGCATCCCAGCCACTCGAGGTCTTGTGCAAGTTGAAGAAGTTTCGGTTCAGGCATATCGGTTCATTTTAGTACCGTCCGTCGTCCGTTGTCAGTCGTCAGTTGTACACTGTCAGTTCGGTCAAGCCCTGCCCGAGTATTGACCATGGACAACTGACGAAGGAAAACAAGCAGCAAGGCACATGTGAGGACAATATGGAATATCGGACTCTATCTGCGACTGATTTGAGAGTCTCCCGGCTCAGTTTCGGCACCTTGACCTTTGGCTCGTCGATGGACGAGGCGGCGGCCTCGCGAGCAATCGACCGGTGCCTTGCCGAGGGCATAAACTTCTTCGACACCGCGAACGTCTACAACAAGGGCGCGTCCGAAACGGTGCTTGGCAAGGCGCTCGCCGGAAAACGCCAGACGGTGATTGTGGCCACGAAAGTAGGCTTCAAGACCGGCGTGCCCGACGACGAGGCAGGTCTTTCGCGCGCCGCCATTCGTAAATCGCTCGACACAAGCCTCAAGCGCCTGCAGACCGACTACGTGGACCTCTTCTATCTCCACCTGCCGGACTACGCGGTGCCGATTGAAGAAACGCTCGCTGCGATGGATGACGCGATCCGCGCCGGCAAGGTGCGGTACCCGGCGGTCTCGAACTACGCGGCGTGGCAGGTTTGCGAGATTCGCTGGATCGCGGAAAAAAGCGGGTTCAAGCCGTTCTTCGTCTCACAGCCGATGTACAACGTCCTGGCCCGCGGCATCGAAGATGAGTACCTGCCATTCTGCAAGCGGTTCAAAATCGCCGTGGTGCCGTACAATCCGCTGGCCGGCGGTCTGCTGACCGGCAAGCAATCCAGGCAGCGGGGACCGATCCCGGGAACACGGTTCGATGGAAACAAGCTTTACCTCGACCGTTATTGGCACGACGACTACTTTGCCGCCGTCGCAGAGTTGGCAGGCATTGCGGGCGAGGCTGGGAAGAGTCTGGTTGAACTCGCGTTCCAATGGCTACTCAGCCAGGCGCAGGTGGACTCGGTCATCCTGGGCGCCTCGAGCCTCGAGCAGCTCGAAGAAAACCTCAAAGCCTGTCAGGACGGCCCGCTTGACGAATCTCTCCTTGCCCGTTGCGACGCAGCCTGGAAACGGCTAAGAGGCATTACTCCAAAGTACAACCGATAATCAGGAGATCGGGTGAGCAAGAACCTTGTGCAGGGTCCGGTTGCTCTCAACGCGGCCAAGGGGCAGACACACACCCCGGCGCTTTGTGGCGGTATGTGTGCGCTCGGTACTGGCCTGCGAACTCCCGCCATGCCAAAGAACGGTACGTCTGAGCCATCCGCGTGCTGGCCCACCCGGCCTCCCGACGAATTTGACTTGACATCGATAAAGCCTGCGCTATCCTCTACCGCAAAGGACGGAATGCTACATGTCCGCTGATGTAGTCAATGAAGTCCACAATTCTAGAGCCCTAAGCCGAGGGTTGAAGGCACAACCTTTCTGCCCTCGTCTTGTGTTGCTCGGTTTCATTCTGGCGGGCGCCGCAGTGGCAAGTTCTGGCGGCCAGGCGAGAACCAAGGGAGCGGTCAAGACCGAGGTGCAAGCCGATCACGCCCTGTCGACGCGCGTTGTCGCCTACCAAATTGAGGCACGTCTCGATCCCGTTAAGAAGACCGTTGACGCAAGGGAGACCCTCACCTACCACAATCTCACCGGCCGGCCCCTCGACACTTTGCCTTTCCATCTTTATTTGAACGCCTTTCAACCCACGTCCACCTTCATGCGTGAGGTGCGCCTGTACGGGACGCGAGGGACGGGTCCCGAATCCGGCTGGGACCCCATGCACTTTGGCGCCTGCGAAGTGAAATCCTTCGAGGTAGTCGGGCAAGGCGACTTCACGAAGCGCCTCGAGTTCATTCAGCCCGACGATCAGAACCCGGACGACCACACGGTTTTCCAGGTGAAGCTTGCTAAGCCGGTCGCACCGGGGGAGGACGTCGTCTTCAAAATTACCTTTCACGACCAGCTTCCGGAAGTGGTGGAACGCACCGGCTACAAGCGGAATTTCTTCATGGTGGCGCAGTGGTTCCCGAAAGTGGGCGTGTGGTGGCACGACGCGTGGAATTGCCATCAGTTTCATGCCACCTCTGAGTTCTTTGCCGACTTCGGCACCTTTGACGTGACAGCCACTGTGCCGGAAAACTACATCGTCGGGTCAACGGGTGATTTGGTTTCGTCTATTTCTAATCCCGATCACACCAAGACAGTTACGTGGCACGCCGAGGATATCCACGATTTCGCCTGGACGGCCTCGCCGGACTACAAGTTGATTGAAGACTCCTGGACCGGATCGGCGAGTACGGTGCATATCCACCTGCTCCTCTCCCCCGGGCACGATAGTTCCATCCGCCGCTACCTTGCGGTGATCAAGGGCACCCTCGACCGCTTCGATAAGTGGTACGGACCGTATCCTTATGACCGCATCACGCTGGTCGATCCTCCCCAAGGCGCGCTGGATGCCGGCGGGATGGAGTATCCCACGCTCATTACCTGCGGAACAACCTGGTGGATGCCCGAGGGCTTGCTCGGCGTGGAGTTGGTTACCGAGCACGAATTCGGCCACCAGTACTGGTATGGAATGGTGGCCACGAACGAGTTCGAAGAAGCTTGGATGGACGAAGGCATCAACAGCTACACCGAAGGCAAGGTGATGGAGTCTCTTTACGGCAAGGGCACCTCGCTGCTCAACCTGTGGGGTCTGACGGCCGACGATGCCGACGAGATGCGAACGGAGTACCTGGCTGCGCCGGATACCGACCCACCGAGCCACTTCGCGTGGAAGTTCATGAACAGCGACGCCTATGCGGGGGTCACCTACGGGAAGACGGCGACGATGCTGTTGACGCTCGAGGGCATCGTCGGCGAAGACACCATGCGAAAAGCGATGCACACCTATTTCATGCGCTACCGCTTTACGCATCCCACCGGCACGGACTTTGTCAAGACTATTGAAGAGGTCTCCGGCCAGAAGCTGGATTGGTTTTTCGACCAAGCCCTTTACGGCACTAACGTCCTCGACTACGAGGTGCTCTCCATCCGTTCCGATCCTCTCAATTGGTTCGAACAGCACCCTCCGAAGCCCAAGAAAGGTGTAACAGCGTACCGCGACACGGCGCTGGTGCATCGCAAGGGTGATTTCATCATGCCGGTCGAAGTACGCATCGTCTTTGATAACGGCGACCGACTGCTGGAGAAATGGGACGGGCGAGATCGTTGGGTGCGCTTCAGCTACGACAAGAAAGCCAGGGTGACAGCGGCCGAAGTCGACCCGCAACAGGCGATCCGGCTCGACGATAACTTTTTTAACAACAGCCGCACGGAAGGAGTCGACCGGCGGGCAACACATAAGCTGGCAACGTACTGGCTCTTTGCTTGTCAGTACCTGGCACAACTGCTCGCATGGCTGGCGTAACGTAATCGGGAGATCGGGTAACCAGACGAACGCTTGGACAGGTTATCCGATATTGGTCTGATCTGGTTCCAGGATCAAGGCTGCTGCTCGCGAGTGGTTTTTGTTCGCCTGATCGCCGAATCACTCGTTCACCCGATTCTTTGACGGGGACTTATCGTGACCGATTTGAACAAGAGTCCGTTCGTAGCGGGACTAGGTTTGGTCTGGCGGCGCCAGAGTGTACTGTGGTGGATCTTCCTGGCCAATCTCGTGCTGGCCGGAATGGGCGCCGTCACGTTTATGCGGCAGGTCAGTCCCGTGCTCGATCAGAGTCTTCAAGGTCTGACGTTTGTGCATAGTTTTAATCCCTTCGTTTATTCGGACCTGATGACGGAAGCGCACGGGACCTCAGCGGCGAGCGCCGCCTCCGCCTGTCTCATGCTGGTCTTCTTCGTTTTCGTGCTCTTTGTCGAAGGCGGCCTGCTCGAAACTTACCGGCTGGACCGCGGACTGAGCAAAGGCGAGTTTTTCGAAGCCAGCGGCCGCTTCTTCTGGCGATTTGTGCGCCTGCTGATCTTGTTGTTGATCGCCCTGATTCCAGTTTGGATTGTTTACAAATTGACGAGGGGCGCTGCCCACCTGCTGGACGAACGAACGCCCAGCCCCATGCCGGGCGTCTGGTCGCAGTTCATCGGGCTGCTCGTGGTGCTCTTTTTGTTGCAGGCGGTTCGCCTTTGGTTCGACATGGCGCAGGTTCGAGCCGTGGCGGAAGACGAACGCGCCATTCGCCGCGCCCTCGGCCGCGCCTTGAAGATCGCTTTTGGAGACTTCGGTTCGCTTTATTGGCTCTACCTGCGGATCAGCGTCGCGGCCTGGCTGGCGATGGCTTTGCTCGGATGGATTTGGATCAGGTTCGTGAGGCCGGAATGGATCGGCGCGTCATTCCTTGTCACGCAACTGATGCTGTTGAGTTGGCTAGCAACGCGGCTATGGCAACGCGCCAGCGAGACGATCTGGTACCAGCGCAGAATGCCAGCGGTCGTGAAGGAATCTGAACAACCCGCTCCCGTGCTGGCGCCTGAAGCCGAGGCGCCAGACTTTAGCATTTAGCGGGAATTGCCGATCCAGGAGCCAATGGATTCCCGCTGGCGCGGGAATGACGTGACTTCGGACGGCACCCTATTCGGCATCGTCCGTATCTCGGGGTTTCCTCGACCAGAGCGAACTGGTTGCGCGATAGGCCCAGTAGTAGGGATTATCGCGCCACAAGTATTGGCGGTCTCCCAGGAAGAAACGGCGCAAGGCGAGGGTGAGGCGCCGGCGATGGGGTCCTTGCAGTTCTGAAATTGCCGGTTCCGGAGCCGAGCAGTCATCCAGAAACAGTACAGCAGCATTCCCGTCGGTCACGCTCGGTTCGCCACTACCGGGACGCCGGATGGCCTGCGGCCGCGGGACCGATCCGATGCCCCCTGCACATCCGGCGATGGAGAGGTCATTCACGACGGTACTGCGCTCCCGGTCAATGAACCTGTCGATGCGATGGGTCAGGCTCATGCGCCTCTCGTCCACCGTGATAGTGGTATCGTGCGTCGCGGCCGCGAGCCAGACTTGGGTGTCCAGCCCGGGAAAGGAAGCCGGCCAAATGCGAATGTGATGGCGCTTGGAGACAGTGTTGAAGGTTTTTTGAAATGAGAGACTGGCCGTGTTTCCACGGTAAGCGAGCGGGGCAATCGGGGCGGTGGGGTCCGCCTTCATCGCCAGGAATGCCGAATACATGTGGGTGAACGAGCGGCGAGTCAGCGGCTGTACGGTTGACCATCCCGCACCGAGAAACGCGCGCTCTACCTGCTCCCGCGAACCAACAAAGACCAATTGGATGATATCACCCGCTAGTTTCTTGTTCGGCAGGTAGACTTCCTGAGGCTGCGCTGCCACCCACTCCGAAAGCTCCGGAGACAAGGGCACGAGCGGCTCGGGTGAAGGCGCGAAATCATCCGGCACTTGAACCCGCACCAGCAATTCGGTCCCGGTGGGAAACTTAATCTCCGGATCGGGCAAGCGATAAAGGAGCATCTCGAAGGAAATTACTGCTGCCGCGCCTAAAGGGGTCGCGGCGAGATGTGTGTAAATCTCTCCCCCGGCCCCAGTCAATCCGTAGGCCGAGCGCGAAACCAGCAATGTCCCTGGACGATACCACCAACCATTGAGCCAACTGTAAGGATGGCTTGCCGCCAGCACACCTTTGATCCGATCCCCGTTCGCCTTCTCCCGCGCGTTGTCCACCCCTTCCAGGGATACGGTGCATTCGAGGGCGGTTCCGTCCGGCAAGCGGCATCCGTCAAATCCCACCTCGAGCTTCGCCCGCTCGCGCAGAATGCCGAATCGAACCGAGGCTGATTTGGTCACCGTTCCGGTAACGACGCTGCCGCTGGGAAGGAAATCGACGCCTTCGCGCAACACCGGGCCGATGACCTTGGCTTCGAAGTGCGTGCCGGCAGGCGAATAGCTCGCGATTGGCGTCAGCAGGCGGATCACCATATCCTGACTGCGCTCCCCCGCAACCGTGCACCTTGTCCCCAGCAGCGCCAAGACAAGCACGGCCATCACTGAAACTCGTCCGCAGGGCAGCTTGCAGATCTGCAACCGCAGCGATGTTCCGCTTCGCTCCGAGCGATGTGTGTGCTTGTCTCCACAGTTGGAGATGTGATCGCCGGGTTTTGACACCAAGACTGTTTGGGCTTTCATAAGTCTAGGGGACGATAAGTCCGGGACGCAATGCGGCAGACCGCGCATACTACCACAACGCTGATGAGGCCATCAACGGAATAATGATAGCGGTAGTAAATGGTGGCCAAGTAAACAAGCGCCGCCAATCCTAACGCGCACCACCCGAAGATCGGGCGGCGCGGCAGGGCGGCAAACATTCCCAGTGCCGATGACAGCGCCACGGCGACGTGACCACTGGGGAGAACGCTGGTTGAGATGTCAAGGCGGTCCAGCAGCCAAATCGTGAAACGCCGTGAGATTCCGGCGTAGTGAGGCAGATCCGCGCCAGGAAATGCCAGGCGTGGCGAAATCACGGGCACGTACGGCAGCAGTGCATAGGTCGCGAAGGTACCCGCGAACAGCAGCAGCAGGAAGCGCGGAACCTGTGAGCGCGCTCCGCACGCGTACAGGACGCCAATGCACACGGGCGGGATCGCGTATAAAAGCAGATAGACCGTCTCCAGGATTGCCGGCACGAATCCCCCGGCAGCTTCAATCAGGGCTTGCAGGTGCGCGTTATACAAAAGCGCCCGGTCGATTCTGACCAATTCGATTTGCAGGGCTTCGCGCGGTGGAGTGGCGAACCATCCCATCGCCCAGTACCCGGCGAGGATCAAGCCCAGCGGCCACCAATCGCGCGCCTTCTCGACGGGCCGCCAAGTCCATCGCGATTGTGCTTGCCAAATCGCCCAAAGCGCAAGGGGGATGGATGCCAGAAGCAACAGCCGGCCTATGCTTAACTGCCTTATCGAGCCTAGGCAGGGCAGGTAAATGAAATAAGCCAGAGCGACCTTCTCACAGCCGCGCGGGCGCGAAGTTTGTTTCGTCTGACGAAGCGCCGCATTCGGCGTTGCCACAGAATTCATTGTTGTTCATGGCCGAGCAGGTCCCCCTGCGGCGGAAGTTCCCCGATGCCGACGGCCAGCAGGTTCAATAAGAACCACAGGCACGAATGAACGTGCATGGCAACTTAGGTTGCTTCCTTATGAGATCCGGCCATCCCAAATACTTCTAATGCACGATCACATGCCTGTAGGCCAGTTTGTTCAAGACCAACCTGATAAGTGCGATACAACTGCTCGAACGCTCCATCCCAGGCATGAGAAGCTGCGAACAGCCGAGCCGCGGAGCTCATCCTTTGCTGTAAGCCTTCACTCTTCATCAGGCAAAGCACGCTGCTTGCGAAGGAGTCTAAGTCTTCCACGTGAAATCCGGTGATGCCGTTCTGTACGCCCACGCGGGCCCCGGTCCGTGGGCTTACCACGACGGGCACCCCGGAAGCCATGGCTTCGAGCAGCACCAGCCCGAACGTGTCGGTCTGTGAAGGGAACACAAAGACATCCATGTCGGCAAACGCTTCCGCGAGAGCCTCTCTGCGGAGTATCCCCGGCGTTTCGCCAAACCGAAGGTTCTTCCTTAGCCAGTCGCTCTCGTTACCCTCTCCGACCATAATGAAGCGGAAATTACTCTGCCCGGCGGCGAGCAAACTTCGCTCCAAGTCGACGAACAGGCGCACGTTCTTTTCGGGAGTGAGGCGGCCTACGTACCCTATGCAAAAGGGACCGCTCCGCCGGCGGCGCCGGCCAGGGTAGAATAATTCGGGATCAACACCGTGCGCCATCAGGTAGGCGGGTTTACCGGTTCGCTCCTGGAGAAGATTGACCATGGTTTCGTTTGGCGCCAGGAGGAAGCGGGCCAAACCATAGAAGCGGACGCAGGCGCGCAAACTCTGCTCTTCGGCGGTTTTGCAAACCTGTTCCCGCCAGGTATGTGGCAGGAAGGAAAAAAGCTTGTTCAGCCGGCGGGAGGCATACTCGTGCAAGTTGGTATGCCAGGACGCGACCAGCGGAATCCTTAGGGAATGCGCCACCCAAAGGCCCAGGATTCCGATGTCCCCCGGCGCCGTTATGTGTACCAGGTCCGCCTTGAAGGGGCGCAGTTGCGCGGTCACCCAATTCTTGTAGCGGCTGAGCAAGGGGTCGCAAGACAGGTCGTGGTCCAGCGGAAACGCCGCCAGACTTCGCTTGAGTTCCAACGTGGTGAGAGATTGCGCTTGGACAACGCGCGTTCGAGGGCCGCTGTGAACGCAGAAAAAAGGAAACTGGCGGCGTTGGGCGAACGCAGCAAACTCCCGGCTGAGCGTGCCGACGCCATTCGCTTCAGAGAAGGAATCCGTGAAAAGGGCGACGCGCAAAGTTGAATTCACTTCTATGTCTCTCGAGATGTGCTAGCTGCTTTATCTTCGCCGCAGATTGCCATCGACTGATTTTTCGCCCCATTCACGGATCGCCTCTTGAAGCGATCTTGGCAGCACTATACAGCAGAATGCGGCGATGCGCCATGCCGTTGTATTCTGCAACTCTGCCCTACCCCACTTTAATCAAAGTTGAACCTTCTGGAGGTAGGAAGCGACTGACACACCCCATTCAAGTTCCTGGTCGATTTTGTGGCGAAGCGATTCGGCGGCTTTGGGTTCGCCGTGGACCAGAAACGTTTTGCCGGGAGGGGTGTGGAATTTGTGCAGCCAACCCAGAATCTCTCCGTAGTCCGCGTGGGCGCTTAGGTGCTCGAGGGTTTCGATGCGTGCCCGGAGATTAATGAATTGGCCGTACATCTTGACGGGTTGACAAGCCTGGATCATTTTGCCCCGCGTGCCTGCCGCTTGAAACCCCACAAAGAGAATGGTGTTGCGATGGTCGGGAAGGCAGCGTTGCAGGTGATGAACCACGCGCCCGTCCGTGGCCATGCCGCTCGCCGAGATGATCACCATCGGGTAACGCACCTCATTCAAAGCCTTGGATTCTTCCACGCTCTTGTCAAAGTGCAAGTTGGGCGGAGAGAAAGGTTTGATGCCCTGCGCTTCCAGAGCTCCCGTTTTGAGGTCGTAGTCCTCCTCGTGGCGCCGGTAAAGGTCCGTCACATCGATGGCCATGGGGCTGTCAACATGGATAGGAAGCGAATGCATTTTCCGCTGCTCGATCAGCTCGCGGAAAAGGTAAAGCAGTTCCTGCGTCCGTCCCACGGCAAACGAGGGGATCACCACCGTGCCGCCGCGCTCGGCCGTCGCTTCCACGATGGAAGCAAGGTGCGCGCCCACGTCGTCGCGCGGGTGCAGACGGTCGCCGTAGGTGGACTCGAGCAACATATAATCGTACTCGTCCTCCGGCGTCGCGGGCGCCCGCAAGATAAGTTGCGGAAAACGGCCTAGATCGCCGGAAAAGAGGATTTTCTTGACGGCCCCGTTTTCGCGCACGGTGACTGCAATCATTCGTGCACCCAGGATGTGGCCGGCGGCAAAACAACGCAGCGAGAAATGCGTGGAAAGCTCGAGCGGCTTGGACTCGTCGATGGGGCGGAACGATTCGAGCGATTTCACCGCTTCGTCGTAGGTGTAGAGAGGCAGCGCCGGAGCGTGTTTGCTGAATCCCTTTTTGTTGGCATAGGCCGCGTCTTCTTCCTGGAGGTGGCCCGAATCCGGAAGCACCAGCTTCGACAAATCCACTGTGGCGGCCGAGCCGTAAATTTGTCCTTTGAATCCGTCTTTAACCAGACGCGGAATGTAACCCGTGTGGTCGAGGTGCGCGTGCGTGAGCACCAACCACTGGATGCTCGAAGCAGGAACGGGCAGCGGATTCCAGTTGCGCAGGCGAAGCTCCTTTAGGCCCTGGAAGAGCCCGCAATCAATCAGCAGCCGCTCGCCGCCCGCCTCCAGCAAGTACTTCGAGCCGGTAACCGTGCCGGTAGCGCCTAGAAAGGTCAGGGTTGACATCACAGACTCGCAGTCTATGGTAGATCCAGGAACTTCAAGTCAGGCATGGGGAAATCCTTCCGATTGTCCGTGGCCAGCGTGAGATCGAAGGCGAGGGCAGCTGCCGCGATGATCACATCAGGGAGATCGATGGTCTTTCCTTTTCGTGCCCACTCGTACTTCAGGGCTCCCGCCCGTTGAGCTACTTCCCAGTCGATTTCTATACACTCCAGACCTTGAAAGAACTTGAGGGTGTCTTGCTCCTCGTCGGGTCTCGCCCCGGCATACACTTCCGCTACGTTGATAGCACAACAGGCTAAAATGCAGCCATTTTCAGAAAGTTTCAGAAGTAAATTACGCCGGTCCATCTTGCCTCGGAGTGCATCAATGATTACGGAGGTGTCCAAGAGAACGGTCATTCGCGGTGCCTTGTTTGGGTGCGTTTCACGGACGCACGCTCTGCCTCGCGCCGAATTCTCTTAACCCAAGCAGCAGCTCCACCTTCCGCGTCAAGCTCCGGGTGTTGGGCGGGATTCCAAATCGGGTCAGGTCTTCCTAGGATTTCAAGCAAACACCGGCGCTTTGCCTCCTGGCGGCTAGTATCAGTCAGTCGAGCCCGAGTGCCTCGTAGTGATTCCGCAGTCATCTCCTGTCCAGACCATTCATTTAGGTGCTGTACGGCCTCTTCTGGTGTATGTATCAAAAAGGCGTGGTCAGCCATCATAACCTGGGAGCTCATGAGAACTCCTGCAACGCGGGGTCAAAAATCTCTAATCCATTCTGTATTGCGCCGGGGTGCTCCAAGTCACCCGAGCCTTGCGATTTGACTCACCCTTTACTCGCTCTGCTGTTCGACGACAAATACCATACTTGCTAACGAGAGTGCGTCCGAACCTTCGACCTCCTGCCTCAACTCAAGCACGTAGGGCCCCGGCAACTCAAGAAGGCCCGTGTGAAGCGCCCAAATCGATTGCACGGGACCAACCTGGGTGATTGAATCCCGCCAATTTCCTCGAATTTCGCGCAGCCGAGGGTCAATCACTCTCAACGTCACTGTACACGGCTCATCTACAACGATTTTGTAGTAGGCGAAGAATAGTTCAGGCTCCTCCGGAGTCGGAGGAACTATGATCCTGTCGAACAGACGGTGCAGGGTCACTTTCCTACCCGGTTCCGTCGTGGCCACGGTGGCCTTTTCGCAGAGTAGGAACGCGAGTAGCTTGCACTTCGCCATGGCGGAACAATACCACACGCAGGGCGTGGCATCAAATCACAACCGACTCCTGGTACTCTCCGAACACTTGGCGCAGCGCGTCGGAGATTTCACCCACGGTTGCGTATGCCTTAACGGCCTCGAGGATAGCGGGCATCAGGTTTTGCTCCGAGCGCGCGGTCTCCTCGATGTGGCGAAGCGCCGCGGTGACGCGCGCAGCGTCCCGGCGGGCGCGAAGATTCCTCAATCGCTCCACCTGGGCGCGCTCCACCTCCGGATCGATGCGGAGAACGGCCAGCGGCGCGGCTCTCTCGCTCTGGTATCGGTTCACACCCACCACCACGCGTGCTGCGCTCTCGATGGATTTCTGATACTCGTAGGCGGCCTGCTGAATCTCCCTCTGCACGTAACCATTGGCGACGGCGCGCAGCATGCCTCCCATGGCATCGATCTTGCCCAGGTATTCCCGGGCGCCTTCTTCGATCTCGGAAGTAAGCTTCTCGATCGCGTAGGAGCCGGCCAGCGGATCAACGGTGTTCGT
>Ga0116223_10004587_pt1 | contig 11934 bp, 8 predicted proteins | sample Sb_taG_3_FD_90092 | JGI IMG/M metagenome (GOLD analysis project Ga0116223, IMG submission 90092) | Peat soil microbial communities from Weissenstadt, Germany - Sb_50d_a_PC metaG | ecosystem: Environmental > Terrestrial > Soil > Wetlands > Peat | place: Germany: Weissenstadt | collected 2010-09-21 | reverse complement strand
TGGACAGAATGGTGCGCGGAAGCCGGTCCCGCCAGTACCAAAGGCAAAAGCAAAAATGCGCCGTTGATCCAAGAACTCCTCTTTATATGATGCATCGTGTTGCCTCCGTTGTTAACTTGACGCGTACAGGGAAGTTTTCGTTACAGGAGAATGATATATTTTCATTCTAACTCTTAGCCAGCACGGGACACAACGAATTATGCACAGACCTCCTTTATCTGTGGACGGAGATCGTATCGGAATAGGACTGGATGTACCTACCCAATGTAATGACGGTAAACCACAGGACTAGAGAGGTCGCGGCAATAAATTTGGCGAAAGGCGGCGCGTCCTCTCCAGGTCCCAAACCCTCAACAGAATCGAACGCACCGGTCAAATAGAACACCCCTACATTAAGGCCAAGAAGCATGATGGCCAGCATCTTGAGCCAAAAAGCCCAGTCATAAGTGTAATAATTGCTCATGCCGGTAAAAGCCAGAATGCCGGTTACAAGATTGATGCCGAACCCAGCTATCGCCCACGGGACTAACCGGTGCAACGGGTCTATCGGAATCTGCTTGGCAAATCCCAACATGCGCAAATCGAGAATGCCTACTGTCCCGATCAGCAGGGCCAGCCCCACGAAATGCAAGTCCATCATGAATGCCCACCACCACTTGCTGGCCGTCATGAGTTCGGCAAATTTTCCGGGCGATGGCTCGAACCGGTGCACCACCTTCGAGAGCATGGACCCTTCCGTTACTTCTTCATGACCGGTCCCAATCTCCGGGTGGCGGATGTCACCGCCTGTGGTCCCGACTCTGGCCATGAGGCCCGCAGTCACAATCGAAAAAAGCAGCACGGTGGACAGGCTCCAGTTCCAGCGTATCGCACGTGGCGTCTCCTGTGATTTCCAAAGCGCTACCAGGGAGAAGGCGCCGGTGATTTCCATGAAAAGCAGCGCCAGCATCGCCGCGCCCTGGTGCCTTTCGATCATGGCGTCTGAAACGCCGGGAAGGTTTTTAATCGCTCCCTGCGCGCCAGTCCCGCTAAAAAACACCAAAATCGCCAGGAGAGCCATGACCGGGAAAATAATAAGGCTCGCGCGCCTGAGGTCATCGTTTTTTCCGAAGAGTGAAATGAGGAGCAAGCCAAGGCCGACAAGCGTGCCGATAATCGGAAAATGATTCAGTAGCAGATGGAGATGGACAAAATTCATTCACGGACCCCTTCAGCAACCCTTTTACGACGGATATGTCAGATACTTGTATGTGTATGCCAGCAAGCGGCCCGCTGTAATCGCTCCGAACCACAAGATGAGAGACCATTTTGCCAACGTTGCGCCTCTTGCCATCATGTCGGCTTCGCTCAGGCTGGCGTCCGCAAACACCTCGCTCTTAAGCCTCTGCATGACCCATACGGCGAAGCCGATCACAGCCAATTTTAAGTAAAAGTCCCAATTCGTCAGGGACTTCGTCGGATAGGCAACGACCAGCAATACGCCGGTTACGGCATTCATCGCGAACCCGATCCACATGATGCGGAACAATCGTTGGAGCGGCGCGAGCGGTATGCCGCGCGCAACTCCGAGAAGCCGCAAATCCACCACCACATTCGCGCCGACTAATAGCGCCAGGCCAAACGTGTGAAACAGAAGAATGAAATAGAACGCAAAAGGCGATTCGGATTCCCGCAGCCAGGTGCTGAAGCCGGTGTCTTCGATCGTTTGCAAGAATAATGGCGGGGCCAAGCTCGTCTCCTTAATCGGGATTTTCTTATCGGCCGCACGGCCACTTATAGCACACCAACCCAATAGCCGTGCGGCCGAGATTACATGCGAATAACCGCCACGTGCAGGTCGGTTTGATTAAGTGTGCGAAAAAAAGGGCACGGATGAAAACCATTCGTGCCGGACCCTGGCGTCCTGAAGCGAGTCCCGATTGAATCTACGTTGGCCGACAAAATCGGTTTCAGATTTGAAGGCTTGCGGGGCCCTCGCGCGTTCCAGCCGCGAAGGCCCCTCAATCCTGCAAGACTCAAAATTCAAGTCTCAACGCGAGCTGGATTTCCCGCTGGTTATCCTGCACCTGTTGCGTGACCCGCCCATTGCCCGGCTGTTCCGAGAATGGGCTGACGTCAGTTGGGTCGCCTAGGAAAACTTGGGTGTTCAGGTGCTGGCCGCTAAAGTTTGGGTGGTTTATGACGTTGAAGAATTCGGCGCGGAACTCCAGCGTGCCGCCCTCTCCCAGGAATCCCAGCTTCGTGTCCTTCACCAACGAAAAGTCCCAATTCCTTTCGGCCGGCCCGGTCAGGATGTTGCGCCCTGCGGTGCCCAACTGGCCAATCGTGCTCGAACAATTTGTTAGCCCTGGGCCAGTACAATTCGGAGGCAGCGAGAACATGGCCCCGTTGAACCAATTGTTAGGATTGCCCGTAATGACCGTCTTGGGATCGAAGGGAATGGGAGTGTAAGCACATGGATTGTTCCCCGCTGCCGGCTGTCCGGGCTGTGACGTGCAAGGGTAAGCGGCCAGCAACGCTGGCGTATTGGCAATGGGCCGGTCACCTTGTTGGCCCTGCAATACGAGGGAATTCGAGCGATTGTCACCGATAAGCGGCGAGAATGGTTGGCCACTCTGAATGCTCACGATGCTGCTCATGAACCAGCCGTTCGCCGCCTTGGCCAGAAACCCGTTGTCCTTCCTCAAGTTCGGGAGATGATACAGCACGTTAATTTCCCAATTGTTCTTGATATTGAAGCACGCCGGGCCTTGGTCTACGCTTGGATTCAGCGGATAAACGCCCAGCAGGCCACCCGAAACAATGCAGTCCTGTATGTTGGACTGGCCCTGCGTTTCATCGGTTACCCGGCTCCGAGTAAAGGCGCCACTGATTTCCAATCCATGGCCAATCCTCTTTTGCAGCACGACTTGCAGAGCGTTGTAACGAGAAGACGCGGACGTGGCTACGTTGATGTCGCTGCCGAAGTTCGGGTTGAGGTTGACGTAGTTAGGTGAAGAGGAATCCCAGAATGGGACCTTGCCGCCAACGCAAAGACTGGCGGGGTCGCCGCACGGGCCAAAAGACGTAGGGACAATCGGATTTCCGTCGCGGACTGTGGGCAGGTGAACTCCGTGATTGCCCACGTAGGCTACTCCTGCCATCATGTCCCACGGCAATTGCTGCTGAACACTGGCGTTGTATTGGATCATATAGGAGCTCTTCCAGTTGTAATCAATAAAGGTCGGTGTGAAGACACCGAGTTTATCCGGCGTGTAGAAGCTCCGTACTTGATCGGGGATGGGCAAGGGAAACCCGGTTGTTCCTAATGTTGTCTCCCAACTCTGTATACTGGGGATTTGTGGAGTACCGGCTCCAACGTTTATGTCGACCAATCCTGCATACGGCAGAGATCCGTTCGCGGTTTGCCCGAGGGCCGTTCCGATGTTCCCCAAGTCATAGTAAACTCCGGCGCCGCCACGTACGGCGGTCTTCCCATTTCCGAAGAGATCATAGGCCAACCCTACGCGCGGGCTGAAGTTTTTCAACGTGTTGTTCTGGATGACGGGGCCAGGCGTAAACGGGTCGGTGAAGTCGTTTAGTTGCCTGGATTCTCTGTGATTCAACTCGTGGGGCGTGTTCATGAATTCATACCGCAAGCCCAGGTTTACGGTCAGCCGCTGCGTTACCCGCCAGTCGTCCTGGCCGTAGAGGCCATAGGTATTGAAGATGAAATCCCGGTTTTCGGTGGCAAAGGTAGGTGCAAACTCAACTATGGTTGGCAAGGCCTGCAAGAAATCAGAAAATTGATTGTATTGGAGTTGCCCATTGAATGAGTTGGTCGCCTGGCTTGATTCATTATACCGGTTGAGCAGGATGCCGAACTTGAAGGCGTGTTTGCCACGGCTCCAATTCACGTCGTCGCTCAAAGTATAGATGTTCTGTTTGGCAAACGTCGTGGGGGCGGCGTTGACAGAGCCGAACTCGGCATATGCTCCGCCACCGGATCCGGCCAAGTCGACCACGCCGGTGTCAAAGCCCGGCACGAGCTGGGGACCAGTTCCTCCGGGCAAGCCGATGTTATCCTCGTTGATAGAATTGTTGGTGCGGCTGAAGGAAAAGCGCACGGCATTGAATACCGTAGGGGAGAAAATGTGATTTTCAGCCAGCGTAACCCACTGGTTTCGCGCGGGCACCAACTCGCGGAAGTAGCTGAAGTCACCTACCGTTTCGTTTTGAAGTGCATTGTCTATGGTATAGCGGGCAAAGAAGGAGTCTTTGTCGGAAAAAGTCTGGTCGAATCGTATCTGCCCGTAATTCTCTCCGAGACTGTTATGGTCATTGAAAGTTTGAACGGGGGGGTTGCCACTCACAGGGTCGAACACCTGCCCTGGGTTGGGTAGAGGCACGATAGCCAGGAAAGGAGCAGTATATTGACTGAGCGTCACTCCAGGGGAGGACGCCGTGATCGGATTGCCCATCGCGTCGGTGTTACCTATAAGGTCTGGACATTCTGTCGGCGTGATCAAGGTGCCAGCGCCGAAAGTCGGAGCGGCTGCGTTCGCCGGGTGGCATCCCGCGCTAGGCACCGGGTTATTGATCGGGACCCCCAAGGATTCCCGAATTCCTTCGTAAACGGCGTAAAAGAACGTCTTGTCTTTTTTGATGGGGCCGCCAAATGCTCCTCCAAATTGGTTCTTTCGAAGTGGCGCTCTGGCCACGCCATTCTGGTTAGAGAAGAAGTCATTGGCATCGAGCGCATCGTTTCGGAGATATTCGAATGCGTCGCCGTGCCATTGGTTGGTTCCTCCCTTGCTCACGGCCACCATCTGGCTGCCCATCGCTAATCCATACTCAGCCTGGAAAGTGCCGGCAACGATCTTAAACTCTCGAATGCCGTCCAAACCGAGGGCATCGCCGGACTCGCCAGCCACGGGGCTGCGGCCCAACATGGTCTGCAGGATGGCGCCGTCCAACGTAAAATTATTGGACCTCGGCGGAGCCCCGTTCACGCTAAAGGAGGTGCCTCCAACCTGGTTCCGTTGGTTTTTGTCTTGGTTGACGCCCGGCTGATAGAGAGCCAGGTCAATATAATTCCGGCCGTTCAGGGGCAGTTCTGTCATCTTCGTCTCGTTGACCGTGCCACCGAGAGTGGCGTCCTGGGTATTGATCATGGGCGCTTCCTCAGTCACGACAACCTGCTGGTCCGCGGATCCCACCTCGAAATCCAAGTTGATCACAGCTTGCTGAGTCACTTCGAGGGTGATGCCCTTTCGAGTCACGGTCTTGAAACCGGGGTGCTCGGCTCTTACTTCATAGCGGCCAACGGGCAGTTCCGGCGCTCGAAATTCGCCGTCGTCACTGGTCTTCACGGTCCGCACGGTGCCTGTATCCACGTTCGTAATCGTCACGGTGACATTCGGCAAGACTCCGCCGGATGAATCTTTGGCAATACCCAGGATGGTCGCCGTCGGCAACTGGGCGACAACCGGAATCGCCAGCAAAATCAGCACTGCAATCGAAACGACGCTTAGGCACAAACTCTTACGAACTGATCCCATGTGGCCTCCTCTGACGTAGTCGCCCAACGTTTCCCCACCATCGCAGGCTGCACATCTGCGGAAATTCGGTTAGACACACACTCTCGCTGAACCCCATCCCCAGGTTGCCGAATTGCAAATTTTTTTCATTTCCCGTGACAGATCTGGCCGGACACCCTACTCCTAGTTGGGAGGAGACTGATCCCAATGCCTGCATCCTGTCAAGAGAAAAAACACTGTATCTCGCGGTGATATTGAAATGTCCGGACTATAGACAGTAGTTAATTTCATTTTGCTAATTCTTTGCATGCAAAGAAATTCGTCCCAGCGGAAACTCCCAGCGCCGGATAAGAAGACACGGCCGTGGGACTAAAATCGAGAAGATCGATGGGGGCTTGAGGGGAGCGCGCCCTATTGCCCAAGAGGCGCTAGCGGCAGTGATTCCGAGGCGGACAATAATGATTGGCGAGCCTAACTTACGCTAGGTAGTTATGAAAAAATCGGACTCGAACCCGCGATGCCAGGAGCGGATGGATTCGCGACAGCGGAACATTCGTCCAGCTGCTGGAAGATTGTGCATGCACACCGCGCGAAAGCGCCCGCTTACGAGGCGCTTAGGGCCGGCAGACCGTTCATGATCAATCTAACGTCATGGCGCGGGTCATTCACGAGTTTCCATTCATTGTTGATAATCATCGTGGCTCGCTCGACCGCAGTGTATGCGAGCCATTTGGGCGTGCCCGCAGCGCTGGGATTGCCTGTGTGCGCGAAAGCGGCCCATGCTCCGCTTACTTTGTCCGCCAACGGCTGAAGTTCAGGACCGTTGCCGACCTCCTCCGGCTGTTCCTCAACATTATTGAAGACGAACGGAAGCTCAACGGTATGCGGCGAATGACGCTTGCCGCCCTCTACCGGCGTCTCCCAAGCGAACAGGTACATATAAACCGGCGCTTTGCCCTGCGCGGCCTTGCGCTCGGCCTGCGTGATGGCCGCCGTGGGGAACGCGGTGATCAGGAAGTAGATTTGGCTGGGCGACGCATTGGGCATCTCTTTCCGGTATAGGTCGATCAGCTTATCCGTAGCATCCCCAAATCGCTGCGTCAGGCGCGTCCGCATTCCCGCCTCATCCAGCGAAAAGAGGGGAGAGTCTGGCTGAGTAAAGAACGTGCCCTCGGTATTGACCGTCCCGACGATTAGCGGCACGTCAGCGGAAATATCCGGGGCGGCCGGATCGAAAGGATCGCGTGGAAGGGCTCGGCCGTCCACCACTGGGGCGAAGTTGAAAGGAGCTGTTCCCGGGGCCGATCCGCGGTTATCGATGGCCGAGAGCAAACGATCCACGGGGAGCTTTTGGAGGTCGTCGACTTGGTTTGGCTGTAGGCCCAGCTTGGCGAGGACTCGCTGTGTCGTCTTGTTGGCATCGTCGCGATGGATTCCCGTCAAGAGGGAGCCGCTTTCGATGATCGCTTTGTGGAACAGGCCTTTGGCGGGAGGCATCGCGAGCAAGGTGCTAATCTTCAAACCGCCGCCGGATTGGCCAAAAATCGTGACATTGCCGGGATTTCCGCCGAAATGAGAAATATTGTCACGGACCCACTCGAGTACGGCAACGATGTCGAGCAGTCCGGCATTGCCGGAATCGGCATATTTCTCGCCGCCCACATCCGCCAGATACAGAAACCCAAAAATATTAAGCCGGTGATTCACAGATACGACCACCACATCCCCGGAACGGGCCAGGTAGTTGCCGTCAAAAGCGTGCGCCGAGCCCGCGCCAGATGTGAAGCCGCCACCGTGCAGCCAGACCATGACCGGCCGCTTGCGTCCGTCATTCACGCCGGGCGTGAAAATATTCATGACCAGGCAATCCTCTCCCTCTACGGCGGGCTGCCTATGATTCAAAATAAGCGGGTTCGGCGGGCCGCCCAGTTGCGGCGCGGTCGGACCGTTCTGGAAAGCTTCGCGCACTCCGGTCCACGGCTCCGGCTTGCGGGGAGGCATGAAGCGGTTGTTGCCCGCCGTCGATGCGCCGTAAGGAATTCCTCTGAAAATGTGGGTCCCGCCCTGAAGGACACCACGAACTTTTCCCGCGGTCGTTTCCACGATGGGCCCTTCGTATTTTGACGAAGGTTCAACGGCCAAGGCTGCCGCAGGAATCAGGCCACTAAAAAGGGCGCCGGCAAATGCCGCGCCACCGCCCAGTAGCGAGGACTTCATCAGCGCCCGGCGGCTGAAATTGAGGCTCGTAAAATTATTTCCGGGATTGCCATTGTTTTTTCGGTGCATGGATTTGTCCCTCGCTCGTTTCTACAGCGGAATGTTTTCCGACATTGAAATCGGAAATCCGGAGATAGACTCCATTTCAAATTTTGCCGGTTGCAGCCGTATAGCATACTTCTGCTGGCGTTTATCTACTTTTCGTGCGCGTAGACCGCGATGCAGCCTTGCTTCGCAGGCAGGCCAAACATGACATTGCACACGTCCGCCGGCGACGCAGCTGTCGGGATTGCGATCGGAACGAAAACGTGATTGTTGCCTTGAAAGGCCGCCACGGAGTGGGATCCCGGTCCGGCCGGCAAAGTAGAGAGTACTGCGCCGGATTCGGCATCGATGACGCTTAGGGTCGGATTGCCTGCGAAGCCGCTTGGAGCGTAGAAATTATTGTCGCCCGAGTTGTACCAGACTTCATCGGCGCCCTTCGTATCTGCGAGAGTGGTGATCTCCTTCCCATCCACGCCATTCAGAATCAACAGCGGCTTTCCGCCCCCACAACCAACCAGCAAGTGCTGAGACGGACCTAAAGCCAGACCGGAGCCGCAAATGCCAGTCGGATACGTCGCCTCTATTACAGGTTCCTTTGGGTCCTTGAGGTTGAAGACGGCGACCTCGGAAGTTCCTTCCGGGCCCGGCACCGTGGCCAGCATGCGGCCGCCTTTCAGGTCGGGATCCCACACCGGTTGCTCAAACCCGCGAGCATTCGGAAACGGAATCTTGCTTAGAACCGCGTAGGGTGGGTCGGAAGAGATCAATGTCGCATACGGAGGTTTTTCCGCGGGATTTCCGACCATGATGACGTGATCCTTTGGGTCAAATCCAATTTCGTCGGCACGGCACGAAGCCCCAGTGGAAATCGTAGCGACAGGGCTGAGGTTAGTAAAGGGAGGCTGCGCATTGTTCAGGTCAAATACCTTCACAATGCCGTGGGCATCATCGGCCCAGAGGTGATTGTCGGAAGTGACAACGACACCGCTCGGGCCCATTCCTTGCGTCGGCCCGCAAGGGTCATCGGGCAAACCTACTCCATGAAACCCACCGATTCGCCCCAGGAATAAATCGTTTTCGGCGTCGATAACATCGACGCTGGCATTTCCCGCTTCGCCCAAGTAGTACCTGCCCGTAGCCTGATCGACCCAGCTGATATCAAATCGGAGAGGATTGCCGGGCAAGTAGATTGCGCCGACCAATTTGAGAGGCTTCTTCTGATTCGTTTTTTGCCGGGTCGCCGAGGTGTGCTGTGTATCCTGGCCTGGACGCGTGCTGATTGTCACAGTCAAGGCCAGCGCAAGAACCAGGAAAAACATTCCGGCCGGTTTTGTTTTCACAGAAACACTCCTTAAGAGTGTAGGAAATTTCTTATGCAGGAATCACTGGCTTGCGGTCCGTCGAATGCGCAACTTTACGAGTCATGCCTTCACTTACTTCTCGAAATTGCTGAAATCCAGATAGTCACCCGAGCATGAGATTTCTCCCAGCTCCCAGTTTGGCCTCAGCTGGTAATAGAACGTTGTCGTCCAGGGCTTGGCCAACGCCTTGGGGTCTTCCATGGTGATGTCGAGTTCCATGTGATCGTAGTTCACCCGCCGGAAGCGCTCGACGACGTGCAACTGATCGCTGTGTGGATGGCCGATTCGATCGAGCCAGGTCTTGTCGTTAAATCCGACCGTATCCACGACCAAAGTGGTGTTCCCATCCCAATGGGCGACTGAAGTTCCCAACCAAAGGGGATCTGGATCCTTTGGGATCGGACGGCCGTCGGTATAAAAACGGCGCACCGTGTGATCGTACTCGTAAAGCATGAGGATATATTTGGGGGTTTGTACGAACTCAAATGGATATGGGTGGAAATAGACGCGCGGCACGCCAGGAGGATCGCATCTCGTGAGCACCGGGTCGTTCGTCGTCTTGAGTGTGAACTCCCCTCCATTGGAGGGTTTGGCCTCCGCAAGCTTCGCCGCCGCCCAAGGCGTCAACTCCGGAGGATCTTTTGTAAAAGTGTAGTTGGTAAAACCACGCTGTGACCCAGGAGGGTTGCGCATCATCCAGACGCCAGTCAGATCGTGCGCAGGAGCGGGCGCTGACTCAGCCTTAACCGGCGCATTGCGGTCAATCGTCTGTTGAGCCGGTGTTTGCGCGCATAGACCGTTTGAGAGGAGCAGCGCCGCGACCATTGCGAACATCAAGTTGCTCAAGCCCCTGCGCACTTTGGTCCTCCTGTTCGTTGCTGACCCGTACACCCTGGCTTGCTGAGACCGGGACCGGTCATTCCTCAAAGAGGTGTAGCTGCTGTCCATCGGGCCCAATGAGCTTGTTGATCCACATGGTGTGCGGGTCGTCCTTGGCAATGTAGCCGCTGGCCGTGATGGAGTCTCCGGGCTTCAGCGTGTGCTTGTCCCAACCGGCCCTGGACAGTTTGTTCGGAGCGGTCAGTTCGGCCTGCCACTTTTCGACTTCGCCCTTGTCGTTCTTCACGTCAAAAAAAAGTTGAACGTGCGGATTAATGAAACGGAAATCCGTCATCGTTCCCTTGACCGTGACAATGTTCTTCGTATCGTACGCCGCTGTCCCATGGTGAGCGAACATCGGCCCCGAAGCGGTTAGAAACGCGGCAACGCCAATTATCAAAACGAGTATTCTTTTTCTCATGGAAGCACCATTGGCGCACATCCTCTCACTGCTCCTCGTAAATTGTCAATTCCCTGTTTCAACTTGGCCGTCGACTGGCAAACCCCGAGATAGCGTCTCTCCCGGTTGGCAACCAGATGAAATTCCGAACCTTGTCTCGAAACTCCACAACGAGTGAAGCACATTGACATCCTGTTGCGTCGTCAACTAGACTCCGCGCAGTTGCCTGCCGACACTGGAGTACGTACTGGATGGAGGAACATTTCATGCAGATTCGCAAGAGATGGAACAATGCGTCCGCCGTGGTGATTTGCCTTTCCTGCTTCTTGTTTCTGGCTGTTGTTCCCGCGGCTCGAGCGCAAAACGCACCTATTTATGAAGTTGATCCTTCGTGGCCCAAGCCACTCCCGAACCATTGGCTCATGCAGGGAGTTCCGGTGATGGTCACGGATAAGGACGACCACATCTGGGTGTACAACCGTCCGCGGGACATCAACCCCGATGAGTCGGGGGCAGCGACAAAACCTCCGCGCACGGATTGTTGCATCGCTGCACCCGCAGTCTTGGAATTCGACACGGCGGGCAATCTGATCAAGGGCTGGGGCGGTCCTGGCTACGTGCCCGGTTGGCCGGCGGAGGGAATCGAAAGGCCCGGCGCAGGCGCCGAACACGCAATCCTCGTGGATCGCGAAGGAAATGTCTGGCTGGGAGGAAGCGCGCGGGGAGACAGCATCCAAAAATTTACGGGCGATGGGAAATTCCTGTGGGACTTCGGCCATCGCGGACCGAGAACACCGCCTGGGGAGAAGGCGCAACCTATAAAACAGAACAACCAGGACACCGATACTTTTCCAGGAGGGATTTTTTTCTTTGACCTGGACGAGGACGCCCACGAGATCTATATCGTGGACCAGAAGCGCGTCCTCGTTTACGACATGGAGAGTGGCGCATTCAAGCGCGGCTGGGGCGGCCACGGCATACCTTTGAGCGAGATCGACAACGATCCCACACCGCCGTACGACTGGAAATCGGGACCGCCTCCCGATCAAAAGCAATTTGCGCCCGCGCTCCACTGCGTCCACATTGCGAATGACGGACTCGTCTATATCTGCGAGCGCGGTGATGACAGAGTTCAGGTATTTACCAAGGAGGGCAAATTTGTTTCCAGCTTCTTCGTGCATCCCTCGACGCCGGCTCGCGGTCCCGAATGTGGCGGCCCCGGCAGCACCACCTTCGGCATGTGCGGGACGATTTACAATCTCACCTTTTCCCATGACCCGCAGCAGAAGTACGTGCTGATCGCTGACGGCACGAACGACAAGGTCTGGATCCATGACCGCAAAGACGGCACGTTAGCGGGATCAATCGGCGACAACGGACGCATGGCGGGACAGTTCCACTGGATCGATGCGATCGCCATGGACTCCAAGGGAAATCTTTACACCGGTGAAGTGGATACCGGGAAACGCGTTCAGAAATTCGTCCTGACAAATGGAGACGGGAAGGCCCGGCC
>Ga0116223_10004583_pt1 | contig 11938 bp, 12 predicted proteins | sample Sb_taG_3_FD_90092 | JGI IMG/M metagenome (GOLD analysis project Ga0116223, IMG submission 90092) | Peat soil microbial communities from Weissenstadt, Germany - Sb_50d_a_PC metaG | ecosystem: Environmental > Terrestrial > Soil > Wetlands > Peat | place: Germany: Weissenstadt | collected 2010-09-21 | reverse complement strand
CGCCAGAATGCGGGCGCCGCGCTTGCGGGCGAATTCCAACTCTTCCAAAATCATAATGCCCGCGCCTTCGCCAATCACAAAGCCATCGCGGTCCCGGTCCCAGGGACGGCTGGCCTTCTCGGGTGCGTCGTTGCGGGTCGAGAGCGCGCGCATGGCGGCGAATCCGCCCACTCCCATGGGAGTAATCGCGGCCTCGGCGCCGCCGGCAATCATCACATCGGCATCGTTGTGCTGGATGATGCGGAAGGAATCTCCAATGGAATGCGCGCTGGTGGTGCAGGCCGTGGCGGTCGCCTCGTTCGGTCCCTTGGCCCCGCAGCGCATCGAAACCTGCCCGGCCGCCAGATTGATGATGGCCGCCGGAATGAAGAAAGGAGAGATCTTGCGCGGACCGCCTTCCATCAGCGCAACATGTTCGCGCTCGATGATGTCGAACCCTCCGATCCCCGACCCGATATGAACGCCGACCCGCTCGTCGTTCTCGGGAGTAATCTTCAGTTCCGACATCTTCAGCGCTTCATCGGCGGCTGCGATGGCCAGGTGAATGAAGCGCCCCATCTTCTTAACTTCTTTTTTCTCGATGTAATTCAGCGGGTCGAAGTTCTTGACCTCGGCGGCAATCTGGCAGGCAAAAGCGGTGGGGTCGAAACCGGTGATGCGTCCGACGCCGCTCTTACCCGCGAGCAGCGCCTTCCACACCACGTCGGTGGAATTGCCCGCGCCACAGACCAAGCCGAGACCCGTAACTACGACCCTGCGTCCCAAGGCTTATTTGCCGCCTTTCTTGCGTTTGTTGAAATAGTCGATTGCGTCCTGCACAGTCCGGATCTTCTCGGCGTCCGCGTCAGGGATCTCAAGATGAAGAGCCTCTTCGAGGGCCATGACCAGTTCCACCCGGTCAATGGAGTTTCCGGGCAGGTTCTGGAAAAAATCCGGCTCCAAGATTATTTGCCCGCCTTGGCGTGCTTGCCGATGTAGTCCACCGCATCCTGCACGGTGCGAATCTTCTCCGCATCCTCGTCCGGGATCTCGATGTCAAAGGCCTCTTCGAAGGCCATGACCAACTCCACGGTGTCGAGCGAGTCCGCGCCCAAGTCGTCCACGAACGACGCGCTCGATGTGACTTCGCCCTCATCCACTCCCAACTGCTCCACGATAATCTGTTTTACCTTCTCGGCTACGTCTGCCATGTTTCTCCTCGCTTGCCTCAATTAGATTTGAATTCGATTCTCTCGTTGCGCAATCGCAGGTCTTCATTGCTGCGGCTCTGAATTTTGCTGGCTCGGGCTTTGGCCCTCCACAACTCGGTCACGTCTTACGTACTGCGTCCGAAAAAAGGCGAGTGTGTAGTGTAATTGTCCGGGCGAATTAGTGTAAAGGAAGGGCCTCGCAACTTCCGGCAAAGCCTCGGCTGACTTGGGATTGCACACTTGAATCCTAACGGCAGGGCATTGCCGGGGTCAAACGTTGGCCGGGGGTATGATGGGGCGTTCGAGGATGGGTACGAGCAGCAAGAAGTCAGGAAACGTATGCGGGCCGTCGTACAGCGCGTGAGCCGCGCCAAAGTCACGATCAGAGATCGGACGAACAACGATTGGACCAGCGGCGAAATTGGCCTCGGTTTGCTGGTGCTACTGGGGGTGGGACACGATGACACTGAGGCCGATGCAACCTATCTGGCCGAAAAGATCGCCGGCCTCCGCATCTTCGAAGACCACGACGGAAAGATGAACCGCAGCGTGCAGGACGCAGGCGGCAGCGTGCTCGTGGTGTCCCAATTCACTCTCTACGGGGACGTGCGCCGGGGCAAGCGCCCATCGTTCGATGCAGCCGCTCCGCCCGAACAGGCTCGGAGACTGTACGAATTCTTCGTGCAGCGCATTCGAGCCGCCGGCCTGCGCTGCGAAACCGGACGCTTCCAGGAAATGATGCAGGTCGAACTGCTGAATGAGGGGCCGGTCACCATCCTTCTGGATTCTGGCAAAGCGTTCTAAACTTCACCCCTTCCGGATAACCCGCACAAAAGTACACAACATGGGACGCACTTTCGGTCTCTGCAAATGTCGCGAAGAAGATTAGAATCAGGTCCATCGGGTTACCTCTAATAGGGGCGTTGCTTCTCCAACGCAAGATTCACGTCTATGTTCGATGAGGCTCGCTCAAACGAATGCGCCCAGCCCTGGGCCAGAACCACCGCGGGAAGCGCGAGCGCGAGTTTGAATGCTCCGCTCGAAAAAGGATGACATCACTATGAAGAAACTGATGAAGAGACTGCAATGGACGATCGTCCTGTCGGCTGTGGCATTGGCGGCCACTGCGCTGGTGCAGCGGGCAGTGGCGCAGGACGAGCGCGAGCAGGATGATCCGCCGAGCCGGGTAGCGCGTCTGGGATACATGCAAGGTTCCATTTCGTTCCAGCCGGCGGGCGAGTCGGAGTGGGTCGAGGCCGCTCGGAACCGGCCGCTGACCACGGGCGACAAGATCTGGTCGGATCGGGACTCGCGCGCCGAACTCTCCATCGGGTCGGCGGTGATCGACCTGAACGGCAATACGGGCATCTCCTTTCTCAACCTTACCGACCAGACCGCGCAAATCCAACTTAGCTCGGGATCCATCGGCGTCCGCGTCCGCCACTTGGACGACGACGATGTGTTTGAGATCGACACGCCCAACCTGGCGTTCTCCATCTTCGAGCCCGGCCGCTACCGCGTAGAAGCCAGTGACGATGGAACTTACACCGTGGTCAGCGTTCGCGAAGGAAAAGGCGAGTCCACGGGTAACGGACAAACCTTCACCCTGCATCGCGGGCAGCGCTGGACCTTCGAGGGCACCGAGCGACTGAATACCCAGGTGGAAGATCTGGGCGATCCCGACGATTTCGACAACTGGACGGAGTCGCGCGACCATCGCTATCAGGACTCCCCGTCGGCGAGATACGTGTCACATGACGTCGTCGGGTACGAGGATTTGGATGATAACGGTGACTGGCGCCCCGATCCCGGCTACGGAAACGTCTGGTACCCTCGCGTAAACGCAGGTTGGGCTCCTTATCGTGAGGGCCACTGGGCATGGATCGAGCCCTGGGGATGGACCTGGGTCGATGAAGAACCCTGGGGCTACGCACCGTTTCACTACGGCCGCTGGTTGTCCATTCGAGGCCGCTGGGGTTGGGTGCCGGGACCGCCGGAAGTGCGGCCGGTTTACGCGCCCGCTCTAGTCGTGTTCGTGGGCGGTGGCGGCGGATTCGGCGGCAACATGGGCTGGTTCCCGTTGGGTCCCCGCGAAGTGTACGTGCCGTCGTACCGGGTGAGCCCCGGTTATGTCAACCGCGTCAACGTCAGCAACACGACGGTGAATGTCACGCAGGTGACCAACGTCTATAACACGACCATCATTAATAAGACGACCGTCATCAACAATGTCACGTATGCGAACCGGAACGTTTCCGGGGCGGTCACCGCGGTTCCGCAACAAGCGTTTACGAGCGGACAGTCGGTTGGCCGGGCAGCAGTAACGGTCAACGCCAGGGAGATTGCGGCAGCGCCGGTGAACGCACGGGCCACAGTGGCGCCAACATCCAACAGCGTGATGGGTGTTCGTGCCAACACCACAATCCGAGTAGCCGCGCCTCCGGCTGCCGTGGCGAATCGTGCGGTAGTCGCCAAAGCGGTTGCTCCGCCTCCGCCGGTGCCTTTTGCGGCCCGGCAACAGGCGCTGGCAGCGAATCCCGGACAGCCCATCGCTCGGCAGGAGATGCAACGTCTGCGTCCCACGAATACCCCGGTGGCCCAACCTTTGGTGAGGCAGGCGCCTCCGGGAAAACCTGCGACGCCACCGCCCACCATGGCTCGGCCTGTCAATCAGCCGGTAAATACGCCGGTGAGCCAGCCAATGAACCAACCGGCGAACCGGCCCAACACTGCGCCCGCTGTCTACGAGCGGCCGAACGCGACTCCGGTGCAACCTACTCCGGTGCAAACCTCCCGTCCGGTTCCCAATAATCAACCCACGCCGGCCTATCGACCAGCCCCGACACCGGTGCAGACGGATCGTCTACCCGCGGCGCAGCCAAACAACCGGCCGGAACCGGTTCAGCCTCAGCCCAGCTACCGTCCGCAGCCGACTCAGTCGGCACCGACTCAACCGGTGCCGCAGAATCGTCCGCCCGTGGTGCAGCCAAACAATCGGCCTGAACCGACTCAGCCCCAGCCGAGCTACCGTCCGGCTCCGGAGGCGAGCCGTCCGCAGCCGGTGCCGCAGAATCGTCCGGTAGAGCCACCGCAGCGCAACGAACCAGCTGTGCGTCCGGCGAGTCCTCCGCCGAGCGCGCCGCAGCAGCATACGCCACCTCCCGCACAAGTGCGGCCGGCGCCGCCTCAGCAGCGCCCGCTAACGCCGGAGGAAAAGAAAAAGCAACAAGAAGAGAAACACAATTAGCGAGAAGCGGAGTATCTCAGTTAGTCAGTAGGTGGAAAAAGGCGTCCGAAATTTCGGACGCCTTTTTCTTGATGATTTTCTTTGCCGGAAAACAGTAGCGCCGGCATCCTGCCGGCTGTCCCGGGGGCGTCTCGCCCGGGGAGCCGTGGGTCTTAGCCCAAGGTCTGAGCCCCGGCTCTAGCGCGCCTGCAAGATCGCATCCGCCACGCGCGCAGCATCTACCGCTGCTTTCACGTCGTGCGTCCGCAAAATGTGCGCGCCCTTGAGAATCAGCGCAGTCTGGGTCGCGAGAGTCCCATAGAGGCGGCCCTCCGGCGGAACATCTTTTCCGTCTCTACCCAGGGTCCGTCCAATAAATGATTTGCGCGAAGTGCCCGCCAGCAGCGGAAACCCCGTCGCCTGCAATTCGCTGAAGCGTCCCAGCAGCGGGTAGTTCTCATCGAAACTCTTGCCGAACCCGAAGCCGGGATCGAGCACGATGCGCTCGCGCCGCACTCCCGCCAGCACCGCCTTCTCCGCCCACTCCTTGAGTTCGCGTTTCACCAGCAGCACAATGTCGCCCGGCAGAGGCAGCGTGCGCCACTCTTCGGGACGCCCCCGCATGTGCATCAGAACCGCACCACACTTGAGCTCGGCAATCGTCTTTGCCATCTGCGGATCCCACCGAAACCCGCTGACGTCATTGACGATCTCGGCTCCAGCGCCCACCGCCGCGCGCGCCACAGCCGCTTTATAGGTGTCGACCGAGAGCACCGCGGTGGGATGTTTCTTCTTCAACTCGGCGATCACCGGCAGCACGCGCTTGAGTTCTTCTTCCACGGTGACGGCGGGCGCACCCTTCCTTGCCTCGGCGAGCTTGGCCTCGGCAAGCTTTGGGGGGCCGGCATCCACGCGCGCACCGGGACGCGTCGACTCGCCGCCGATGTCGAGGATTTCAGCGCCTTCGTCCAGTAATCGTTCGGCGTGCGCGATGGCCTGGTCGCGATCCAGAAACTGTCCGCCATCGGAAAACGAATCCGGGGTGACGTTGACGATGCCCATGATCAACGTGCGCTTGCCCAATTCGAGCGCGCGTCCACCCAGGTTCCATTGGAAAACGGATCTCATGCGGCACGATTCTAAATGAAGTACGCGGGCGGGACTTCACGATCGATGGCTATCTGCGCCGCACGGCAGCGTCGCGCTTGCGCATGACGTGAACCGCTCCCGGCCCAGTCCCAGTTGGAGGCTTGCGCATCCCATCGAGCAATTCTTTGAGAACGGCCGCGTTGTTGTGGGTTTCATTCTTCGAGGCAAACAGCAGGGTCACACGCTTTCTTTTGTGGGCAAGCTGGTAGAGCTGGCGCAACGCGTCTTCTGCTTCGGGTTGCGACAACTCCTTCAAATATTTCTTGCGGAAGCTCTGCCACTGAACGCTCTGCCCTTTGGCGTTCTGGGCAAGATCGAGCTGGGCATGGTACCAGCGACGCAGTTCGTCGGAGGGCGCCAGATCGCGCAACCATTCGTCGAGCGCGACGCTGGCTTTCGTAAGACCACGCGGCCACAACCGGTCGACCAGCACCCGCGCTCCGTCGGCGCGCGATGCAGACTCGTAAACTCGCTTGATGGCAACTGTCATGAGTGAGGCAAAACTGGGCTTGCTCTATTATTGTAAGGCGGTGCGCGGTGCGGCGTATGGCACGATCGAGGGGTGTTCATGCAACGGAAGGGCAAGGCTCCGATGGGGCAGTCAGGGAAGAGTCACTGCGGAATGTTGTCTGGAATGCTCATGGTTCTGCTCGCGATCGTTTCAATCTCCGCTTGCGACGTTGAGCGCCGCAAGTCAGACGCCGAACTCGGCCTCAACCCGCAACAGTCCGCCGGACGGAAGATCTACGATTCGCAATGCGATCGCTGCCATGAGCCGTATTCCACTCGCGGCAAGAAGGGTCCCGGGCTCAAGGGAGTTTTCCAGCACAAGTACCTTTCCCTGAGCGGGCTGCCCGCCAACGATGAGCGGGTCGCCGACATCATCCGCCTCGGCCGCAACGAAATGCCCGGCTACAATCAGACTCTGAACGCGCAGGACATTCAGGATCTGCTGGCGTATCTGCACACGCTTTGATCTTGTGCCCCGGAATTCATGAAGGGATACCGCATTCCCCTCAGGGGCTAAAGTCCGTTTTTTTGACGGCCTTGAGCGGCACGGCTGGAAGCCGTGCCCTTTCAAAGCCCCCGAATCAAAGCCCTCGAAGCGTTGTTCCTGCGAACTGTCGGGGTACCACGCCAGCAGCGCAGGGCATTTCGTCGGTTTCATGGGATAATCCGGGGGTTAATCTGGAGATGAAGACCGTGGGGAAATCGGAGCTGTTTCGCGAACTGCCGTCGGTGGACGAGTTGATTCGCACGCCGGCCGTCGCAGCGCTCGCTTCCGGCCATGGAACAGCCGCGGTCACTGCTGCGGCACGCGCTGTGCTGGCGCGTGTGCGGGAAGAAGTCGCTTCTGGTCTGCTCGATCGCCCCGCGCTACGACTTGCTCTGGACGGAATAGGCAACGCCATCGAAAAGCATCTTCGGCGAGCGCTTGGGCACTCCTTGCGTCCCGTGATCAACGCGACCGGAGTCATTCTGCACACCAATCTTGGCCGCGCTCCCTTGGCCGAGGCAGCGCTGGCGCACATTCGCGAAACTGCCGGGCATTTTTCAAATCTCGAGTTTGACGTTGATGCGGGCGAGCGCGGCAAGCGGGACGTTCACGTCGATCGCCTGTTTCGCAGCTTGCTCGGCGGCACGAGTCCGGATGCGTCCGCCGGGCTTCGCCCTGGCGAGACAGCCGAGGCGGCTGTCTCTACAAAAGCTGATGTTTCCACCATCGTCGTGAACAACAATGCCGCCGCTGTACTTCTGGCACTCAACACTCTGGCCGATGGCGGCGAAGTGATCGTCTCCCGCGGCGAGCTGGTCGAGATCGGAGGATCCTTCCGTATTCCGGACGTGATGGCGAAGTCGGGCGCAACCCTGCGCGAGGTCGGCACCACCAACCGCACGCGCGTCACCGACTACGAGAAGGCCATCACCGAGCGCACGCGGCTGCTTTTGCGGGTGCACCGCTCCAATTTTGAGATCACCGGTTTTACCGAGCAGGCATCCACCGCCGATCTGGTTACGCTAGCGCGTGAGCGCGGCCTGCCCTTGATGGAAGACCTGGGCAGCGGCGCGCTCGTGGACTTGCAGAATTTTGGCATCACCGGCGAACCCAGCGTGCTCGACAGCCTGCGCGCCGGCGTCGACATTGTGACCTACAGCGGCGACAAGCTGCTGGGCGGCCCGCAAGCCGGGTTGATCAGCGGGCGCGCCGATCTGGTGGCTCACATGCGCGCCAACTCCCTGTTTCGCGCCCTCCGCGTCGACAAGCTCACCTACGCCGCCCTTGAGGCTACGCTGCTTGCCTACGTGAAGCGCGACCACGACGCCATCCCCACGCTGAAGATGATGCGGCTGACGAAAGAGGAAATCGGCAAGCGCGCCGAAGCGCTGGCCGCGCAAGTGCAGTCGTCGAAATTGAACATCGAAATTACCGATGGTGAATCTGTGATCGGCGGCGGCGCCGCGCCGTCTTCTGTACTGCCGACCCGCCTGCTGGCGCTGAGTTGCACGAGCCTGAGCGCCGACGAGTTGGCCGCCCGCCTGCGCACGTCTGATCCGCCCATCGTTGCCCGCGTGGAACAAGGACGAGTGCTGCTGGATTTGCGCACGGTATTTGCAGATCAGGATCCTATCGTCGCAGCCGCCCTCAATCGAATCGCGTCGTAGCGATGCAGCATCCAATATCCCGTTGGCCGTTCTCTACACTATCGGACATTCCACCCGCACCTTCGAGGAACTGATCGACACCCTGCGGGCGCATCAGGTTCAGACGCTCGTGGACATCCGCGCATTTCCCATGTCGCGCCGTCTGCCACAATTCAATCGCGATTCATTGCAACAAACTTTGCCAGCGGCGGGATTCCGTTATTTGCCGATGACGGCGCTGGGCGGCTACCGCAAGAAAATTCTCCAAGAGTCTCCAAACATTGCTTTGCGCAACCAGAGCTTCCGCAATTATGCGGACTACATGCTCACGCCGGAATTCGACCGTGCCATCTCCGAGCTGCTTGCGCGCGCCGAGAGCTCCCGCACAGCGTATATGTGCGCCGAACGAGTGTATTTCCGCTGTCACCGCATGTTGGTTTCCGACTGGCTCGTCGCCCACGGACATGAAGTCCTGCACATCGACGCCGCTGGCCCAGTGAAACCGCATACTCTCACCGCGGAGGCTCGCATCATCGATGGACGCTTGATCTATCGTGGCGATCGTTTGCTGTAAGATTCAAGGGCGAAGGGGCGTCCTGAACATGATCGTAGGCACAGGCATCGACATCGCCGAAGTCCCCCGCATCCGCCAGTCCATCGAGCGCTTCGGCGAGCGTTTTCTGCAGCGCATTTTCACGCCCGGAGAGATTCGCTATTGCGACTCCAAGGCGAATCGCTTTGAGCGCTATGCCGCGCGCTTCGCGGCCAAGGAAGCCGCGATGAAGGCTCTGGGCACGGGCTGGAATCATGGTGTGCGCTGGCGCGATTGCGAGGTGACCCGCATGCCCGGAGGCCGGCCGACCATGACGTTCCACGGCAAAGCAGGAGAGTTCGCGGCAAAACTCGGGGCGAAAAATGTGGCCCTTTCGATATCGCACACCGTGGAGCAGGCGATTGCGCAGGTCATACTTGAGAGCTAACTCGCCCTGCTCTGGCAGCAGAATTCGTCCAGTTTTGGGGTTTAATCCGCACGAGATCCTTCGCTCCGCCTGAAAAACGGCTCCGCTCAGGATGACACAGCAGAAGACCTAGCGGCTCTCGTTAGGCAATTGACCCGCTACTCGTCTGTCTACCATCTGCTAGACTGTCGCCTCTATCCATTTATGCCCGTCATCACCGCGACTCCTACCCCAATGTCGAGCAGTACTGAAATCCCGGAAAAGACTCTGCTGGCCGGCCTCGCGCTCACCAGCTTCTCCGCGCTCTTACTGGAACTGGCGCTGACTCGCCTGTTCTCCGTCGTGCTGTTTTACCACTTTGCCTTTCTCGCGATTTCAATCGCTCTGCTGGGACTGGGCGCGGGCGGCGTATTCGCGTACCTGCTGAAGAGCAGGCTCGCGAACACGGACACCCGCACGCTGGCTGCGCGGCTGTGCATGACAAATTCTGTGGTCGTCCTCGTGATGCTGGAAGTCGTCCTGCATGCCCGGGTCGCTCTATACGTATCCTGGGGAAACTTCGCCCGGCTCACCGTGCTCTACCTGGCTGCTGCCGTGCCCTTCTTCCTCACCGGACTTCTGTTCGCGGTTGTATTCGCCCGCGAAACTCGCCGCATCCCGCGACTCTACGGCGCCGACCTGTGCGGCGGAGCGCTGGCCTGCCTGGCGGTTGTCCCCTTGCTCAACTGGGTGGGTGGACCGAACGTCGTGTTGGTCGCCGGAGCCACCATGGCCGCCGCCGCCACGATCTGGGCCGAGTTCCGTTTAACGCGCAGAAATGCAGCCCTGCTGGCGCTCGCGCTGGTGGCCCTGATCGGCGCGAACTATTCTGGGCGGCTGATCGACGTGGTGTATGCCAAGGGCAGGTTCCGCGATCCCGCGTGGGTGGAGTTCGCCCGCTGGAATGCGATCTCGCGCGTAGAAGTCGACCGCCAGGGTCAGGCCAAGGCCATCGTGATTGACGCCGACGCTTCCACCTACATCATGAACGCCGACGTGGCGCAATGGCACAGGACCGCGTGGGAACACGCTCTCATGTCGGCGCCGCCCGCACTGGCCAACGTTCTGCGCCCGCGTGGAGAATTCGCCATCATCGGTCCCGGAGGTGGCGTCGACGTGTTGCGCGCCGTGGCCAACGGCAGCCCCAGCGTGACCGGGATCGAGATCAATCCCATCATCGCCACCACCATCATGCGCGGGCGTTATGCCGACTACGCGCAGCATCTCTACGATCGGCCCGATGTGCATATTCACGTCACCGACGGCCGGTCATTTCTCCGCTCAACCTCACAGCATTTTGACGTCGTGCAGATGACCCTGGTCGACACGTGGGCCTCAACTGCGGCCGGGGCGTTCGCGCTCAGCGAAAACAATCTCTATACCGTCGAGGCCTTCCGCGAATATTTCGATCACCTCAAACCTGACGGAATGATCGCGATCACGCGCTGGGAATTTCGCCATCCGCGCGAGGCTTTGCGCGTGGTCGCGGTGGCCATGGAAGCGCTCCATCGGCTCGGAGTGGCGAATCCCGCCAATAACTTCATCGTCGCTTCTCAGGGCGAGCTCGATGCCGACGGTATCCCGGTCGTGGTGCTGGCCAAGAAGACTCCGTTTACGGCGGCAGAGGAGACAGCGGTGATCTCGCACTTCGATCACTACTGGGAACTCGACCCGCTGTATATGCCGTCGCAGCCCGGGCAGAATCCGTTTTCCGAGCTGATCGCGAGCAACGATCCCTACGGCTTTGCGCGCGGCTACGCCTACAACGTCGCGCCTGTGACCGACAACGCACCCTTCTTCTTCTTCACGCTGAAGGCCGGGCAGATCCTCGGCGAAAAGGGGTTGCGCGAGGGCATCGACTGGAAAGTGAACCTGGGAGTGCTGGTGCTCCTCCTCGTGCTGGTGATCTCGCTGGTCGCGGTGCTCGTATTTCTGGTCTTACCCCTGGCGTTGCGGAGCCGGAAAGGCCGCCAGTCGCCATTTCCGCTGCTCTATTTCATTGCCGTGGGCCTGGGCTACATCATGGTCGAGATCGCCTTCATCCAGCGCTTCGTGCTGTTTCTGGGCCATCCCACATATGCCCTGACCGTCGTGATTTTCCTGCTGATGCTCTCCAGCGGTGCGGGGAGCCTATTTTCGCGGCTCTGGCTGCCGCGCACGAGCCTGGGCTGGGTACCACTCGTGCTGGTCGTCGTTACGCTTCTCACCTACGTATTCTTCCTGCCTAGCCGTTTGGCAGGGCTGGTCGGCATGGAATTCGGATCTCGTTTGCTGGTCAGCGCCGTTCTTCTCATTCCCTTGGGATTCGTCATGGGGATGCCCTTTCCCACGGGCCTGCGGGCGCTCGCTGCCCTGCCTGCTCCTGAATTTCCCGCCGGACAAGACGCCTCTGACAACGCCGTCGAATGGGCATGGGCGATGAACGCGGCAGCCAGTGTGCTCGGGTCTGTGCTGGCCATGGTGATCGCCATCCAGTTCGGATTGACCGTCACTTTGGCCTGCGGCGCGGCCGCGTACCTGCTCGCCCTGCTGCTGATGCCCGCTCTCGGGACGAAAGCCGCATAGCCCGGGCTCCGGTTTTGTTATCATGCTGCGATGGGCGTGCAAGAGCCGGCGGCAGTCTGAGCTGTTGGCGCGGACGGCCCGATCGATCCAAACTGGCATCATGAGGAAACGATTTGCCTAGCCAGAAGCAGCTCAAGTGGTCGCAACTTCGGGTTGGGATCACGGTG
>Ga0116223_10004581_pt1 | contig 11940 bp, 8 predicted proteins | sample Sb_taG_3_FD_90092 | JGI IMG/M metagenome (GOLD analysis project Ga0116223, IMG submission 90092) | Peat soil microbial communities from Weissenstadt, Germany - Sb_50d_a_PC metaG | ecosystem: Environmental > Terrestrial > Soil > Wetlands > Peat | place: Germany: Weissenstadt | collected 2010-09-21 | reverse complement strand
TGCTGCTTGACCTGGTCGGGTTCCGCAGCCGGCAGGTCGATCTTGTTGAGGACCGGCACGATCTCATGGCCGGCATCGATCGCGTGGTAGACGTTGGCGAGCGTCTGCGCCTCGACGCCCTGGCTGGCGTCGACCACCAGCAGCGAACCTTCGCAGGCCGCCAGCGACCGGGAAACCTCATAGGCGAAGTCGACATGGCCGGGCGTGTCGATCAGATTGAGGATATAGGTTTGGCCATCCTTCGCCGAATAGGTCAGCCGCACGGTCTGCGCCTTGATGGTGATGCCGCGCTCGCGCTCGATATCCATGGAATCGAGCACCTGTTCCTTCATCTCGCGCGCCGGCAGGCCGCCGGTGGTCTGGATCAGACGGTCGGCCAGCGTCGATTTGCCATGGTCGATATGCGCAACGATGGCGAAGTTGCGGATATTCGAAACAGGAATGGATGTCATGGGGCGCGGGATAGCATTCGCGTTCCCATGCGGCAACCATATTACGGCATTTTGGCGTGGCTTCTTCACGCCAAGCTGATTCCACTTGGATGAAAAACGCGCTACCCAAAAGTGCCGCCGATTTGAAGGTCCTGCACGGATCGCCGCGAGTCCACCACAGGACCTTCAAATCGAAAAGCGGCACTAGAACCAAAGCTTTGCTCGTGCCCTTTAACTTTCCGAAGTTCGTGTAAGGGGGCGCCGCGATGGTTCACGAACTTCGGAAAGAGGGCACGAGGCACATGTCAACTGCATCAATTTCGCCCGCCGCCTTGCGTGTGCGCCGAAGACCGAGCCTTCGCCGGCTGGCGGCGCGGCTGGCCGCCTCGGCGTCCGACCGCCACGCCGCTCCCGCGTTGGTGATCGCTTTTGCCGCCGCCCACGCGCTGCTCTGGACCGTCATCCTGATCAATCTCAAGGCGGCGCAGGACGTCCATATGGATGTCGCCGAAGCCTTCGCCTGGGGCCAGAAATTCCAGCTCGGCTATGGCAAGCACCCGCCGCTCGCGGGCTGGGTTGCCGGCCTCTGGTTCAAGATGTTTCCGGTCGCCGACTGGGCCACCTATTTGCTGGCGATGACGACGCTGGCTTGCGGCATGGTGATCTGTTGGTTCATCGCGCTACGCGTAGTGGACTACCGCCGCGCGTTCTTCGTCGTGGTGATGCTCGCGCTCTATCCGATCTTCAATTTCAAGGGCTTCAAATACAATCCGGATTTGCTGCAGCTCGTGACCCTGCCGCTATTGGTGCTGGCCTATCTCGATGCCTTCGAGAAGCGCAGCGTGCGTTCGGGTGTGTTGCTTGGCCTTGCCGGTGCGCTGGCGCTGATGACGAAATACTGGGTGCTGACCATGATCGGCGCGGTCGGCCTTGCTGCCCTCATTCATCGCGATCGGCAAAAATTCCTGCGTTCGCCGGCGCCGTGGGTGGCGATGGCCGTGGCCGTCATTGCGATGATTCCGCATCTGATATGGCTCCGGGCCGTGGACTTCGTGCCGCTGACCTATGCCGGCGACGTCTATGGACTTTCGAGCCGCGCGCAGAGCGCAGCGCTTGTCCTCGGTTATGTCGGTCACAATTTGGCGCTGCTGGCCGTGCCGGTGGCGCTGGCGGGGCTCGCGCTGGCCTGGACCAATCCGTTGCGCCGGCCATCGGCCGTGCGGGCGCGCATCTGGTCGCGCGGCGCGAATGCGGGCGTGAACAATTCGCAGGCGCTCAACATCTGGATCATCCAGATCGTGGTTGCGGTTGGGCCGCCGCTCGGCGGCTTGATCTTCACGGTCTATATGAAGACCGACTGGGGCATCTCGCTGTTCTTTCTGACGCCGCTTGCGCTGGTCGCCATGCCGGCGTTGCGCATCCAAAAGATCGCGTTGTTTCGCATCGCGGCGATCTGGCTGGTGCTCACGCTCGCCACGCTTGTCGCCTCGCCCTATATCGCCGCCCGCGAGATCGCGGTAAATCCCAATGCCGCTTTGAGCTACGCGGCGCGCTCCCAACTTGCCCGCGAGCTGACCGAAATGTGGCACAGCAAGTTCCACACGCGCTGGGCGGTCGTCGCCGGCACGACGGAGCTTGGCGAACCGATGACGTTCTACAGTACGGATCATCCGGCGCCGTTCACCCCGGGCGAAGTGTGGTCGTCGGGTTTGACGTCGCTGGAGGAAGCCAGGCGGCTCGGCTTTATCGGCATCTGCGATACGTCGGACGGGCGGCTGCCGCCCTGCGAGGCCTGGATGCTGGCCAACGCCAAGGACGGCGAGCAGCTTGAGATCACCACGCAGCGTTTCTTCCACGGACATCCCGGTCCGGCGATCACCTGGAAGGTCTATGTCGTGGCGCCGGGGAAATAGGCAATAGACCAGCTTTCGTCATTCCGGGATGGTCCGAAGGACCAGACCTCAGATGCGCAATTGCGCATCGGGGAATCTCGAGGTTCTCCGATGCGCAAGTGCACATCGTAGTTCGCGCTCCGCGCGCCCCGGAACGACGACAGCTCACGTGCCTTCTTCGTTGAATTTGCTCGCCACCAGCGCCGTGATTGCCTCGATGGCGGCTTGTGCCTCCGGTCCGATCGCGGAGACGACGATCGAGGTGCCGGGACCCGCCGACAGCATCATCAGTCCCATGATCGAGGTGCCGCCGACGGTCTCGCCGCCTTTGGTCACCCACACTTCGGCATTGAAGCGCTCGACCATCTGCACGAATTTTGCGGACGCGCGCGCGTGCAGGCCGCGTTTGTTGATAATCGGAAGTTCGCGGGAAACGGCGCCTGCCGGCACGCTTGGCCCGGGGATATGCTCGGGCGCAGCGTCGTCGTTCATTTGCCGGCGAGAACCCGGCTCGCGATGGTCACGTATTTGCGGCCGGCTTCCTGGGCCATGGCAATGGCGTCGGGAAGCGAGCGCTCCTCGCGGACTTTTGCCAGCTTGACCAGCATCGGAAGATTGATTCCTGCGAGCACTTCCACCTTCGGGCGGCTCATGCAGGAGATTGCGAGATTTGAAGGCGTGCCGCCGAACATGTCGGTGAGGATGGCGACGCCGTCGCCAGAGTCGACGCGGTTGACCGCCTCGATAATGTCGCTCCGGCACAAATCGGAATCATCCTCGGCCCCGATCGTGACGGCTTCGATTTGTTTTTGCGGACCCATGACATGTTCGAGCGCCGCCTTGAACTCGTCGGCAAGGCGCCCATGGGTCACAAGCACTAGACCAATCATCGAAAACTCCTCGCGGGTGCTTTTTGGTGCACCGCACGAACGCGCCACTTTGACCATCCAGAGCCCCCGCGCAAGAGGGGATCGTCGCGATTCTCCCGGAAATTAGCGGTGGGGAAAGGGAGCCGGCGCCGGTCTATTCGGTCGCGATAGTGGGGCTGATATGGTTACCAATTCCCTTCGGGCAATCCGCCGAAGGTTGGCTGGAAGATGAATTCGGGGTCATTGTAAGCCCGGCGATCACCAGCGGAAGACCGGCAAACCTACGGCCCACGGGAATGCGAGGTATTAAAATACCTAAGATGTGTGTGTGAAGGGCTTCGGGCGGGGGCAGCCGCTCGGCGTCCTCTGCGTCGAGGTCGACCACCAGGCCCACAAGGGCCTCGTTGACGAAGTCGCAGTTGCGAATACCCAACCCGCGAATTTCGATGAGCCCGGCCAAGACAGGCGCCGGCCGGACGACGAGCTGGCCTTCCACCGCCAGAACGTGGACGCGGTCGTCGCCCACCAGCAGGGCTGGCGCGATCTGGCTGGAGCGGCCGGCCAGGATGAGGTCAAACGCCAGACGCGATTTTCCGGACCCCGACGGCCCGCGGATCAGTACCGCGCGATTCCCAACCAGCACCGCGGAGGCGTGGATGCTGGCGCCTTCCGCCTTGGTCATGGCGCGGGCAGCCTGACCACGAAGCGCGCGCCGGCGATCGTTGCCTCGCCGTCGACGCCCGGCGGCCCGGCGCGGTTCTCCGCCCATATCCGTCCGCCATGGGCCTCCACGATCTGTTTCGAGATCGACAGTCCGAGCCCCGAATTCTGCCCAAAGCCCTGGTGCGGTCGGTCGGTGTAGAAGCGCTCGAAGATCCGTTCCAGCGCGTCCTCGCGAATGCCCGGCCCGTCATCGTCGACGACGATTTCGATGTCCGATCGCACGCGCCGGCACGTGATCCGCACCTTGCTGCCGGCTTCGGAAAAGGACTGCGCGTTCGACAACAGGTTCGAGATTACCTGTCCGAGGCGCGAATCGTGACCCGGCACCGAGAAAGTGTCGCTGGCGCCCCGTCCTTCGAAACGCAGCTCGACGGCGATATTGTTGCCATTGTTGCCGCGCCGGATTTCGTTTGCGACCGAGGCCAGCGCCGTCAAAAGACGGCGAAGGTCGACAGAGGTCATGTCCTGGCGCTGCAGTTCGGCATCGAGCCGGCTGGCATCGGAAATGTCCGAAATCAGCCGGTCGAGCCGCCTGACGTCATGTTCGATCACCGTGAGCAGCCGCGCGCGGCTGTTTTCGTTGCGCGCCAAAGGCAGCGTTTCGACCGCCGAGCGCAGCGACGTCAGCGGATTCTTCAGTTCATGGGCGACGTCGGCGGCGAACATTTCGATCGCCTCGATGCGGTTATAGAGCGCGTCCGTCATATCGCGCAGCGCGCCGGAGAGATGTCCGATCTCGTCGCGGCGGCCGGTGAAATCGGGAATTTCGACGCGGGTCCGGATACGGCGCCGGACGCGTTCGGCGCTGTCGGCAAGCCGGCGCACCGGGCCTGCGATGGTGCTCGCCAGCAGCAATGACAATACGATCATGACCGCCGAGGCGACGCCGCCGACCTTGAGAATGGCAAGACGCTCGGCGGTGACCATCTGGTCGATGTCGTCGCCCTGGGTCGACAGCATCAATGCGCCATGGATCGCGCGGAAACGTTGCACGGGGACAGCGACCGAAACGATCACCTCGCCGAGGTCGTTGACACGCACCATGCTGCTCTTCTGGCCCTTCAGCGAATGCGCGACTTCCTGGTATCCGTTGCCGTTCTCGGGGCCGAGCTCGCGATAGAGTGGCAGGTCGCCGCGATTGAGCCAGGTGCGGATCGCGATCATCGTCCGTTGGGCGATACCGGGCTTCTCCACCGACGGCGGCGGCAATTCGAAGCGCAGCACGTCGCCGCGGCCATAGAGACTGCGGCTGTCGAGAATGAGGCCGCCATCGCGGTCGTAGATGCGGGCCCGGGTCTTGGTCGGCGAAATCAGCCGGCGCAAGACCGGCGCGACGCGCTCCGGATTGATCGGAAAATCGAGCCCCGAATATTCGTCCGGCGCGCCGTAGGTCTCACCGGGTTTCAGGTCCTGCAGCCGGTCGGGGTCGATGGTGATGATATTGGTCTCGACGGTTGCGGAGGCCGCGATCGCGCCGGCAATGATCTCGGCCTGCACCAGGAGGCTTTGCGCGCGCGCGTCGATCAGGCCGGCGCGGAATTGTGAAAGATAGAGAATGCTCGCCACCAGCGCGAGCAGACCGGCGATGTTGAGCGAAACGATGCGCCGCGTCAGGCTGGAGAAGCTGAGGGCGAAAAAGAATTGACCGACCCGGCGCAGCCAGTCGAGCAGCCGCTGGAAGCCCTTGAGCGGCGGGTTCTCCGCGGCAACGGTATCCAGAACGACGGGCGGCGAAGCGTCCTCGGCATTCAGGCTTGCATCAGGCTGCGTTCGATCAAGCAATGGTCAAGACCGCCGGTTGTTTCAAATTTCCCGCGATGCGTATTGCCTTCGCATCCTACCCCAGCGGCGCGGCGGCGTCAGTTAACAAACCGCATATCAAGCGCCCGCCCGTCAGGTTTCCTTGAAACGGTATCCCACCCCGTACAGGGTTTCGATCATCTCGAACTCGTCGTCCACGACCTTGAACTTCTTGCGCAGCCGCTTGATGTGGCTGTCGATGGTTCGATCGTCGACATAGACCTGGTCGTCATAGGCCGCGTCCATCAGGGCATTGCGGCTTTTGACGACGCCCGGGCGCGTGGCCAACGCCTGCAGGATGAGAAATTCCGTCACCGTCAACGTCACCGGCTCGTTCTTCCAGGTGCAGGTGTGCCGCTCCGGGTCCATGCGCAACAGGCCGCGGTCCAGCGCCTTGGCGTCGGTTTCCTTCGGCACGGCGGTGGGATCCTTCGGCGCCGCGCGGCGAAGCACGGCCTTCACACGCTCGACCAGAAGGCGCTGCGAGAACGGCTTGCGGATGAAATCGTCGGCGCCCATTTTGAGGCCGAATAATTCGTCGATTTCCTCGTCCTTGGAGGTCAGGAAGATGACCGGAAGGTCGGATTTCTGCCGCAGCCGCCGCAACGTCTCCATGCCGTCCATGCGCGGCATCTTGATGTCGAGGATGGCAAGGTCAGGCGGACTGGTGCGGAAGCCGTCAAGCGCCGACGCACCATCGGTATAGGTCATGATACGGTAACCTTCGGCCTCAAGGGCAATCGAGACGGATGTGAGAATGTTGCGGTCATCATCGACCAAAGCAATTGTGGGCATGAGCCTGCTTTCAGATACTGCTACTAGGTTGCTGAAACGGCGGCTAATTCGGTGATGCGCCGCAGAATGGGCTTCGAACCTGGTCAGCGAGCAATGCAAGCTGGGCTGAAGTGTGACCGAGTTCCTTGAAAGCGCCTCATCCGGCGAAGCGCCCCGACCCATATGAAGGTTCGTTTACCCGAAAAAAGGCTCTCATTGCAATAGTTTGGCGAGGTAATAATCGATGCAATTGACCCCCGATTTCGACCCCGGAAAGCTGGCCCGGTCGCTGCTCCGCCGCAGCCGGCAGGGCGCCCTGGCGACCCTGATGGCCGGCAGCGGCGATCCCTATTGCTCGCTGGTGAATGTCGCAAGCCACCCCGACGGCTCGCCGATCCTGCTGATTTCGCGCCTCGCCGTGCACACGAAAAATCTCCTCGCGGACACAAGGGCTTCGTTGATGCTGGACGAGCGCGCCGAGGGCGATCCGCTGGAGGGATCGCGGATTATGCTTTCGGGCCGGGCCGAGGAGGTCTCAAGCCCCGATCTGGAAATCGTCCGCCGGCGCTACCTCAACGCCCACCCATCGGCGGAAGCCTTTGTAAACTTTAAGGACTTCTCCTTCTTTCGGATCAAGCCGAGCGGAACCCATCTGGTGGCCGGTTTTGGGCGGATCGTGGATCTGAAGCCCGAACGGTTTTTGACCGATATTTCCGATGCCGCAGCCCTTCTTGAGGCCGAACAGGGCGCGGTCGAGCACATGAACGCCGATCATCGTGAGGCGACTAACCTCTACGCAACGAAGTTGCTCGGTGCGGAAGCGGCCGACTGGCGCTGCAGCGGGTGCGATCCCGACGGGATCGACCTACAGGCCGGGACCCAGACCTTGCGGCTCGATTTTCCGGCGCGGGTTACCGGGCCGGGCGAGTTGCGAAAGATGCTGGTCAAACTGGCGGAAGAGGCGCGGGCCAAACCATAGCCGCGGCTTGCTCGCCGAAACAGGATTTGAGGCGAGCAAGTCATGAAGTTCCATTATCGATTGGTTCTCACGCTGTGGCTGGCGCTGTTCGCCGGCACCGCCCTGCCCGCGCCGTCGTTCGGGGGTGAGCTGGCTGCAACCAGCGCCAAAATCGAGGAGCTCAGCCGAGCCGGAAAATATTCTGAAGCGACCGCGCTGGCGCAGCGCCAGCTGGAGGGCCTGGAGAAGACCCGCGGTCCCTTCGACCGCGACGTCGCCGGGGCGCTGAACAATCTGGCGCTGCTTTATGGCGATCTCGGCAATGATTCCGAGGCGGAGCCGCTGCTCAAGCGGGCGATCGCGATCATGGAAAAGACGGCGGGCCTCGATTCTCCCGCGATGGCGCCCGAGCTGAACAATCTCGCCGCTTTGTACCAGCGGCAAGAACGCTACGCCGAGGCCGAACCGCTGTTCAAGCGGGCGCTGTCGCTGCGCGAAAAATCGCTCCCGCCCAATCATCCCGATGTCGGGCAGTTCCTGAACAACCTGGCGACGCTCTACGAGAAACAGGGCCGCCACGACGATTCCGAGCCCCTCTTCAGGCGGGCGCTCGCGATCTACGAGAAGGCGGCGGGCCCTGATAGTCCTGCCGTCGCAACGCTGTTGAACAATCTTGGTCAGGTCGAGAAAGTAGAGGGGCGCTACGGCGAGGCCGAGCCGGCGATCAAGCGGTCGCTTTCGATCCGCGAGAAGGTACTCGGCCGCGATCATCCCGATGTCGCGCGGTCGCTGAACAACCTCGCCGACCTCTATGAAAGGCAGCGCCGCTATAGCGATGCCGAACCGCTCTATGAGCGGGCGGCAGCGATCCGCGGACAGGCGCTCGGTTCAAACCATCCCGATCTCGTGACGTCGCTGAACAATCTGGCGTCGCTCTACCAGACCGAAGGCCGCACCGCCGATGCCCTGCCGATCGTGGACCGGTTGATCACAAATGGACGCGCGCAGCCCCGCGTCGCGCTGGCCGTGCTTTTCGCCGCTCAGCGGCAGCAAATGGTGGCATCCGAGAAAGCCCTCGACGAAGCGCTCAACGCGGTTCAGCACGGCGCCCAATCGTCGGCCGCCTCCGCCGTGAACAAGCTTGCGGTCCGTCTGGCTGCCGGCAGCAACCGTCTCGCGGAGCTGGTTCGGAAGGACCAGGATCTCGCCGGTGAGGCGGAGGCCTTGGACAAGGCGATTATCGCCGCGGTCTCGAAGGACAAGGCGAAGCGCGACGCCGCCGCCGAGCAGCGGAGCCGCGACCGGCTTGCCGCAATTTCCGCCGAGCGCGCGGGCCTCCAGAAGACCTTGGCATCGGAATTTCCCGGCTACGCCGCGCTGTCCAACCCGCTGCCGATGACGGGCAAGGAAATGCAGGCGCTGTTGTCGGACAATGAGGCGATGGTGCTGTTCTCGGTGGCCGACAAGGAAAGCTACGTCTTTGCGCTGACGCGTGAAGGCTTCGACTGGAAGCCGCTGCCGATTGGCGCGGAAGCCTTGTCGGAAAAGGTTGCCGCGTTCCGTCGCGGTCTTGATGTCGGCAAGGCAAGCGATGCGTCCGGCAAGTCCGGGCTGTTCGATCTTGCGCTTGCCCACGAGCTCTATTCAACGCTGCTCGGTCCCGTCGAGCCGTTGGTAAAGGACAAGCGCAGTCTTCTGGTCGCGCCTTCCGGCGCGCTGACGGCGCTGCCCTTCCATCTCCTGGTCACCGAAAAGCCGGCTGCTGCGATCCCCGAAACATTTTCCGGCTATCGCAATGCCGCCTGGCTGCTCAAGCGTCAGGCGGTGTCGGTGTTGCCGTCGGTTGCCAGCCTGAAGGCGCTGCGGGTTCTTGCGCGCAACGAGCCGGGAACAAAACCGATGACCGGCTTTGGCGACCCGCTGTTCAACCCGTCGCAAACCGGCGCGGGCGATAACCGCACGGCGAAGCTCGCTTCCCGTTCGCTGGTGAGCGCCGCCTATACCGATTTCTGGCAGGGCGCGGGCGTCGATCGCGCGCGGCTTGCGGCAGCCTTGCCGCAATTGCCGGACACCGCCGATGAGCTGAATGCGGTGGCGAAAGATCTCGGTGTGCCGGCTTCCGACATTCATCTCGGCGCCGACGCCAGCGAGACCACCGTCAAGCGCGCCAAGCTTTCCGATTACAGCATCATCTATTTCGCCACCCACGGGCTCGTTGCCGGCGACGTCAAGGGCCTTGCCGAACCCTCGCTTGCGCTCAGCATGCCAAAACAGCCATCCGAACTCGATGACGGCCTGCTCACCGCGAGCGAGGTCGCGCAGTTGAAGCTCAACGCCGACTGGGTGGTGCTGTCCGCCTGCAACACGATCGCCGGCGACAGGCCCGGCGCGGAGGCGCTGTCGGGCCTGGCGCGCGCGTTCTTCTATGCCGGCGCGCGAGCGCTGCTGGTGTCGCATTGGGCGGTCGACTCGGGAGCGGCGACCAGGCTCACGACATCGACATTCGATATTCTGAAATCAGATCCGAAGATCGGCCGGGCCGAAGCGCTGCGCCGAGCGATGCTCGGTTATCTGAACGACAGCTCTTCCCCGAGAAACGCCTATCCCGCGCTCTGGGGTCCGTTCGCCCTGATCGGCGAAGGAGCCGCCCGCTAGACGTTTCGATTGTGCGGCGCAATAAGATTTGGGGCGAAGATAGCCAGTCGCGCGGCCGATTGTCGCGCTCAAAAGCCCGCCCGGCTTTAGATTTGCGCCAGATCAAGGTCCCGGCCTGGAATAAACCAAATACAATGGATCGGCTTGGCAAGGCCAGCGTTCATCAATAATAGGTCGTCGGACCTGGGCCGGAAGGCTATATTAAATTGGCGGTACCGCGGCGGAAGGCGCGCATGGCGGCATTCGTGCTTTCGATTTCGCGGGTTCGAGGAGGGATTTTCGTGCAAGAGACTGGAATTCGCAACGGTGCCTTCGGCGCCGACAAATTCGGCTTAAGAAATCTCAAGCGGGTGCACTGGAACCTCGGGGCCGCGCAGCTTTATCAATATTCCCTGTCCGCAGGCGAGGCGGTGTTGTCCGCCGATGGCGCGCTCTGCGCCGACACCGGCGACTTCACCGGCCGCAGCCCGAAAGACAAGTTCACGGTTCGCGATGCGACCACCGAGAAAATGTGGTGGGCGGGAAACCAGTCGATCACCTCGGAACAGTTCGAGGCGCTCTATGCTGACTTCCTCAAGCATGCCGAAGGCATGACGCTGTTCGCGCAGGATCTCTATGGCGGCGCCGATCCGAACTTCCAGATCAAGACCCGTGTATTCACCGAACTCGCCTGGCATTCGCTGTTCATCCGCACGCTGTTGATCCGGCCCCAGCCGTCCGAGCTCAGGGACTTCGTTCCCGAACTGACCATCATCGACATGCCGAGCTTCCGCGCGGATCCGAAACGTCACGGCGTGCGCTCGGAGAACGTGGTCGCGATCGATTTCGCCCGCAAGATCGTCCTGATCGGCGGGTCTTATTATGCCGGCGAGATGAAGAAATCGGTCTTCACCACGCTGAACTATTATCTGCCCGCCAGAGGCGTGATGCCGATGCATTGCTCGGCCAATGTGGGGCCCGCAGGCGATTCGGCGGTCTTCTTCGGTCTGTCCGGAACCGGAAAGACCACGCTGTCGGCCGATCCCAAGCGCACGCTGATCGGCGATGACGAACACGGCTGGGGCACCGACGGCATCTTCAACTTCGAAGGCGGCTGCTACGCCAAATGCATCAAGCTGTCGCAGGAAGCCGAGCCGGAGATTTTCGCGGCGAGCAAACGCTTCGGCGCCGTGCTCGAGAACGTCGTGCTCGATGAGGATACGCGCGTGCCGGATTTCGACGACGGCTCGAAAACCGAGAATACCCGCTCGGCCTATCCGCTCGATTTCATCCCGAACGCCTCGCGCACCGGCCGCGCCGGCCACCCGAAAAATGTGGTGATGCTGGCAGCCGACGCCTTCGGCGTGTTGCCGCCGATCGCGAAACTCTCGCCGGCGCAGGCGATGTATCACTTCCTGTCCGGCTACACCGCGAAGGTGGCGGGCACCGAACGTGGTCTCGGCTCCGAGCCGCAGCCGGAATTTTCCACCTGCTTCGGCTCGCCGTTCCTGCCGCTCGATCCTTCGGTCTACGGCAATATGCTGCGCGAGCTGATCGCCAAGCACAATGTCGATTGCTGGCTGGTCAATACCGGCTGGACCGGCGGCAAATACGGCACCGGCTCTAGGATGCCGATCAAGGTGACCCGCGCGCTGCTGACGGCGGCGCTCGACGGTAGCTTGCGCAACGTCGAATTCCGCACCGACAAGTATTTCGGCTTCGCGGTGCCGACCGCGTTGCCGGGCGTGCCGACCGAAATCCTCAATCCGGTCAACACCTGGAAGGACAAGGCCGAGTTCGACAAGACCTCGCGTGCGCTGGTCGGCATGTTCCAGAAGAACTTCGCCAAGTTCGAGAGC
>Ga0116223_10004576_pt1 | contig 11946 bp, 8 predicted proteins | sample Sb_taG_3_FD_90092 | JGI IMG/M metagenome (GOLD analysis project Ga0116223, IMG submission 90092) | Peat soil microbial communities from Weissenstadt, Germany - Sb_50d_a_PC metaG | ecosystem: Environmental > Terrestrial > Soil > Wetlands > Peat | place: Germany: Weissenstadt | collected 2010-09-21 | reverse complement strand
GAATGGAAATTCACCCGTCACGACCTCGCCAAACTCCTCGCTAGACTCGGTACCCCCACTGCCCCAAAAATACGTTAGCGAACTTCTGAAGTGGAGGACTAAGTTAGCCAAGGCATCGCGAAACGACGAAGTAGCGTCTCATGTGCGACTCGCCTCACATACCGTCGAAAGAACCCCTCACCCGTCCCGCTGCGGCTGATGAAAGCGCCGCAGCGGGACACCCTCTCCCCAAGGGAGAGGGCAGTGGGTCTGAAGTAGGGGGAGGGCTTGCCGTCCCCGTCTAGCGGGCCGCTGGCCCGCGGGTAGGGCAAGCCGTCCCCGTACAACGCGCTACCAATCGAGGATGGCGCCGTCGCGTGCCCGAATGGTAGTGGTAGGCATCGGCTCTTGCTGGAAGGGGTGCTTTCGCGCCTCCTCTTCGTTGACTTCCACGCCCAACCCGGGTTGCTCCGTTTTCAACCAGTAGCCGTCGCGTGTTTCCAGCGAATGCCGGACAACATCCCACCGCCAAGGGACGTCGGTGAGCATATCCTCCTGGATAAGGAAATTCGGAGTGGAAAGCGCGAAGTGCAGTGCGGCGGCATTCGCGACGGGACCCAAGGGGTTGTGCGGCGCGACCCCAATATAGTAGACCTCGGCCATCGCCGCAATCTTCTTGCCTTCCAGCAGCCCGCCGCAGTGGCAGAGATCCGGCTGAATGATGTGGCAGGCTTGCTGCTCGAAGACTTCGCGAAACTGGTGCCGCGTAACGAGGCGTTCTCCCGTAGCGATGGGCACGCGCACCGCCTGCCGCACCTCGCGCATGGCCGCAACGTTTTCAGGCGGCACGGGCTCCTCGCAGAAGAACGGATGGAAGTCTTCGACGGCGTTGATGTACTGAATGGCCATGGCCGGATAGGTTCGGCCATGAAAGTCAATCATGAGATCGATGCCGTCGCCCACAGCCAGCCGCAGCCTTTCGATAGCTTGGGCGAACTTCTTCACGTAGGACAGGCCCATCAGTGGCTCCGAGTACGGAACGCACACGACCTTGACGGCGGTGTAACCCTTGGCCACCACCGCCTGCGCGAGGTCGATGAGAGGCCCCGGGTCGAAAGTCTCGTAAACCGATTTCATATCGCCGCCGCCCAGGTGAGTGTACATGCGCACTCGCTCACGCACCGCGCCGCCCAGCAACTTGTAAACGGGAAGGCCCAGGGACTTGCCCACGATATCCCAGCAAGCCTGTTCGATGCCGCTCACGGCACTCATGCCGATGACGCCCTGCCGCCAGAAAGTTTCGCGGTAGAGTTTCTGGTAAAGGTATTCGATGCGCGTGGGGTCTTCACCCACGAGCAGGGCGCTCACGTCATCGATGGCCCCCACGACCGCCCTGGTTTTCCACTCGATCGACGACTCGCCCCAGCCCCATAGGCCGGCCTGGTCGGTCTCGACCTTGACGAAAACCCAGTTGCGCATTTCAGCGTTGACTACCAGAGTTTTGATCGCTGTGATTTTCATGGCATTAGTCCATCGGGTAGAGGCTGCAGCCTCCGTCCGCGAGCAAGCTGGTTCCTGTGATGTAGTCGGAAGCCTCCGAGCAAAGAAAGAGGATAGCGTCAGCCACCGATTCAGGCGGCTGTGGATACCCCAAAGGAATGGCGCGCTCCGCGCGGCGGCGGTAGTCTGGTTCCGTATCCCATTGCCGCTTTCCCATGCCCACTCCCACAATGCCAGGGGCCAGCGAATTCACTCGAATGCCCTTCCCCGCCAATTCCCGGGCCATCCCCTTCATCAGCATCTTCATGCCGCTTTTGGTAACGTTGTAGGGGGTAATATCCGGCCAGGGAACATCCTGCACCCAGGACGAGGTGAATATGATCTTGCCTTTGATGTCCCGCTCGACCATGGCGCGCGCCGAGGCCTGCGCCACGAGAAACGCACTTTTCAAATTCACGTCCATGATCCTGTCCCATTCCACTTCCGAATATTGCAGGATAGGACAGGAGTGAGCCATTCCGGCGTGGCAGAGCGCCACATCAAGGCGTCCGAACGCCGCGAGAGTTTTCGTGACTAGTTCCTCGGCGCCTTCAGGCTTGGTCACATCCGCGTGTACATACACGAATCGCTCGCTTGGCCAATCAAGTTCGTTCCCGATCTGCGCGGCTTGCTCAGCGCTCAGCACATCGTTTACCGCCACGCGGGCCGAGTGCGACAGCAACGAAGAGACGACGACCTTCCCGATCGCGCCGAGCCCGCCGGTGATCAGTGCCGCTTTTCCCTCCAAACAATTCTGGGCAAAAGTCGCCATTCTTCCCCCTCACAAAGCTCTACTAGAAGCTGATCCAAATCCTCCCGTACCCGATTGCAATGTGGATGCTCGACTGCGCGCGAAGCCGTGCTCCCCGAAGGAGAGCAAATTGAGTAGCCGGGGGTGAAACCCCCGGACGCGACCCCACACCCCGCCTTCGGCACCCCTCTCCCCGCTGGCGGGGAGAGGGGAAGGGGTGAGGGGGCGACGTTTCCGGGGGCGTTGCCCCCGGCTACTCAGGTGCAGCCCCTGCGGGGCTGAGGCCTCGAGCAGCAGCCGGGGATCCTGGGTAGTATTCAGTAATCGCTCCTCGGCCGGCCCGGTTTTGAAACAGCTTCTAGTATTGCGCGAGCAAAACAGGTTTAGTTTTAGGCTTCACTTCAGCGAAGCGCCGACCTTTGGGTCGGCACGTGCTGAACCTTCGCTCCGCTCAGGGCAGGCTCTAAAGGTCAGCGCTACTGCATCTTGAAGTAAAGCGCGGCAGCCTCGTTCCGCCGCCTTTCGTCTTCGGCCACTTCCTGCCGGTGAAAGCGCTGGTAAAGTTCAAATTCCTTCGCCGCCAGATCCTTTTTCCCAATACGCGAGTAGGCCTGCGCCAGACGATAGTGCGCGTCCGCCAGATCCGGTTTGAGCCTGATCGCCGCTTGGAACTCTCGGCGCGCCTCGTCATATCTCTGTTCGCCGGCATTGAGAATCCCGAGTTGCAGGTGAGGGTCAGGGAATTTCGGATCGAGCGCAGCGGAGCGCTGAAGCAACGATGTGATGAGGTCTTTATTCGCTTTCAGGCCCTGGCCCCGCTGGCCTTTCCAGAGGCTCATGGCATAGTAGTAGCTCGCGAAAGGGTTCCGGGGCTGAAGGTCGACAAACCGCTTCAAGCGCTTCGTTACTTCCCCGCTCTGGCCGAGCGAAATGTCAAACATCTTGCCCAGAAAAAGATAGGGACGTGGATCGGATGGGGCCAGGTCCGTGGCGCGGCAGAGCGCCTGCGCCGCTTCGTCGTAAGAACCCAGCGAGTAAAAAGCAACCCCAAGCCCAATGTGCAGCATGGCGGACTTGGGGTAACGCTCCACCCCGCTGGTAAAAACCTTGACTGCCGGTTCATAGCCGCGATGCAGCAGGAACTCGTTTCCCCAGTCGAAAACGTACTTCTCACTCGGATCCATGTGCGCGGCAATCTGAAATTCGTTTGCCGCCGGCACGTAGTGCCCCGCCTTCTCTTCCGCCTCGCCAAGCAGGTCATGAAGTTCAGCGGTGTCTTGGTGGCCCAGCAATTCCCGAATTTGGCGGGAAGCATTCGTGAGGTCACCTGTTTCGAGATACGCCAATGACAAATCGTAACCGTTTACGTAATGCGCGGGATTCAAATGCTGGGCTTTTTCCAGATAGGGAATTCCGGTCTTCAGTTTGCCCTCCTGAAGGTAGAACTCACCCAGGCGATGGTTAGCCTCAAAGCTATCCGGGTTCAACGTCACGGCTTGCTTGAGCGCGCTTTCGATATCTCCAGGCTGCAAGCCTTGGGGGCTGCTGCTATTGCTGCCCGAGGGCACCCAAGCCCGCCCTCCCGAGACGCCTGCCGCCACGAAAAGAACCATCAGGAGCGCTGGAGACAGGTGCTGGGCATTACGATTCACAAGAGTAGGATGCAACATCCATGAGGGCAGGGCAAGCCCTGCCCCTCGAGATGTGCAATCAGAAGTAGAACTTCAACGCGAACTGAATTTGCCTCGGGTCGTTCGGGCTGTCGCGGGTGGACGTGATCTTCCCGAAGGTTGAGGTCTGGAGGTAGTTGGTGTAGCCCGGCAGCGCGAAGTTCGGATGGTTGGTAATGTTGAAGAACTCAGCGCGGAATTCCAGGCGAGTCTTTTCCGTGGTCTGGAACTGCTTGAACAGAGAGTAATCGAGCCGATGGAATCCGGGGCCGATAATTTGTGTAGCGCCGCCGCCCAAAGGCGCGTAATTGGTCTGCCCAATGGCAGTGGCGGGCGCGGGATCGGCAAACGCAGCGGGGTTCATCCATTGATTAACATTGTGCTGTCCCGCGTACTTGGGCTGGCCAGTCTCGAGAGCGTAGCAGCCCAGGTCGGAGGCTCCGGGCGTGACGCAGTTGATGGTAATGGGTTGCCCGTCATCCATGGTCATGATCCAGTTGAACATCCAACCACCCAGCACTCCATCCTCGATCTTACTTGTGGATGCACCGAAGCGCTGTCCGTGGCCGAAGGGAAGCTGGTAAGTTCCGCTCCATGAGAGGGCTTTACGGATGTCGTAACTTGCCAGCCCCATATCCTGCTGGATTCCGAAACCCGCGAGGTCCGGGGCGCGGAATCCGGCGATGCCGCCACCGCTCAGCAGGTCGTCGGCATTCGTGCGTGTCATTCCCCACGTGAAGGCAACAAGCATGTCCAGGCCCTTGGCGAGGCGCCGGTCGTACTTCGCCTGGAGGGAATGGTAATCGCTATTGGAATCGGTGGTGGCGTACGAGGCGTCACGGCCGAAGTCAGGGAAAGGAACGTAGGCCTGCGGGTTGGTGCCCGGAGGCAGAATTTCCGAGACGTGGTTGGTGCCCGTGAAGGTCTCAATGTGTCGGCCGAGTGAAGCCACATACCCAACTTCAAAGGAATCGTTTGGAGTCAGTTCGTATTGAGCGGTCAAGTTGTAGCCCTGAACGTACGGGGTGATATAGTTGGACTGAATCCCACGGAAAGACAGCCCTGCGCCGTTAACCAGCGCGGGATTGAGAGGAATATCAAGGAATCCGCGCTCCAGTGAGGCCTGACTGCCATCCGAGTAGGTTACTGGCGTCTGGGAATTGGCGGCAGGGAAGCCAAAGATGTATTGGAAGGGGTAATTGTAGCCCAGGGCGGGATCCCCGCCGCGATTTTCAAATCCTCCATAGTAGATTCCGTACCCCCCACGCAGCACCAACTTGTGCGTGAATCGATAGGCAAACCCCAAACGGGGCGCGAAATTGGTCTTCTGCGCGGTCCCCAGGCCTTTCCCATAGGCGTTGGTATACACGAGGTTGATGCCATCTTCGGCCAGGAGGCTCGAGAAAGAGGGCGAGAGGGGGACGCTCTTCGCAGCATTGTCCATTAGGAATTCCGCCGTCGAAAAGGGCGCGCCCGGTACGAAATTGCCCTGCGCGTTGAACTTGTCCCCTACGACGCCGAAGTAGTCCCAGCGCAGCCCGAGGTTCACCGTGAACTTCGGCGTCACTTTCCAGTCATCCTGAAAGTAGATGCCATAGTAGTTCTTGAAGGGATTCAGGTAGCCGAAATTGGAGGCGTCAACATTGTTCGGTCCGCCGAGATTACCGACCCCACCCGCGTAGGTCGCTGCGGCAGGCGACAATAGAAATTGGGCGCGTCCCGTGCTGCTGTCCCCAACGTTCGGGATCGCAGTGTAGCCTCCTCCGTAATCGAACTCGCCTCGCGAGTAAGGGGGCGCGATCCAGGGGAACTGAATCTGCTGAATCTCCACGCCGCCCTTGAAGCTGTGGGAGCCGTAAATTTTCGTTAAGTTGTCCGTGATCTGAAACGTCCGGCTGTATCGGGAGCTGACCAGCCATTCCGCCGAGCCCAGTTGACTGAGTCCGCCAATTTCGAAATTTGGCAGTCCACCGTTGCCCACTTCCTGCGGGATGCCCTGGATCCCAAATTGTCCTGGGATGTTGTTTGTGTCATTTCCGTAAGCCTGAGTGCGGACGACGGACTCGCGCGTCCAGCCGATTCTGGCTTCGTTGATCACGGTGGGTGAGAAGGAGTGAGTCCAGCTCGCCGCCGCGCCTTGGGGACGAGACTTCTGATCTCCGTTATTGAACCCGCCGCCGTCGGCGTAGCCTGTGAAAGGCCCGGGGCTGAAGGTAGGCGAGTCGTAGAAACTATAGCGAACAAAGAGTTGGTCTTTGTCGCTGAAGTTCTCGTCGATGCGCACATCAAATTGGTTGACGTTTGTCGAGCCGATGGGATTGCTGCTGTAGTTGCTGAAAAGGCCAGGCGCAGTAGGCGTCGGGAAAAGCTGGAGCAGCTTGATTGCATTAGGATCCAGCCGGTTGGCGCAGATCGTATTGGCAATGCCACCGCACTGGATCTGGTCGCGAACGAAGCCGCTGCTGACCGCCGTCAAGCCCGTCACCGGATCAACTTGCCCCGCATTCAACTGGCGGGTGGTCGCCGGGTCGAGGATAGTCCCCAAGCTGAAGGTGCGACCCAGAATGTCCGGGAGGCCCTCGACGCCGGTCTGGCCGCTGATGAGGTCCCGAAAATCAGTAAACCCGCTCGAGGCCTCTGCCGCCGTGGGAACGGTGGTGAGCCAAGGCGTCGCCTGGCGAATTCGCGTCCCTTCGTAATCGGCAAACCAGAACGTCTTGTTCTTGATGATCGGGCCGCCGATAGTCCCTCCGAATTGATTTTGGCGGAATTCGCCCTTCGACTCATTGGCGGCGTCCTGGAAGAAATCGGCCGCATCGAATTTATCGTTGCGCACAAATTCCCAGGCGTCACCGTGGATCTGGTTACTCCCCGATTTCAAAGTGGCGTTGAGCACGGCGCCGCCGGCGCGGCCAAACTCCGCGTTAAAGGAGTTGGTCTGGAGCTTGAACTCACTGAGCGCATCGACGGGCGGCTTCACCACATACGCCGCGCCGTTCAGGAAGTCGACGTTGTCGCTGTTGTTGTCGATGCCATCCAGCAAAAGGTCATTCTGGGCCGGCCGCGTTCCGTTGGCCGCAAACCAGCCATTGGAATTCAGGCTCCGGCCTTCCTCTTGGCCCACCGTAACGCCGGCCGTGAGCCGGGCGAGAAAGTTGAAGTTCCTGCCGTTTAACGGCAGGTCGTTAATCGCCGTCGAGTTCACCACCTGGCCCACCGAACCATTCTGGGTTTGCAGCAAGGGCGCCTGGCTGGTGACTTCCACCGTCTGGGTTACCGCGCCGGGCACCAAGGTGAAGTCGACAACAACTTGTTGTTGAATGTTAACGACCACGCCGGCGTTCCGCCCTTTCTCGAATCCGGGGGCCTCGGCTTCCACCGTGTACGTGCCGATCCTCAAGGGTGTGAAGATGTAACTGCCATCACCGCGGGTTGTCATGGTCAGGGTAAGGGACGTGCCCTCGTTGGTTAAGGTAACTTTAGCGTTCGGAATCACTGCGCCCGAGGCGTCCTTCACAGTCCCCAATAAGGCTCCAGTGTCCACTTGGGCGACGGCGGCGCGCGCGCCCAGGAACATGCAGAGACACAACAACACCGCCACCCATGGTGTCTGATGATGCCTAAGCACCTCCATCATGGCTACACTCCTCCCTTATTCAGTTTGTCTAACTTGGAAGAAACCCCAGACCCAATACCCTACGCCAGAATAAGCAGACGAGGAAGCTCGTCGCGAAGCCCTACCTGTGACGACATGGTCCGTAGTTGTGGGAAGCCTTGTACACAAGTAATCATACCCACCCGTTCCCTTTCTGTCAAATGGATACCTGCTGAACACCTTGAACACCTCGCGAAGGCCGTTAAGCGCAACGAGCCACGCTACGGGCCCCACCAATTCGGCGACCTTCGGGCAGGAGATTTCGAGAAACAGGCCGGCGTTCGATTGCAGCGCTATCTGCGGATTGAGCCCGAATTCCGAAGTTGTGAGGCTCTGTGGGAAGAAACCCCTCACCCGGCTCGCTACTCTCGCCACCCTCTCCCCAAGGGAGAGGGCTGAAACAATCATGGTGGACGGCCCTCTCCCTTGGGGAGAGGGTGGCGCGCAGCCGGCGTAGTCATCAGCCGGTGCGCGACGGGTGAGGGGTTACTTCCGCAGAATCCGGGTGAGGGTGCCGTTCACGATGTGGACATCTGCCGCGCGCGAAGCCCAACGATTAACTCACGGCACCGCGCGAAGCCTGGATCGACAATCGTCGATCGTCAATCAGGTCATGCTCGAAATTCCGGCAGCCTGGTGCCCAGAGCGTCCGGCATCTGACAGCCCATCACGGAAGCGAGGGTAGGACAAAGGTCGATGTGGTGAATCGGCCTCTCGACGGTCTGCGGCCGCCCGACTGCCGTCCCCAGGCACATCATCCAGGTGGTTCGCGTGCTGGCGTCATTCGCGCGGTGATTGAAAAAGCCATTGGTGCTCGAGCCGTCGGGATCGCGCCCGAATTCCGGCAGAATCACCAGGGTCGTGCGATCCCGATACTCGGCGTTCGTCCCGATCTCCTGCCAGAGTTCGTAACACAGCCGGTCGCACACGCGGATGCCGGCGAGGTGCATGGAGTAGGATCCAAAGTGCGCGGCCTCCACATCCGAAAAGATGACCACCAGCAGCGTAGGCGAGAATTTCCGCATAATTTCACGGCTGATGAAGAAGGTCAGCTCGTCGCCGGTGGTGGGGACGCCGGATTGGACGAAGTTGGCCACTGCGGCTTTGATCGCCGGCCGCACGCTCGGATCGAGCGTCTGCACCCCGTCGAACACCGTCCAGCCCAGACCCTCGTAATTGCTGCCCTCGAGGGTCGATTCGAGTTCCGCCTGCACTTTAGCGGGATCGGCGAAGTTGCGGTTGCGGCCCTCCCTCAACGCGGTTTCCACGGCGGTGATGAGGAGTTGTTTGGGAAATACGATATTGGGGCCGAATCGCGGGCCAAAGTTGGAAAGTTCGCTCGCGCCGATCATGCTGGTCAGCGCTTTGTTGCTGGCGACAACCCAAACCTCGCTTTGCGGAACCCCCAACTGCTTGCGGAAGTACTCAAAGAAGGTCGGCGTGGTGGGCGGGAGCTTGCCCCAGTCGTCCACGCGCTGCCAGTTGCCGGTGAAGATGCTGGAAGTGGCGTTGAAGTGGGCGGTCACTCCTTCATTGCGAACGTGCGGGTAGAAAAGGCCTTGCGGCAGGAGATCCTTGGAAAGGTGCGGAATGTTCACCAGTCCCTGCGGCGAAAACGTCTCCCCGTGGCGAACCCCGCCGAAGATCACGAGTACGATCTTCTGCGCCGGAGCCTTGCCTCCAGCGCCCCACTTTCCCGCCAGGCGCTTCTCGAAAATACTCTCCGCGAGAAGCAACCCCGCAGCGCGTAAGAATGCGCGCTTCGTCTGGTCCATGGCACACCCCGCTTTTAGGTAAGCTTCGCCACCGGCTTAAACCAGCCGGCAGCCAACGCCCTCGCCCACCACACGCCAACCTAGTAAGAATACTAGGAGCCCGCCGTCGCTCATGTCAAGCGATTGGCAATAAAAGCAGGTCGCGTGGAGGTGTGCGCCAGCTTACGGATTCCCCTCGCTTCTTCCTCAATTTGGTCTTGACACGGGCCGTCGAGAGGGCTAGGGTTGCCGTAACGAGGTTGCTGCCGTGACCAAGCGAATCCTCGCCAACTTCGCCCTATTCCTGTGTATCGGAGTTATGAATCGCGAACTGCCCGAGTGTCTGGCCTTAGCCGACGACGTCTCGAATGACGGTGACGTGGCAGTTTACAACCTTCGCGTACCGCAGAGTGTTTCGGTACTTGCGGGCACGCTTGATGCACGGGCAGCTTCGACCTCTCGCAAAGGCTCATTTCCCGTTCTTCTCCTACAGGGTCGCACTTCTCGACTCCCGGCGCCCGTTCTGCACGATGGCGTCGGCCTCCTACGATTGATCGATCAGCAACGGTGCTGATAGTTCAATCGCTCGTCCCGTCGAACATCCCTGTTCTGGTCATTAACCGAAATATACGTCGAATTCGCAAGCATGTCAGCAACTGTTCGACTGGGTTTCGGAATTGTCAAAGCCTGTCACAAGGAGGCAAGCATGAAACGGCTGATCAGCACATTGGTCGTTTTGGTATTCCTGCCGGCGCTGGGGTTTGCACAAGCAAGTGACTACTCGAAAGGCCACGGGTATGCCTACTTCGCGCCGGGCGCCAGCAGTCCCAGCAGCGTGGCCTATGCGCACCTCGGCGCCGGTGGGGAGGGGTTCTTCACCAGAAACCTCGGGGCCGGAGTCGAATTGGGCTACCTCACTCCCATGCGAAGCTGGAGCGACGGGGCCGCAACGCTTTCTCCCAACATCGTCGCACGGTTTCGCGCCAAGGACAAAAACCACAAGCTCGAGCCCCTCGTGACCGGAGGCTACACCCTCTTCTTCCGTTCCGGCACGGCCAGTGGCGTCAATTTCGGCGGTGGAGTCAACTACTGGTTCAAAGACAACGTCGGACTGAGGCTTGAGTTTCGGGACAACGTCTGGACCCTAAACTCGACCATTCATTTCGTAGATTTTCGGGTCGGAGTGACGTTTCGGTGAGCGCGCGGTCCGACCGGACGCGAGGCGCACTGACCAACATCGGAGGTGGAACGACGAATTGTGTCGAGCCGTGATCTCCGAGGAGTACAATCCGCGCAGGGAACGGCCGATCGGGAACAGCGGCCTCGGTGCTTTATTGCCACTTATGACATTCGGAGTGGATCGACGAGTTGGAAAGAGGGCAACCCTTGGAGAAGGAGAAGAACATGGCTAACTGGGAAAAGTCCACGGTTATCGGATTGATTGTCTGCATTCTGCACTTATGCATGGCCGATGCGGGTTTGGCAACCAATCAAGCCGAGTCGGTTAGTCCGGACCTGACAACGCAGCAGGTGATCAAGGGTAAAGAACAACCTGATGCGGCGAAGATGAAACGAGTGGCAGAACGGCTTGGCGTCGGCCGCCACGTAATGGTAAAGACCGCAGGGGCAAAAGAGTATCACGGCAGTATCGTGGCTCTCGGTGCTGAGAGCTTCACCATTGTGCCCGACCGTACAAGTCAGCCGGTCCAGATCACTTACCACGACGTGCAGCAGATGGGATCGAGCATGACCAGAAGCAAGGGAATCATCATCGCCGCCGTGGTGCTGGGCGGCGTGCTGGTATTAGCGCTCACCTTGGGGCACCTTGGACGTGAAGATTAAGCGGACCGGTTAAAGGAGGGTGTCATGAAGAGAGTGATTGAAACGATAGGGTTTCTGCTTTTGGTGGCGGGATTCGGCTTGGCCAAATCCTCACAGGATAACTGGGACAACCTCAAAGAACTGCGCCCGGGACAGAAGATAGAAGTGGTGGATTCAAACATGAAAACGTTCAACGGAACCTTCGTGTCTGCTTCTGACGAGGCCATTTCGCTTCGGAGCGGTAAGGGCGAAGAATCCGTTTTGCGCGCCCATGTCGTGCGTGTAAGTGTTCGCGATGATTCACACCGGGCGCGCAACATGTTGTTGGCATCCGGCGTGATCGGCGGCATCGTCCTGATTCCGTGTGCGATTGTCCTCGTGCAGCAAAGCAACGAGGGCAATAGCTCCGCTGCGTGCGCGGCTGCAATTGCGGCGGGATTTGGTGGGGGAGCCGCCTTGGGAGCAATCCCGCGTAACCGCACGATTTACCGAGTCAATGCGAAGTGAATTGGAAGGCCGGACAACTTGCTCGGGTTTCTCGCCACGCTTGGGTGTGAGCGGAAGGACGGGGCTTCAGAGTCTGCGTGAAATCCTCCTCTGGACTGTCATTCCGAGCGAAGCGAGGAATCTCGCAGTGCCTTTGTTTTCAGGGCAAGATTCCTCGCTTCGCTCTCTCGAAAATCATCTCTGGCTGACTCATGCTGCTGCCGCTTCAGGGGTGATGAGCCTGATATCGACTTGGTACCCCAGACTACGGAGTTTTCGCAGGAGTGCCTG
>Ga0116223_10004575_pt1 | contig 11949 bp, 23 predicted proteins | sample Sb_taG_3_FD_90092 | JGI IMG/M metagenome (GOLD analysis project Ga0116223, IMG submission 90092) | Peat soil microbial communities from Weissenstadt, Germany - Sb_50d_a_PC metaG | ecosystem: Environmental > Terrestrial > Soil > Wetlands > Peat | place: Germany: Weissenstadt | collected 2010-09-21 | reverse complement strand
GACGGTGCCGAGGTGTCCGGGAAGTTCGCCGTCGCCGCCCGCAACCTGCCTGAAATCGACGTGCTGCCGGTCCAGGGCGTCAATGTCTACGACATCATGCGGCGCGAGAAGCTGGTGCTGACCCGCGGCGCCGTTGAAGCGCTGGAGGCGCGGTTCAAATGACCAGGGACGCGCGCCATTACGACACGATCGTCTTCCCCGTGATTACGGAGAAGGCGACGCTCGCCTCGGAGAGCAACCAGTTCGTCTTCAAGGTCGCACGCAACGCGACCAAGCCGCAGATCAAGGCGGCGATCGAGCAGCTGTTCGACGTGAAGGTGACCGCGGTCAATACCCTGCTGCGCAAAGGCAAGACCAAGGCGTTCCGGGGCGTGCGCGGCCGCCAGCAGGACGTGAAGAAGGCGATCGTCACGCTTGCCGACGGTTATCGCATCGACATGACCACCGGCCTCTGAGGGACGAGAACCATGGCTCTCAAGACATACAAGCCGACCACGCCGGGCCTGCGCCAGCTCGCGCTCGTCGACCGCAGCGGCCTGCACAGGGGCAAACCCATCAAGTCGCTGACTGTCGGCAAGAGTGAGAAGGGCGGACGCAACAATGCGGGCCGGGTGACCGTGCGTTTCCGCGGCGGCGGCCACAAGCAGACCTATCGCATCGTCGATTTCAAGCGTCGCAAGTTCGACGTCGCAGGCAGAGTCGAGCGGCTCGAATACGATCCCAACCGCACGAGCTTCATCGCGCTGGTCAAATACTCCGACGGCGAACAGGCCTACATCATCGCCCCGCAGCGCCTGTCGATCGGGGACGAAGTGATCGCCGGCGTCCAGGTCGACGTGAAGCCGGGCAACGCGATGCCGCTCGCCAACATTCCCGTCGGCACGATCGTCCATAACGTCGAGATGAAGATCGGCAAGGGCGGCGCGATCGCCCGCTCCGCCGGAACCTATGCGCAGATCGTCGGCCGCGACCAAGGGTATGTGTCGCTGCGCCTCAATTCCGGCGAACAGCGCTTGATCCACGGCCAGTGCTTCGCCTCGATCGGCGCCGTGTCGAACCCCGATCACATGAATAGGTCGATTGGCAAGGCGGGCCGCAATCGCTGGCTGGGGCATCGCCCGCATAATCGCGGCGTGTCGATGAACCCGGTCGACCATCCGCTCGGCGGCGGCGAAGGCAAGACCTCGGGCGGCCGCCATCCGGTGAGCCCGTGGGGCAAGCCGACCAAGGGCAAGAAGACCCGCTCGAACAAGGCGACCGACAAATTCATCGTCGCATCGCGGCACGTGCGCAAGAAGAGAGGCTAAGCCATGACGCGCTCGATCTGGAAGGGTCCGTTCGTGGACGGCTATCTCCTCAAGAAGGCTGACGTCTCACGCGGGTCGGGTCGCTCCGAAATCATCAAGATCTGGAGCCGGCGCTCGACCATTTTGCCGCAGTTCGTCGGCCTGACGTTCGGCGTCTACAACGGTCACAAGCACATTCCGGTGCTCGTGTCGGAGGAGATGATCGGCCACAAGTTCGGGGAATTCGCCCCGACACGCACGTTTCACGGCCATTCATCCGACAAGAAGGCCAAGAGGGCCTAAACGTCATGTCCAAGCCATCCAACCCACGCCGTCAGGCGGAGAACGAAGCCAAGGCGACGGCGCGCATGTTGCGCGTCAGCCCGCAGAAGCTCAACCTTCTCGCCCAGCTCATCCGCGGCAAGAAGGTCGCGACCGCGCTCGCCGATCTCGAATTCTCCAACAAGAGGATTTCGGTCGAGGTGAAGAAGGCGCTCGAGTCGGCGATAGCCAACGCCGAGAACAACCATGATCTTGACGTCGACGATCTGATCGTCGCCCAAGCATGGGTCGGCAAGGACATGGTGTTGAAACGCTTCAGTCCCCGCGCGCGCGGTCGGGCAGGGCGCATTGAAAAGCCGTTTTCGAACATCACGATCGTCGTGCGGGAAGTCGCCGCCGGCGACGCCAAGGCCGCCTGAGAGAGAGACTTTTTAGATGGGTCAGAAGATCAATCCGATCGGGTTGCGCCTCGGCGTCAACCGCACCTGGGATTCGCGCTGGTTCTCCAGCAAGAGCGAGTACGGCAAGCTATTGCACGAGGACATGAAGATCCGCGATTCGCTGACGAAGAGCCTAAAGCAGGCGGCGATCTCGAAGATCGTCATCGAGCGTCCCCACAAGAAGGCGCGCATCAACATTCACTCCGCCCGCCCCGGCGTCGTCATCGGCAAGAAGGGCGCCGACATCGAAAAGCTGCGCAAGCAGGTCGCCAAGCTGACCAGTTCGGAAGTGGCGATCAACATCGTGGAAGTCCGCAAACCGGAAATCGACGCGACGCTGGTCGCCGAATCCATCGCCCAGCAGCTCGAGCGGCGGGTGGCGTTTCGGCGGGCGATGAAGCGCGCCGTGCAGTCGGCCATGCGTCTCGGCGCCGAGGGCATCCGCATCAATTGCTCCGGCCGGCTGGGCGGCGCGGAAATCGCCCGTCTTGAGTGGTATCGCGAAGGGCGCGTGCCGTTGCACACCTTGCGCGCCGACATCGACTACGGCGTCGCCACCGCGCACACCGCCTACGGCACCTGCGGCATCAAGGTCTGGATCTTCAAAGGGGAAATCCTCGAGCACGATCCGATGGCCCAGGACAAGCGCCTCGCCGAGGCCGACCACTCTTCGACGCATCGTCCGCGCCGCGAACCGCGCGAGCGCGATCCCGGCCGCGAGCGCGCTCGGGAAGCGGTCTGACCCGCGAAATTGGCGAAAGTTTAAGACCATGATGCAGCCAAAGAGATCCAAGTTTCGCAAGGCCTTCAAAGGCCGCATTCACGGCAATGCGAAGGGCGGCTTCGTCCTGAATTTCGGCGAATTCGGGCTGAAGGCGATGGAGCCGGAGCGCGTCACCGCGCGACAGATCGAGGCCGCCCGTCGCGCGCTGACCCGCCACATGAAGCGCGCCGGCCGGGTCTGGATCCGGGTTTTTCCCGACGTGCCGGTGTCGAAGAAGCCGATCGAAGTGCGCATGGGCAAGGGGAAGGGCGCGCCGGAATGGTGGATAACGCGCGTCGCTCCTGGCCGCATCATGTTCGAGATCGACGGCGTGCCGGAGAGCCTCGCCCGGGAGGCATTCAGCCTCGCCGCGGCCAAGCTGCCGATCAAGACGCGCTTCGTGCAGCGCATCGCGGAATAGGGGTCAGCGAGATGAAAACGGCCAGCAGACTTTCCGACCTTCGGGTGATGACCGAGGATCAGCTCAGCGACGAGGCGCTCAAGCTCAAGAAGGAGCAGTTCAACTTGCGATTCCAGAAGGCGAGCGGGCAATTGCAGGACACCGCGCGCGTGCGTGTGGTGCGGCGCGACATCGCGCGCGTGATGACCATCGCCACCGAGAAGCGCGCCGCCGCGAAGGCCAAGGGCAAGGACTAAGGACACTATGCCGAAGAGAATTTTGCACGGCGTCGTGGTGAGCGACAAGCAGCAGAAGACGCTGGTGGTGAAGGTCGAGCGCCGCTTTACCCATCCGCTTCTGAAGAAGACCGTGCGTCGGTCGAAGAACTACCACGCGCACGTCGAAAACAAGACCCAGAAGGTCGGCGACATGGTCTCCATCGAGGAGACGAGGCCGATCTCGAAGCTCAAGCGCTGGATCGTCGTCGGCGAGACGGCGCCGAAGGCGTGACGGTTCTGGCGCGAGGCGCCGGAAACCGATCGGATCAGAAAGGCGATTAGGCCATGATACAGATGCAGACCAATCTCGACGTCGCCGACAATTCCGGCGCGCGTCGCGTGATGTGCATCAAGGTGTTGGGCGGATCGAAGCGCCGTTACGCCTCGATCGGCGACGTCATCGTCGTTTCGATCAAGGAGGCGATTCCACGCGGCCGCGTCAAGAAAGGCGACGTGATGAAGGCGGTGGTCGTGCGCACCGCCAAAGACATCCGTCGCGCCGATGGCTCGGTGATCCGATTTGATTCCAACGCGGCGGTGCTGATCAACAATCAGTCCGAGCCGGTTGGGACCCGCATCTTCGGGCCGGTGCCGCGCGAACTGCGCGCCAAGAACCACGTAAAGATCATCTCGCTCGCGCCGGAGGTGTTGTGATGGCCGCCAAGATCAAGAAGGGCGACAAGGTCATTGTCACGGCCGGGCGCGACAAGGGCAAGCGGGGCGAGGTTCGCCAGGTGATGCCCACCGAGGGCCGCGCCCTCGTCGCCGGCGTCAATCTCGTGCGTCGCCATACGCGCCAGACGGCGCAGACCGAAGGCGGGATTATCACCAAGGAATCGACGATCCATCTCTCGAATCTGGCGATCGCCGATCCTAAGACCGGCAAGCCCACGCGCGTCGGCTTCAAGATTCTCGACGACGGCCGCAAGGTGCGCGTCGCCAAGCGTTCCGGAGACCTGATCGATGGCTGAGACGAAGAGCCAGAAGGGCGACAAGGGCGAGAAGGGCGAGAAGGGCGCCAAGCCCGGCAAGACTGAAAAGCCCGCCGCCAAAGGCGGCAAGCCGGAAGCGCCCGCGGACGCCAAGGGCGCCAAGGGCAAGCCGCGCAAGGAAGCCAGCGGGGAGGTCGCCGCGGCCGGCGCGGTTAAGGCCGCGCCGAAGGACTATGTCGCTCGTCTAAAAAAGATCTATCAGGACGAGATCGTGCCCAAGCTCACCAAGGAGTTCGGATACAAGAATCCGCTCGAAGTGCCCAAGCTCGACAAGATCGTCCTGAACATGGGGGTGGGCGAAGCGGTCAACGACACCAAGAAGGTCACCTCCGCCGCCGCGGACCTGTCGCTGATCGCCGGGCAGAAGCCGGTCGTCACGCGCGCCCGCAAGGCGATCTCGACCTTCAAGGTCCGCGAAAACATGCCGATCGGCGCCAAGGTCACCTTGCGCAAGACCCGAATGTACGAGTTCCTCGATCGCCTGGTCACGGTGGCGCTGCCGCGCGTGCGTGACTTCCGCGGCCTCGATCCGAAGTCGTTCGACGGGCGCGGCAACTATGCGCTCGGGGTCAAGGAGCACATCATTTTTCCCGAAATCGACTACGACAAGGCCGAAGCCATGCTTGGGCTCGACATCGTGGTCTGCACGACAGCCAAGACCGACGCGGAAGCGCAGGCCTTGCTGCGTGCGTTCAACTTCCCGTTCCGGCAGTGAGTCTTCCCTAGCGCTCAAACGCGGAAAATGGAGCCCATGAATGGCAAAGAAGAGTGCGATTGAAAACAACCTCCGCAAGCGGCGCCTGGTGAAGAAATTCGCCGGTCGGCGCAAGCGCCTGCTCGACGTCGCCAACGACCAGGCGCGTCCGATGGAAGAGCGTTTCGAAGCGCGCATCAGGCTCGCGGCGCTGCCCCGCAACGGCGCAATCGTTCGCGTTCGCAATCGTTGCGAAGTGACCGGCCGCCCGCGCGGCTTCTACCGCAAGATGAAGATGTCGCGCATCGCGGTGCGCGAACTGGGCAACCAAGGCCTAATTCCCGGCCTGGTCAAGTCGAGCTGGTGAGGAGGACAAGGACGTGAACGATCCCCTCGGCGACATGCTCACCCGCATCCGCAACGCGCAGATGCGCAAGCGGGGCAAGGTTTCCACGCCCGGTTCCTCCTTGCGCAAGAAGGTTCTCGACGTGCTGGAGTCGGAAGGCTATATCCGCGGCTATTCGACAACGGATTACGGCAACGGCCGCACCGAGTTCGAAATCGAGTTGAAATACTTCGACGACCAGCCGGTCATCCGAAAGATCGAGCGCGTGTCCAAACCGGGCCGTCGGGTCTATGCGACGGTGGACGCAATGCCGCGCGTCGCCAACGGCCTTGGCGTGTCGATTGTCTCGACGCCGAAGGGCGTCATGGCCGACCATTCCGCTCGCGAGAACAACGTCGGCGGCGAGGTCCTATGCACCGTCTTTTAGACGGCGCGGAGTTTTAGCAAACGGATTTGAGCGATGTCCCGTATCGGCAAGAAGCCCGTCGTCATACCGTCCGGCGTCACAGCCAGACTTGACGGTCAGACGATCGCCGTCAAAGGCGCAAAGGGCGAATTGAAATTCACCGCGCCCGAAGAAGTCGCGATTTCGATCGACGGCGGCGCCGTCCATGTTGCGCCGCACGGCGAGGACAAGCGCGCGCGCGCCTTATGGGGCACGGCGCGCGCGCAAGTCCAGAACCTGATCGGCGGCGTCACCAAGGGTTTCGAGAAGAAGCTCGAGATCAACGGCGTCGGCTACAAGGCGGCGGTCGCGGGCAAGAATCTGCAGCTCTCGCTCGGCTACAGCCACGACGTCGTGTATCCGATTCCTGCCGGCGTGACGATCACCACGTCTAAGCCGACGGAAATCACCGTCGCCGGCATCGACAAGCGCCAAGTCGGCCAGATCGCCGCAGAAATCCGGGCGTTCCGGCGTCCAGAACCCTACAAGGGAAAGGGCGTGAAATATGTCGGCGAGTTCGTCTTCCGCAAGGAAGGCAAGAAGAAGTAAGAGGCGACGCCATGGCTAGGTCGAACACTTCCGCAGAACGACGCAAGGCCCGGGTCCGTCGCGCGATCCTCGCGCATTCTGGCGGCCGTCTGCGGCTCAGCGTATTCCGCTCCTCCAAGCAGATTTACGCCCAGGTCATCGACGACGAGCACGGCCATACGATCGCCGCGGCCTCGTCGCTTGAAAAAGCGATGCGCGAGTCGATGCGGACCGGCGCCAACGTCGAGGCCGCGCGGCGCGTCGGTAGGGAGCTCGCTGAACGGGCGAAGAAAGCCGGCGTCGAGAAGGTCGTGTTCGATCGTGGCGCCTACATGTATCACGGGCGCGTCAAAGCGCTGGCGGAGGGCGCTCGCGAGGGCGGCTTGGACTTTTAGCGTGAGCCAACGGAAGCAGAGCGACGCCGCAGGGAAGGCGCCGCGATTTTTCAGATAACGGATGAACCAAATGGCGCGTGAAGGAGAGGGCGGCCGCGGCCGCGATCGCAATCGCGAGGAGCGCGACAGCGAATTCGTCGACCGCCTCGTGCACATCAATCGCGTGGCGAAGGTCGTGAAGGGCGGCCGGCGTTTCGGCTTCGCCGCTCTGGTCGTGGTCGGCGACCAGAAGGGGCGCGTCGGCTTTGGCCACGGCAAGGCTCGCGAAGTGCCGGAAGCAATCCGCAAGGCGACCGAGGCCGCCAAGCGCGGCGTCGTCCGCGTGCCATTGCGTGAAGGCCGGACGCTGCATCATGACGTCAAGGGCCGTCACGGCGCAGGCCGCGTCGTCCTGCGCGCCGCGCCGGCCGGCACCGGCATCATCGCCGGCGGGCCCATGCGCGCCGTCTTCGAGTCGCTCGGCGTCCACGATGTTGTCGCTAAGAGTCAGGGCTCGTCGAACCCCTACAACATGGTCCGCGCAACGTTCGACGCGCTCGCGGGCGAAGACAGTCCGCGCTCGGTCGCGCAGCGGCGCAATCTCAAGGTGTCGACGCTGCAGTCGCGTCGCCAGGGCGTCGAGGCCGACGCCGCCGATTCGTGAGAGCGAGCAAAACGATGACTGCGGAAAAGACCATCACGGTGGAGCAGACCGCCAGCGCCATAGGTCGCCCCGGCTCGCAGCGCGAGACGCTGAAGGGCCTCGGCCTCAACAGGATCGGACGCCGTTCGCGCGTAGTCGACACACCCGCCAACCGCGGCATGATCGCCAAGGTCGCGCATCTCGTGCGCGTCGTCGACGGCCGCTAAGGATCGCGCCCATGAGACTCAATGAAGTGAGAGACAACCCGGGATCGTCCAAGCCGCGCATTCGCGTCGGGCGCGGCATCGGTTCGGGCAAAGGCAAGCAGTCCGGCCGCGGCGGCAAGGGCCAGACGGCCCGCTCGGGCGTGCGCATCAAGGGCTTCGAAGGCGGTCAGATGCCGTTGCATCGCCGTCAGCCGAAGCGCGGCTTCACCCCACCCTCGCGGCTGGTCTACAACGAGGTCAACCTGGGGCGCATTCAGCGCGCGATCGACGCCGGCAAGCTCGACGCCGCCGAGCCGATCACGGTCGAGAGCCTGTTGAAGGCGGGTGTCGTCACGCATCGGCGCGACGGCGTCAAGGTTCTCGGCGTCGGCGAATTGAAGGCGAGAGCGAACTTTGAAGTCGCTGCGGCGTCGAAGAGCGCCGCGGCCGCAATCGAGAAAGTCGGCGGCAGCGTCAAGACGCTGCGCGAGGAGGCCACTCAAGCCGCCTCCTGAACGCCGATCCCCTCGGGGATGGCATTGGCGCGCGCGACGACCATATGCTAGGGGCGTTTCCGCTGACGCTGACGCTGGCATGGGCTGGCGGGAGCGACGTTTTCTAAAATAGGCGCTATTGCTCAAGCGCCGTCCGGAGCGAATCCGCCATGGCGTCGGCCGCCGAACAGCTCGCAGCCAATATCAACTGGTCGGCCTTTGCCAAGGCCGACGAACTCAAGAAGCGCATCTGGTTCACCCTGGGCGCGTTGGTCATCTACCGGCTTGGGACCTATATCCCGCTACCCGGTATCGACCCTGCGGCCTTCGAGGCGTCATTCCTTGGGCAGAAGCAGGGCGTCCTCGACATGTTCAACATGTTCTCGGGCGGCGCCGTTCAGCGCATGGCGGTGTTCGCCCTCAACATCATGCCCTACATCTCGGCCTCGATCATCATCCAGCTCCTGAGCTCGGTGATGCCGTCGCTCGAGGCGATCAAAAAAGAGGGTGAGCAGGGGCGCAAGATTCTCAACCAGTACACGCGCTATCTGACGGTGGCGCTGGCGGTCTTCCAGGCTTACGGCATCTCGATCGGGCTCGAGGGACGCGCCGGCATCGTCAGCGATCCGGGACTCCTGTTTCGCATCTCGACAATCGTGACCCTGACCGGCGGCACGATGTTTCTGGTGTGGCTCGGGGAGCAGATCACGTCACGCGGCGTCGGAAACGGATCCTCGCTCATCATTTTCGCAGGCATCGTCGCGCGGTTGCCGCAAGCGGTGGTGGAATTGTTCGAACTTGGCCGGCAAGGGTCGATATCGACCGGCTTGGTGCTGGGCGTCATCGTCATGGTGTTCGTCGTCGTGGCCTTCATCGTGTTCATGGAGCGGGCGCAGCGGCGCGTGCCGATCACCTACCCGCGCCGGCAAGTCGGCAACAAGATGTACGAGGGGCAAAGTTCGTTCCTGCCGCTGAAGCTCAACACCTCCGGCGTCATTCCGCCGATCTTCGCATCCTCGCTTCTGCTGCTGCCGACGACCGTCGCCAATTTCGCTCAAGGATCGACGAGCTCGAGCATATTCACGACGATCTCGGCGCTGCTGGGCCGTGGCAGCCCGCTCTATCTCATGCTTTACGTGGCGCTGATCGTCTTCTTCGCCTTCTTCTACACCGCGACAGTCTTCAATCCCTCCGACACCGCCGACAACTTGAAGAAGCACGGCGGCTTCATCCCGGGCGTCAGGCCGGGCGAGCGCACCGCGCAATATATCGATTACGTCCTGACCCGCATAACGGTTCTGGGCGCGCTCTATCTCTCCTTGATCTGTCTTTTGCCCGAATGGCTTATTTCGTATGCGGCGCTCCCGTTCTATTTTGGCGGCACGTCGCTGTTGATCGTGGTCAACGTGACGATGGACACGGTGGCCCAGATTCACGGGCATCTGCAGGCGCATCAATACGAAGGCCTAATCCGAAAGGCCAGGTTGAAGGGGCGGAAACGATGAGGCTGATTCTGCTCGGGCCTCCCGGGGCCGGCAAGGGGACGCAGGCGCAGAGGCTGGTCAAAAATCTCGGCATCCCGCAACTGTCGACTGGCGAGATGCTGCGCGAGGCGGTCGCGGCGGGAACGCCGATCGGGCTCAAGGCGAAGGCGGTGATGGAGTCAGGCGCGCTGGTGTCGGACGAGGTGTCGTCAGCATCATCAACGACCGGATCGAGCAACCCGACGCGAAGCGAGGCTTCATTCTCGACGGATTTCCCCGCACGCTGGCGCAAGCCCGCGCGCTCGAGGACATGTTGTCGGCCAAGGGGCTGAAGCTCGACGCCGCGATCGAATTGACGGCCGATGCAGCGAAGCTCGTGGAGCGCATCGTCAACCGCGCTGAGGAAGCCAAGGCCGCGGGCCTGCCCGTCCGCAAGGACGACGACCCGGAGGTGTTCAAGTCGCGTCTCGCCGCCTACGAACGCGACACCGCCGCGGTGACGCCGTTCTATCGCGAACGCGACCTCCTGCATGAAGTCGACGGCATGGCCTCGATCGAGGATGTCGCCAAGGCGATCGACGCGATCCTCTCGGAGGTCGCGGCGGCGTGACGGCGGCGTCACCGGATCCGGAGGCGCTCGTCGAGCGACGCGGCCGCGCGGGCGTCATCATGCTCAACCGGCCCAAGGCGCTCAACGCGCTGACCCTGAACATCGTGCGCGTGATGGCCGCCACGCTGGACCGGTGGGAGCGCGACGGCTCGGTCGACCGGGTCGTTATGCTCGGGGCGGGCGAACGGGCCTTTTGCGCAGGCGGAGACATTCGCCGCCTCTACGACCTCGGCCGCGCGGGCGACCATGACGCCCAGCTGACCTTTTGGCGCGAGGAATATCAACTCGATCGACGGATCAAGGCCTATCCGAAACCGATCGTCGCCCTGGTGGACGGCATCGCGATGGGCGGGGGAGTCGGTCTCGCGATGAACGCCGCGCATGCCGTGGCCGGCGAGCGTTTCGTCTTCGCAATGCCGGAGGTGGGCATCGGCTTTTTCCCCGATGTCGGGGCGGCTTGGTTTCTGCCGCGCCTCCCGTTTCGCGCGGGCGTCTATTTCGCACTGACCGGGCTGCGCGTCGATGCGGGCGACGCCTTGGCGGTGGGTCTGGCGGAGACTTTCGTCCCGAGCGCATCGTTTCCCGCCCTGGCGCGGGCGCTGGAGAGCGAGGAGCCGATCAAAACGGTGCTCGCCCGCTTTGCCGCGCCGCCGCCCCATTCGGCCTTGATTGGTGACGCGGAGGCTATCGAGGCCTGTTTCTCGCGGCCGGATCGAGCCGCGATCCTCGAGGCCTTGCGCGAAGCTGAGACGCAGGGCCGCGCCTTCGCGGCGCCGGCGCGGGCGGCGATGCTGGAGAAGTCGCCGACGAGCCAAGCCATCGCCCTGAGGCAGATGATGTTGGGCGCCATGATCGATTTTGACGAGGCGCTGCGCATGGACTACCGCATCGTCTCGCGCATTTGCCGCGGCCATGACTTTTACGAGGGCGTTCGCGCCGTGATCGTCGACAAGGACAATCGCCCGCGCTGGGGCTCGCCGCCGACGCGAGCGGAGGTCGACGCCTATTTCGCTCCCCTCGGCGACAGTGAACTCAAATTTCCGGTTCGGGGCGCATGAAATACATGATGCGCCAGAGCCGCGACGGCGCGATTGAACTCGTCGATCGATCGCCGGCGACGAGCCGGGACGGCGATCTCATGTCGGCCATTTCGCGGCTGGGGTGGGAGACCGTGCTCATTTGGTACATGCGCACGCTGGCCTGGGTCTGGGTCGCCAAAGGCCTGTTTCACTGGGCGATCATTCTTGGCGCGCTACCGACGCTCGGGCAGTTCACGACCATGGCCTTGCCTCTGCAGGCGACGATTGTCGCTTTCGCCTGCCTCGATCTGCTGGCGGCGATCGGCCTATGGCTGGCCGCGGCCTGGGGCGGGGCGATTTGGCTCCTGTGCGCGGTGGTCGAGGCCGCCTCGCCCATCCTCAGTCCGCGCGCGGCCGCGATCGGGTATGGCGGCGCTCTGCTCAATATCGCCCTTGTCGCCGGTTATTTCCTGTTGAGCTGGCGGGCGGCGCGGGAACGCGCCTGACGCCCGGTTTCCCAACGTTCGCGCCCCGAACAGCGTCGCCATCGCTTCCGGTTTGCGTCCTGTCAACGTAAACAAACCCTTTGATTCAATTGAAATTTACCAGTCCCCGAAAACTTTCGATTCATCTTGACTCTTAAACTCGTATTCACGCGCTTCCGT
>Ga0116223_10004570_pt1 | contig 11956 bp, 17 predicted proteins | sample Sb_taG_3_FD_90092 | JGI IMG/M metagenome (GOLD analysis project Ga0116223, IMG submission 90092) | Peat soil microbial communities from Weissenstadt, Germany - Sb_50d_a_PC metaG | ecosystem: Environmental > Terrestrial > Soil > Wetlands > Peat | place: Germany: Weissenstadt | collected 2010-09-21 | reverse complement strand
TTGGCAATGCAGTTAGCAGGCACGAATGTCAATGAACATCAGATAAAAAGTTCGATGATTAAGCTCGGGCTTTTAGATAAACCGCCATCTAGGTGGACTGAAGCTGATATCAGGGACCTCTCTCACGAGATAAGAAAAATTTCGAAACCAATGATAGTCGCGGCGAATAAAAAAGACATCACGCCGGCTCAAAACTTGGAGAGACTTGCTGTACTTAAAGATCGCGTTGTAAAGACAAGCGCTGAAGCTGAACTTGCACTGCGACTTGCACACAAAAATAGGTTAATTGACTATATTCCTGGTGATACACATTTTGAAGTAATCGGTACGGTAAGCGACCAGCAAAAAAAAGGCATTGAAAAAACTTTAACACTTATTGCTAAAGACGGAACTGGGGTGCAGACCTGCATAAATAGCGCTGTTTTTGATGTTTTGGATTATATAGTTGTGTATCCCGTTGAAGATGAAAATAAACTTACCGACAGCAATGGAAATGTTTTACCTGACGCGTTTTTGATGAAGAGAGGGCAGACTGTAAAGGATCTTGCTTACAGGGTGCATACAGATATCGGAACGGGATTCCTTTACGCAGTCGATGTACGAAGCAAAAAGAGATTAGGAGAACATTATGTCCTCTTAAATGGTGATGTAATTAAGATAGCCTCTACTGCAAAGCATAAATGAGTGAGCGTTAAATAGTAACAAAAACTAAATAACGGTTAAAAGTGTGTTAAGAACTTGTTGTGTAAAGTTAAATTAGACGTAAGTCCCAAGGAATGTAGCTTTAAAGCTGAACCGATTAGAATGAGGATTAAAAGATGAAGTCAATGTATTCATATATCCGGGATGCGTGGAAAACGCCTAAAGAAAGTTATGTTGATGAATTAATGTGGTATAGACTCCAAGATTGGAGACGTCAGCTTGCCGTCACGCGGATTGAAAGACCCACCCGCCTTGACAGAGCGAGGAGTCTTGGATATAAAGCGAAACAAGGTATAATTGTTGCACGAGTGAGGGTGCGGCGTGGAGGCAGAAGGAAGTCGAGACCACGCGGTGGGAGAAGAACCAAGCATATGGGAGTTAACTTGATTACTGCTGGCAAAAGCATACAAAGAATAGCTGAAGAACGAGCAGCAAAAAAGTTTCCAAATTTAGGGGTGTTAAACTCATACTGGGTAGGTCAAGATGGAAAGGCGAAGTGGTACGAAGTTATCCTTGTCGATCCTCATCATCCGTCTATCATAAACGACAAGAACTTGAACTGGATATCAAATTCAGTTGGACGAGCTTTTCGCGGTAAGACAAGCGCTGGTAGAAAGGGCCGTGGTATGAGAAAGAGGGGCAGAGGTACGGAAAAAACCCGACCATCGCTCAACACTCACGGCAGAATAGGGAAATAGTAAGTTATTGCCGCTTAGAGAAGTCATTTTAAATGCCTCAAAGAGCGAAGGATTCTCACACACGGTCTAACGGATTAAAAACAGTGCATAGTGTCAATATAAGTGTTTTTGTTCACGCCACTGAGGAAGAAGACAAGGTGTTAAATGTCCTTAAGCGGTTTTTATCTGAAGACGCAAACGTACAGAAGGAGCACGCGACCGGGCATTTTCGAAATCCTATAGATGTACTCACGGTTAAAATTACTAAGCCCAGGGACATAGCTAAATTTTTAGACCTCATAAAGCAAAATCTTCCGAAAGATGATATACATAAGCTTTTAAATGATTTGAATTGCTACGTAGATGATGAAGGGGTCTTATTTATTCGAATCAATAAGCAAGAAGTGGCAAGGAATTCACTTAAACTCGGAAAAAAGGATCCAATTTTAGTACGAGTGAAGATAGCAGCATACCCTGCCCGTAAGGAAAAAGCAGTGGAAGTGGCAAGAGGTTTATTAAGAGATGGTTGAGTACTACGATCTTTGTATTCATTCCCGCCCAGAATGTACTGATTCTCCAGAGAGACTCAAATTAGTATCAAACAGGTATGGCTTTACGAATATAGCGATTACAAATCATTCGACTTACTGGCAGCCTTTAGAATCCATGGATATCATTTCGGGCATTGAATTAGTTGCAAAGAGCGCGCAAATGCTGAGAAATCTAATTAATATCTACCGCGACAAAGTAACGATCTTAGTAGTTCATGGCGGGGATGAGAGGATAAATAGGGTAGCTTGCAGTGACAGCAGAGTAGACGTATTAATTCATCCTGAAAGCGGAACAAGTAATGGGTTGAATCATACTTTGGCAAAATTTGCAAAAAGAAATGACGTTGCAATAGGTTTCAGCATTGATTACCTATGGAGGCATCGCGGATATTATAGATCCAAACTGTTGTCATTACAGCGAAAAAATTTTAGTATATGTAGAAAGTTCGCATTGAAGATTGTTCTTACGAGTGGGGCACTCTCCCTCTATGACCTCAAAGCACCGCGGGAGGTTGAGGCACTGTCTAGGTTTATAGGAATGGATGGGACAGAATCAGAATCAGCGCTAAGTACCATCCCACGTAATATCCTGAATAAAAGGCTAAAAGGTGTTAAATCGGGTAAGGAGCTCCTATGAAGGTCTTACCTCCAACATTACGGGACAACGTCAGATATGTGGCTTTTGAGGTTATTTCTGACGAGATCATAAACGCTAAAGATATAAAAAATGAGATCCTTTCAGCAACAACCTCTTTACTTGGAGATGTGGGTTTAACTAACCTTGGAATTGAGTTAATTAGTTTTGCGGGTCAGAAAGGACTTTTACGGTGTAGACATAGTCGCACAGAAGACGTAAGATCGGTGCTTGCGACGATTTTTAGCGTGAAAAGGTATAGGCTTAGCGTACGAGTCCTTGGGGTGTCAGGAACGCTGGCAGGAGCTAAAGAAAAATATTTGCAAACAGAAAAGAGGTCAAAACACAACACATCTTTTAATATTACAAGGCCCATATCTGGAAAGGCTACAAGGATACATGATAGCGAAATTGATATAGTCACAGATGATAATAAAGTCATAGATCGTTCAGATGTCGGACTAGTTGGCATTACGATACACGATAATAAGGAGCTGAAATAATGCAGATGGCACCGCAAATGGGATATGATAGAGCCATAACGGTATTTTCACCGGATGGTAGGCTCTTTCAAGTTGAGTATGCTCGCGAAGCAGTCAAGAGAGGCACTACGTCAGTAGGTATAAAAGCAAGCGATGGGGTGGTGCTTCTCGTCGATAAAAGAATTGCCAGTAGGCTTTTAGAGCCCCAGTCGACCGAGAAGATATTTCAAATAGATGATCACATTGGTGCAGTAACTTCAGGTCTTGTTGCAGATGCTCGCGCCCTCGTCGATCGCGCACGAGTTGATGCCCAAATCAATCGGGTTGTATATAATGAACCCATCGGAGTTGAAGTTCTTGCAAAAAAGATTTGTGATCACAAGCAGACTTTCACCCAGTATGGCGGCGTGAGACCGTATGGAACTGCACTTCTCATTGGTGGCGTGGATGATGAAGGCCCTCATCTCTTTGAGACTGATCCTAGCGGTGCGCTTTTGATGATCAAAGCTACCGGAATCGGGTCTGGGAGAAACGCAGTGATGGAAGTTCTAGAAGAGAAATACGATGAAAATGCGAACATCGAGAAGACAATAGACCTGGGGCTCGAAGCTCTATACAAAGCTACTGAAGGTAAGTTAACAGTCAGTACGGTTGAGATAGCAGTAGTGGACGCGAAAGATTATAAGTTTAGAAAGATAGAACCTAAAAAGGTTGAAATTTACGTAAAAAGCATACTAGAAAGGCTTTCGCAATAGAAAACTGTGTCGGCGAGACATAGGCAAAGTGGATAATAACAGACTAGAGGGAAAAAGATGGCCACTCTTGATGAAGCGGTGACAGCTCGATATGTTAAGGGTGGAGAACATTTTGAAGTGTTAGTGGATCCTGATAAAGCGCTCAGAATAAGGGAGGAACGTGATTCCGATATTGAAGGAGCGCTAGTTGTTGAAGAGATCTTCAAACATGCGTCACGAGGGGATAAGGCATCCGAGGAGGGGATAAAAAAGATCTTTGGAACCACTGACACGATTAAAGTTGCTGAAAAAATAATTAAAGAGGGCGAAATCCACCTTACCTCCGAACAACGTCGAAGAATACAAGAGGATAAAAGAAAACAAGTCGTAAATGTCATTGCAAGAAATGCGGTGAATCCGCAGACCGGGGCACCTCACCCACCAGCGAGGATAGAAAAGGCAATGGAAGAGGCAAAGATGAGTATAGATCCTTTCAAAAACGTTGACGAGTTGGTTGGCTTAGTAATGAAGGCAATCCGCCCCATTATCCCGATAAGATTCGAAGAAATTGACATCGCTGTTAAGATACCAGCTGACTACACGGCGAAGTCCTATGGAGAACTCCAGAATTTTGGAAGCATAATAAAAGAAGGGTGGCAAAAGGATGGCGCTTGGATTGGAGTGGTTAGATTTCCAGCAGGGTTGCAGAACGACTTTTACGAGCTTGTTAACCGGCTCACCAAGGGCGAAGCTGAGACGAGGAAAGTGAAGCGAGATGGTATTAAATGAAGAACAAGGAGATCGTGGACAAAAACATTGTCGTCCCAGGAGACTTACTTTCTGACGATCCCACCAAGTCAGGTGAAGGAACATATGTTGAGAACGGAAAGGTTTATTCTCTGATTTACGGAATTTTCGACGACAAGGACAAAATACGTGTAATCCCCCTATCTGGAAAGTATATCCCCTCAATTGGGGATGTTGTCATAGGGTTAATAGTTGACATTAGTTTCTCTAATTGGAAAGTTGATATCACCTCACCGTACGAAGCGTTAATGCACATCTCTGAATACCCACGTAGAATTGATTCAAGTGAAATGTCGAAGATAATGCGTGTTGGAGATCTTGCGATATTTAAAGTCGTAGATGTAGACTCTTCAATGAAAATTGAGCTAGCGCTTAAAGATGATCAGCTTCAGGTTCTCAGAAATGGACGGATCGTAGAGCTTTCGTACTCGAAGGTACCTAGAGTCATAGGAAGAGCCGGTTCAATGATAAGTTTGCTGAAGAACACTCTCAACATCAATATTTTTGTGGGTAAGAACGGTCGAATATGGATTAGTGGAAAAGAGTCGGACGAAGATCTGGCAGTGAGGGCTATAAAGAAGATTGAGCAGGAAGCGCACACCTCAGGACTCACTGACCGAATTACAAAATTCCTTGAGGAGGAAAAGAATGGAATTCATAAGTAATGGTAGGAGGATGGATAATCGGCTCCCAGAAGAGCTGCGGCCCATTAAGTTCGAAGTCGGGGTGTTAGAAAGAGCAGATGGGTCTTGTTATGTAGAGCATGGAGGAAACAAAGTCATTGCAGCGGTATATGGGCCGCGAGGAGTTCATCCTAGACATTTACAAGAGGCTAACAGAGCTATAATTAGGTACCGATATAACATGGCATCATTTTCAGTAGAAGAGAGGCGAAGGCCTGGCCCCGATCGAAGGAGTGTTGAGATTTCAAAAGTGAGTCGGGAAGCCATAGATCCATTGATAATGAAAGAGTTTTATCCAAGATCAACTGTCGACATATTCGTTGAGATACTTCAGGCTGATGCAGGAACTAGAACAGCTGGTATAAACGCAGCTTCAGTCGCACTTATTGACGCAGGCGTCCCTATGAAAGGCTTAATATCAGCTTGTGCAGTCGGAAAGGTCGATGATACGGTGGTCTTAGATCTAATAAAAGAAGAGGATAATTATGGACAAGCCGATATGCCCGTCGCTATGGATGTCAGAACTGGCCAAATAACGTTGCTTCAGATGGACGGACATTTGACGTTGGATGAGTTCGAAAAAGCCTTAGAATTAGCAAAACGCGGATGTACTATGGTAGCTGAAATGCAACGAGAAGCTTTAATCCAAAAGTACCAGGGTGAAGAATATGAATGACGTTATAGCGGAGATCAGAAAAGATTACATTTACAATCTTGCAAAGCGAAGAGAGCGAGTGGACGGAAGAACTTTTGACGAGTACAGACCAATAAGCGTGCAAACGGGGTTAATTGATAAAGCCGAGGGGTCTGCGCGAGTCAAAATCGGAAACTCTCAGGTAATGGTTGGGGTAAAAATTCAACCAGGAGACCCGTTTCCCGATGCGCCTGACATGGGAGTAATCATCACCAATGTCGAACTCGTGCCTCTTGCATCTCCTTCTTTTGAGCCAGGGCCTCCCGATGAGAACGCTATTGAGCTAGCACGCGTTGTAGATCGTGGAGTAAGAGAATCAGGGGCGATTGATTTATCAACGCTGAACTTACCTGATGGAAAAGTGTGGTTAGTGTTTATAGATATTCACGTTCTTGATCACGATGGAAATCTGATGGACGCAGCAGCACTCGGAGCCTTAGCTGCTTTGCTGAATGCCAAGACTCCATCTGAGAAATACGGCTATGGCGAAAACGAATCGTTACCGATCAAGGAGTACCCCATTGCCGTTACTGCAGTCGACATTGGTGGAGAGATAATGCTTGATCCATCATTAGACGAGGAAACTATCGCATCTGCAAGGCTCACAGTAATATCAAGTTTACAAGGTGCCCTTTCTGGCATGCAAAAGAGCGGAACTGGAACGCTTTCATCGGAGGAGATCGGTAGAATTGTAAACCTCGCAACTAGCAAAGCAAAACAGATTAGAGAGCACGTTTTTGGAGATGTTTTAAGTGGTTAAAAAGGGTGGTCGAAAGAAGGGACGAAAAACGCGATCAGCTGGTCGTTTTGGCCCAAGGTATGGTCGCAAGATCAGAAAGAGGGTAGCCGATATAGAAACGCTCATGCACCAGGATCACAAGTGCCCAAAGTGCGACAAGAAAGGAATATCTAGAAAAGGTACAGGCATTTGGAAATGCTCTAAATGTGGGATAACATTTGCCGGCGGTGCATATATATTGGGTACTTCTATTGGAAAGTCCGTAGAGCGTTCAATTAAGCGTGCGAGCGAGCAAGCTGAGTAACTGCATGATAAGGCAACTAAGGGAGAAGTGAGGGCTTTGATTTATAAATGCGCACGTTGTAAAAGGCCTGTGGAAATAGAATCAGAATATGGTGGAATTAGGTGTCCGTATTGTGGGCACAGGATACTGATTAAAGAGAGACCCACAGTAATAAAACGGGTCGGGGTTCTCTGATATATACTCAAGTGACGTCTTAAACCGTTTCCTTAAATTCCAGCAGTTTACATATCTATGACTACGTGAATAATTCGAGGAACGTAACACCTTAAGCATATCTCTCTAACTTTATCAAAAAAGTAAAAGCTAATGCTCAAAATACAGTGTTCCGCTTTTTATTACACGTTTTTGCTCAAATGATGTTGCAGGCTAAATATATTCTAGATATGCATGGTGTGGACCAAATATATTCGTCAATTGCGCCAGAGCTTTCAGTTTCTCCCATCAACGTACAGCGATCACGCGTCGTAATATCAAAAAAGCGTGGAAAGCTCATTATAAGCTTGGAAGCTGAAGATATCTCTTCATTCAGAGCTGCAACAAATACTTGGTTGAGATTAGTGTCGGTTGCAGCGGAAATGGAAAGTATATTATCAAAAGAGCGCACGTAGTACTATCAAATTGGACAACAATAAAAAATGCCCATGTTAATTCATAATTATCGATCGGTCAGGATGTACCGTTCAATTAACTCTAAGGAGAACTTTAAATGAGTACCGAACTACCACCACAAATTCAAAACCAGTTGGCTCAGCTGCAACAGCTTCAGCAGCAGGCTCAGGCGCTTTCAGTACAGAAAACTCAGCTTGAACTTGCATTAAGTGAAGCGAAGCAGACGCTTGAAGAACTCGACAAACTTGACTCAAATGCTTTAATATTTAAAAGTGTTGGAGAAGTCCTCATCAAGTCAAGTAAAGAATTAGTTACAGCAGAATTAACTGAAAAACAGGAAACGTATAACGTGCGGTTAAAAAGTCTCGAAAGGCAGGAGGAGCGGGTTCAAACTCGATTTCAACAACTTCAACAGCAGCTAAAAAAAGCGTTGGGAGAAGCTGGTGAACTACAAGGGGCCTAATGCTCGCCGAGTCGGATATTTGCCTTTGCAGAGTACAAGTCAAGTTGGCTTGGTATACGCTTCCGCGACATTTTTTTCTGTCTCTTCTTTTAACTTCTTAAAAGACTCCGTCGTTTCTTTGCCCACATTACTCTCTCTTATATATTCTTCCCCATTCAAAATTACGACTACATCGGCCAAATTCTTTAAAGCTACCGAAAATCCGGGTTCTGCTCCAAAGATAATAGTTTCTTTTCCGTGCTCCATTGCTTTTGAGAGAACAGGTTTAAAGTCGGCATCTCTCGTAACTATCGCAATGATGTCGATGTTAGGGTTAAATATAAGTTCTGTAGCTTCCACTGCAAGCCGTACGTCTACGTCGCTAGAACTTACCACAGGCTCAAAGCCCTGATTTTCAATAGCCTCCACTAATTTTTCTGAGGCATATTGGTTTAAGTAAACTCGCCCTACTTTTATATCTCCGAATTCCTTTAGAGTGTTTCTAATCTCCTCAAGATCTATTTGAAACTCCTTACGAAGCATGTTTGGCCCGTCTACAAGAAGACCGACGCCCTTGTGAGATCTCTCTCTCTTATGAATAATATTCCTGATCCGGAAACGATCCTTAATAGATGATATTGTTGGCATTTAACGCTAAAACTCCTATAATTAAATTAATTAAATATATCTAGGTGATCTATATAGCTTTTTCTCTAAGAAATATTATGTTGTTTTTAACTTTTGTTTAAAAGCATTTACCGTATTATCTAGAATTATTGAGGCGGCTTCATTTACTGTTGTAGCCCATATCTCTGCAATTGTGGCTATTGCTTCGATGATGTAAGCAGGTTCATTTCTACCTTTTCGAGGGGATAAATACGGGCTATCCGTTTCTACAATTATTAACTCTTGGGGAGTACATCTCACCATCTCTTGATGTATTTTCGACTTTTTTACTCGCGTTGAGATTGAGATATAGTGGCCGCAGTCAACTATCTTATGTAAGGTATCAAGATCTCCGCTATAACAGTGATAAATGACATTGTCGAGTCTATTTGTCATTTCAAAAACGTGCCTTTCCGCATCGCGACTATGCACTATGAGAGTAAGTCCGAGTTCATCACTTAAATCAATAAGCGCTTAAATGCTGCTTTTTGTCGCTCTCTTTGAACTGTATCTCCAACGTGATAGTAGTCCAGACCTACCTCACCAATGCCAATAGCGGTATCTGTGTTTTGTCGTATAAAGTCTTCAACTTTATCAGCTTGGTTAGTTTCAATTGGACTTAAACCATACGTTGCACAAACGTTTTCGTTCATAAGCAGTCGCTTTGTTGCAAAATTCGAATTTAGATCTATCCCTGAATTTATTATTGTAACATGAGCGTTTTTTGCTCTGGTAATTACGTCCTTTCGATCTGAGTCAAACTGTGCCATGTCAATGTGGCAGTGCGCGTCAACTGCAAAACTCATTTATTAACCGCCATTTTTAGCTTTGAGCCTGTTCATGGCACTGACCATCGCTTCAACGGAGGCCAAGACTATATCTTCTCGAGCTGCGCGTGCAGTCACAATATTTCCCTTGCCATCTTCGACACCGATTATCACATCGGCCAGAGCATCAGTCCCACCGCTGATGGATTCTATTTTAAAGGTCCTCAGTCGCATCTCATCTCCTCCGATTATTTCATGGACTGCGTTTATAGCTGCATCTACAGGCCCAACACCTATACGGGCTCCAACCATCTCCTTCCCATCAACCGTAGCCTTAACTGTTGCTGTGGGAGTTACACGATTGCCAGTCATCACCGAGACTTCTTCCAACATTATTGAGGGCTGTAAAACGTCGCTTGTCACAGCTTCGGCTATCGTATATAAGTCAAGATCGGTCACTCGTTTCCCTTTATCTCCGATCTCTTTTACGCGCTTTGTGATCTCAGTAAGCTGTTCTTCAGATGGTTTAAATCCTGCATCTCTCAGCATTTCCTTTATACCGTGCTTTCCGGCATGTTTGCCGGCGATTAGCCTTCTGTGATGCCCTACCATCTCAGGAGTCATAATTCCGGGTTCAAAAGTGTCTGTGCGCGCGATCACTCCGCGTGAATGTATGCCAGATTCATGGGAAAATGCATTTTCACCAACTATTGGCGTATTTGGCTGAAGGTTTATTTTTGTGTACCGTTCTACTAAACGTGAAGTCTCAAGCAGGTATTTGGTTATGATGTTGCTTTTTATGTGGTAAATCGAATGCAAAGACATGACTGTTTGAGCAAGATCGGCATTTCCTGCTCTCTCTCCGATGCCGTTCACAGTCACTTGAACCTGGTTCGCTCCAGCGTCCACTGCTGAAATGCTATTTGCAACTGCAAGTCCGAAGTCATTGTGGCAGTGGACATCTATCGGGGCGCGTATTGCATTTTTAATAGCCCTGATCAGGGCATACATTTTAAAAGGGGCCATGACGCCCACAGTATCAGGAATGTTGATGATATCAACCTTCGCCGACTCAACACCTTTACATATGCGTAAAAGGAACTGTAGGTCAGTTCTCGTCGCATCCATTGCAGAGAAAAGGCAGCGAACTCCATGATCTTTGACATAATCAACTGCGTCTATTGACATATCGTAAACCTCTTCTCTTGTCTTTTTCATTGAATACTTCAATTGCACATCTGAGGTTGAAGCAAATACGTGTATAAGACCTACGTCAGAATTTAAGCACGCATCAATATCGGGAGTTAAGACTCGAGCATTTCCGCAAATTGTCGCGCGCAGCCCTAAGTGAGCTACTTTCTTGACTGCATCGAGCTCTCCAGCTGACGAAATCGGAAATCCCGCTTCTATTACGTCGACTCCAAGTTTGTCAAGCGCTCTTGCTATTATTACTTTATCTTCGGTGGTGAAGGAAACACTCGGCGTCTGTTCTCCATCACGAAGCGTTGTATCAAAAAAAGTCACAGTACGGTTCAAATTTGGATTTGAGTTAATTGAGAAGGCAATCCCTCGAAGTCATATTTATTACCAGTAGTAGTGATGTATGTTTTATATATAAACGCTTTCTTACAATTTTCAGCAGCATGAATCAGTCACGTGCTCGAAAGCTATGAGGTACGATTTTTAATCAAATTCACCAACCGCAGATACTGTACGAGAGCAATATCAATAATCACTGCGAATATCCCAACGACGAATATGGCATCAAAGACTCCGGCCCCGCCTACTGATGCAATTACTAAAGTGTGGGACTTATAGAGAATAACGTTGCTTATTCGAGCCACATCAGCCCCAATCAGAACGCCTAGTGAGCCAGAAACGTATGCAATAGGGCCTGCTTTTCCCCAATTTTTGTTTGAAAGAGTAATTCCCACGATGCTTGCTACGAGAGAAAGCACATAAATGTTTCGTATAAGAACCCCTTCGTCTGGTATGAAGTCCGAGCAGAGGTATGCAACAACAGCCACCACAGCAACGCCAGTTACACTGGGTAGGATAGGACTCCTTCTGTCGGCAATCATTTTAAGCGAAATTACAAAGGGAATTAAAAATCCTGCTATATCAAAACCAACGGCGAGGTTACCTCCGCTCCGAACGAAGATTATATTTTGAAAGTTGAAAATTTTATAAGTTACATCAACTAACCCGAAACCGATCCAGCCCCGAAAGTACAGCAATATGGATAAAGAGGAGGTAAGATAAATTGCTGATGACACTACAAAAATCGTCAGAGCTTCTGATAATTTGAAACCAACAGTTTCAAATCCAAGTATTAGAAGTAAGAGGACCGTAAGCAGCAGAACTGAAGCAATCAGATACGATATGAACATTTTATAACCGCTTAACTCTAATTTTTATTAGTTGTGCAAAACATTGTTTATTTTGCCCGTGTTAGCAAGTAGAAC
>Ga0116223_10004569_pt1 | contig 11958 bp, 7 predicted proteins | sample Sb_taG_3_FD_90092 | JGI IMG/M metagenome (GOLD analysis project Ga0116223, IMG submission 90092) | Peat soil microbial communities from Weissenstadt, Germany - Sb_50d_a_PC metaG | ecosystem: Environmental > Terrestrial > Soil > Wetlands > Peat | place: Germany: Weissenstadt | collected 2010-09-21 | reverse complement strand
TTTTTAGGTGCTTTGAGGCTCAGGTTGAAAGAGAACTTCGACCGATTCAATTTTGCAATTTACAAGGAGAAGGAAATGGTAGAATTTCGCAGATGGATTACTGCGTTAGCTGTGTTGGCCCTATTCGCGGGGCTGGCCAGCGCGCAGGTAGGCGGCGGCGGAACCCTAGGCGGCCCACTAATATGCTCGGCCACCGTGGCGGTACCTCCGCAGTTGCGCACTGAAGGAATGACCGAACTGATCGGCGACATCGTGATCACCTGCACGGGCGGCACGGCGACGGCGGTGGGTACGGCGATTCCTACAGCCAACTTCACGGTAAGTCTCGGTACACAAGTGACGAGCCGTTTATTGGGCAATAACTCGGTGTCGAACGCATCGGAGGCGCTCCTGCTGATCGATGAGCCCGGGGTGGCCACGCTTCCGGCCCCAGTACTCGGTTTCGGCCCCCAGGCTCCCCAGAGCCTGTGCGCGACCCCGGCGGTGGGCGCCGGATCGGGTGGCTGCGTTGAGTACGCCGCGAACGCCGCGGCGGTGAACGGCGGCACCCTTCAGGTGGCTTCCAGTTCGACCATTGGACCGGTGGCTACCTTCAACGTGTTCCAGGGTCTTGTGACCTCGAACCAAGTCACCTTCCAGGGCATCCCGATTCTCGCCCCGGTTTCGTCCGGTGCGCAGCGTATTTTCCGCATCACCAACATCCGCGCTAACGTCTCCGGCCTGGGCACTGGCAGCTTCAATGGCACCACCCCGTTGCTGGCATCGGTTTCAATCAGCGGCAGCACTTCGGTGCCGATCAACAACCCGGTGCAGACCGCCGGTTTCATCCAGCCCGGATTGACCGTTACCTTCAAGAGCCCCACCGGCGGCGGCTTGGCCAGCGCCGGTACCGGCTTCCTCCAGTGCACCACTGCAACCACTCTCGGCGTGGCGGTCCTCCAGTACACCGAGAACTTCGGTACGGCGTTCAAGACGCGCGTAGCTCCGACAGCCACCTACACCGGGCAGGCGGGCGCTCCCCCGGCCGTCCAGAACATTCCCGGTACGATCTACAACTCGGAGTCGGGCTTTGTCACCAGCGTTTCGGGTCTTCCGGCGAATACCGGCCTGGCCGATTATGGCACCCGGCTGAAGGCTGTATTTAACAACGTTCCGGCTGGCGTAAAGATCTACGTCTCCGTCGTCAACCTTGCCAGCCCCGGCAATATGACCTCTCTAGCGAACGCCCCTCTGCCGGCTGGCAATACCAACACCAGTTCGTATGCCATCCTGGTCAACGGGGAAGCGTCTCCGGACGCCAACGGCTTCCCGCCGGCACTAACCCAGACGACCAGCGTCAACAGCAGCACTACCGGCATATACGACATTACGTCGGGCGGCGCGGTTGCGGGCGCTTCGTATGTCGCGGTTTGGGAAATCATGAACACCAATCCCAACTCCGACGAGACGTTCAGTTTCGGCGTGTGGACCTCGTATACCGCCAACCCGGGCAGCGGCTCTCCGCCGCAAGGCACGGCTACGGTGAGTGCCAGCTATGCTCCGACGCCTCCGGTTCCGTTCACCACCGCCACGGGCTCAGCGGCCTCCAGCAGCTTGACCATTCCGCGGTTTGCAGATCTTGGCACATACGACAACAGGAACGTTCTGGTCATCAACATCTGCCAGACCTTGCTGCTCTTCCCGTTCGTGACCAACCAGTCGGGTTTCGATACAGGCTTCGCGATCGCGAATACCTCTTCGGATCCGATCGGCACGGGCGCACAGAACGGCACCTGCACGATGACCTTCTATGACGGCACCGGCAAGACGCCGGCATTCACTACCCCGAACGTTGCCACCGGCACGGTCTATGTGAACCTGGCTTCGGTAGTGGCCCCCGGTTTCCAGGGCTATGCCTTTGTCTGGTGCAACTTCCAGTTCGCTCACGGCTATGGGATCGTCAGCGATATCGGTGCGCGCAACTTTGCGGCGCCCTATCTAGCGTTGGTCATCAACAACGGCAGCAATCCCAACAACCGCAACCAGTCGATTGCGTCTGAAAACGCTTCTCACTAAGAAGAGAGCCTGCATTGTCTAAAAGGGGGGGGGAGCTTCGGCTCCCCCCTTTTTTTGCCGCAGCATGTTCGGGTTTTTGCCGGAACCCACAACAACGAAGCAAAAAGGCAAGAACACTGGCAAGAATGCCTGTGCTACAGGTTTTCCATGTGGTACACTACAAATACTCCCCCGCGTCCAACCGTATCCAAACCATGTTCATCCATCGAAAGAGGAGGCAGTCTTGAACAGATTTCGCTCGATCGTATTGGCAGCGGTGTTCGCCGGGCTGGTCTTGGTATCCACGGCTTCCGCTCAAAACATTTCCGTGGTTTCCGGGAACGGGCAGGTGCTCAGCATTGGCAATGTCTCCCTCGCTCCGCTGACGGTGAAGGTGACGGATGTCAATGGCAACCCGTTGCCGAACCAGACCGTCAACTGGAACGCTTTGAATTACTACGGGCTTTACGGGTTCTTCCTGGGGAACGGCAGCAATCAGTTCACCAGCGTAACGGACTCAACCGGGCAGGCGAGCACCTTTGGCTCTCTTTCAGCGAGCACGTTCCCCGGCGTCAACGCCTTCACCCAGGTGACAGTTTCAGCCAGCGTCAATAGCGGAAATGGGGTGAACTTTACGCTCACGCAGTTGGTTTCTTCGCCCAATGGTTCCCCGTCCCAGATTCAGGCAGCCTTGGTCGACCAGTACTTCAATTATACGACGTTCCCCGGCGACACTTTCTCCGGAGCAGTGGGGACCACATCGTCCCACACGATTCAGATCCACGTTGCCGCAACCAACCTGCTGTCCACCAACGCGATTCCGTTTGCCGGAGTCCAGCTTTTGAATTATCAGGATCCGGCGAAGGGGCCGGCGGCCGCGTGCGTCCAGACCGATCCATCCGCCGGATTTGGGACGGTTCTGACGGATACGAACGGCAATGCCACATGCACCGTGGCTTTTAGCGGGCAGCCCGGGAATGGGCAGTTTGTGGTCGCCGTGGGAGGCGTGCGATCCGCCACCGTGATTCCCACGAATTTCGGTTTCTGGCAGTTCTCGCCCACTGACCCGAACAATCCCACCCCGATCCAGTCCTCTTATACTACCCCTATCCTGAACGAGTCCGTTACTCCTGGGGCAGCGGGATCCATTAAAATCACGCAGGGGAACGGCCAGTCCGCGAATGCCGGGACAGCCCTTTCGACGCCGCTCCAGGTCGAGGTGGACAGCACCACCGGCCAACCACTGAGCGGCGTGACCGTCAACTGGACCGTCACGCCCGTGAGCGGCGCCGTGCTCGGGACTCCAACCGGCGCCACTGACTTCACCGGGAGGGCTTCCACCAGCGTAACTCTGGCGGGAGGCTCGTCCGGGACCGTCACGATTACGGCAAAGGTGGCTGGCAGCGCCTCCCTGTCGCAGACTTTTTCGATCACGGCCATCCCCCTAGCCCCGCCCGTCACGATCACGAACTTCAGCGTCGTTTCTGGGAGCAACCAGAGCGCCTCGGTCAACACCGCATTCGCGCAGCCGCTGGTAGTGGGGGTGACCACCAGCGCCGGATCGCCGGCCGGCATTACGGTGCAGTTTTCGTCCAGCGGCCCGGTGTCGCTTTCTACAACGACTGTGACCACGGATAGCAACGGCCGCGCCCAGGTCAATGTAACCGCCCTCAACGTCACCGGATCGGCCAGCGTCACTGCCACGATTGCCGGCGTCGGCACTCTGACGTTCAATCTCACGGTGACGCCGCCCGCTCCCACGATCACCGCGGGGAACTTTGTGAATGGCGCGGACCTCCAGCCGAATTCCCTTTCGCCATGCAGCATCGGGGCACTGGTGACAGCCGCGGGCGCGCTGGGAGTCAGCGGTGTCGGGCCCACTTTTCCGGGGCTGCCCGTTGCGAGCTCGAATGTGAGTATCACGTTTAACAACATCGCGGCGCCGATTCTGAATATCGGCACGAACTCCGCTGGCCAGCAGCAGATCACCTTCCAGGTGCCCTGCTCGGTGACTCCCGGCAGTTCAGTTCCGGTAGCCGTCACGGTGGGCGCCGGAAGCACGCCTGTCAACGTGGCGGTGGGCGTCGCCAGCCCAGGCGTCTTCCAGACTCAGATGTCCGACGGCGTTTTCCGGGCGGTCGTGGTTCGTCCGGATGGGTCGTATGTCAGCCTGCAGAATCCGGCCCGCCGCGGTGAGACCGAAATTGCGTACGTCACCGGTTTGGGAGCCACGGCGCCGCCCGTGGGTACCCTGTCCGTGCCGGTACCCGGAACCACCGCCACCGTGCAGGGGACCATAGTCCCGGGCATGGCCGGACAAGGCGTGCCGCTGGTGTACGCGCAGCTTTCGGAGGATCTCCCCGGCGTCTACGTGGTGGCGTTCCAGATACCCTCGGGCATGACCACCGGCAACAATGTCGGCCTCTCGATCGGAATTCAGGTTGGTGGCACGACGGTTTATAGCGGGTTAAGCAAAATTCCTGTCCAGTAGTACTTCTCCTTAGGAGGCCAGGGACGGCTCTGGCCTCCGCCTCTTTCGTCTTTTATTCGCCACAAAATCAATAGGTAGTGTGTTTCACAATCAGTGTAGATTGGGTTGTGGAGCTATAACTCCGTCCAAATCAGTGAGTTCGCCAAAAAAACTCTTGCACTGGACGAGGAGGTCGTGCCACAATCGGTTGTGGCCGATAATGGAGTAAAACGGAAAAAACTGGGTTGAAGTGGACTAGGAAATGGAAGATTCGGCGTCATTGCTCCTCATGGTCGAACCGCCGCGCGGAATGTACGCCGCGAAACTTGACGACCGGGGTCGAATCAAGCTGCCGACGGACTTCTTGCCCTTTTTCCATGCCCTGCGGGAGAAAAAGCTATTCATCACTTCACTCGATCGTAAGATCGCCCAGATTTATCCGCTCGCGATCTGGCGGGAGAACGAAAAGTGGTTCGAGACCTATCGCGACGATCCGAGAATAGCACGGATTCTGGCGTTCAATGCGGCCGATCTGGGCGGCGAGGCCGACATGGACAGCCAGGGCCGGATCCTCTTCCCGCAGGAATTGCGGCAAGAGCTGGGAATCGAAAACCAACCGGTCCGGATTTATGCCTACAAAGGCCGGTTTGAAGTTTTGAGCGAGAAGCTCTACCAGGAGAGAAGGCAAGAGGCCACGCAACTGGCGCCGGACGATGTGGCGAAAGCGGAGGCGGCGGGGCTCCGGTGATGCCGAATGCACGTCTCCGTCATGCCCGCCGAAGCGCTCTCGCTGCTCGGGATTCGTCCCGATGGAGTCTATCTGGACGCAACGGCCGGCCTGGGTGGCCACACGAGGTTGATCGCGCAGCGGTTGACAACCGGAATTGTGATCGCCAACGACCGCGACGCCGAGTCGCTGGAGATGGCGCGGCAGCACCTCGCGGAGTGCTCGGCGCGGGTGCGATTTCATCACGGATCTTTCGGCACGCTGGCGGAAGCAGTGCGGGAAGCGGGCTTCGAAAAGCTGGATGGGATATTAGCAGACCTGGGCGTGAGCCGATATCAGCTCACCGAACCAGGCCGGGGGTTTTCGTTTATGGCGGATGGGCCGCTGGACATGCGCATGGATCGAACCACGAGCACTACAGCCGCCGATCTCGTCAACTATTCCAACGAAACAACACTCGCCGATCTGATTTTTCAGTTGGGCGAAGAGAGGAGGGCGCGGAAAGTAGCCAGAGCAATCGTCCGGGCGCGGCCCATACGGAGTACACTCCATCTGGCCGATGTGGTGTTACGGGCCGTGCCCAGGACGGGTCGTCTGCATCCCGCCACCAAGACCTTTATGGCGCTGCGGATGGCGGTCAACGATGAATCCGGTGAACTGGATCGTTTACTCGGAATCGGCCCCGAGCTCCTGAAGAGCGGAGGGCGGATGGTCGTGTTGAGCTTCATGAGCATCGACGACCGAAAAGTAAAAGAGAGATTCAAAGCGCTGGGCCGGGACGGGCGTGCCAACATCCTGACGAAACACCCGCTTCAGCCGAGCGAAGCAGAGGCATCGCAGAATCCGGCGTCGCGCAGTGCGAAATTGCGAGCGCTGGAAATGATCTAGAGAGGGAACGAGAAGACCATGGCCACCATGCCGGCATTTTTCCGAAGGACAGAGGCAGCGGGGTTTCCGCAACACGTGGATCGTAAGGTTGCCGCTGAGACCATGCGCGCGGCGGTTTCAGTGCGCACGGAACGGGACCGAAACGAGCTGCGCCCCTTCCCGATGGAAGACGTATTCTTCTACTGCAAGAAAATCGACAACTCGCGCCTGGTGCGCGAGGACGATCCGAAGGCGAACGGCGCGTGCTTATCGGCCATAGGCGCCGCCGCGGTGATCGTGGCGCTTCTGACCGGTGCGTTGGTCCCCAGCGTGGCGAATACGGTCGCCGGATACAAGCTGGAGGCCCTGCGCGCCGAAGAGCGGAAGTTGACCGATGAGCGGCGAAGCCTGGACCTGGAGGAAGCCAGACTGCTGAGTCCGGACCGGCTGGAGAAGCTTGCCCAGGAGCACCACCTGGTGACGCCGAGGAGCGATCAGGTCTTTCACCTGGACGGAAAATCGGATGGCGCGGTGGCCATGGTGAAGTGAGAAGCAGGGGCCGGGGGCCAGTGGCCCGGGAAAATGCATGGTGGATCGTCGACTAAGATGGCTGGCCGGGATCGTCCTCTTCTGGGGCGCCGTCATTTTTCTCAAGCTCGTCTCGTTACAGGTTCTCCACCACCGGGAGTATTCCAGGCTGGCGCGGGCCCGCCAGGAAATGGTGATCGAAGTCCCGGCTCCCCGCGGCACGGTTTTCGACCGCACGGGGCGGCCCCTGGCGATGAGCGTGCCCGCGGAATCGGTCTACATCAACCCACTCAAGGTGCCCAACCTCGAATTTGCGGCCGATCTGCTGGCGCGCGCGCTGCACATCGACCGGCCGGATTTGTACAGCGCCATGCAACTGGCGTACGAGAGCCATCGCGGCTTCCTCTGGATCAAGCGCAAGATCACCTACGAAGAAGGCCAGGAGCTGCGCGGCATGCACCTGGAATGGATCTCGATTCAAAAGGAGGGACAACGCCATTACCCCAATGGCTCCCTGGCCGCGCACGTGCTTGGGTCGGTGGACTTCGAGGAGAAGGGCAACGCCGGAATCGAAAAGGCGCTGGACCCGGATCTGCGCGGCGAGGCTGGGGAGATACGGCTTCTCACCGATGTGAAGCGCCGCGGCATCCAATCGCAGTTGGACGCGGATGGCCGGCCGGGAGTGCCGATCACTCTCACGCTCGACGAGCGCATTCAATTTGTCGCGGAGCGCGAGATCGCCGCGGCCGTCGCCGCGCACGGCGCGGTCAGCGGCAGCGTGGTGGTCATGAACCCTTCGACGGGAGACGTGCTCGCGCTGGCCAGCTACCCCACGTACGATCCCAATCTGCCCCCCGAACCCGGCGATGATTTCGCCCGTCAAAACCACGCCGTATCGGTGCCGTTCGAGCCCGGGTCGGTCTTTAAGATAATCACTCTTTCCGCCGCGCTGGAGACCACTAACCTCACGCCCGACAGCCCGATCAATTGCCATGGCGGCGTCCTCACGCTCCCCGGGCGCGTGATCCACGATTCGCATACCGGCATCGGGATCATTCCGATGGCCATGGTGCTGGCGCGATCGAGCAACATCGGGGCGATCGAAATCGGCATGCGCGTGGGACAGACGCGCATGTACGACTACATGCGGAGGTTCGGCTTCGGCCAAAGATCGGGTATCGAGGTGCCGGCGGAATCTCCGGGCAAGCTACGGAAGCTCACTCGCTGGGGCAAGACCTCCTTGGCGTCGGTCTCCATGGGGCAGGAGGTCAGTGTCACCACGCTGCAGTTGGCCCAAGCCGGTTCGGCGATCGCCAACGGCGGGCTCCTGGTCAGGCCGCGCCTGGTGCTGAAGAGAGGAGGCAAGGATGTCTCCGTGCCAACGCCGGTTCGCATCCTGAAGCCGGAGACCGCTATCACCATGCGCCAGATGATGGAAGGCGTGGTCATCAACCCGCAGGGCACCGGAAGAAGGGCCAAGCTGGCAGGATACACGGTGGGCGGGAAGACAGGTTCGGCGCAGATCTTCGATTTTGCGGCCAAGCATTATACTCATTCATACAACGGGTCGTTTGTCGGGTTTGCGCCGCTCACCAATCCGGCTATTGTGGTGGCAGTGACGCTGAACGGGACGCACGGCGAGGGTGGATTCGGCGGGGTGGTCGCGGCGCCGGTATTCCACGAGGTCGCCACCGAGGCCCTCCGCGTCATGGAAGTGCCCAAAGACCTGCCGGATGAAATGTTCCCCAAGACCCTAGTGACCCGGAACGGGGACCTGGACGACTCGGTGGCAGACCCCGAAGCGGATGGGCCTAACATCCTCGAGGACGAGGATGAAGATGAGCCGCCGGCGAGCGAAAGCGAAGCCCTGGAAAGAGTGCCCGATTTCAAGGGCAAGACCATGCGCGTCGTGCTGGCGGAGGCGGCGGCCAAGGGACTGACGGTATTGCCGGACGGCAGCGGTGTGGCCCGTGTGCAGATCCCGGCGCCCGGCGCGGTCCTGCACCAGGGGGAAAGGATCCGGGTGCGGTTTTCGAGATGAAAGAGAAGCCCCGGTGTTCATGACGTTAGGCTTGACCACATGACGTTAGGCGAGACACTGGCGGGTGTTCGGCTGAAGCAGCCACTCCCGGCGGCGCTTGCGGGTCTCCCGATTGAGGGCCTGGAGTACGATTCGCGCCGGGCCGGGCCGAATTTTCTTTTTTTTGCTTTTCCCGGCAGCCACGCCGACGGACGCCAGTTTGTCCAAGACGCTTGGGCGCGCGGCGCCGTGGCAGTGGCGAGCGAATCGGAGGCTCCGGGGACAGGGGGCGGGTTCCCCACTGCCCCCTGGATTCTAGTCGAACACGGCCGTCAGGCGCTGGCGTTGGCCGCGCGGAACTTCTATGGCAAGCCGGACGAGCGTCTGCGGCTTACCGCCATCACGGGCACCAACGGAAAAACTACTACCTCCTATTTGATCGATGCCGTGTTCCGCGCCGCGGGACACATCACGGCGTTGATCGGCACCATCGAATACCAGCTTGCGGGACGGGTCCTGTCTGCCGTGAACACCACTCCGGAATCGTTGGACCTGGTGCGGCTGTTCCGGGATCTGGAACTGGCGGGCGGCACGCACGCCACCATGGAGGTCTCTTCTCACGCCCTGGCGCTGGGACGGGTCTACGGGCTTCATTTCCACACCGCCGTTTTCACCAACCTGACGCGCGACCACCTGGATTTTCACGGCACCATGGACGCCTACTTCGCCGCCAAGCAGGCTCTGTTCGAAGGCGCCGGCGGCCCTCCGCCGCCGTTTGCGGTGCTCAACCGCGACGACCAGTACGCCCGCCAGTTGAAGCTGCATCCCAAGACGAAGGCGCTCTGGTATGGCCTCGGGCAGGATCCGGACCTCCGCGCGCGCCACATCAAGTCGGGGTTCGAGGGCCTGCGGTTCGACGTGCAGTACGGCAAGCAGCGGTTTGCGGTGGAATCGCCGCTGATCGGCAAAATCAACGTGTATAACATCCTGGCGGCGTGCGGAACGGCCCTCTCGTACGGCATCGCGCCCGAAATTGTCGCGCGGGGGATTGCGCAGCTCCGCTCGGTGCCGGGACGTTTCGAACGAGTCGACGAGGGGCAGCCTTTCGTCGTGGTGGTGGACTACGCCCATACCGACGACGCGTTACGCAACGTGATCGCGGCGGCCCGCGGGCTGAATCCCAAGCGCGTGATCGCCCTGTTCGGGTGCGGCGGAGACCGCGATCGCGCCAAGCGGCCCTTGATGGGGCAGGCGGCGGCGGAAGCCAGCGATTTTGTGGTGCTGACCAGCGACAACCCGCGGTCCGAAGACCCTTTGGCGATCATGAACGATGCGCTGGTGGGTATCCGGCGCAAAGACGTGCCGCACATCGTGGAACCGGACCGCGCCACCGCCATCGCCCGCGCGCTCAAGGAGGCGCGGGAGGGCGACATCGTGATTCTGGCCGGAAAAGGCCACGAGCCGTACCAAGTCTTGAAGGACAAGACCATTCCGTTCGATGACCGGGCAGTGGCGAGAGAAGTGCTAAGGGGTTATGGATACGGAAAGAGCGGGGGCCAGGGGCCGGGGGCCGGGGCTAGCGGCTGAGGGCCAGGGGGTTGGGGACCGATGGACGATGACCCTGGAGTTGCAGGAAGTTGCGCGCGCCATGGGGGCGGCGGGAAATCCTCGGGCGGTCGAGGTTGCGGGTTGGAGTGTGGACACGCGGACACAGGAGCCGGGCAGTGTGTATTTTGCGCTCCACGGGCCCAACCGCGACGGGCATGAGTTTGTAGCGGCGGCCATCGAGAAGGGCGCCGCCGGTGTGGTGGTGGAACGCGGGCTCGGCGTTGCGGAGGAGTTGGTAGTGAGCGACACCTTGCGCGCTTTGCAGGAACTGGGCGCGTGGGCGCGGCGGCAGTGGAGCGGCGAGGTGGTAGGCGTAACGGGGAGCGCGGGAAAGACTACAACGAAAGATGCCATCGCGCATCTTCTCTCCGCGGAGTTGCCAGTGGGCAAAACGGTTGGCAATTTCAATAATCACGTGGGCGTGCCGCTCTCCATCCTGCGGATGCCCGACGGCTGTCGCGCCGGCGTGCTGGAAATGGGCATGAATCACGCGGGCGAGATTCGCGAACTGGCAGCCATTGCCAAGCCGCAAATCGGCGTGGTGACCAATGTGGGATACGCGCACGTGGAATTTTTCGATTCCATCGAGGGAGTGGCCGCCGCCAAACGCGAGCTGATCGAAGGATTGCCGCCGGGCGGCGTGGCGGTGCTGAATGGCGACGATCCGCGAGTGCGGGGATTTCGCGACGTGCATGCGGGCCGCTCGCTGACGTTCGGGTTTTCGGAATGCGCCGCCATCCGCGCCGAGGCAGTGGAATACGGGACCGCGGGGACGCGCTTTCGGACCCTCGGCGTGGACTTCGAGACCAGCCTGACGGGACGGCACGGAGTGATGAACCTGCTGGCGGCGATCGCGGTGGCGCAAGTCTTCGACATATCGCCCGAGAGGCTGCCAGAGCCGGTGCGCACGTTCGCCGTCGGCAAAATGCGCGGCGAAAGAGTGGAACATCGTGGCATGGTGGTCTGGAACGATTGCTACAACTCCAACCCCGAGGCGGCGCAGGCCATGATCGACGTGCTCCGGGAGACTCCGGCGGCCAGGCGCATCGCCGTTCTGGGAGAAATGCTGGAGCTGGGACATGCGTCCGAAGAATTGCACCGGCAGGTGGGGCGGTATGCGGCGACGCACGGCGTGGACCTGCTGGTCGGCGTTCGCGGGCGCGCCCGGCCAATGGTGGAAGCGGCGATCGCCGCCGGCATCCCGGCGCGCTTTTTCGAGGATCCGGCCGAGGCGGGCGATTTCGTCCGGCAGTATGCGCAGCCGGGGGATGCGATGCTCTTCAAAGGTTCACGCGGAGTGCGGGTGGAACGGGCATTAGAGAGGTTTACCGAGGGCAGCGATGTAGCGGGATTTCCCCTGGCCCCTTAGGCTATCCATGCTTTACTTCTTACTCTACGAACAGCTATACCGTTACGTCAGCCCGTTCCGCGTCTTCCGCTACACCACCTTCCGCACCGCGTTTGCCAGCCTCACGGCGCTGTTCCTGTGCATCGCGCTGGGGCCGTGGCTGATCAATAAACTGCGCCAGTTTCAAATCGGACAGTACATCCGCGAGGAAGGCCCAAGGTCTCATCAGAAGAAGGCCGGCACACCCACCATGGGCGGCGTGCTCATCATCATCTCCATCGTCATCCCGACTCTCTTGTGGGCCGACCTGCGCTACCCCTACGTGTGGATCGCGATCGCTGCGCTGGTGGGCTACG
>Ga0116223_10004568_pt1 | contig 11960 bp, 8 predicted proteins | sample Sb_taG_3_FD_90092 | JGI IMG/M metagenome (GOLD analysis project Ga0116223, IMG submission 90092) | Peat soil microbial communities from Weissenstadt, Germany - Sb_50d_a_PC metaG | ecosystem: Environmental > Terrestrial > Soil > Wetlands > Peat | place: Germany: Weissenstadt | collected 2010-09-21 | reverse complement strand
GCGGGAGTGAATCGCTATCCCATCTGGTCCTCCGATAACCAGCGGGTTGCCTTTCAGTCGGATCGCGATGGCGACCTCGGCATCTGGTGGCAGCGCGCCGATGGCACGGGAGCCGCCGAGCGTCTCACCACACCCGGCAAGGGAGTTGCGCACATCCCCGATTCCTGGTCGCCCGACGGCCAGAGGTTTTCGTTTACCGAGGAGAAGAACAACATCTCCGAAATCTGGACCTGGTCCCTGCGGGACAAGAAAGCCACGCTGCTGGCGGCGGCTCCGGGCGCGGTTCTTGGCCGGTCCGTGTTTTCGCCGGATGGCCGCTGGGTGGCGTATCAGGCAGCCGCGCACAGGAGCCACATCTACGTGCGCCCGTTCCCGCCAACTGACACCGCCTATGTGGCTCCGGAAGATGCCGATACTCACCATCCGTCCTGGTCGCCGGACGGGAAAGAGTTGTTCTATGTGGCCGGACCGAGCCAGTCCGGAAGCATGAGCTTCACGACACAGCCGGGCGTCAGCTTCGGAAGGCCGGTGCGCGCCGCGCGGTCGGGCTTCTCTACTTCCACACCGGCGAACGTCCGAACCTATGACGTGGTTCCGGACGGCAAACACTTCATCGGCGTGGTTCCCGCCGGGCAGTCGCAGTCGGGTACAGCGGGCACGCCGCAAATTCAGGTGGTGCTGAATTGGTTCGAGGACGTGAAGCGGCGCGCGCCGGGGAATTGACGGCCACCTTCCGGTTGCGCCGCGATCCAGGTGCAATGGGCTTCCTGAGCGAGCAAATCGGGCACAATACCCGTGCGAGGGTGCGGTATCCTGAAACAAAAGGAACTCTATGCCGCTCATGCCAACCGCCTTCGTGCATCCGCAGGAGATCAAGTCCGCCGTTCAGCGCGTGGAGAGCAGGTTTGCACAGCAGGTCGACCACATCAATTTCAGCTTCGGAGAAGACTGGACCGGTGCGCCGTCCATCTTTTTTCGGGTCGTCGTGCGTGATGAAGCCTCTCCGATAGATCGCCTGCTAGCACTCTCAGAGGAGGTCTCTATTTCCCTCATGAACGAGGCAAAGACCGACGAAATCGGTCTCCGCGCTTATTTCGACTTCAGGAGCGTGGCGGAACAGGCAAAGCTTCAAGAGCCGGCTTGGGCTTAAGCCGATGCCGTTCGATCATGACCTCCTGGATGTTGCCCGCTATCTCCTCGAAAGGGAATCCCCGACGCAAGCCACCTTGCGCAGGTCAGTCTCTACTGCCTATTACGCCTTGTTTCATCTGCTGACCCAAGAAGCGTGTTTCAATTGGGCAAGGCCGGAACACCGAAACAACCTGGCACGGGCATTCGATCACAAGCAGATGATTGCTGCTTCAGACAGGCAGCGGGCGAAATACAAGGACGCCGCCGAAAACTCAATCGAGAAGCACCTCTTTGATGTGGCCTTCAATTTCGCTCAGCTTCAGCAAAAACGTGAGTTTGCCGATTACGACTACAGCTTCGAATTGTCGTTAGATCAGGCTCGCCTGACGATAGGACAAGCAGAAGCGGCCTTCAAGAGCTGGGAGATCATTCGGAAGGAACAAGCCGCTCAGGACTATCTGTTTACTCTGCTGATCAGGGAGCGAGCCGCAAAGCCTCTGGAATGGGGTCCGCGGTGAGCCGCAACGTTTACTATACGAGTGCCGAAATGCCGTTCAGGAAAATCGACCCTGGGGGCCCAGCCTACGGAACTCTAAGCCCTGGTTGCGCGTTACGGGCGGCGGAACCCGATGCGAAATCCGGGTTCGTGATGGTGGCGATGCTGGCGCTGGGAATCGGCCAAGCGGCTCAGATCATTTGATCAACCCTTCGCGCAGCGCGCGGGCAACGGCCTCGGTGCGCGAATGCACGTGCAGCTTCTCGTAAATGGAGCGCAGGTGGAAGTTGACGGTGTGAGCGCTGATCCCCAGTTCCGCAGCGGCAGTCTTGTCCTGATGGCCCTCCATCATGAGCTTCAACAGCCGCATCTCCTGGGCCGTAAGGCCGGCCGCCTGTGCCGGGGCTTGCGACTTGCGAAATAACTCCATCACCCGCGACGCCACTTCCGGCGACATCACGGCGCCACCCTCGGCGATCTCCTTCACCGCCTCCAACAGACGGGCGGGCGCCGTCTTCTTGAGCAGGTATCCGCACGCGCCGGCGCAGATCGCCCGAAAAATCCGGTCGTCGTCCCGGAACACCGTCAGCAGAACCGCCGCAATCGAAGGGTAGCGCTCCCGCAGGATCCGCACCCCGTCGATGCCGCTTAGCCCCGGCAGCCCGATATCGACCAGCGCCACGCGGGGCGGGTCGACTCCGATCCCCTCGAGCGCGTCTTCCATGGAAGCGTAGGCATGCCTGCACTCAAAAGGAGAAGTACTGTTGATGAGAAACGACAGTCCTTCCCGCAATTCCTTTTGATCCTCGATAATCGCCACGCCGATGACCGGTCCCGAAGATTGGTGTTCTGCCACGAAAGCCGCCTGTCGTGTCCTCAGTGTAATGCACGTCGAGTCGTGACTTACGGGTTGATCAGTTGCCATGCCTTCAGGAAATGGGTGATGGCGTCGCTGAAGTTCCCGTCCGCGGCACTGGAGTCCCCCGCGGCTACGTCCGCGACGGCTTGCGCACACGCCTGCGAGTTGACGCTGGCGCCCGGATTCAGGCTGCACCCCTTATCCTGCAGCGCCACAACGGCGATCGTGCGGCTGGCCAACACCAGATTATCGATATAAGCAAGCTGGGTCGGATCGATCAAAATCTGGCTCAGGGTGTTGACGACGTCGCGCTGATCGGTGAAAACCTCGCTTCCGTTCCGCGGATTGACGTGATTCCCGTCGCCCTCCGGCCACAGGTTGGGATTGAGAGACTTTTCGAGCGGAGCGATCACGCGATCGCTTAAACTGCGCATGGCGTTGAGCGAGAGCAGGCTGGGCAGGAAGGCGTTCAGTTGGATGTCCACCCCGATTCCGAGTGATTGTGCCGTGTTGGCCTCGTACGCCCCGATATCGCAGTGCGGGCCCTGAGGACGGAGGACCCCGCGTTGGTCGGTCGTAGGACAGAAAGCATCGACTCCCGTGTCGATGCCGGCGCTGCCCGCGAGCAGCGCCATCGTCGAAGTCGGGCCGCCGTTATTCTGCAATGTCCCGAGCTTCGGGTTGCCATACGATCCTACGCAGGTCGGGTCACTGGCCGGCCAGCGCAGGTTCCCGCCGAAATCTGTAACAGAGCCGGAGCAGTTGTTTCCCGTGCCCGCGTTTGCTAGAATCGTATTTTGCAGCAGCAGCAATCCCTGGTTGTTCAGGTTGCCACCTTCTGCTTCATTGGCGTTCCCGGACGCGAGCGTCGCGTTCAACACGAACGCTACCCCGGCATTGTAGACGTTGCCGCCATTGCCGAAATTCTGGAAGAAGGTGCTGTTTTCAACCTGCATAATCAGTGCCTTATTGAAAATGCCGCCGCCGGAATCCGCGGCGTTAGTGTCGAACTCGCAGCCTTCCATCAACAGGACACCGGCATTCATATAGATGCCGCCGCCGGAGCCGCCAACGGCGTTATTCAAGGAGAAACTGCTGTTGATGACCTCCAATCCGCCAATGTCGTTGTAGATGCCACCGCCGCTGCCACCGTACGCCAGATTGCCCTGAAAGGAGCTGTTGGTCACCTTCACGGAGCCGCCTTGATTGAGCAAGCCTCCGCCGTTGCCTGTTACGGCGCCGTCGGCAACCGTGATATTAGTCAGGTAAAGAGCTCCGCTGGAACTGACCACGAATACTCGTACCTTGCCGCCGCCGCTGATTGTGATCTTATGACCCGTGCCATCGATCTCGGTGTGTTGCGAGACGACGATAGTGCCGCCTAGAATCGCGATCGTCCCGCTGCAAGCGAACGTCACGGTGCCGGCGCCAACCAGCGCGGCCTTCAGGCCCGCTTCATTGCACACGGTGACGACACCGGCTGCCCGTGGCGCCTGCGGCCACGCCAGCGCCAACCCGATTGCCGCCGCGATAGTTGATGTGGTCATCGTATCCTCCTTACGGCTTGGTCAGTTGCCAGGCGCTCTGATAATGGTCGATGGCCGCGCCGTACGCCCCATTGGAGGCGCTGGCGTCTCCGGCGGCGAGCGCCGCAGCGGCTTGCGCGCAGACCGATCCAGTGACACTGGCGCTGACACTGGACCCGGAATTCGCGTTGCAGCCTTTATCGTTCATGGCGATCAGGGCCAGGCTGCGGTCCACGAACACCAGCGTGGTGATGTAGATCAGTTGCGTCTGATCCGTAATGAGATCGCTCAGAGCATTGACCGCCTGTTCGTGCAGGTTGAAGACCTGCGCCCCGGTTTGCGGATACAGGTGATTGCCGTCCGGGAGCCAGTAGCGTGGATCGAGCGAATCCGCCAGCGGCTCGACGATCTTTTTGTTCGCAATGCAATTGCACCCCGGTAAGTGGATCGGCTCCTGCAAAGGCGCGGCCACGGCTATTAGCACCGGGGTGTACTCATAGGCGCCCGTGTCGCAGGGGAAGGCCGGGCGCAGGATGCCGCGCTGGTCGCCCGTGGGGCAACTGGCGTTCGCATTTTTTATCGCAGCGCTGCCCGCCATCAGCGCCATCGTGGCGGTGGGGCCACTGTTGTTGGCCAGCGGTCCCAGCATGGGATTGCCGATCCCCTTCGTCCCGCAACTGTTGTCGGAATTCGGCCACGTCAAATTACCGGTGCCGTCGGTGATCGCGCCGAAGCAATTGGGCGGCGTAACCGATGGATTGGGAGGAACATATGCCACGATGCTGTCAGTCAGGACAAGCCCGCCCGTGCCGGCATAATACAGGTTGCCGCCCTGGCTGGCGGCGCCGTTCGCGATGGTGCTGCTCGAGACCGCCGCGGTGGTGGCATTGCTGCTGTAAATATTGCCGCCGAACGCATTGGCCGCTCCGTTGGCATAGAACGTCGAATTCACAACCGCCAGCGTCCCGAGATTGTAGATTGCGCCGCCATAGCCTGGATTGCCGGTGACGGTGTTATTCGCAAACGTGCTGCGGACTACGTTCAGATTTCCGCCGGCCATATTGGCGATGGCGCCTCCGGAGGCCGCGGTGTTGCCGCCGCCGGTGGGCTGGCCGAAGCTGCCGTCGCTCACGATCAGGGTTCCTCCGTTGAGGATCGCGCCTCCGTTCGAGCTGCCGCCGGCAGCGTTGTTGTTGAAGGTGCAGTACGACGCGGTCACGGAGCCGCCCGCATTGAGGATGGCGCCACCGCCACCGCTGGAAAATCCGCTCACGAGCGTCAGACTACCCAGCGTGAGCGAGATACCCGAAGCGACGGCGAATAGCTGCACCTTGTTGGCGCCGCTGATCGTGACACCCGGCCCGGCGATGATGGTGCTGGTGGAAATCACGATCCTGCTGGTGAGCGTAATCGTCCCGCTGCAACTGAACGTTACCAGGCCGCCGCCGGCGAGCGCCGACTTCAAATGCGATTCGTCGCATATGGCGACGCTGCCGGCCGAGCGCGCCGCGCGCGGGCAGCACAACACCAATGCGCCCAACGCCGCCGCGAGCGGCAGGCCCTTGATGGCTCGGATCATCATGGTCCTCCCCTCGGAAAGAGCAGTCAGACGCAAGATAAGTGGCGTCTGACCCCTTTTGCATGTAAATCATAATTCGAACGGGGGGTCGAAGAAAGCTACTTGTTCGAGTAGCGAAATGTGGCGAAGGGGCTGCGCCGCAGTGGGAGCTTCATGGATACGGCGCTGCCCTCGCCAGGCTTGGAAACGATTTGCAAGCTGCCGCCCAGAGTCTCGGCCCGGCGGCGCATACCGGGGATTCCATTGCCGCCTTTGGATGCCGGCGGCACTTCCACGGGATTCCATCCCCTTCCGTTGTCGGCCACGGTGAGCAGGATCTCGCGATCCACAACCTCGAGTTCCGCCTTGACCGCCGTGCAACCGGAGTGGCGGGAGACATTGTGGATGCACTCCTTGAACATCAGAAACAGGTGGCGCCTCGCCTGGAGAGTCAGGTGCTGCACGCTGTGCCCCGCCGGGGGAGATCGCAACTCAAAGTCGATGCCTTGGCCGGCGAGCAGATCGAGGGCAAATTCGCGCATCCGGCCGACGAGCGAATCCAGGCCATCCGGCACGGTGCGGATGGACCAGACCACGTCACCCAGGGAATCCACCAGTTCCCGGGCCAGCACGGCCACCCGCTGCAAGGATTCCTGTGTGCGCCGGTTCTCACCGTTCACGCCGGCCCGCGCGACTTCGCTCAGCACCGCGATCTGCGACAGGCTGCCGCCGATGTCATCGTGCAGATCGGTGGCGATGGCGGTCCGCATGCGTTCGAGATTCACCATCTGCGTCACGCGGTAGCGGTGCGCGGCAAACACCAGCGCAGCCGCCAGCGCCACCGCCAGACTCTCGAACCACCACCGCCTCCATACCGGCGGCAGCACCGTAAAATCGATTCCCGCCGGCGAGGCGCTCTCCACGCCCTCGGAGGTCACGGCTTTCACCAGAAAGCGGTATTTCCCGCCGTTCAGCGCCGCGTAGTTGACGGTGAGCTGGCTGCGCGGCGGACTCCATTCGGAATCCGCTGGGTCCAGTTTGTACGAATAGCGGAGAACTTCTCCCGGCTCGTAGTCGAGACCGACGAACTCGACTTGAAGCTGGTTCTGCGAGGGCTTCAACTCCAGTTGCGCGACGAGCGCCTCGCCGAGCTGCGATACCGGATGAGGCGCGCCGCCGATTCGCAGATCGGTGATGAAAACGCGCGGATTGACAGGCGGACGATCGTCCGCGGGAATCAGCCTCGACAGACCCTGTGTGGTGGCGAACCAGAGCGAGCCCGAGCGGTCGCGAACCGCCGACTTGCATTCTCCATGCGCCAGGCCGCTGGAAAAGTGCCGGATATAACCGGTCTTCGGGTCCAGGCGACCCACACCTTTGGTGGTGCCGGCGTAGATGCGGCCCTGGCGGTCTTGCACGATACAGTTCACGGTGTCGCTGGCCATCCCTCGAGCCGTGTCATAGATCTCTATCCGCGGTCGCTCATCCCCGGTGTTCACCACTCGGCCCAGGCCGCCGCTCGATCCGATCCACAGCCCGCTCTCGCCGGCAAGAAGCGCTGAGCCGGCGCCTGCCGGCATGCCGTCCCTCTGTTGGAAGTGCTGGAACCTGCGGCCGTCGTAACGATACAAACCGCCCTTGTTCAGCCCCATCCAAATGTTTCCCTGCCGGTCTTCGGCAAACGCGCTGACCAGGTCGTTAGAAGGCTCGCCTGGAATTCGGGGAGCCGGGAATTTGAACAGAGTGTTGGTGCGTGAGTCCCATCGCATCAGTTCGTCCCCCCGAGGGGACTGGGCCGACGCCCAGATGCCGCCCTTGGAGTCCTCGAAAATGCGGAAGACGCTATCATCGGGCGCATAGCAGATTCGCGGATTGCGGCCGTCCAATTCCGCCGCCTTCATGGCTGGATAGCGGCACAGCCCGTCCTTGGTTGCCGCCCACCATTCTCCATTCCGGGCCTGCAGCAGGACTTGATTCCATCCCCAACTGGCACGCTCGCCATAGGGTTTCGGAGTCACGTCGTGGAACCTCACTCCGTCGAAGATTGCGAGCGATTTATTCCGCTGGTCCCCTGGCCCCGTGGTCACGGTCAGGAGTTCTCCGGCCTGGTCTTCAAACACCGAAAACACACGGTCCGTTTCGAGACCGTCCTGCTCGCGATAGGTCGTGAATCCAAGGCGATCGATTCTTATCACGCCGGCGCCCTCGGTTCCGGCCCAGATATTGCCGGCCTGATCTTCGGCCAGCGCGGTGATTTGCCGGTCGCTCAATCCCTGGGCGCGGGCCAGGTTCTGGAAAACCACCGGTTCGCCAGCCCCCAATCTGAGCCGGCTGATTCCCAGGGCGGTGCCCACCCAAAGCGTTCCGTCGGAAGCTTCCAGCAGCGCCTTTACGTCCCAGCTAATGAGGCCGGACTTGTCCGTGAAGATCTTCTCGATGCCCCAGTTGCCCGCCGTGCGCCGGCTGATCAGTACCAGCCCGCCGCGAAGCGCCGCCCATAATCTTCCCTTGGAGTCCATCAACAACATCTCGACCCAATACCCCGGCAAGCCCTCCTTCACGTGAAAGGTCTGCGCCACTCCGCTCTTCCCCAGCAGGTAAATACCGCCGGTCGTGCCGATCCACAGATCGCCGTCCAGGCTTTCCACGATGCTGGCGATCTCCACGGCCGCCGGCAGGGACAACGGCCTGCGTCGAAAGCCGCTGGCCGCGTTCCATTCGAACAGGCTTCTCGGCGTTGCGCACCAGATCTTGCCGCTCCGCGACTCGATCAGCGCCGTCACATAGTTCTGCGCGGCGTTTTGGGCGGTTGGGGGCTCCGGAGCGTAGGTGGCAAATCGCGCGCCCTGCCCGGCGGGCCCGGTGGGGTTGACGACGCGCGAGATGCCACGCGCCGTTCCCACCAAAAACTCACCGGCACGCGTTTCGACGAGCGTCGATACCACGCGGTGGGCTAACCCTTCTTTCGCGCCGTAACTGACGAAATGGTATCCGTCAAACCGCGACAAACCCTCCGGAGTGCAGAACCACAGGAAGCCGCGGGAATCCGGGACGATGCAGTCCACGTGGTCCGCCGCCAGGCCGTCGGCGGTGGTGTAGGTGCGGATCGGCAGCAGCTCGCTTTTCAAGAGAGAGGGGAAAGCGCTCAGGAGAAGCAGAATCGCCCGCCATTCCATGCCGGCCTCCGGTACCGTACATTTTGAACCCTTTCGCCCTGCGCCGCAAGGCGGCGCGCGGGCCTACTCGAATCAGTGGGTTGTGGCAATGAAGGGGAGCGGTTAGAATCGCCCGGGATCCGGAAAAAACGGCCACATGAATTCACGCCGTTTGGAGGAAGAGATGCACACCAATCGTGTTCCCAATCGTTCCTGCCGCAGGGCAGGATTCACGCTGATCGAACTGCTGGTGGTCATCGCGATCATCGCCGTTCTGATCGGCCTTCTGCTGCCGGCCGTGCAGAAAGTGCGCGAGGCCGCGAACGACTCCGCGTGCCAGAACAATCTCAGGCAGATCGCGATGGCTGAGCTTGGCTACCACAAACCCTTCGGCCAATTCACCACCAGCTTGGCCGCTCTGGTGCGGGCCAACCTACTCCCGCAGGCGGCCATCAATTGGGGGGATGGCAGCACTGGTACCAGCGGTCACACGTTCCTCATCACTTTGTCAACCGATGGCGGGTTTCAGGTGAGGGCCACGCCGGTCCAACCTGCCTCGTTCGATATGTGCACCATCACTCAATCGACCAACCCGGTCTGCACGCCCATCCCGAATGCCGATGGTCTCCGCTCGGCGTTTCTCCTGCAACTCGGCTACGAGGGAGCCATGCTGGAACTGTACGACATCGGCTACAACTTTTTCACGGATGGAAATTTCCAAGCCGACGGATCGGTGACTCTCGCCGAGATTCAGGAACAACTGGAACAGCCGCAGACTGTCCCTGGCGTATTCCAAGCGCTGGATGTCAATGGCGACGGCAAAGTCACCATCCAGGAGATCTTCCCGCCGATTGGCACCTCGTCGGTCGACCCCGGCGGCAAATGTCCCGGCTGCGCCACCCTTCTCCCCGCCGTCCAGTCATTCCTCAGACCGTTCTTCAAACCGGGCGCCGGGGGAGAAGACACTTCTTCAATCGGGGTCCGGATGTCGGACCTCCCTTCGCAGCAGGTGTGCAAGCAGGATTCGGATCAGGGCAACGACAAGACCTGTCCGATCTTCGCGACCCCGGCAACCTTGAAGTAGACCCGTACCGCTGGTACGGCCAGCCCAGGCCAAAGTCGGCCCCGCCCGGGCTGGCCCATCCCGAGCCGCGGCAGTAAGTCACCCCTCCAAAGAGAGGGAAAAGCGCTCCGGCGAATCAGAATCGCCCGCCATCTCCTGTGGCCTCCGGTATCCGTAGATTTTGAACCGTCTGAACCGCGCCGCAAGGTGGGGCGCTGACCTACTCGAATAAGTGGCTTGTGGCGATGAAGGGGAGCGTCTTATGATTGCCCGTGGTTCGGAAAGCGGGGGGAACATGCAATGTGGCAAACGCACGAACTTCCGAACACTCAATTTAACCAACGAAGAAACGAAACGAGAATCGAAATGCACTTGCTGCGCAAAGCCTTAGTCCCTTTGGCGGGAGTCGCCGTCATCGCGCTGGCCATGTCAGTGGTCGGCCCTCGCGCCGTCCGCGCCCTCCCAATCTCCTCGTTCTCGCCGACCGCAGTCCGCTACCCGTGGGCAGCGGTATGCGTTTTCTCCAGCGTAACTTTCACCAGCGCCCGGCCACAATCATGCGTAATCTTCAGCACTGTTCCCGCCAGCGCGGTGTTCGTAATAGAGACGATCACCAAAGATTTCAACACCGAGCTTCCCGTAGATAGCGTAAATCTCTATGTATCGACTCTTACCGGAGGTAACACGACCCTTTGGAGCGAACATACCACCGCGCAAGAAAAATCCGGCGGGGTAGCTAATTTCTATGGGAGCGCCCAGACGACGCTCTACCAGGACCCTGGTTCTTCGGCACAGATCCAACTCACAGAGTCAGGAGCGTCTGCAAAGAGCAGCATCAATGGTGCGGTTTATTTGATAGGCTACTACGTGTATCCCCCAGCGTCCTGAGGATACTTCGGCGCACCACGGGGTATCGGCTCGGGTGTAGGCGTGGATGCAGGAGGGCCAAATGAAAACGATTCTTCTCGCAACTGCCTTCTCGGCAGCGATTCTCGTTTCCTCAGCGCGTGCTCAATTCACACAACAAGGAAACAAACTGGTGGGTACAAGTTTGGGCGCGGCGGGCCAGGGACGCTCCATCGCTCTGTCGTCCGATGGCTCCACTCTCCTGGTGGGTGGGCCCGCGGACAACGGCGGCGCCGGGGCGGCCTGGGTTTTCACCCGTAGCAACGGTCAATGGAGCCAACAGGCCAAGCTTGTCGGCACGGGGGTCCTGGGCTCCACGCCGGCGGCGCAAGGCACCTCCGTTGCGTTATCGTCTGTCGGGGACACGGCTCTGATAGGCGGGCCCGGGGACAACGGCGGCGTAGGCGCGGCCTGGTGGTTCACGCGGAACGCCGCCGGAGTTTGGACCCAGAAAAGCAAGCTCGTAGCCGCGTCTAACCCCGAGGCCGGCACGCATTTCGGATCGAGCGTAGCGATGGAGGCGGATGGGTTGACAGTCTTCATTGGAGGGCCGGGAAAGAGCGCCGGCGCCGGGGCTGTTTGGCAATTGAACCTCGACGCGACTGGCGCCGTGTTGCTGGACAGCGGGCCGGTGACCAACGCCGACGCTGTGGGCAACGCTCAACAAGGCTCATCCGTAACAGTGGACGGAGCGGCCGTCTACCACATCGCGGGTGGCCCCCAGGACAGCGCCGGCGTGGGAGCAGCGTGGGTCTACACCGGCGGCGGGTTCAATAACAACGGAGTTCCCGTCGCCCTCAAGGAGGGAAAAAAGCTGATTGGCAGCGGCGGCGCAGGAGCTTCGCAGCAAGGCAGTTCGGTGGTGTTATCGTCGGACGCGAGCACGGCCCTGGTGGGCGGGCCTCAGGACAACAGCGGCGCCGGAGCGGTGTGGGTGTACACGCGTGGATTCGCATACACCCAGCAGGGCAACAAACTGACCGGCTCGGGCGCGCAAGGCGCCGCGGCGTTTGGTTCCTCGGTGGCCCTGGCCGCGGTCACCGAAACAGCCGTGGTGGGCGGCCCCGCGGACGGCTCCAATTCCGGAGCGGTGTGGGTGTTCACGACCGACGGCACCACCTGGAGTCAGCAAGGCAGCAAGCTAGCCGGTTCGGGCGCGCAAGGCGCTGCGCAGCAGGGCGTTTCCGTGGCGGTCTCCGGCGACGGAACTATTGTCGCCATGGGAGGCCCGGCAGACAACAGCGGCGCTGGAGCGGTATGGGTGTT
>Ga0116223_10004565_pt1 | contig 11968 bp, 12 predicted proteins | sample Sb_taG_3_FD_90092 | JGI IMG/M metagenome (GOLD analysis project Ga0116223, IMG submission 90092) | Peat soil microbial communities from Weissenstadt, Germany - Sb_50d_a_PC metaG | ecosystem: Environmental > Terrestrial > Soil > Wetlands > Peat | place: Germany: Weissenstadt | collected 2010-09-21 | reverse complement strand
CTTGCTGGTTGGTGGGAACCCGCGCTCGCCGCCGCGGCGATTGCTTCCAATTGGCGCTGGTATCACCGCTCAACTTGGCGCACGATAGTATAACGGCAATGCCAGATCGCCGATTGCGGGTCGAACACCGCTAGAAGCGGCGGCATGGGCTCGCTGTTCGGCCCGGTGTTGGGCGCGATCGTTTACATGGTGCTGGAGGAATTCCTGTCGCAGGTCACGGAATATTGGGCGCTGATCATGGGACCGCTGCTATTGCTGGTCGTGTTGTTCGGTCGCGGCGGCATTGTGGGACTTCTGGGGAGGCTGCGCCGTGGCTGAACCCTTGCTCCGCGTTGAAAACCTTGTGCGGCGGTTTGACGGCATCGTCGCAACCGATAACGTCTCGCTCGACATTGCGCGCGGAGAATTGCACGCGATCATCGGCCCCAACGGCGCCGGCAAGACCACGCTGATCAGCCAGTTGACCGGGCAGCTGCCGCCACACTCAGGTGCTATCCATCTTGCCGGCAAGGACATCACCCGCTTGCCGGCCTGGCGCCGCAGCGCGCTCGGCCTGGCGCGCTCGTTTCAGATCACCTCGCTGCTATCGGACTTCACCGCGCTGGACAACGTCGCGCTGGCGGCGCAGGCGCATGACGGTCACTCCTTCCACTTCTGGGGCATCGCCCGCAAGGTAACCCATCTCCGCAAGGCGGCGCAGTCTGCGCTGGATCGGGTCGGGCTCGGACATCGCGGCGACGTCGTCGTTTCCCAGTTGAGCCATGGCGAGCAGCGCGAGCTCGAACTGGCCGTCGCGCTTGCTACCAAGCCGCAATTATTGCTGCTCGATGAGCCGATGGCCGGACTCGGCATCACGGAATCGGCGCGCATGGTCAAGCTGCTGCAGGAATTGCGACGCGAAGTCTCTATCGTGCTGGTCGAGCACGACATGAACGCTGTCTTCACGCTGGCCGACCGCATCAGCGTGCTGGTCTACGGGCGCATCATCGCTTCGGGTCAGCCTTCGGAGATCCGCCAGAATGAGGAGGTCAAGCGCGCCTATCTCGGCGAGCAGCACGCGGTGACCCGTCATGGCGTTGGAGGGGTCGATGGTACGCTCACTTCCAAATGAACGCTGTAAACAATCTTGTCAGACTGTATCTCCACAACCATTCTCACCCGCTCGGCAGCCTAGCAGGGTTAACGATAGAAGAAACTATAAAGTTCGCGGCGCTCGACGCGCCGCCTCCCTTTGACGACAACGGCGTGGCTAAAGGCTGCCCTTTTGGCCCCTTCAATTTCATCTTGCCCATGAAACGCGTTTTCCAAGCGGAGCGCCCTAGTGGTGGAGAATGTCGTAAGCCGCGGTAGCATGGAAAAAGAAGTTCGGCAGCGAGAACGACATCAGGAAGCCTCCGCGCAGGGATGAGTGCGGCAACGCGAAGCATCCGCCGCATGGTTCGTCCACGCTCAAGTCTGAATCAAATATGAAACTGGACCTCAGAGACGTTTAGCAATCGGCACCTGGTGCTCGATGCATCACCACAAATATTCGCCGCTTCGTTTCAGCAGTCTTTGCCCGGCGGTCCAAAGATCTGTCAGAACAATACTCGCCTCTCCCTTATCACGCACTAGATCGTCGCAACCTCGCCGAGATACACGGCCCTGACGCGTGGATCACGCGCCACTTGCTCGGGCGGTCCCTCCGCCAACAGCGCTCCGGAGACCAGGACTGAAATGCGATCAGCGAAACTAAATACGAGATCCATGTCGTGTTCGATTAAAAGAACCGTAACGTCCCGCGGCAGACTCGCCACCACGGCGAGGATATCGTGCCGTTCGTTTTCGGGAACGCCCGCAGCCGGCTCATCCAACAGCAGGACGCGCGGCCTTGTCGAAATAGCGAGCGCGATCTCAAGAAGGCGCTGCTTGCCGTAAGGCAGCGTCGTCGTCGGCTCGTTCATCACATCGAGCAAATGAAATCGCGCCAGGTTTTCCGCAATTTCCGCATTTATGTCTGTCCGCGCCCCCATACTGCGCCACCAGTCTCCGCCGTGACCCATACGCTCCGACACCGCAAGACCGATCGTCTCCAGCGGGGTTAGATCCGCGTAGAGCTGAATGATCTGGAACGTCCGGGACAATCCTCGCAGGACACGCTTGTGCACCGGTAGCGCGGTGATGTCGCTTCCTTCCAGCAGGACACGACCGGCGTTGGGGCGAAGAACTCCAGTCAAGAGATTGATCGCGGTAGTCTTTCCCGCTCCGTTCGGCCCGATCAGCGCGTGACGTGCACCCGCTTCGATCCGCAGCGACAGGTCGCGGATGACGACTAGCTCATCGAACTTCTTTTCAAGTCCGATGGTTTCCAGCGCTATCGTCACGAAAAGCCCTCGCTACAGCAACGGTCACATAATGTCGCCATTTCGCGTTGCCCGCAACATGCTACAAACCGCCAGCTCCACAGCCGCTGCTGTGGCCGGCTTCCCAACCTGACTCAACTTCGCCCGCCCGCCGGCTCTGGCGCAATGACCGATCATGAACCAACACTTGCCTTGGATTACCTATTGGGGTGGCTACTACTCGTCGAGAGAATGCGCTAGCTGCGCTCGCGATCGCATACGAAGGCTACGTCTTGGAGTCCGGCCGAATTGTTCTCCATTTCCGTTGCGTATTATTTATCGGTATCTCGAAATTCTGGGAGGACCCTGGCCGGGGCAAGCTAATGACCGGCCGACTCTTCCCTGTACTTGCGACGCAGCAGGAATCGCTGGATTTTACCGGTCGCCGTCTTTGGCAATTCAGTGACGAAGTTGACCCAGCGAGGATATTTATAAGGAGCAAGACCGTTCTTGCAAAATTCCATCAACTCGGCGGCGAGCGCGACGCTCCCTGCCTGCCCTTCCTTGAGTACGACGAAAGCTTCCGGCTTAATTAGACCTTCCTGATCGATCCGGCCTACAACTGCCGCCTCGACGACCTCGGGATGCTCAACAAGCTTCGATTCAATCTCGAACGGCGAGCACCAGATGCCGCCGACTTTCATCATGTCGTCGCTGCGGCCGCAGTAGTAGAAATAACCCTGCGCGTCACGGCGATAAGTATCTCCCGTATTGAGCCAGCCATTGACCATTGTTGTCGCGGTTCGCTCAATGTTGTTCCAGTAGCACCGAGCCGTCGAATCGCCGGAAATGAACAGTTGACCGATTTCGCCGTCGGCGACCTCAACGCCATGCTCGTCCAGGATGCGTGCCGAATATCCGGGGACGACACGGCCGCTCGATCCGGGCCTAATGTCCTTAGACGTATTTGAAATGAAAATGTGTAGCGCTTCGGTTGAACCGATACCATCCATGATCCAAAGGCCGGTTTCTTCGTGCCAGCGCCGAAGGATTTCTGCGGGAAGCGCTTCGCCGGCAGATACGCATTGTCGGATCGAGGCGAGATCCGGTTTCTCTCTCGAAAATTGCTGCAAGTATGCGGCATAAAGGGTTGGCACTCCGAAATAGAGCGTCGGCCGAGATTGCTTGATGAGTGGGAAGCTCGTCGCCGGGCCAGGACGATGCTCGTTCAATACCGCCGTGGCGCCGACCCAGAGTGGAAATGTAAGATTATTGCCAAGTCCATACGCAAAAAATAATTTGGCCTCGGAGTAAAAAACATCGTCCTCACGAATGTTTAATGTTTCAACACCAAACCGCTGACTGGTAATGACCATATCGCGATGGCGGTGAACTGCCGCTTTTGGTTGTCCGGTGGAGCCGGATGAGTAGAGCCAGAAGCAGTCGCCATCGGCTGTCGCTGGCACGGCTTCAAATTTCGGGTCGCTATTGGCGAGGACGGTGGCGAGCGAATGCTCCGGGCCGTCAGTGCAAAGAACCGTTTGCGGGGGGCGCGCAGCGCCCGCGATGCCTGGCAGAACTTCATCGGCGAATTCGGGCGAATAGACAAGCGCGGCCGCGCTCGAATCATCGATCATGAAGGCGTAGCTACTTGATCGCAGGAGCGTGTTGAGCGGGACTGGAACAATACCAGCTTTAATGGCACCCCAAAAGAGATAGAAGAACACCGGACAGTCCTTCACCACCATCAACATACGGTCTCCGCGGTGGAGCCCGAGGCGCGTAAGACCGACCGCGCAACGATTAACATTGGCCGCAAGATCGCCGTACGTTGTCGTACTGTCGCTCGTGCGGATCGCTATTTTGGCTTTGCGGCCCTCGGAGATATGTCGATCGATGAATGGAACGGCCGCGTTAAAATTCGACGCGAAGCGCAGGCCTGATGGGTGCTCAGAAGTGTCAATTTCAACAGTGTGGCTCAGCATCGCCCTAACCCGCTTTTCGGTTCAATGATATTAGTTCGAAAGCACCCCGCCATTTGAGTTGGCAAAATCCATAACACTCACACAATGGTTTGCCCTTGATTTCGGTCAACGGGAAGACGCGGCATCAGAGCCTGGGCCCACCGAACCACGGCCGTGACATTTCGCGGCGCTCGCAATCGCTGGTAGCCAGCATCGGCAACGACGCTGACATTCCGAGATAGACCGAGCTTCGGCGTGAACCGAAGCGATCGAAATCCTTTCGGCACTTGGCTGGATTATGGCGTCGCTATTCGAGCGCGCAGCGCGGTCAGCCGCAGAGCCGTCGTGCAGCACTTCGACGCGTTCAGAGCCATTCAGAAACGGCCTCGTCAGTTGCCCCTCGAGATCGGCTTGGTCTTCGCGACAAAGGCCTCATACACACGCTCGTAGTCTTTCGTTTGCATACATGTGGCCTGCGCCTGGGGTGTGATGCGCGCCGCACCGCGAGATGAGTAAGCAGCGGCCTCATTGGTCTCCACCATTTGCATTGATCTCCTGGTCGCGAAGCATGAAGCGTTGGAGTTTTCCGGTCGCGGTTTTCGGCAAACTATCGACAAATTCAATCCAGCGCGGATACTTCCAAGGGCCAACAGCGCGTTTCACATGCACTTTGAGTTCTTCATATAGCGCTCGGCCAACCTCGTTATTCGAGTAGCCCCTGAGCACGACGAATGCTTTCGGCTTGATCAGACCATTGTCATCTTCGGCCGGCACAACTGCAGCCTCAAGGACTTTCGGATGAGTTACCAAGGCCTCCTCGACCTCGAACGGCGATACCCAAATCCCGCTGACCTTGAACATATCGTCGGTCCGGCCGCAGTAAGTGTACACTCCGTCCGGACGCCGCGTGTATTTGTCGCCGGTGCGGGTCCACTCTCCCAGGAACGTGCGGCGCGATTTCTCGCGTTGATTCCAGTAGCCGGCTGCGGACGATTCTCCCTTTACCAGAAGCTCCCCCATCTCATTGTCGCCGACGTCCTGCGCATTTTCATCCACCAGCCTGAGTTCGAAGCCGTCTACCGGCACGCCGGATGTACCGTACTCGACGGCATCCGGAAGGTTTGTCAAAAAAAGATGTCCCATCTCGCTCGAACCAACGCCGTTCACGATGTCGAGGCCAAATCGTTGCTTCCAAGCTTCGCCGATATGCGAGGGCAACGGCTCACCGGCCGAAAAACAAAGCCGCAGCCGGTTTGACATATTTTCCGGCTTGCATTCGGGATCAGCAAGAATTGCGGCATAGAGCGTCGGCACGGCAAAAAACATCGTCGGCTGATAGCCCCGCAGCATTTCGAATACCGTTTGCGGTGTCGGTCGCTCAGGATAGAAGACCGCAGTTGCTCCCACCCACAACGGACAGAACATGGCATTGCCAAGGCCATACGCGAAAAACAGCTTCGCGGCAGAGAATACGACGTCGTCTTCACGATAACCGATGCGACGCTGGCCGGCGCTCTGCGCCATGACCTTGGGATTCGAGTGCACGTGCATGACGCCCTTCGGCATTCCGGTCGTACCGGACGAATAGAGCCAGTAAGCGACCTCATCGGCTAGGGTTCTGGCTGGCGCCGAACCTTCGTTTTCGGCCGCCAAGAGCAAGTCCAGCCGCGGCGTCGATGCAGGGCCTCCGCCAACGACGACAATTCTTTTGATGTTCGGCAGATCCTTCGCTGCTTCCTGAACATCAGAGAGCAATGCAGTCGAAACAAAGACTGCTTTAGCTCGCGAATCTTCGAAAAGGTAATGATATTGATCGACCGTCAGCCGCGTATTGACCAGAACCGGAACAATACCTGCCCGGATCGCCCCCCAGAACAGCACGGGAAAGTCGACGGTGTCGAGGAGGACCAGGGCGATTCGGCTTTCCGGTTCGATCCCCATGCGTGCCAGCATCGGGCCGATGCGTGCAGTTGCATCACGCAGCTCCGCATAAGTCAGATTGCGAGCAGGATCTATAAATGCGGTCTTGTCGCCGCGACCTTCGGCAACATGCCGATCCACAAAATCGACCGCAGCGTTGTAATCGCGGAGCGCTATCATCAGCGTCGCCCAGGAATTATGACTGTTAAAAGTTACCAACTATTTGGGGTCCGATCCTTGACTTCGGTCAGGTCAATCAACTGATGTTGCGTTAATCGTAGTGTGTGATCTTGATTTTTGTCATGGAAGGACGATGCCAAAAAGCGCAGCCTTCTTAGTCAGGGGTACTACTATGCACAAACCTAGCTCACAGCCCAAAAAGCGCTTGCTGAAATTGAAGCTCAACGGACGGTGGCGCGAAGACGCCGTATTCGAAAGAGAATTTCTCGTCGACTATCTGCGTGAAGTCACCCACCTCACAGGCACGAAAACCGGCTGCGATGGCGGCGAGTGTGGCGCCTGTACTGTCCTGGTCGACGGCGAAGCAGTGCCATCCTGTATCACGCTCGCGATGCGCTGCGAGGGGCGCAACGTGGAAACGATTGAAGCTCTGGCAACCCAAGGCCACCTCAGTAGATTGCAGCGTGCTTTTCACGAGAAATTGGGCGCACAGTGCGGCTTCTGCACTCCAGGAATGATCATGGCGGCCGAAGCGCTTCTGCGCCGCAATCCGACCCCGACCGACGCCGATATACGGACCGCCCTATCGGGAAACCTTTGCCGCTGCACGGGCTACGTCAAGATCATCGAGTCCGTGCAGGCAGCTGTGGAGTCAACTTCATGACCGCCGAACCCGCCACAGACGGAAGACTCTCCCGTCGCGGCGTTCCTTTGATTGACGGCATCGAAAAAGTTACCGGACGCGCGCGCTATACCGCTGACCTCGACCATGCCGATGCCCTGATCGGACGTATTCTTCGGAGTCCCGTAAGTCACGGCGACATTCTTCGGCTGGATGTTTCAAGGGCCCGCGCCCTTGAGGGAGTTTGGGCCGTCATTACGGGCGATGATTGTCCCCACACTTACGGCGTGCTCCCCATCGCCATGAACGAATATCCGCTGGCCCGCGGCCGCGTACGCTATCGCGGTGAGCCGATCGCGGCGGTGGCCGCCATTGACGCGGAGACAGCCGAGCGGGCTCTTGGCCTGATCGAATTGAAAGTGACGGAGCTCCCTGCCTATTATACGTCCGAAGCTGCGCGCGCGCCGGACGCCGTGCTTCTGCACGACAACAAGCCCGGCAACGTCGAACGCGAGGTTCATCATCAGTTCGGCGACGTCGTTCATGGTTTTGCCGCAGCCGATTTGGTGCGTGAAGAGCAATTCTGTTGCGCCGAGATCAACCACGCGCAGATCGAGCCGCACGCAAGCCTCGCCGAGTTCGATCCGCTGACGGGCCGTCTCACGGTGCAAACTGTGTCCCAGGTCGGCTATTACCTGCAGCTCATGCTCGCCCGATGCCTGGACATGGAATCCTCGCGCATTCGCGTAATTAAGCCGTTCATCGGCGGCGGTTTCGGGGCTCGCGTCGAAGTATTGAATTTCGAGATTGTTACCGCGCTACTCGCCCGGGCGGCCACCGGGAAAGTGATGATGCAGCTCACCCGCGAGGAAACCTTCATTACCCACCGCGCCCGTCCGCAGACCGATATGCGGCTGAAGCTCGGCATGAGCGAGAATGGGCGTATAACCGCTTGCGAATTGCATGTTGTGCAGCGCGGCGGCGCGTATGCCGGTTACGGCATCATTACCATTCTCTATGCCGGCTCGCTGTTGCATGGCCTCTATGACATTCCCGCGGTCAAGTACGACGGCTACCGTGTCTACGCCAATCTCCCGCCTTGCGGCGCTATGCGCGGGCACGGCTCGGTTGACACCCGTCACGCGTTCGAATGTCTCGTCGACCGCATGGCGCGCGAGCTCGGGCTCGACCCGTTCGCCGTACGTCGCGCCAATTTGTTGCAGGCGCCGACCCGCACCATGAATGACCTGACGGTCAATAGCTATGGACTGGCGGAATGCCTCGACAAGGTCGAGCGGGCGAGCGGATGGCGCGAGCGCCTCGGCAAACTTCCACCCGGCAAAGGCCTCGGCATGGCCTGTTCCCATTACGTCAGCGGGGCCGCCAAGCCGATCCATTTCACCGGCGAGCCGCACGCGGTAGTCAACCTCAAGCTGGACTTTGATGGCAGCGTGACGGCGCTCACCGGTGCCGCCGATATTGGCCAAGGCTCCTCTACAATGGTCGCGATCACAGTGGCCGAGACCTTGGACATCTCGCTTGGCCGCGTACGCGTCATCGCAGCCGACACCGCCGTTACGCCCAAGGACAACGGGGCCTATTCGTCACGCATCACCTTCATGGTAGGCAACGCGGCAATCGACGCCGCGAAAAGGCTAAAGGCAGTGCTCGTTGCCGCGGCGGCACGTAAGCTTGAGGCGCGTCCCGAAGATATCGAGTGCGCCGGCGAGGTGTTTCGCGTCGGCAACGGCGATCAATCGACGCTACCGTTCGCTGACGTCGTTGCCGCGGCGCTGGTCGATGAGGGCGCAATCACCGTTAAGGGGACGTTCACTTGCCCGCCAGACGCTCAGGGCGGCAAACACCGAGGCGGTGCCGTCGGCTCCACAATGGGCTTCAGCTACGCCGCCCAGGTCGTCGAGGTAAGCGTCGACGAAGCGACCGGTCTGATAACGGTCGATAAGGTATGGGTGGCGCTCGATTGTGGCCATGCAATCAATCCACTCGCGGTGGAAGGACAAATCCAGGGATCGGTCTGGATGGGCATGGGTCAAGCTATGTGCGAGGAAACCCGCTATCTCGAAGGCTTGCCGGCCCATGCAAGCCTGCTGGAATATCGCATGCCGACCATCATGGATTCCCCGCCGATCGAAACTCATATCGTCGAAAGCCACGATCCATATGGGCCATTCGGGGCCAAGGAAGCGAGTGAAGGTGCATTGGCCGGCTTTCCGCCAGCCTTGGTGAACGCTGTCGCCAACGCAATCGGTATTAACTTCACTGAATTGCCGGTGACCCCTGACCGGGTCATGGATGCGCTCATTCAGCGCCGGCGGCAAGCGAGGCTTGCCAGTACCTTGAAGGCCGCATCATGATCACACCGTTGCCCAAGTTTCGTCTTGCCGAGCCCACGACCGTCAAAGAGGCGATTGCCGCGCGCCTCAATCATCCGGGCGGCCGCTTTGTCGCGGGCGGAACTGATCTACTGGTGAACATGCGGCGTGGCATTAGCAGTCCAGATTTCCTGATCGATCTTTCCGGCATCGACGAACTGGCCGAAATCGAGACCAACGGACATGGCGTGACGATCGGCGCGGGTGTGACCATCGCCACTCTTGCCCGCAACGCGGTGATCGCCACCCAATATCGCGCACTCGCGCAAGCCGCCGAGGCAATCGCCGGACCCGGCCACCGCATTATGGGGACGGTCGGCGGCAATTTGTGCCTCGACACGCGCTGCATTTACTACAATCAAAGCGAATGGTGGCGAAGCGCCAATGCTTATTGCCTCAAGCACCGCGGGGATATTTGCCACGTTGCCCCGCAGGGACAGCGCTGTCATGCCACCTTCTCCGGCGATCTTGCGCCTACCCTGCTCGTTCTTGGTGCTGAAATTAGCATTGCCGGCTCACAAGGCCATCGCCGAATTTCCCTGAGCGAACTCTATGTTGAAGACGGCAAAGCGCATCTCACTTTGGCTGATGGCGAGCTAATCGTCGCGGTGCATCTGCCATCAAATCCGCCTCCGTCGGCCTACGCAAAAATACGCACACGAGCGGCTATCGACTTTCCATTGGCGGGAGTGGCGATTGCGCTCGCGACATCCGGTACAAAAATCATTTCGCTCCGCTTAGCGCTAACAGGCACAAATTCCCGGCCGTTCCTGCTTGCCGGCACGGAAGCTTTTGCCGGGCGATCAGTCGACGAGAAGCTGTTACACGAGATCGACCGGCTCGTGCAGAACCAGGTGCAACCCATGCGCACCACAATTGCGTCGGCCAATTATCGCCGAGTCGCCGCCGCTGCGCTGGCACGACGCCTGACCTCAAGCCTTTGCGCCGCAAGCTCGGCTTGAGCCCGCGGCCGCCATCACGCAGAAATGACAGCCGTTGCCTCCAGTTCGATCTTTGCCGGAGTGTCAAGCAGATCCGCAACAAAGATCATGCTCATCGCGGGATAGTGATCCCCTATCAGCAATTTCCAAATGCGTCCAAGCTCGCGGCGACCTGCGAGGTAAGCGGGCTTGTCGATACAGAATGCGGTTAGTCTGCAAATGTGGCTCGGCTTCCCTCCCGCCTCTGCAAGAATGGCGAGGATATTCTTAAGCGCCTGCTCGAATTGTGGAACGAGATCATCACTTTGGAAATGCTGATGCGCATCCCAACCAATCTGGCCTGCAATGAACACAATTCGGCCCGCCGCCACGCTGATGCCGTTTGCATAGCCGACCGGCGGCAACCAGCCGTGCGGATGAAGAATCTGAGTTGACATTGTAAAACTCCATCGAAAGTGCGGCTAGCGCTCCCGCCTCAAGATCGCAGTCTTCGTGTCAATGCAACGGCCGCAATGCGCCCCGCACCGCGCTGCGATCGTCGGCCGCGATGCTACGCAGCTTGGCGATATCTTTGATTACGACCTGTGACGCGTCGATAACTACGCCGACCGCTCTTAATTTTGCAAAAGCACGGGAAAGAGATTCGGGCGTCAGCCCGAGCCGTGCGGCTATCAATACTTTGTCATAAGGCAGAGCGGCTGCGCACTTACCTTGCTCGGCCAACGACAGCGATGCAATAAACTCGGCGACCCGCTGCACCCCGCTTTGCGCCTTGAGCTGTTCAACCTGTTGAACGAGATGATGCATGTGTTGGGAGACCGAGGCGATCATCGCCAATGCAATATCCGGACTGCCACGGATGCATCGGACAAGATGATCGGCGGGAATGCGTCCGACGCGCGCGGTGTTCACCGCTTCGGCGGTCGCGATATATCGATGTCCGGTAAAAGCGACTGCCTCGGCGAAGCTATCGCCTTTCTTCATAATATCGATGACAGTTTCGTCTCCTGACGGGGTGTTGCGGTAAATTTTCACCCACCCGTCGATCACGATAAAAAATGCCGTCGCCGGATCGTCTTGCCTCATGATCAATTCGTGCGGCCGCAACACGACGGCTGTCGCTGGCGCTATAATGTGTTGAACGGTCTCCAGCTTGAGTCCTTTGAATACCGCGACGCGGGTGATGATTTGCAGATCGCCGGCCGTCAACTTTAAGGACATTGGAATAGTCCCAAACTTTGCCAGCCTCATTCATGAGACGGATCGGTCGCGCCGCGTTGATCTCGATCAATTCGAGGCCATCGGGCAAAATTTGTTCATGTTGCGGCGCACGCAAACCGTCGGGCACAAGCCGTTGGCGCCGGCGGCCATAATCGCTCATTGTTGATCTGGCCCTCGAAACAAAGTGATCGCTTTCAGCTTAGGCGCGCGGCTGGCATCCCTGGTGCGACGCGGCGGGTTTCGAGGCCGAGCGCGGCCGGTTTCACGGCGATCGATGAGCTTGCGCATGGTCGCAATGGTGATCGACCCGAGGGTGGCGCGCGCGATATCGTCTATTTCGTTGAGAACCTCGCTCAATGTTTGCCCCTCAGGCGTTGCATCGATCGCTTCTGTACGCCGCTCAATG
>Ga0116223_10004563_pt1 | contig 11970 bp, 10 predicted proteins | sample Sb_taG_3_FD_90092 | JGI IMG/M metagenome (GOLD analysis project Ga0116223, IMG submission 90092) | Peat soil microbial communities from Weissenstadt, Germany - Sb_50d_a_PC metaG | ecosystem: Environmental > Terrestrial > Soil > Wetlands > Peat | place: Germany: Weissenstadt | collected 2010-09-21 | reverse complement strand
CTTCTGACTCTTCTTTGTTTTCGGGATTGCGGTCGGGGTGGTGCTGCATGGCAAGCTTACGGTAAGCGCTCTTGATGGTTTGCTCGGACGCCTGGCGCTCAACGCCCAGGACCTCGTAATAATCTCGCTTATTATTGTTCAACGATCAACCTCACCGAACCTCTGGCCCCAGTCATCCCCAACCCATCGATATCATCCCGAGTCCAGACCCGTCCAACAAACCCCCAGCTTGTCATTCTGAGCGAAGCGAAGAATCCCTGCAGTCCAGAAGGAGTAGCCTCAGCGAAAGGTTACTGCCGAGATTCTTCGCTCCGCTCAGAATGACAGACAGTTTAATGAACTCCCTTCCTCAACCCTCGATGTCGTCTTCCGCCGATGGCAGCGCCCCTTTGGGGTTGACGGCCACTCTGACAATCGCAGGACGAAGCAGGCGGCTATTGAACGTATAGCCGCGCTGCAACTCTTCCACGATCTCCTGGTCCCGCCGGCCCGGGTCCTCTACGGTCTCCACCGCCTGGTGGAAGTGCGGGTCGAACAACTGGCCGGTAGTCTCCATCGCCTCCAGACCCGCCCGCACCAAAACGTCATTCAACTGTCGATGGAGCAATTCCATTCCCTTGTAGAAACTCTCGGGAACCGCTGGGTCGCGCTGTTTCAAGGCCCGCTCGAAGCCGTCCAGAACCGGCAGTAACTCGCGGATTAAACCCTCATTAGCGATCTGGCGGAACTCTCCTCTTTCCCGTTGAGTACGCTTGCGGAAATTGTCCAACTCCGCCTGCTTGCGCAGCAGCCGGTCGTAGAGAGAGGCCACCTCCTCTTTCAGCTTCTCGATCTTGGCAGGTGTTTCAACACCAACCGAGCCGGCCGATTCTGCTCCTGCGTCTCCGCTTGCAGGTGCAGCATTCTCCCTCAGATCATTGGTGTTGGATTGCCCTCGAGATTCCCGCAGGGGTGTAGCGAGCTGTTCTTTTTCGTTCTCCATAACCTTTCGATCTTATACCTTCTGTTGGTGGGTGCACTGAGGCTACCACTCAATTCCGTCACGGTTACCAACTCTGGCCTTTTGAGAATCCAACCCTTTCACCGGTCAGTTGGAGCTAAGGAGCCGGCTGCAAACGTGCGCAATATAGTCCACGGTGCTGATGGCACGGTCGTATTCCATGCGCATCGGGCCCACCACCCCTAACGCTCCTACGCTACGATCCCGGTAATGCAAAGGCGCCACCACGACAGTACAATTGTGCATACCGCCTTCCAAATTCTCGCGCCCGATCAGAATGCGTACGCCCGTCTCTCGCGTCCTCAGGCAAGCAGTCAGAATCCCCACCAGCTTAGCCTTTTCTTCAAAGGTCTCGAGCACCACCTTGATCTTGCGTATATCGTCAAACTCCACATGATCGAGAATCTTCGCTGTTCCGTCCACAAACAGCGACCCCGGCGCTTCGGCGGCCGAGGCGCTCCACATGAAGAGCGTGGCGACGTTATTCAGCAGGCGGTCGGCAAGGATCTTTTCCTCCTCCATCCGCTTGAACACTTCCATCCGAATGGCCCCCAACGACCAGCCGCGAAATTCGGCGTTAAGGAACTCCGCCGTCCGCTCAAGCTCCTGTTGCGACAGGCTTTCCTCCATGTGGACGACCTTGCTTTCCACCAAATCCGGCTTCGAGACAATCACCACCAGAATCCGGCGGTCCGGGAGGAGCACGAACTTTATGTATTCGAGCACTTTGTCTTCGAACGCCGGGGCCAGCGCCAACCCCACATTATGCGACACCTCGGAAAGAACCTGTGAGGCGCTGGACATCATGTGCTCCATGGCGCCGCTCTCCGCTTGCAAACGCTGGTGGATGTAAGCCTGAGTGGCAGGAGCCAGCCGCGAAGTGCTCACCATACGGTCCACGTAATAGCGATACGCCCTTTCGGTCGGAACGCGGCCGGCAGAGATATGGGGCTGAGACAGGTACCCCAAGGACTCCAGGTTGACCATCACGTTGCGGATCGTCGCCGAGCTGAGCGCTTCCGCCAGCTTCTCCGCCAAGGTCTTGGAGCCCACCGCGGCGCCGGTTTCAATAAACTGGCGCACCAGGGCAACCAGGATTTCTCGCTCGCGTCTTGGAAGCTCCTCTCGATCTCTCATTTCCAACCTGAGTCACCGGGCCTCAACTTTTTAGAGCCTACGGCCCTCCACTCTCTATTCTAACCGCCGCGCCCGGAACTGTCAAGAAACCATGGAGTGTGGCAGCGCAGCTGCCGCCTTGGAATCCCGCGGGAACGCCGGTAGCTGGCGCTACCGCACTCCACGGTGCCGTCGGCACAAGCATTTCCAGAGCGATCGCTCATGGCAGTCGGCTGACGGGCACCCAGAAACCATGAAAACGATTCCTAATCCTTGACCTGACTTGTAGGGGGACGGCTTGCCGTCCCCTAATGAGAGGGGTAGGGCAAGCCCTACCCCTACATGCTTTCAGCGCAGTGCGGCGTTCCCCGCCGCTTCCGGCCGCGATTCTCAGGTAAGGATGTGGGTGAAAAGTGACTCTTCTGGAGAAAGCAACGGCTTCGAAACCCACCCCCATCGGCAAGGTGAGAAACGCGACCTACCCGCCGGCGATTGCACCCACCACGAGAAAAGGTTCAGTTCCCTCCGCGACTTGCGCGGGAAGCGGTGAGTCCGGCGATTCGTGGGAGAGGTCCTCCTCGCAGGCGAAGAAGCGGATGAACGGCCTCCGCTTACGCGAGTCGTGGTCACGGATCGTCCCGCGCAACACCGGATAGCGAGCCTCGAGCGCGTCGAGCACCGAGCGCTGAGTGGCCACGCCTTCGACTTCCAGTTCCACCTCACTGTCAATGTGGGCCAGAGTCCGCAAATGAAAGGGAAGAACTACGCGAACCATAGAATACCTCATTCCGCTTCGCCACTACTCTTGCTGAAGAAGAGCTCACCTTCAGACGGCCCGCGGGTGCGCAGGCTGATAGAGCCCGATTCCGGCCCCGCTCGGCAGTTGCAGAGTTGTGAATTGCCCCCACCCCGCTTCGCCGATCGGCGCGTGTGAAATCTTGCGAGCCTCCAACGATTCCACTGCCGCCGGATATCCTCGCACATCAGGTAAAGCACCGCACCAGTCAACCCGTGTTCGGCGTGCTGCTGCACAGACTTGCCATCGCCGGGATGTACGGCCATTTCCGAGGGCGGAAGGGCGAAAATCAGCCAACCCTCCCCCGCATCGACGGCCCGAAAGCCGATCACATCCTTAAAAAACGCACGATCGGCCTCGGGGTCGGTACTGTACATCAACCAATGCGCGCCCGTGATTCCGTTGATCATTTGCTTCCTCTCTGACTCCACGTTTGTCGGCCCCGCGGGCGCCGGCGACGCGCCCGTGCCGTAATCATGCCAGTGTCTGGACCTCAACCGAAAGCACCGGCGGAAGGTCTCGAACGATGGGCGCCCAATGATCTCCCGCGTCGGGCGACACGTACACCTGCCCGCCGGTGGTGCCGAAATAGATGCCACAATCGTCGAGCGAGTCAATCGCCATCGCATCCCGCAAGACATTTACGTAGCAGTTCCGTTCCGGCAGACCGTTAGCGAGTTCTTCCCACTCGTTGCCGCCCGTGCGGCTGCGATAAACCCGCAGCTTTCCGTCCAGCGGATAGTGCTCCGAATCGCTCTTGATGGGAACCACGTAAACGGTCTCAGGCTCATGCGCATGAACGTCAACTGCGAACCCGAAATCGGTCGGCAAATTTCCGCTCACCTCACGCCAGGAATCACCGGCGTCGTCGCTGCGCATAACATCCCAGTGCTTCTGCATAAAGAGCAGGCCCGGGCGGGAAGAATTCATGGCGATGTGGTGAACGCAATGGCCCACCTCGGCATCCTGGTCGGGAAGGAACTGCGACCTCAGCCCGCGGTTGATCGGTTTCCAGGTCGTGCCGCCGTCGTCGGTGCGGAAGGCGCCCGCCGCCGAAATGGCGATGTACATACGGCCTGGGTCTTTCGTGTCGTGGATGATCGTGTGCAGGCACATCCCGCCGGCGCCCGGTTGCCATTGGGGGCCCGTACCATGACCGCGCAGTCCGGAGAGTTCGTGCCAACTCCGCGCGGCGTCGGTGGAACGAAAGATGGCCGCGTCCTCGACTCCCGCGTAGACTGTGTCCGGATCGGTCAGCGACGGCTCGAGGTGCCAGACTCGCTTGAACTCCCAGGGGTGCTGTGTGCCGTCATAAAACTGATGAGTCGTGAGCGGTTTGCCGGTTTCCGCCGAGGTGTCGTAGACGAACCGATTGCTCTCGCCCATCGGCCAGCCCTGCGGTGACTTCGTTATTCCTCCCCCCGGGGCTTCCCACGTCTTGCCGCCGTCGTCGGAGCGCTCGAGAACCTGACCGGACCACGAACTCGTCTGCGATGCATAAAGCCGGTTCGGGTCCGCGGGCGAGCCTTTCATGTGGTAAACCTCCCACCCTGAGAAATGCGGTCCCGCGACATCCCAATCTTTGCGCTTACCGTCCGACTCCAGAATAAATGCTCCCTTTCGCGTCCCGACCAGCACTCTGACTTTACTCATTTTCGCCCCTCCCGCAGTTTTTGGGCAGCGCACGTGCCGCGCCCCGTCGAATGTGTAACCCCAATCGCAGTCCGGGGGAGGCCGTTGTGGCCTCCCTCGTTTAACCACAAGTCTCGCCCTTGCACGTCAGGTCCGAGATAGCAGAAATCATTCCCAAAGTGCGAGCGTCGTCCATTCAAAGCCTGGAGGCGACGATCCGCCGCCGCGCACTCCCGCGACGCGATCAACCCGATTTCAATATGCAAATGGTTCAGCCCTGCTACCCCTAAAGCCTCTATGCTTAACTATTATAACACCACTGAGATTAATTCGTCGCGCCACGACCAGGGCGTTTGTCTTTAACTTCCCGAGTTCGAATTTTCGCATATATAATTGCAGCGCTCCGAAAATTGTCTCCAGCCCCCTGCGGGATTATAATGGAGATTAATTAGGAATCCGGCTTGCGCTATCTTCTTCTCAGCGACATACACTCGAATTTGGAAGCGCTGGAGTCCTGCCTGGAACGGGCGCAGGAAAAGTACGAGCAGATTATATGTCTTGGGGACTTGGTCGGCTACGGCCCCGACCCGAATGCCGTCATCGAGAAGATCAAGCCCCTTGCTTCGATCATTATTCGCGGCAACCACGACAAGGCTTGTACGGGCGACCCCGTGGTCGCAGAATTCAATCCTCTGGCGCGCCAGGCAACGGACTGGACTCGCGATGAACTCACTCCCGAGCATTTCGGATTTCTCAGTTCCCTGCCCGCCGGCCCAGTGCAACTACCCGGATTCCAGGTCGTTCACGGCTCGCCCCTCGACGAAGATGACTACATCCTGGGGCCGGGCCAGGCATTTCCTTTGCTTCGAAACCCGGAAACGCAAATCGTCTGCTTTGGACACACCCACCACCAGGGCGGGTTCATGATTTCACCCCAAGGTCGCTATCAATCAATTCACCCACCCCTGAAGAAGGGCGGAGTCACCCTCACCCTTACGCTGGAGGACCAGGGCCGCTATCTGATCAATCCGGGATCGGTGGGGCAGCCACGCGACGGCGATTCCCGCGCAGCCTTCGCTGTCATTGACATGAGCCAGCGCACCGTCGAGTATTTCCGCACGTCCTATAACCTCCACCGCACACAAGAGAAAATGCGCAAGGCAGGCTTACCCGAATTGCTCATCCAACGCCTGGAACACGGCCGGTGAGAAGAGCAGTCGAGAGTCAAAAGTCGAGAGTCGAGAGGCCAATCTCGCGGGGTCAGCTTTTGGCTCTCGACTGTAGAAGCTGTTTCAAAACCGCCCGGCAGAGGAGAGATTACCGAATGCCGCCCAGAATCCCCGGCTGCCGCTCGGGCCCTCAGCCCCGCAGGGGCTGAACATGAGTAGCCGGGGGCAACGCCCCCGGAAACGTCGCCCCCTCACCCCCTTTCCCCTCTCCCCGCCCGCGGGGAGAGGGGTGCCGGAGGCGGGGTGTGGGGCTTTGGTCCGGGGGTTTCACCCCCGGCTACTCAATTTGCTCCCCTCCGGGGAGCACGGCTTCATGCGCAGTCGCCCATCCCCGCTGCAATCGGGTACAGAAGGTTTTGAAATAGCCGCTAGACTCTCGACTCTTAACTAGTACTCCACATAGACCGGCACCATACTGGGGGCCGCCTGGTTCCAGTCCACCGGCATACGCTCGAAGCTGATCCGGAAGGCCTTGCTTTCGCCAGGCTTCAGGGGTTGCGTGCGCGGGGTTACAGGATGCGCTCGCTCGCGCAGGACCACTTGGTTGAGCGTGTCAACGAATGTCAGATCCACGTCCAGCCTGCGCACCGTCTTCGTTCCCTTATTGGTAACGCGCGCGTCCAGGTAAGTCACGCTGTCCCCGAGGAAATTCTGCGCAGCGCTCATGTGCGCGTCCGTGAATTCGAGTTGAGGTAAGTAGGCCTTTTGCTCTTCGGTCAGGATCGTGCCGCCACCGGCGGACTGCACGGCAGTTCCGTGGGAGTGCCAGAAAAACACCAGGACGCCAAGCACCACCGCCATTCCCGCCGCAACAGTCAGGATGATATGAAGGGTTGAAATGCCTCTGTCATTGGGTTGCATGGCAGAATTGTGCGTAGGAAAAGGCGAGAAGTCAAGGAGTCAAGCCGCGCCTCTATAACGAGTTCGTTCCTCGCCCGCCACCCAAATTCGCGCTTGACTGTCATCCTGAGGAGCCGGAGGCGGTCCTGAGTGAAACGAAGGAAGGATCTCCGCAGTTCGCCGAAAGTACAACTGCCGAGATTCTTCGCTTCGCTCAGAATGACAATGTCTGAGGGTTCTTCCGCAAGCTCTTTAGGCCGGCACTTGCCAACCTGAAGGTCGGCGCTACCTCTCGACTCTTGACTCTCGACTCTTGACTACTCTACGTCCCCGCCACCGTCATCCCGGAAATCAACAAAGTCGGCGAGGCCAGGGCGCTGCGAAACTCCAGGTCGGAGCCCACCATTTCGACATGCTGCAGCATCTCGGCGAGGTTTCCCGCAATGGTTACCTCTTCCACCGGATACGTAAGCTCCCCTTTTTCGATCCAGAGCCCGCCGGCGCCGCGCGAATAATCGCCCGTCACGGTGTTCACCCCGAAGCCGATCAACTCGGTGACGTAAAACCCGTTCTGCACGGACCGCAGGATGTCTGCCGGGGAATAAGGGCCGGGCGGCAAGTAAAAGTTCTTGAATCCCACGCCGGGCGGGCCGGCGATCCCGCGCGCCGCATTGCCGGTGGTCTGCATAGCCAGTTTCCTGGCCGTGTAACAATTGAGCAAGTAATTCTGCAGGACGCCTTTTTCGATGACCTGGGTAATCGAGGAAGGAATTCCCTCACCGTCAAACGGACGCGAACCGAAGCCGCCGCGGCGCAACCCATCATCCAGAATCGTGACATTGTCGTTCGCGATCTTCTCATGCAGCTTACCGGCCAGAAATGACGCGCTGCGATATATCGCGTCTCCGCGGACCGCCTCGAAAATATGACCGAGCAGGGAGCGGGCCGTCTCCGGGTCAAATACAATCGGCACCCGGCAGGTTGAGACCTTGCGCGCCCCGAGCTTGCGCAAGGTGCGCTGCGCGGCCTTTAGCCCCACCGCTTCCGGGGCCTCAAGCGCCGCCGCCCGACGCGCCACGGTGTACCAGTAATCCCGCTGCATGCTGCCGTTCTGTTGCGCGATCGGTGACACAGACAGAGCGCAATAGGACGAACGGTAACTTCCTGCGAAGCCCAACGAGTTGGCGTAGGCCATCGTCCCCTGACTCGCCTCGAACCCTGCTCCCTCGGAGTTTCGAATCCTCGGGTCGGCGCCTAGCGCCGCCTCCTCAGCGCGGCGCGCCAATTCGATCCGATCTCCCGTCGAAAGCGACTCGACATCGTCTGAATAGAGGTCCAGGTCGCCCGCGTAGCGTCCGAGTTGCCCCGGTTCGGGAAGACCGCTGGCCGGATCCTCGGAAGTGACCTTGGCCATGGCCACGGTCCTGCCCACCAGACGCGCCAGCGACTGCTCCGAGAAATCGCTCGAAAAAGAGGTGGCAGTCCGAATCCCGAGCAGCACGCGCAATCCCAAGGCCTTGGAGGCAGCCTCCTTCAGGCTCTCGATCTTCCCCGTTCGCAAGTTGGCAGAGAACTCGTCCGCTTCACGCACCACAACGTCGGCTGCCGTAGCACCCGCGCCTTTCGCGCGTTCGACCAAGCCAATCGCAATTTGTTCGAGAGAGCTCATAAGCTCAAACTATACTGTCCCCTCACCCGTCCTGCTCCGGCTGGTGAAAGCGCCGGAGCGGGACACCCTCTCCCCAAGGGAGAGGGCTTGCTTCCTTTCGACTCTCGACTTTCGACTCTCAACTCCTCGACTATTGAAACGCTTGCAATCTCCCGAGGGACGTCCCGCCAACCGTCATCCGGTTCACTTTGATGGTGGGAATCCCAACCCCCACCGGGACGCTCTGGCCGTCTTTCCCGCAGGTGCCGATGCCGGGATCGAGCTTAAGGTCGTTCCCGACCGCGGTCACCCGAGTGAGGACTGTCGGCCCGTCGCCAATCAACGTTGCGCCCTTCACCGGGGCCGATACCTCGCCATCTTCAATCAGGTACGCTTCCGAAGCCGAAAAGACGAATTTCCCGTTGGTAATGTCAACCTGGCCTCCGCCGAAAGAGACCGCGTAAAGGCCACGTTTGACGGAGCGAATGATCTCCTCGGGGTCATCGTTTCCGGCCAGCATGTAAGTGTTGGTCATGCGAGGCATGGGGATGTGCTCATAGCTTTCGCGCCTGCCGTTGCCGGTCCTGGTGGTTTTCAGAATTCCAGCGCTCAGTTTGTCTTCGAGGTAGCAACGCAGAATTCCGTTTTCAATCAGCACGGTCTTCTGCGTGGGCTCACCTTCATCGTCCACATTCAGAGAGCCGCGCCGGCCGGGAATGGTTCCGTCATCGACCACGGTACAAAGCTCGGAGGCAACTCGTTGGCCCAGGCGGCCGCTGAAGGCGGAAATCCCTTTGCGATTGAAGTCCGCTTCGAGACCGTGCCCAACCGCCTCGTGCAACAGGATGCCCGGCCAGCCGGGCCCCAGCACCACCTCCATTTCACCCGCGGGCGCTTCGCGGGCCTCGAGCTGAACGATGGCCTGCCGCGCCGCCTCGCCGGCGAAATATTCCGGCGAATGGCCATTCTGGAAAAACTCCAGGCCCACCCGGCCTCCGCCGCCGCTGGTGCCGGATTGCAGCTTACCGTCACCTTTTGCAATGGTGAAAACGCCCAGCCGCGTCAGGGGCTGGAAGTCCGTCACCACGCGGCCATCCGAGCCGGCGATCAGCACGTGGCGAACTTGATCACCAAAGCTCACACGAACCTGCTTGATTCGCGAGTCGTAAGCGCGCGCCGCGCGGTCCGCCCTGAACACCAATTCCAGCTTTTCAGTAAGTTCGCGCTCGGTCGCCGGCGAGGCGACCGGATAGAAATCGTGAGTGGTCGCAATCGTACTGAGCCCCACGCTGGAAAGTTGCGCCGGTCCGCTGGCAATACGCGCCGCGATCTTCGCTGCCTTCAGAATGCGCTCCGGCTCGAGGTCATCCGTGTAGCCGTAGCCCGTCCGCTCGCCGGACAGCACGCGGATGCCGCACCCCATAGAGATGCCTTCCGTGGCGGTCTTCACCAGCGATTCGTCGAGAAGGATTGAGGATGTCGTGGTGTGCTCGAAATAGAGGTCGGCGTAGTCTCCGCCCTCCGAAAGCGCCGCCTCGAGATAGCGCGAGAGACCGGCTTCCGTCAGCCCGTAGTGCTCAAAAAAGAAGCGTTCAGTATTCGCCATGTTGCGTTGTAGCGCCAAACCCTAGTGGTGCCATTTGCCCCGAAATCAGACCTAACTCGTATCACGCGGCGTCAAAGAGTAACCCAATCTTCAACCTAACATACGCACATAAGTGTGTCAATTTCAGGCGATCTCGCTCGATCACAGTGCAACCCACCCGGCGCTCGGTAGCCTCTGTACTACCAGGGGCGAATTTCGTGTCGTGGCGTACGAAGAAAAAAAGCAGATCCTTCGCTTCGCTCAGGATGACATGTCATTCCGAGCGAAGCGAAGAATATGCATTTGGTTGCGGCTTTGCTTCGCTGTGTTTTGCATTTTCGCGGCCACAGAGAACACGGAGAAACAGAACTTTCACCGCAAAACGTCGTTGGGCAACCCAACGCGGATTTAAGTTTCTGCGTCAAACGAACGAAGGGGTGATTGAGGTCGGCATGCGCTGGGAACGGAAGAGTTTCGTGTCGCCACGCCTCGAGAGTTTAAGGAGGAGGATCACAATGCGCTTTAGAACTCTTTCGATTTTGGCGGCTATAATTGCGCTGGCCGCGGTCGCTCAGAGCGCACACGCAGGGGCCATACGATTCGCCGCGAAACAACTGCACAAAAGCTCTATAACGGCAGTTCAAATGACTTCCGATGCTACCGGGACAGCCGTGGGAAACGTTGAAGATGCAGGCAGGACGGCGCACGAGGCCTTGAAGAATGGAACGAGCGTAGCGCGGGCGGACGTGGCCTCAGCGCCGGGGGCTGCGATTCGGGGAACAAAAGCGACTGCCGGCAAGATCTGGAAGGCCGTCTGGTAGATCGAGAGATCGGGTGATCGGGTGATCGGGTGATCGGGTGATCGGGAGATCGGGAGAACAGCTTCCTGCTTTCCCGTTGTGGCTCTTTAGATTTCCAGCCCACGATAGTGTCGCCTTACCGAAGAAACTGAAACGACAGATGATCTGTCACCCTGAGCGCAGCGAAGGGTCTCAGCAGTTGTTTGTTCCGTCAAACTGCAGGGATGCTTCGCTTCGCTCAGCATGACAGCACGCGCCGGCTGTGTTTCACCTGATTGCGAAACCGACGTCCTTGCCCTGCCTCGGCTCTTTGTTCACCTGATCTCCCGATCATCCGATCTCCCGATCACCAGATCACCCGATTCCTAATCTGCCTTGCTTGACCACTTGCTGCCGTGGCCGCTAAAATAGCTCATTTAGTCTTTAAGCGCGGAAGCGAGAAGGGGGCCATATGCTTGACGGACATATCCCGGACGGGCTTACTTTCGATGATGTTTTACTCCTGCCCGCCCTTTCCTCGGTACTGCCCACCGAAGTGGATACGCACACCAGACTGACACGGAACATTGCGTTGAACCTGCCCATCGTGAGCGCCGCGATGGACACTGTAACGGAATCACGACTCGCCATTGCACTGGCTCAGCAGGGCGGACTCGGCATTATTCACCGCAGCATGCCTGTGGATGCGCAAGCGCTCGAGGTGGACAAGGTCAAGCGTTCCGAGAGCGGCATGATAGTTGATCCGGTCACGGTGAGTCCGGAGAGCAAGATCTTCGAGGCTCAGGAAATCATGAAGAAGTACAAGATTTCAGGCGTTCCCGTGACTCGCCATGGCAAGTTGATGGGCATCCTCACCAACCGCGACCTGCGGTTTGAAACCCGATTCGACCTGCCCGTCGAACAGGTGATGACGAAAGAGAACCTCATCACCGTCCCGGAAGGCACGACGCTCGAGGATGCAGAAGCGATTCTCCATAAGCATCGTATTGAGAAACTCCTGGTAGTGGATGATAAATTCAATCTCAAGGGCCTGATCACTGTAAAAGACATCCAGAAGCGATTGAAATACCCGAATGCCTGCAAGGATTCACACGGCCGCTTGCGAGTCGGCGCGGGGCTTGGCGCTACGGGGGATTTTCTGGAGCGCGCGGCAGAACTGGTGAAAGCCAAGGTTGACGTGCTGGCGATCGATACCGCTCACGGCCACACGGCGCGCGTGATGGAGGCTGTTCGCCGCGTCAAACAGAGTTTTCCCGAGATCGACCTGATCGCAGGCAACGTCGCGACTTTCCAGGGGGCGGCCGACCTGATCCGCTTGGGAGTG
>Ga0116223_10004562_pt1 | contig 11977 bp, 9 predicted proteins | sample Sb_taG_3_FD_90092 | JGI IMG/M metagenome (GOLD analysis project Ga0116223, IMG submission 90092) | Peat soil microbial communities from Weissenstadt, Germany - Sb_50d_a_PC metaG | ecosystem: Environmental > Terrestrial > Soil > Wetlands > Peat | place: Germany: Weissenstadt | collected 2010-09-21 | reverse complement strand
TGTCACCCCGCCGAGCAGGAGCAGTACTCCGCCAGCCTCCACGGCACCGCCGCCTCCCACGGCGATCCCTACGCGCCCGGATGCAAGGGCTGCCACGGCACCCACAACATCTTGCGCCCCTCCACACCTAACTCGCCTACCTCGACCTTCGAGATCCCCAAACTCTGCGGCGGATGCCACCGCGAAGGCACTCCCATTAGTGAAACCCGCGGAATCCCCCAGACCAACATCCTCGACAACTACACCGACAGCCTTCATGGCCAGGCCATGTACCAGAAAGGCCTTACCGTCTCCGCGGTCTGCACCAGTTGCCACACCGCCCACTTCGTCCTGCCCCATACCGATCCGCGCTCTTCCATCGCCAAGGCGAACATCGCCAAAACCTGCACCCAGTGCCACTCGCAGATCGAAAGGGTCCACCGCCAGGTGATCCGCGGCGAATTGTGGGAAAAGGCGCCGCATCTCATTCCCGCCTGCGTCGATTGCCATGAGCCCCACAAGATCCGCCAGGTCTTCTATTCCCAAGGCATGTCCGACCGCGATTGCCAGCGCTGCCACGGCGACCCCAACCTCAAAACCACTCAGGCCGGAAAATCGGTATCGCTCTTCATCAACCAGGCGGAAATGACGGAAGCCGCCGGATCCCGCCACTCCCGCGTCGCCTGCGTGCAGTGCCATACCGGCGGAACGCCCTCCGACCTGCGGCCCTGCACCACCATGCAGGCCAAAGTGGACTGTCTCCCCTGCCACGAGGAACAGGTCAACAAGTATCGCGAAAGCACTCACGGCACGCTGGCCGCGAAAGGCAGCCCCGACGCTCCCCTCTGCACGGATTGCCACCAGCCGCATGGCACCCGCGGGCACCGCGATCCGGCCGCGCCCACGTTTTCCCGGAATGTCCCGACTCTCTGCGCCAAGTGCCATCTGACTGGGAAGAAAGCCGCCCTGCGTTACAACGGCACACAGCAGAACGTAGTCGAGCACTATCGCGAAAGCATTCACGGCACGGGCCTCATCCAGGCCGGCCTCACCGTCACCGCCAACTGCGCCGACTGCCACACGGCGCATCATGAATTGCCGGCCAGCGATCCTCGCTCCAGCGTCAACCCGGCCAATGTCGCGACCACCTGCGGCCAGTGCCACAAAGGCATCTACGACCAGTTCACCGCCAGCGTCCACAGCCCCAACGTAACCCGCACCGGCAAACCGCTCCCGGTCTGTGCCGATTGCCACTCGGCCCACAGCATTCAGCGCACCGACCTGACGAACTTCCGCCTGACCATCATGGATCAGTGCGGCCGATGCCACCAGCAGATCTCCGAAGCCTACTTCGAGACCTTCCACGGAAAAGTCTCCAAGCTGGGATACCTGAAGACCGCTAAGTGCTACGACTGCCACGGCTCCCACGACATCCTGCCCGTCGCCGATCCGCGCTCCCATCTGAGCCGCAACAACATCGTGGCCACCTGCGGAAAGTGCCACACCGGCTCGCACCGCCAATTCGCCGGATACCTCACCCATGCCACCCACCACGACCCCAAGAAATATCCCTTCCTGTTCCTGACTTTCTGGGGCATGACCGCGCTGCTGATCGGCACCCTCGTGGTTTCGGGGACGCACACGGCGCTCTGGATTCCACGGTCGCTCCAGTACCGCAGGCAGATGCAGAACGGTAACGCCCATCCCGAGACCGGCACTTATGTCCGTCGCTTCCGCCGCTTCCACCGCAATCTCCACCTGATGGTGATATCGAGCTTCCTCGGCCTCGCCGCCACCGGCATGATCCTGAAGTTCTCTTACGCCTCCTGGGCCCGGGTGGTGGCCCGCCTCCTCGGCGGTTTCGAAGCCGCCGGCTGGATTCACCGGGGCTGCGCCATCCTGACCTTCACGTACTTCTTCCTGCATCTGCGCGACCTCTTCCAGCAGCGCCGCAAGAGCGGCAAGAGCTGGCGCCGGTTTATCCTCAGCGAGGACAGCATGATGTTCAACGGGCACGACTGGCGCGAACTGGTCGGCTCGCTGAAGTGGTTCTTCAACCGCGGTCCGCGCCCCGAGTACGGCCGCTGGACTTACTGGGAAAAGTTCGACTACTTCGCGGTATTCTGGGGCGTTGCCGTCATCGGCGGGACCGGCCTGCTGCTTTGGTTCCCCGAAATCTTCACCCGCGTGCTTCCCGGGTGGATGGTGAACGTGGCCACCACCATCCACAGTGACGAAGCGCTGCTGGCCGTCAGCTTCATCTTCGTGGTGCACTTCTTCAACACGCATTTCCGTCCCGAGAAGTTCCCCATCGATACCGTGATCTTCACCGAAGGCATGCCCCTCGAGGAATTCAAGCGCGATCGCCCGCGCGAATACGCCGGCTTGGTGGAGAGCGGCCAGCTCGAGCAGTCCCTGATGCCCGAGCCTGCCGCCCGCGATCAGAAACTCTGGCGCCGCCTCGGCTTCACCGCCCTCGGCATCGGGCTGTTCCTCATCGGGTTGATCATTTACGCTATGCTGTTCGCGTACCGATAAGCTCTTCACGTACCGGTTAAGGAGGTCGTTGCTATGTGTCTTGCCATCCCGGGTCAGATTCTGGAGGCCACGGAAATTGACGGTCTCCGCGTGGGCCGCGTCCAGTTCGGCGGCGTCACGCGCGACGCTTACCTGGACTACGTACCCGAGGCCCAGCCCGGCGACTACGTCATCGTCCACGTAGGCTTCGCCATCAGCAAGGTGGACGCCGAGGAAGCCCGCCGCACCTACGAGCTTCTGGAGCAGATGGGGCTGCTCGCGGAGGAGCTGTAATGAAATTCCTCGACGAATACCGCGACCCCAAGCTCGCCCGCGCCATCGTTGCCGAAATCCGCAAGACCGTTACGCGCCCCGCCGTCCTCATGGAAATCTGCGGCGGCCAGACCCACACGCTCATGCGCTACGGCATCGATGAGCTGCTGCCCGAGCAGGTCGAGCTGGTCCACGGCCCCGGCTGCCCCGTCTGCGTGACACCCCTCGAGATCATCGACAAAGCCGTGGCCATCGCCTCCACTCCCGACGTCATCCTGGTCTCCTACGGCGATATGCTCCGCGTCCCCGGCTCGGAGAGCGACCTCTTCCGCGTCAAGGCCGCGGGCGGCGATGTGCGCATCGTCTACTCCCCCATGGACGCGCTGCGCATCGCGCGCCAGCACCCCGACCGGCGCGTGGTGTTCTTCGCCGTGGGCTTCGAGACCACCGCCCCCGCCAACGCCATGTCCGTCTGGCAAGCGAAGCGCGAGGGTCTCCGCAACTTCTCCATCCTGGTCTCGCACGTGCTCGTCCCGCCCGCTATCCGCCTGCTTCTTGGATTGCCCGAGAACCGCGTGAAAGCCTTCATCGCGCCCGGACACGTCTGCACCGTGATGGGCTACACCGAGTACGAGGAGTTGGCCGCGCAGTTCCACGTCCCCTTCGTGGTCGGCGGATTCGAGCCGCTGGATCTCCTCGAGGCCATCCTCATGCTCGTGCGGCAACTCGAGGAAGGCCGCGCCGAAGTCGAGAACCAGTACGTGCGCAGCGTGACCCGTTTCGGCAACGAACCCGCCCGCCGCCGCATGTTCGAGGTCTTCGAAGTGGCCCACCGGAAATGGCGCGGCATCGGCGAGATCCCGCTCTCCGGTTATCGCCTGCGCCCCGAATACGCCGCGTTCGACGCCGAGCAGGTCTTCGGCATCCAGACCCGCCAGGTGGAGGAGCCCGCCGAATGCATCGCCGCGCGCGTCTTGCAAGGCCTGGCCAAGCCCGTGGATTGCCCCGCCTTCGGCACGCGCTGCACGCCCGAAACGCCGCTGGGCGCGCCCATGGTATCGAGCGAAGGCGCCTGCGCCGCCTACTATCAGTACCGGCGGCACGTGGACCTGGTGATGCCGTGACGCTCTCCTGCCCGCTGCCGCTGCCCGCCAAAGACCGCATCCTGCTCGGCCACGGATCCGGCGGCAAGCTCAGCGCCGAGTTGCTGCGCGACGTCTTTCTGCCGGTCTTCCGCAGCCCCGTGCTGAATCGCCTGGACGATCAGGCCGTCGTCGAAGTTGGGGGCGCGCGCCTGGCCTTTACCACCGATTCCTTCGTTGTCAAGCCGCTCTTCTTCCGCGGCGGCGATATCGGCTCCCTGGCGGTCCACGGCACCGTCAACGACCTCGCCATGTGCGGCGCGGAGCCCCTCTACCTGAGCGTCGCGTTCATCCTGGAAGAGGGCTTCGAGATGGCCGCGCTGCGGCGCATCAGCGAATCCATGGCGCGAGCCGCCGAAGCCGCCGGCGTCGAGATCGTCACCGGCGATACCAAGGTGGTGGAGAAAGGCAGCGGCGATGGCGTCTTCATCAACACCACCGGCATCGGGCTGGTGCCGCCGGGCGTCAACCTCTCGGCCGCCAACGCACGGCCTGGCGACCGGGTGCTGCTCTCGGGGACGCTCGGCGATCACGGCATCGCGATCCTCTCCGAGCGCGAGGGCATCGCCTTCGACACACCGGCCGAAAGCGACTCCGCGCCGCTGAACGGGCTGGTCCGGGAAATGCTCGCCGCGACCACCGGAATCCGCGCCATGCGCGACCCCACGCGCGGCGGCCTGGCGAGCACGCTGCACGAGATCGCCGCGCAGTCCGGCGTGGGAATGGCCCTGGACGAGGAAGCCATTCCGATCCGCGAAGAGGTCCGCGGCGCTTGCGAGCTGCTGGGACTCGATCCGCTGTACGTGGCGAACGAAGGCAAGCTGGTGGCCATCGTCGCGCCCGATTCCGCGGACGCCGCGCTCGTCGCCATGCGCCGCCATCAGCTAGGCGCGCAGGCCTCGATCATCGGCACGGTGACCAGCGCGCACCGCGGGATGGTCACGTTGAAGACTACCTTCGGCACTACGCGCCTGGTGAACATGCTGGCCGGCGACCAGCTTCCGCGGATCTGCTAAGGCGTAAACTAAGAAGGCCGCCATGCCTACCCGCAACGTCAACTTGACCGACGAGCTCGACCGCTTCGTACTCGCGGAGGTCGAGAGCGGGCGCTACAAGAATGCCAGCGAAGTCGTGCGCGCCGCGCTACAGACTTTGGAGCGCGAGGGGCGTCGCGAGGCCAAGCTTGCCGCGTGGCGGGCGGCCATCGATGAAGGCGATGTCAGCGGCATTGTCGCCGGCGACGTATTTGCGAGTGTCCGGAAGAAGCTGAAGCTTCCCAGGCTGGACCGCTAGCGGACCGCTTGCTGACGCGCGCGGCTCCGTTCGGAGCCACGACCGTTAGGGAGTGATCTTGCGGGGGAATACGGTTCCGCGAGTATCGGCGCCGGAACCTTCGCACGCAGCTCACACCAGGATATCTTTCACCACATCGCCGGAGATCCCGGTCAGCCGGACGTCCAGGCCCTGAAACTTCACGGCTAGGCGCTTGTGGTCGACGCCCAGCAAGTGCAGCATGGTGGCGTGGAAATCGTGGACGCTGACGGGATTCTCCTCGGCCGCGTAGCCCAGTTCGTCGGTGCTGCCGTAGGTGATGCCGCCCTTGATGCCGCCGCCGGCCAGGAGGAACGAGAAGCCCTTGATGTGATGGTCGCGGCCGTCGCCGCCTTGCGACATCGGCGTGCGGCCGAACTCGCCGCCCCAGATGACCAGCGTGTCGTCCAGCATGCCGCGCTGTTTGAGATCGGCGATCAGGGCCGCGGTCGGCTTGTCCACCTCTTCGGCCTTCAGCGCGACGCCCGTCTTCACGCCGCCATGATGATCCCAATCGCGGTGGTAAAGCTGGATGAAGCGCACACCGCGCTCGGCCAGCCGGCGCGCCAGCAGGCAGTTGGACGCGAACGATCCATCGCCCGGCTGCGCGCCGTACATCTCCAGCACCTGTTTGGGCTCGTTGCTCATATCGACCAGGCCAGGGACGCTGGTCTGCATCTTGAACGCCATCTCGTACTGCGCGATCCGCGTCTGGATCTCGGGATCTTTCACGGCCGCATACTCGGCGCTGTTCAGGGCGTTGATCGCGGTGATGGACTCGCGCTGGATGGCGGCATTGATGCCCTGCGGATTCTGAATGTAGAGCACCGGGTCGCCGATGGAATTCAGCTTCACGCCCTGGAACTTGCTGGGCAGCAGGCCCGCCGACCACTGGCGCGCCGCGATGGGCTGCATCTGGCCGCCGCGGCCCTGGGAGAGCAGCACCACGAACCCGGGCAGGTCCTGCGCCTCGGCGCCCAGGCCGTAGAACACCCAACTCCCCATGCTGGGCCGGCCGGCAATGATAGAGCCGGTGTTCATGATGGTGTGGGCCGGATCGTGATTGATCTGCTCGGTCCACATGGAGCGCACGATGCAGATGTCGTCCGCCACGCCGCCCATGTGCGTGAACAGCTCGCACATCTCCTGGCCGGACTTGCCGAATCTGCGGAACTCGTGCTGCGGTCCGAAGCACGTCAGGGTCTTGCCCTGGAGCTGGGCGATCTGCTGCCCCTTGGTGAAGGATTCGGGCATGCCTTTGCCGTTCATCTCCCTCAGCTTCGGTTTGTTGTCGAAGGTCTCCAGGTGCGAGGGGCCGCCAGCCTGGTACAGGAAGATGATGCGCTTGGCTTTGGCCGGATGGTGCAGCGGGTTGATCACCCCGTGGGAAGCGTCGGCGGCAAACAGGCGCGGGTTGATGAGCGCGTTCAGGCCGAGGAGTCCGAGGCCGGCGATGCCGCGGCCCAGAAACGTGCGCCGGTTGATGTCGAGACAGTGCTGGCATTGGTCCATGGTGGGTTCCTCAATTCCTGGTGATGGTTTCGTGCATGTTGAGAATCGCGCGGGCCACCATGGTCATGGCCGCGAGGTCGGCGGGCTTCAGATCGCCGGGCGCGGGCGTCTCGCCTTCGTGGATCAGGCGTTCGGCGTCCGCGGGAGCCTGGCGGAACTCCGCGAGGCTCTTGGCGTGCAGGTCCGAGAGAATGCGCCGTTCGGCGAGCGTAGGCGGGCGGTCCACGGCGCGCAGAAAGGCCCAGTCGATCTGCTCGCTCAGCGTGGGCTTTACGGCAAGGCTGCGGCCGCGCTTGAGAATGTTCTGCGCGAAGACGCGCGCTGCCTCCACGTAGATCGGATCGTTGAGCAGCACCAGCGCCTGGAGCGGCGTGTTCGAGTTCACGCGGTTGATGGTGCACTCTTCGCGCGTCGGGGCGTCGAAGGTCAGGAGGCTGGGGTGCAGGAAGGAGCGCTGCCAGAAGGTGTAGATGCCGCGGCGATAGAGGTCCTCTCCGTGACTGGCGGAGTACTCGCGCTTGGGAAAGTTCATCGCGGCCAGGTAGCCATCGGGCTCGTAGGGCCTGGCGCTGGGGCCTCCGAACTTCTCCTCCAGCAGGCCGGAGACCGAGAGCGCCACGTCGCGCACCACCTCGGCATCCACGCGGAAGCGGGTCTGACGCGAAAGCAGCCGGTTGTCGGGGTCGCTCTCTTCGAGCTCGGGAGTGGCCAGCGAAGACTGGCGGTACGTGGCACTGGTCACGATGGTGCGGATGAGGTGCCGCACGTCCCAGGGGTGCGTGCCCTGCGCTTGCCACTCGGGATGCATGAACTCGGCGGCGAGCCAATCGAGCAACTCGGGGTGCGTCGGCCATTCACCCTGCGAGCCGAAGTCGTCCAGCGATTTGGTAAGGCCGATGCCGAAGAACTGCCGCCACATGCGATTGACGAACACGCGCGCGGTGAGCGGATTGCGCGGGGAGATCAGCCAGTTGGCAAGGTCGAGGCGGGTGGCGCGCTCGTTGCCGGTATCGAGTTTGCCGAGGAACGCAGGGACGGCGGGCTGCACGATCTCGCCCGATTCATCCATCCAGTTGCCCCGCCCCAGGACCCGGGTCTCGGTGGGGGTGGTGGCTTCCGAGACCACGACGCGCGGGATGGCGGCATCGAGCAGGGCCGATTCCTTCTCCAGGTTTGCGACCTGGATCAACTCGGGCAGCGCTTCGGGCGATGCCCATTCAAAGTGCGCGGCCACGGCGGCCTTCTGTTGCGGGGTGCGCTTATCTTCCTCGATGCGCAACGCCTTCAGGGCGGCATCCGGAATCTCTTTCCTTTGTCCGCGGCGGGCCAGGAGTATTCGGCCGCGGAGAGCGCCAGGCGGAAGCGGCCGGTCACGGCACGGCGGTAATCGGAATCGTGATGCAGCCGCACAGTCATGACCGAATCGGCGGTGGTATCGACGGGATGGGTGAATCGCAGCGCCAGGACGACCTTGGAATTCTCGTTATAGGTGGCGACGGCCCATCCGGTTTTGGGATCTCCATCGAAGGCGGCGGCCGGCGGATGCACGGGCGCGGTCATGTTCAGGTTGGATGTGCCGAGCGAAAAGGAGAGCTTCCGGCTGTCCACTTCCGCTTCCACCTCGGTCAATACCAGGCGGTCGGCTCCGCGGGCTACGCGGAGGCCGGGCAGTCCGTCGTCCTGCACGATTTCGATACCGAGCGCGCGCCACGTGCCGAGTCCAGGCTTGAAGGTGACGGTGTAGGTTTCGTTGTCGGGATTGGGTCCCGAGGCGACGACCAGCCCGTTGCCGGGAGCGGTGCCGGCGGCCAGGCTGGTGCCGTCGTAGATGGTGTAGTCGACCGGCTCATCGTTGTAGATCTTCAGCACGGCGCCGTTGGCCGACTTCGCTGAAATCGGCCGTTGGGTCTGCCAGGCGAGCGCGCCGGAATCATATTTCGCGAGAAGCTGTTTTTCCCATTGGCCGCGACGCGTTTCGAGGGCCAGCATTTTCGCCGCCAACTGCGAGCGCGCATCGCCGAGCTGCTGCCGGAGCGATTCCATGCGCTTCTGCTGATCGGGCGTGGGCAGCGGCAGCAGCGAGCCCCAGGCGTTGCGGCCACGGTCGGGCACCAGGCCGGTCTCCTTGAGATCGGCGAAGAAGGCTTTCATGGAGTAGAAGTCGCGCTGGGTGAACGGGTCGAACTTGTGGTCGTGGCACTCGGCGCAGCCCAGCGTGCTGCCCATCCACACGGCTACCGTGGTGCGCAGGCGATCGGCGGCGTACTTGGCCAGGTACTCCTTGGGCTGCAGGCCGCCTTCGGCGGAGGTGCGGTTGAGGCGGTTGTAGGCGGAGGCCACGCGCTGCTCGACGGTGGGGCTGAGCATCAGGTCGCCGGCAAGCTGCTCGCGGGTGAACTCGTCGAAGGGCTTGTTGTCGCGGAAGGCATGCAGGACGTAATCTCGGTAGGGCCACGCGGGGAAGGCGTTGTCGCCGTGGAAGCCGCAGGTATCGGCGTAACGCACGGCGTCTAGCCAGTGCATGGCCTGCTGCTCGGCGTACTGGGGCGACATTAGCAGACGGTCTACCAGTCGGTCGTAGGCATTGGACGAGGGGTCCTTGAGGAAGGCGGCGGTTTCCTCGGGGGTGGGCGGGAGGCCGGTGAGGTCAAGGGTCACGCGGCGGATGAGCGTGCGTCGATCGGCTTCGGGCGAGGGGTGCAGGCCGGCGAGGGCGAGGCGTTCCTGGATGAAGGCGTCGATGGGGTGGGCGGCGCTGGGCGGCGGGGCTTGCCGTTGGACCGGCTGATAGGCCCAATGGCCTTCGTACTTCGCGCCTTCGGCGACCCATTGGCGGATGGTGTCCTTCTGGGCGGCGGTCAGACCTTTGTGGATGTAGGCGGGCGGCATCACGCGGGCGGCGTTGCCCTTTTCCGGGGCGAAGATGCGCTGGACGATCTCGCTCTTGTCGGGATCGCCGGGAACGATGGGCACGGTACCGCGCTGGGTGGGCTTGAGGGCCTCATCGCGGATGTCGAGTCGCATGCCGGCCATGCGCGAGCTTTTGTCGGGGCCGTGACAGCGGAAGCAGGTCTCGGCCATGATGGGGCGGATGTCGCGATTGAAGCGGACTTCGGCGTGGGCGGGTGCGCCGGCGAGAAAAAACAACACTGGCAGGAATCCGGCTGCGCGCGGACATCCGCGGTGCGGCCCCGTTCCGGGAGTTGCCTGGGCTACGGATAGTCTTCCCCTCATTGTGAATGCAGTATACACCCGTGCGGGGCGGGGGTGGGTACGGTGCTCGGAGGCTTTTTGACGAAACGAAACCAATTTCGGGGTTTGGGCTGCGGTTTCAGCGGGTTGCGCTGTGGGAAAAACGGGTGTTCCGGCGGCCGCTGCGGGAATGGACGGAACGAAGCCAATTTGAACGGCAAGGGTCCCGGGGTTGTTGGGTGGGAGGCCTCGGGGCCGCTGAGGGACGACGGGCGGGGCGGGATTTGCAGGTTTTTGACGAAACGAACCCAATTTCCGGGTTTGGACCGTGGTTTCAGCGGGTTGCGCTGTGGGAAAAACGGGGTGGTGACGGAACGAAGGCAATGCAGACGAAAGCTTGGCCGAGGGGCATGGCGGTTTCATCTCGGGCGCGGCCGGGATTTGGCGGCGCCTAGCGGCGGTTTGTTTCTGCGTCGGCATGGGTGTCGATAACCTGCGGGGGAGAGTGGTTGAAAAGCCCGGCTGCCACTCTCGCGGTGCAATGTTCTCCCTCAATTCACACTTAGCACGCACGTAACCGGCGGACAGCGGATTGGAGGCTCAACAGAGTGCTAAGTGTTGTGGAATCAGCGAAAAATAAAACCTCATCTGCTGAACTGACTTACCTTGGATTCTTCACAATGCCCCACTGTGGAGACTGCAGTGGCCGGTTGTAGTATTCGGCATCCGCGACGCGCGAGGCGAGAGCATGCGGCTGGCAACGACCACTGGCTAACAAGTGTTCGGTCTGCGGGAGCATGGTCTTCTCCGTGGTGGTCCCCTCGTCGACGCTGGCATCGAGACATCGATAGGCTGCCACACATTCAGGGCGACAGGGATAACGGGCTACCTCGCGAACGGGGCCCATCGAGGTCGCGCAGCGCATGGCCGGGCGCTCGAACGCCAGGACCGCGGGCCTCTGCGACCGGCGCGCCGATGACATCGGCGTAAGGGAGTGGAGGGGGTAGGGATTTGATGAGTACTTCCAAAACCCGAGGCGCTCGGCCCGGTGGTATCGTACCCTTATCATGCAAAAGTGGGAATACTATACACACGTGATTCTCAGCGGTCACGGTGGGCCCTATCCAATAACCGAAGAATGCAACAGGCTGGGAGATGAAGGATGGGAGCTGGTGTGCGCCCTACCCGAAGCCGAGGACACGTACGCGACGCTCATCTTCAAACGGCTTGAGGAGTAGTGCCACCCCTCATTCCGTTCAAAGCCTCACTTGGACGGTCTCGTGGGAAGAGGCATGGACTTGTGCTTTTGCCTCTTTTGAAATCGGCGATGCATCCGCCGCCATGCCTCGTTGAGATTTAGGCCCATGCCCCAGATTGTGGGCTTGAGCGTGACCAAATCCTCTCGCTTCTCTTGAGGAATGGCTTGGTTTGGGGGAATCAGGTGGTTCGGGGAAGGCGATGAACTCCGGGAGGCTGCCTCCAGTTGCATCATTCGCAAGGCAGTGTGGATTTTGTGGTGCAAAGCTGACTTCAGAGGTGAAATCTCACTGACCACCGAGGCTGGCGGGTGGACACCTATGGTGTGAAGGTTCCGAAGGACCGACTGAAAGCTGTTTGCGATTAAGGACGACTCATATTTCTCGAACTGGGCTGCCTCGTGCCGTGTTGCCAACGCGGGGCATTGTTCAATCATGGCCTTTCGAATAACGAGCCGGTCATCTACGCCCTCCTCGATACGCGAGAACGCCCGTTCTGTTCGGGCCTTATGCCAGGCTCCCGAACGGTGTGAGATCGTACGATCAATTTCCTCTACCTCTGCGTCGAATTCTTTCAAGCGCTTCGAGGTGGCTTCTTGTATCCGTAGCCGTTCCAATTCCTTCGCCTCTGCAGGGGTCATATGTCTTTGTCCTAAACCCCAATCCTCTCGAGCATCTGTTCACGCCCCCGTTTTTCGCGGGGCAAATCAATTTTCGCTGAACAAAATAGTCGAAACATGTCAAAGTGATCCTTGGCGCTGCCGAGCAACGACACAAAACGGACGACACCTTCCG
>Ga0116223_10004555_pt1 | contig 11989 bp, 7 predicted proteins | sample Sb_taG_3_FD_90092 | JGI IMG/M metagenome (GOLD analysis project Ga0116223, IMG submission 90092) | Peat soil microbial communities from Weissenstadt, Germany - Sb_50d_a_PC metaG | ecosystem: Environmental > Terrestrial > Soil > Wetlands > Peat | place: Germany: Weissenstadt | collected 2010-09-21 | reverse complement strand
CTTCCGCGGCTCGGTCTCCTACATCGGATCCTTCGTCGACCCCAATACCCGCACCACGCCGGTTCGCATCGTGACCCAGAATCCCGGCGGGCTCCTGAAGAAGGACATGTTCGTGGATGCGGTGGTGCACACCGGCATGCGCAGCCGCATGCTGGTGGTGCCGGTCGGGGCCCTGCTGCGCGACGACAAAAACGAGCCGATTGTCTACGTGCAATCCGAGCCCGGCAAGTTCGCGCAGCGCAGCGTGGCCATCGCGGGGCAGCAGGACGGCCTGGTGGCGATCACCAGCGGACTGCGGGAGGGCGAGACCGTCGTCTCCGACGGCAGCCTCTTCCTGCAGTTCGCCAACTCCATCAAATAAGGCGCCAACCGCATGATCGCCAAACTAGTTTCCTTCGCTCTCCGGCAGCGGTTTCTGATTGTCATCGCCTCCGTCGCCCTGATGATCTACGGCGCGCTCTCGTTCCAGAAGCTGCCCATCGACGCCTATCCCGATCTTTCGCCGCCGCACGTGGAGATCATCACCCAGTGGCCGGGGCACGCGGCCGAGGAGGTGGAGCGGCTGGTCTCCATCCCCATCGAGATCGAGATGAACGGCATTCCGCAACTGGATTATCTGCGCTCCATTTCGCTCTACGGCCTGTCTTCGGTGCAGATGAACTTCGAGTACGGCGCCAACCCGTACTTCGTGCGCGAGCAGGCCTTTGAACGCGTGGGCAACGCTACGCTCCCGTCCGGGCTGCAGCCCTCGCTTTCCCCGTTGTTCAGTCCCAGCGGCCTGATTTATCGATACGTCTTGCAGAGCCCCGACCGTTCCCCGCAGGATCTGAAGGTGCTCGAAGACTGGGTGCTCGAGCGCCACTATCGATCCATCCAGGGCGTGGCGGACGATTCCGGCTTCGGCGGCACCACCATGCAATACCAGGTGCTGCTCGACCCCAACAAGCTCTTCGCCTACGGCATCAACGTGCCGCAGGTGGTGCAGCAACTGGGTAACAACAATGCCAATGCGGGCGGCGGGTTTTATTCCCAGGGCGGCCAGTTTTACTACATCCGCGGTCTGGGCCTGGTGCGCGATACCGCCGACATCGGGAACATCGTGCTGCAGGAAAAGGGCGGCATCCCGGTCTACGTGAAGGATATCGCGAAGGTGCAGATCGGCTATGCGCCGCGCCTCGGCCAGTTCGGATACATGCAGCAGGAAGAGGCCGTGGAAGGCGTCATCCTGATGCGCGTGGGCGAGCAGGCGCAGGTGATCCTGCGGCGCGTCGAGGCCATGACGGAAGAACTGAACCACCACGTCTTGCCGCCCGACGTGAAGGTGGTCCCCTATTATGACCGCGAGAGTCTGATCGAGGAGACCACCAAGACGGTCGAAGCGAACCTGCTGCGCGGCATGGTGCTGGTGCTGGTGATCCTGGGCATCTTCCTCTTCAGCGTGCGGACCGCGCTGATTGTGGCGGCCACCATTCCGTTCGCGCTTCTGTTCTCGTTCATCTGCCTCGACTGGCGGCACATTCCGGCCAACCTGCTCTCCATCGGCGCCATCGATTTCGGCATCATCGTGGATGGCGCGGTGGTCATGGTGGAAAATATCTTCCGTGAGCTGGCGGCGCGCCATGGCGATCGGGACGTCCACGTGATGGACGTCATCCGCGCGGCGGCGCATGACGTGGAGCGGCCCATCTTCTACGCCATCGCCGTGATCATCGCCGGATACCTTCCCATCTACGTGCTGTCGGGGCCCTCCGGGCGGCTGTTCCAGCCCATGGCCGATACCATGTCGTTCGCCCTGCTGGGGTCGTTGCTGTGCTCACTCACCCTGCTGCCGGTGCTGTGCTCGTACCTCCTGCGCAAACACATTCACGAGCCGCGCGTCGTGGTGTTTGAATGGATCCGCAGCGGATACGGGCGCGTGCTGGGGCTGTGCCTGCGCAACCGGCTGGCCACGGTGGCCGTGGTGCTGGCCATCTTCGCGTCCTCCCTGCTGCTCATTCCGCTCATCGGCGGGGAGTTCATGCCGCACCTCGATGAAGGCGCTTTGTGGGTTCGTGCCACCACCCCGTACACCATTTCCTTCGAAGAGGCGTCCAAGCTCTCGCCGCAGATTCGCGATATCCTGCGCAGCTTTCCCCAGGTGACCACGGTGGCTAACGAGCTGGGGCGGCCGGACGATGGCACCGACTCCACCGGCTTCTTCAACAACGAATTCTACGTGGGGCTGAAGCCATATTCGGACCAGGTCTGGAAGGGCGCAATCCGCACCAAGCCGGATCTGATCAAGGAAGTGCAGAAGAAGCTGGCCTCGTTTCCCGGCATCATCTTCAACTACACGCAGCCGGCCGAAGACGCGGTGGACGAGGCGGAGACGGGGCTCAAGAGCGCGCTCGCGGTGAAGATCTTCGGCCAGGATCTGGCCACCCTGGAAGAGAAGGCCTACCAGGCGAAGAACATTCTCTCGAAGATCCCGGGCATCCGCGACATCACGGTGGTCCGGGAGCTCGGACAGCCCAGCCTGACCATCACTCCGGACCGCGCCAAGCTGGCGCGCTACGGATTGAACGTGAGTGACGTGAACACGCTGGTGGAGACGGCCATGGGCGGCTCGGCCGCCACGCAGGTGATCCAGGGGGAGCGCCAGTTCGACCTGATCGTGCGCATGCAGGAGCCCTTCCGCAGCGACGAGAACGCCATCAAAAACCTGCTGATCTCCACGCCCGATGGCCAGTACCTGCCGCTTAGCCAGTTCTGCGACATCCGCGTGGAGAGCGGCGCGTCGTTCATTTATCGCGAATCGAATTCCCGCTACATCGGGGTGCAGTTCAGCGTGGATGGACGCGACCTGGCCAGCGCCGTGGGCGAGGCGCGGCGCAAGGTCGATGACGCGGTGAAACTGCCCATCGGCTACAAGTTCGATTGGGGCGGAGAGTACAAAGACTACCTGGCATCCCAGGAACAGATGAAGATCATCCTGCCGCTGACCGTGCTGCTGATTCTCCTGATCCTCTTCGCCCTGTACGGAAACCTGAAATTCCCGATGATCATTTTCCTTAGCGTGCTGGTGACCGAACCGGTGGGCGGCCTGCTGGCGCTCTACCTCACCCACACCAACTTCAGCGTCTCTTCCATGTTGGGTTTCGTGGCGCTGATGGGGGTCGCGGTGCAGACCAGCGTGATTCTGTATTCCTTCATCAACAAGCTGCGGCTGGAAGGCCGGGACATTCTCACGGCCACCCTCGAGGCATCGCTGCTGCGGCTGCGGCCCATCATGATGACCGCGCTGGTGGCCTGTTTCGGACTGCTGCCGGCGGCCATGTCCACGGGTATCGGCAGCGACTCGCAGAAGCCCTTCGCCATCGTGATTGTGGCCGGACTGGCCTCGCGGCTGCTGCTTTCGATCTTTCTATCCCCGGTGCTTTACGCGCTGGTGGCGCGCAACGGCGATACTTTGCAGGTTTAGGTAGGGCAGGCGCTCCGCCTGCCAACGTTTTTGAGGCGAAGAAAATGCACTGCATCATCCGGTATGTGTACGTGAGCCTTTTGATCGCGGGAGGCGCGGCCGCGCAATCCGCGCTCACCTGGCAGCAGGTGGTGGATAAATTCCGGGCGGCCAACCCCAACCTGCGCGCGGGACAGCTCAATATTCAGGAGTCCAAGGCCTCGGAGGTCACGGCCTACCTGCGGCCGAATCCCAACATGACCACCACGCTCGACCAGATCCAGCCCTTCAACGGCAACCCGTATCGCCCGCTCGGCGCGGCGCTGCCGCTGGTGGCCTTCGACTATCTGCACGAGCGGCAGCACAAGCGCGAACTGCGCCTGGAAAGCGCGCAGCAAGGGACGGCCATCGCGGAGTCGCAGCAGCAGGACCTGGAGCGCAGCCTGCTCTTCAACCTGCGGTCCGCCTTCGTGCAGACGCTCGAGGCCAAGGCCCTGCTGGTCAATGCCAAGGAGAACCTGGCCTATTTCGACAAGGAGTTGGTTATCAACCGAGCCCGCTTCCAGTCGGGCGACATCGCGCGCGTGGACCTGGACCGCATCGCGCTGCAGCGCGTGCAGTACGAATCCGATTTCCAGACGGCCCTGATTAACGCACGCACGGCGAAAATCACGCTGCTGATGCTGCTCAACGAGCGCACTCCCGTAGACCAGTTCGATGTCACCGGCCCCTTCGAGTTCAAAGAGCAGGTTCTGGCGCTGGACGATCTTCATAGCATGGCGCTGGCGGCGCGGCCGGATTTGCAGACCGCCCTGCTGGCCGTGACCAAGGCCGGCACCGATCACAGGCTGGCGGTGGCCAATGGTTCCACCGACCCCACTTTCGCCATGGATTTCGGGCGCAATCCGCCGATCCCGGTGTACATGGGGGTGAGCATCAGCATCCCGCTGCGATTTTTCGACCGCAACCAGGGAGAGAAAGCGCGCACGCAGATCGATATCGCGCATGCCGAGCGGCAGAAAGACGCGGCACAGGCGCTGGTGTTCAGCGACGTGGATTCGGCCTACTTTACGCTGTTGAGCTCGGTGGCCCTGTTGCGGCCGTACACCGCGCCGGACGGATACCTGGAGACGGCCCGCCGCATTCGCGATACCATGTCGTTCTCTTACCAGCGCGGTCAGGCGGCACTGGTCGATTACCTGGACGCGCAGCGGGACTACCGCGCCACGGAAGTGGCGTACATCAACCTCGTCGGAGCGTATCTGACTGCTGCCGGGCAGTTGAACATGGCGGTGGGCAGGGAAGCCATTCCGTAGTCGCCGAAGTGTGCATGGCGGCACAAGCGCCTTCCTTGCCTCTTGCGGTCGTATACCTACCGGGGTATACTATCTGCAACAGAGGGAGGTGGCATCTGGCGCACATTCTCCGGGACAAGAAGAAGATGCTCAACCGCGTCCGCCGCATTCGCGGGCAGCTTGAATCCATCGAGCACGCGATCGAACGCGAGGCGGACTGCTCGGAGATTCTCCACACCATTTCGGCCTGCCGGGGCGCCATCAACTCGCTGATGGCTGAGGTCCTGGATGGACACATCCGGTTCCACGTGGTGGATCCCGACCAGGACCCTAGATCCGAGAAAGCCAGAGCTGCCCAAGAACTGATCGATGTCATCAGAGCCTACTTGAAGTGAGCTCGCCAGGAGGGATGCTATGCCGGAAACGAAATTGGCCGATCCGATCAACCACGCCCACAACCACGAGCAGGAGCCCGACCACGAGGAGAGCTGGATCGAGTGGGGCCGCGTCGCATTCGTCGCCGCGATTTTGATTCTGGTTTGGGCCCAGGTGGTTCCCCGCGTGCGCGGGGTCGACCTGCTGGCGCTCGCCGGTCTCCTGATCGGCGGCTATCCCATTTTCAAAGAGGCCATCTCCGATCTGCTGGAGCGCCGCATGACCATGGAGCTTTCCATGACCATCGCGCTGGTCGCGGCCGGGGTCATCGGCGAGTTCTTCACGGCGCTGCTGATCACCGTGTTCGTGCTGATCGCCGAGATTCTGGAAGGCCTGACCGTGGGCCGCGGCCGCCGAGCCATTCGCGAGCTGCTGGACCTGCTGCCGCAGACGGCCGAAGTCCGATCGGATGGACAGGTAGCCTCTCGAAGCTTGTCGGACATCCAACCGGGCGACGTCGTACTGGTCAGACCGGGCGGCCGAATTCCGGTCGACGGAGCGGTGGTGACCGGCCACTCCTTCGTCGATCAGTCCACCATCACGGGGGAGTCGATGCCGGTGGAGAAGATCGCCGGGACGCCCGCCTACGCCGGCACCGTCAACCAGTCCGGCGTCCTCGAAATCCGCGCCGAAAAGATCGGCCGCGATACCGCCTTCGGCCGCATCATCGAAGCCGTGGAGCGGGCCGAGCGGTCGCGCGCGCCCATCCAGCGCACTGCCGACCGCCTGGCCGGATACCTGGTCTACTTCGCCTTGGGCTGTGCCGCGCTCACCTTCCTGCTCACCCGCGACGCGCGGTCCACCATCTCGGTAATCGTGGTCGCGGGAGCGTGCGGCATCGCCGCGGGGACACCGCTCGCCATCCTCGGCGGAATTGGCCGCGCCGCGCGGCAAGGCGCCATTATCAAGGGTGGACTATACCTCGAGGTCCTCAGCGCGGTCGACACGGTGGTGCTCGACAAGACCGGCACTCTGACGCTCGGCACGCCGGAGATCTCCGATGTCCACGTCTACAACGGGGCCAGCCGCCAGGACATCATGCGCATCGCGGCCACGGCCGAGCGGTTTTCGGAGCATCCGCTCGCCAAGGCCATCGTCAAGAAAGCTTCCGAGTGGGCTGTGCCGGTCGGGGAGCCCGCGGGCTTTCGATACTCGCCCGGCAAGGGCATCCTGTGCCAGGTGGAAGAGCAGCGCACGCTGGTCGGCACCCGTGCCTTTCTCGAAGAGGAGGGTGTCCCGGTTCCCGACGGCCCGGACAGGCCGGAGCGCTTCTCCGAGGTGATGGTGGCGACTGGCGGCCGGTTGCTCGGATCAATCCGCATCGCCGACGTTCTCCGCTCCGAGGCGCACGCCGCAGTGGCCGAGATGCGGCGCCTCGGTCTCCGCACCATCCTCCTCACGGGCGATCGCAAGGAGATTGCGGACGCTACCGCCGCGGAACTCGGCGTAGACGAAGTCCAGTCCGAGATGCTGCCCGAGCAGAAGGTGGCTTGCGTCCGGGAGTTGCGTGCCCAGGGCCGGACCGTCGCCATGGTGGGAGACGGCGTCAACGACGCGCCCGCGCTCATGGAATCGAACGTGGGAATCGCCATGGGATCGGGCACAGATGTCGCCCGCGAGAGCGCCTCCGTGGTCCTGCTGGGCAACGACCTGTTACGATTCGCCGAGGTGCTGAAGATCGGGCGGCGATGCCGCTCCATCATCATGTTCAACTTCGCCGGAACGCTGGCCGTGGATAGCGTCGGTGTGCTGCTGGCCGCTTTCGGTTTTCTGAACCCGGTGCTGGCGGCGCTGATCCACGTGTCCTCCGAGTTGCTGTTTATCTCGAACTCGGCGCGCCTTCTGCCGGCACTGACCAGGAAGCCGGGCGGCGACTATAGCCCCCGCACCGAAGTGGCACTCAAATGATAGTCGGCAGCCGCCTTCGACTCCATCGACCCGAATGACAGCGTACCCCGCACGATCACCGCCTTTCGTGAGACCAGCGGAGTCACTTGGCCAGCCTGCAACCGCACGTCGATCACCTCGTCCCCGTCCAAATGCGGCGCGTGGAGCCAGCTTCCAGGGTCTGGAACCAGCAGAAAGCGTGCCACCCTGCCGTCTACTGCCGGGGATCCTTCCGCCGCAACCATGTAGCCTTCCAATTCCACCTCCACCGTCAGCGGGGTGTCGTGCGCCCACTTGTCCAGAGTTTGCCAGCTAACCGCCCTGACGCCGGGTTCGTCGGACTTTGGCGTAATGTAATACAGGTCCGGCCGGCTGCTGACCGCGATGAGTGAGAGAGTCAGAGTGATCGGAACCGCCGTGATCAGAAAAATCAGCAGGAGCGCCTTCCGCTCGCCGCTACGCCATTTTCCTTTTCTGCCTTTTCTTGTAATTCGCACTCAGATCTTGCCGCAAAGTATACGGCTGAACCTCGCATTGACATGGCAACTTTCTCACGAGCGGCCTACAACCGAGTTTGACCGGGCTTCAAAGCCCGGCAGGCGGACTCAGTTCCAAGTCACACGAAGACACTTGCAGCAGGTAACCTCCGCTGTGCCTCCAGGCGTCTCTTCACCAACCCCCGTTTACGGAGCGGGCGCTCACCCCTATTCCCCAAGACGCGCCCGCTCGCCCTCTCTTCGAGCGACTAACCGCTCGCTCCACGGCTTAGTTCTCTCACCCGCAATTCCGAGCCTTCTGCACGATAGTTCAGCGGCGCCCGTTAATCGTGTTCCATAATGCAGCAACGGGCCGCACCTGTTGCGGAATGCCTGATGCTCAACCGTCACCAACCGCTGATCGTCAATGCGGTAGGCCACCTCGCAGGCGCCATTGTGTTCGGCATCTTTTTGGTGTTGGCGCTCCGCGGCGCGGCGGGTTGGCGATTGAGAGAGAATCGCCTGTCGGTCGCTTCGGCCGCTCTGGCGTGGTTCTGGAACGCCGGCTCTTTCGCCGTCCTGGTGCTGCCCTCGAGCGACATTCGATGGGTCATAGAAGCCGCCAGCTTTTCCAGCCTCAGCCTGCTGCCCGCCGTGCTCCTGCACCTGTCGCTCGGCGGTAAGTTCCGCGTCCTTGCGGTCACCGGATATGTGCTGAGCGGTGTCGCCATCGCCATGCATGTGTCCGAGGGTCTCCGGCCGGCATTACCGCTGCACCAGTGGGCGCTCTGGGTCATCACCGCGGGATTCGGCGTCCTGACCGTGGCGGCGGCCGCGGGGGTCCTGCTGGAGGGACGGGCAGCTCGCGGACGGCCATCGCAAATCCTGGCATCCATGTGCCTCTTGTTGTTTGCGGTCACCTTCTCCCATTTCGGAGCCGGACATCCCCCACAGCCCTGGTCGAAAGAACTGCTGGTGCACCACGTCGGAATCCCCGTGGCCCTGCTGATCCTGCTCCAGGACTACCGTTTCGTCTTCCTCGACGCGTTCGTCCGCTTTCTGGCAAATGTCATTCTGGCGGCGCTGTTGAGCCTGGCTGCGATTCGCATCGCCGTGAGCGTGGCGCCGGAGGACGGAGCCGCGCATCCCCTTGCGGACACCATGGCGGTGGCCGGTCTGTGCGGCCTTCTGATCCTGTTTGCCTGGCTCCGCGGGGTCGTCGAGCGATGGTTCACCAGGGTCGTGTTCCGCCAGGGCAATGTGGACGGAACGATTCGGGAGCTCCGGGCCAAAGCCTCGGAAATCCGAAACGAGAGCGCCTATTTGACGTGGGCCTGCGAGAGGGTCGCGGCTTTTGCCGGGACCCCCCGCTTCGAGTTGATCGAGGGCGATTGTCCTCACTCTGAGATTCACGCCTGGAACTGGGCCTATGCCGTGGCGCCGATTCGCCTTTCCCACCAGGATGTCCGGAGTCTTCTGTTAGGGCGGCGGCGCGGCGGGCGGCGGTACCTGAGCGAGGACCTGCGGGCGCTTCACCAGCTCGCCGCCGCTGTGGCCGACGAGGTGGCACGCTTTCGCACGGCGGAAATGCAGCGCCTCATGTCGGAGGCTGAATTGCGCTCGCTTCAGTCCCAGATCAATCCCCACTTTCTGTTCAACGCGCTGAATACCATCTATGGGATCATCCCGCGGGAAGCCGCCGGCGCGCGGCGCACGGTGCTCAACCTGGCGGACATCTTCCGCTACTCCCTGCAATCCGGCAAGATGCTGATACCGCTCGCGGAGGAATTGAAGATTGTCCGCGCCTATCTCGAGATCGAGCGGCTCCGGCTGGGGCCCCGTTTGCAGACCATGATCCAGGTAGACAAGGACGCCGAGGACGCCCTGATTCCCATCCTGTCGGTGCAGCCCCTGGTCGAGAACGCCATCAAGCACGGGTTGTCTGTGCGTTCGGGTGAGGGCTGCCTGAGGCTGACTGCGCGGCTGGCGGATCGCTGCCTGACGATTTCGGTGGAAGACTCCGGCGCGGATGCCGGGCAGGGTTCCGGCGCGGCGACTTCCGCAGGGGCCGGGGTCGGATTGGCCAATGTGACTCGGCGGCTGCAACTCTGTTTCGGGCCCGATGCGGGCGTCGAGATGCAGCGGGGCACTTTCGGCACGAGAGTGCGGTTTTCCGTTCCGCTCTCGCAGGTGCCGGTGGGCCAATGACGAAAAGGTGGGCGAAGCTGGGGCACGCGCCTCCCGTCGTGGCAACCCCAGCCCCATTTGCCACTCCCGCTTGCGGCCCATTTCGTCCCGCTCACAGCCGTCTCCCCTGCCGCCTGCAATTTTCCTGAAGGAGTTTCAGGCGGTTTGGCATAAACCTGACAGATGGACCCTCGTGTGATGAAAGCCCTGATCGTCGACGACGAGCCGATTGCGCGGCGCGTGCTCCGCGAGGAACTGGAACAGCTCCCCGAAGTGCTGATCGTGGGCGAGGCCGGAGACGGCCGGGAAGCCCTGCAGAAGATCGCCAAGCTCCAGCCCGACATGGTCTTTCTCGACCTGCAGATGCCCGTCATGAGCGGATTTGAAGTAGCCCGCCACCTCAACGGGCCGCATGTTCCGGTGATCGTGATCGTGACCGCCTTCGACCAGCACGCCATCGAAGCATTCGAAGCCGGGGCGGTCGATTATCTGCTCAAACCGGTCGGCGAAGCCCGATTGCAAAAAGCCGTGGAGCGCGCCCGCAACCTTCGCGGCAGGCCCGCCGAGATCGCGGCCCAGGTCGACAAGATCGCCGCAGCCGCTCAGACCTCCAATGCCCCCAGGAGCCGGAAGGTGGTGGGCCGCAGCGGGGAGGAGTATTTCCTGTTGGATGCCGACGAGGTTCTCGCATTCCAGGCCGAACGGGAACTGGTTTGGATCGTCACGGCCAAACAACGGCTCCTCGCCACCCAGACCCTGCGAACCCTCGAAGAGCGCCTGGGCGAGCCGCAATTCCAGAGGGTACACCGCAATGCCATCGTGAATGTCAACCACGTCCGCAAAATGAGCGCGCTCAGCAGTCAACGCTGGTTGATCACGCTCAGCAATTCGCTGCAATTGGTCGTCAGCAAGCGCCAGGCACACAATATCCGGAAAATCCTCCAGGGGTGACCTCGCCACAAGCGGGCTTTTTTGCCGTCCGCTCATGGAGGCTATCAGCCCGCTCACGGACTGTTCCAGCCCGCTTGCGAGGATCATTTAGGCTGCGTCAGAGACCTTCGGGATACTGAAAGCGTGTAGAGAATTCTCCCCGTCAGCCCCGCTAAGGCGTCCGTCTGTCCGCCCAATTAGCCCGCTTGCAGGCTTGCTTTTGTTTCTGATCCTGTCCGGAGTTTCACCCGCCCCGGCACAATCCATCAGCGCGGGTACCGTCGCCGGTACCGTCACCGACCCTTCCGGCGCCGCCATCCCGGGCGCCACGGTGACCATCCGGAACCCCGTCTCTAATTACCAGCAGACGGCCACCACCGACCAGGCCGGGGCTTTTCGCTTCGGCAATGTGCCTCTCAACAATTACCATCTGCATGTGCAGGCCGTTGGCTTCACCAACTACGAGCACGAGGTAGCAGTCCGCACCACCGTCCCGGTTAGTCTCGATGTCCAACTGCAGGTTGCCGGCGGACAGACTTCCATCGAAGTGGCCGCCGAGGGCATCATGGTCGAGAACGTGCCCGTGGCTCACAACTCGGTCGATCAAAACCAGCTCATGTCGCTGCCCGTGGAGTCGCCGGCCAATGGCCTGAGCGCCGCCATTACGCTCAGCACGCCCGGCGTGGTGGCCGATTCCAACGGCTTTTTTCATCCGCTGGGCGACCATGCCCAGACCAGCTACGTGATCGACGGTCAGCCCATCAGCGATCAGCAGAGCAAGGCCTTCTCGACCCAGATGCCGGTCAATGCTATCCAGTCCATGGAACTCGTCACCGGCATGCCCTCGGCGCAGTACGGTGACAAAACCAGCCTGGTGGTGGACGCGGCCACCAAGAGCGGCCTGGGCCGGAAGCCGTTCGGGTCCCTGGATGCCACTTACGGAACCTTCGGCGAGGTCTCCGAAAATACGTCTTTCGGTTTTGGCGGCGCCAAATTCGGCAGCTTCACGGTCTTCGATACGGACCGCTCCGGCCGCTTCCTGGACAGTCCCGAGTTCTTTCCCGTGCACGACATCGGCAACAACGAAACCTTCTTCGAGCGGCTGGATTTCCAGCCCACGGGTCAGGACGCCCTACACCTCGATCTGTTTGCCGCCCGCAACTGGTTCCAGATTCCCAACACCTACTCACAGGCCGGCCAGGACCAACGCCAGCGCGTCGTGAGCTTCAATATCGCACCCGGCTACCAGCACTCGTTCGGGGCCAAGACGCTGTTCACCATCAATCCCTGGGTGCGGCGCGACTTCGTGAACTACTATCCCAGCCGCAATCCGTTTCTGG
>Ga0116223_10004552_pt1 | contig 11992 bp, 9 predicted proteins | sample Sb_taG_3_FD_90092 | JGI IMG/M metagenome (GOLD analysis project Ga0116223, IMG submission 90092) | Peat soil microbial communities from Weissenstadt, Germany - Sb_50d_a_PC metaG | ecosystem: Environmental > Terrestrial > Soil > Wetlands > Peat | place: Germany: Weissenstadt | collected 2010-09-21 | reverse complement strand
CGAGCGAATAGGCTTTCGGCATCGCAAATCACCTCCTCGCGGAAGTGAATCACGAAACCCGCCTACCGAAATCCCTTCGATTCAACCTGAAAATCCGGCGCTCTAGAAACGCGGCGCGGCTCATGCCTTCAGGCGATTAAGTCGTCTTCGCGGCTCCGCTCTGCGCGGCGGCCCCATCAGCGCCGGCTGGAACAGCACCGCCGCGCAGAGCGTCGTGATCAGCGAGATCGCCAGCAATTTGCCCATGCTCGACGTGCCCGGATGATGCGAGAGCCAGAGGCTGCCAAAGGCGGTGGCCGTGGTCATGGCGCTGAAGAACACGGCGCGCGTGAGGCTCGATTGCAAAAGGTTGGTGGTTCCCCCCCGCCAGGCCATCACGAAATAGATCTTGAACGCCACGCCGAGACCAAGCATCAGGGGCAGGGCGATGATATTGGCGAAATTGAGCGGCATGTCGATGAGCACGGTGATCTCTAGGGTCACGAGCCCCGCAAGCAGCAGGGGGACCAAGGTCAAGAGCACGTCGGTCACCCGCCGCAAGACGATGTAAAGAAGTATGCTGATCGAGATCAGCGCCACGATGCCGGCCTGAATGAAGGCTTTGACGACCGTATCGCCGGATTCCTGCACGGCGACCGGCTCGCCCGTGGCTCCCGGCGCCACTTTCTTGACCGCCTTGGCGAAATTGATCATCACCTCGTTGTTGTTGGGATCGCCCTCCGGCGCGACTTCGATGAGCGCCTGACCGTCGGCACTGATCCAATTGCGCCGCAAACCTTCCGGAATGTAGTCGCGGCCGGTCGGCTTGGCTTCGAGCGAGTGATGCAGGAGATCGAGCATCGTATGCAGTCCGGGCAATAGAAGCGCACGGGCCGCCTCACGTGTCTGCGGCGGCGCCGCCGCCAGTCCGCGCATCAGGTCTGCGAGCCGGCGGGCATCGTCGGCGCCCTTGCCCGTCACGTTCTGCGCCGTCTTCGAGAATTGGTCGGCTGCCTTGTTCAAGGCGGCAACATCGTCGGCATCGGTCGGCGGATTAAGCAGCCTGTTCGGATCGAACAAGGGCAACAGGATCGACGCCGCGTGCTGGATGATCGGCAGCTTTTGGTCCTGATCCGGCGGCACGAAGCTCGCCAACGTCAGGACCCGCGAGACTTCCGGCAATCGTTCCAGCTTCGCGATAATCGGCGGGGTTGCCTCAAGGTTGGGCGCGAGAATGTCGATCGTGTTCGTCTGGGTGTCATGACTCTTTTGGAGATCGAGGATGGTTGCGACCGCCTCGGTCTTCTTGCTGCGCAGGTCGAGCGGATTGAAGTCGAAGTGCAGATAAGCCAAAAGCGGGCTCCCGGCGAGCGCGATGGCCAGGGTACCGACCACCACAGCGTGCCGGTGCCGGCTCAGGAAATGGTCTAATGGCGCAAGAAACTTATAGCCGATCGGCTCGCGCTCGGCGGGCGGCCGAAACAGGGTCAATAAGGCGGGCAAGACGGTGATTGCGGTGAAGAAGGCGACGATCATGCCGGTGCCGGCAATCTGCCCCAATTCCGAGACGCCGCGGTAATCGGTCGGGAGGAACGAATAGAAGCCGCAGGTCGTTGCCGCCGCGGCGAGCGCCAACGGCCGGCCGACTTTCGCCGCAGCCATGTGCAAGGCCTTGTGGAAGTCCGGCTCGTCGTGTCGCTCCGCTCGGTAGCGGACGCTGAACTGAATCCCGAAATCGACCCCAATGCCGACGAAGAGAACCGCGAAGGCGACCGAAATGAGATTGAGCGCCTTGACCATGATGAGACCGAGCGCCGCAGTGACGCAAAGTCCGACGATGACGCCGAGCGCCACGGCTACGACGATGCGCATGGATTTCAACGCCCGCCACATGATGAACAGAACGAGGAGCGCCATGATCGTCACGTTGAGGCCGAAGCCTTGCTTCACGGTCGCATATTCCTCGTCGGCGAGGGGTACGGGTCCGGTGAGACGAACGCTCACGCCTTGCTCGGGCGTGAGCCCGAGGTCGCGCGCACTCTGGCGGATGAAATTCGAAGGGACGAGCCCCGGTTGAAGCGCGGCATAGTTGAGGATTGGCTTCACGGAGAGGAAGTGCCGCAGTTCGCGTTGCACGGGCGGTTGGCCGGTGAACAAGGCCGTCCAGGAGAAAAATGTCTTGCGGCCGGCCAAGACATCGTCGAGCGCCGTGGAAATCGAGACCATCGGCCGGTCGAAGTCGTCGAACGTGCCGGCTTTCGAACGGACGCCGCGGGTGATGTAGGAAAACGCGTACGCCACGCCGCGCAAGGTCGGATCGGAAGCGAGCGTGGCCAGGAACGGTTCTGCTTTCAGGAGTCCGCCGACCGTGCGCTGGACCTCGGCGACGGGTTGGAACAACAGGCCGTTCTGTTCGAAATAGGGGCCGCTGTCGGGACGCTCGACGCTTCTGAAGAGATCGGGTCTTGCCGCCAACTTTGCGGCGAGCTGCGCGGTCGCGCTTTCGGCCAGTTCCGGGGTCGCCGCGTCGATGACGACGATGATCTGGTCCTCATTCCGCTGCGGGAAGGCCTTGTCCAGCTCGGCGAGCCGCTGCCGCCACGGCAACTTCGGGGAAAGATAACTGTTAGTATTGGCATTTATCGCGAAATGGGTCGCGGCGTAATAGCCGCTGGCGCCGGCCAGCAGCACCGCGATCGCCACCACGAGCCAGGCAAAGCGCGAACAAAAGGCGACGATCCCGACGATGGCCCTGCCGATCAGTCCAATCGGCGGAGGCTGGGCCGGCCTCGGCTTCCCAGCGCTGTGGAGTTGAGCATCCATGATCTTTCGGCACCAATCGATGCAAAGTGTGGCAACTTTGCAAGAGCTTCGTTGTTTCGTACGGTGAAGTGACTTTGCGATGGCAAATTTGCGGCATACGGCGTTAACTGAACCATTTAGGAGCTATATATCGCGAATTTGACATTGTGTGTGTCACCCCTAAAAAGCTTGGGACAAGGAAAAAGGCAAGATTGGTCGTGTTGCGGATGGCGGATGACGTGGGATACTTGAGGTATCAATGAAGGTGATCTTGGCTCAACCCCGCGGTTTTTGCGCCGGCGTGGTCCGCGCCATCGATGCTTGCCGTGCGAACTTGTCGACGCATGAGCTTTGATGAAATCACCGTGCAACTTGATGGGAGCCGGCGTTAAATGGGTATTCCGATCCTGCAGATGGCGCAAATAGGCGGCTATGTGCTCCGCCAGAAGATTATGGGGCGCAAGCGTTTTCCGCTGGTGCTCATGCTCGAACCGTTGTTTCGCTGCAATCTGGCCTGCGCCGGGTGCGGCAAAATCGACTATCCCGACCCCATCCTCAACCAACGCCTTCCGCTCGACGAATGCCTCGGGGCGATCGACGAATGCGGTGCTCCGGTCGTCGTGATCGCCGGCGGCGAGCCGCTCTTGCACAAGGAATTGCCGGAAATCGTGAAGGGCGCGATCGCGCGGCGCAAATACGTCACGGTCTGCACTAATGCGCTGTTGCTCGAAAAGGTCATCGACCGTTTCAAGCCCAACCGCTATTTCAACTGGTCGATCCATCTCGACGGCGACGCCGAGATGCACGACCGCTCAGTCTGCCAGAAGGGCGTCTACGATCGCGCCGTCGCGGCGATCAAGCTCGCCAAAGCGCGCGGCTTCCGGGTGACCATCAATTGCACCTTGTTCAACGATGCCGATCCCGTTCGGGTCGCCGACTTCTTCGATCAGGTCAAGGAGTTCGGAATCGACGGCATCACGGTGTCGCCCGGCTATGCCTATGAGCGGGCTCCCGACCAGAAACATTTCCTCAACCGCGGCAAAACGAAGCAATTGTTCCGCGACATCTTCCGGCGCGGCCATAGCGGCAAGGACTGGCCCTTCTACCAGTCCATGCTGTTTCTCGATTACCTTGCCGGCAACCGCACCTATGAATGCACCCCCTGGGGCAATCCGACGCGGACAGTGTTCGGTTGGCAGCGGCCCTGCTATCTGCTCGGCGAGGGCTATGCCAAGACCTTCGCCGAACTGATGGAGACGACCGACTGGGACTCCTATGGTGTCGGCAAATACGAGAAATGCGCCGACTGCATGGTCCATTGCGGCTTCGAAGCGACCGCCGTCGCCGAGTCCTTCGCGCGTCCATGGGAAGCGGTCGCGCTATCCATGCGGGGCATCGGCACCGAGGGTGCGATGTCGGCGGATATTCCGCTAGACCGGCAGAGACCCGCAAATTACGTCTTCTCGCGGCACGTCCAGCACAAGCTCGCCGAAATCAAGGAAGCCGAAGCTCCCCGCAACCATCTCTCGGCCGCGGAATAGCGCGGCGAAGGCGGCTCTCGTGTCGAGGGCCGTGCGGAAGAGATGCGGGATTTGGCGTGGTTCGCCGATCAGCGAGCGCATCACGCGGCCGATTGCGAACTCGCCGTCCTGGCGAATGCCGACCAGCGCGGCGGGCGCCAAGCGCCGCTCTGCCGGATCGGCGACGACACGAAAGGCCGTGAACGGCAGATTATGCGCGGCGGCGATCCGTGCCGCTATATGCGATTCCATGTCGGCAGCGACGGCGCGCGTCGCCACATGCAGGGCCCGCTTGCTGGCCGGATCGGCCACCGGAAGGTCGATGCCCGCCATGTCGACGATCGGCACGTCGCCCAAAGCCTTGGCGAGCCGCTGCGACCAGCCGCGATGGCATACGAAATATTCGGCGCTTTCCGCGATGATTCCCCGCGCCACGAGCGGGGTGCCGGGCCGAACTCCAGGCGCCAGGCCGCCCGCGATCCCGAAGCTGACGATGCCTGAAACATTGGCGTGCACCGCCTTTTCCAATTGAGCCTTAAGGTTCACGCTATCGCCGCCGCCGGTCACGACGCGAATATCCGACCCCGCCGCAACACGCGCCTCCGCCGCCAAGCCGGTGACGACGAGAATGCTACCCGACTCTACATCCCCAGGACGACGGCGTGATGATTGGCGCGTTTCAGGTTCCTGAAACGCGCCATCGCCCAGAGCGGGAAGAATTTCGAATAGCCGTGATAACGCAGGTAGAACACACGCGGAAAACCGGTTCCGGTAAATGTTTCCTCGTGCCAAGCTCCGTCCCCCCTCTGAGCGCCGAGCAAATATTGGATTCCCCTGTCCACCGCTGGGTCGTCGATTTGGCCGGCAGCCATCAAGCCAAGCAATGCCCATGCCGTTTGCGAGGCGGTGCTCGGCGCCCTTTCATAGCCCGTGTAATCGAGCGCATAGCTTTCGCCGCCTTCCCCCCAGCCGCCGTCCTCGTTCTGAATAGCTTTGAGCCAAGCGACGGCCTTTGTGAAGGCATCGCTCTTGTGGTCGACCCCGGCGCTGTTGAGCGCAGCAAGCACCGACCATGTTCCATAGATGTAATTGACGCCCCATCGCCCGTACCAACTGCCATCCTTCTCCTGCTCCTTGATCAGAAAGTCCACGGCGCGGGCGAAATCCGGATTGCGCGGCGGCGTCTCGCCAAGTTGGGCAAGCATTGAGACGCAACGCGCGGTCACATCCGCGGTCGGCGGGTCGAGCAGCGCTCCGTGGTCGGCGAAGGGAATATAGTTGAGGTAGTCGACGTTATTATCGGCGTCGAAGGCGCCGAAGCCGCCGTTCCTGCTTTGCATGCCCTCGATCCATTCGCGGCCGCGGGCAATGCAGGTGGTGTAATCGGCGTCTGCCGTGAGGCCCGCGCTGCCGGCCCGATCCATCGCCAGCACCACGACCGCGGTATCGTCGAGATCGGGATAATAGTCGTTGAGATATTGGAACGCCCATCCTCCCGGCCGGGTCTTGGGCCGCGTGATCCCCCAATCCCCGACGAGATCGAGAACCTGGAGCGGTTTCAGCCAAGCCAAGGCCTTGCCGACGGGCTCAGTGACCGCATCGCTGCCCGCCTCCATGAGGGCGTGCGCCGTGAGCGCCGTGTCCCAGACCGGCGAGAAACAGGGCTGGCAATAGGCTTCGGTTTGCTTGACGGTCAGCAAGTTCTCGACCGCCCGGCAGGCGCAGAGGAAATCCGGATGGTCGTGGGGATAACCCAGAACATCGTACATGAGGGCCGAATTGACGATCGCGGGCCAGATTGCGCCAATCCCATGCTCGCCGTTCAACCTCTCGGTCACGAAGGCGACCGCCTTGTCGATCGCGCGCTTGCGCGCAGCTTTCGGGAAATACGGCTCGATGACGCGCAACACCTTGTCGATGCCGCGGAAAATCATGGTCCATGGAAACCGCTTGTGGGGCGAGTCGGGCCAATGCCGGACCTGGTCCGGCGGCACGACGAAGAGTTCATCCAACCTGATGTTCTGCGCGTTGCGCGCCTTCGCTCGCAAGCTCATGACGACCAGGAGCGGCACGAGAACGGTGCGTGCCCAGTAAGATATTTTCGAGATATGGAACGGGAACCATTCGGGCAGGAGCATGATCTCGACCGGCATGACCGGCACGGCACGCCAGGGCACGAAGCCATAGGTGGCGAGCAGGCAGCGGGTGAAGACATTCGTCTCGGCCGCGCCGCCATGCGTCAGGATCGCCGCACGAGCGCGCTGCATATGCGGCGCGTCCGGAGAATCGCCGATCATCTTCAAGGCGAAATAGGCCTTGACGGTCGAACTCACGTTGAACGCCCCGTCGTGAAACAGCGGCCAGCCGCCATGGTCAGCCTGGGTGCGGCGCAGGTAGTTGCCGATCTTCGCCGCGACTTCGGGCGCAAGCGGCTCACCGAGGTGATCGTGGAAGAGGATGTATTCGGCGGGAATCGAGACATCCGCCTCCAATTCGAAGACGAAATGCCCGTCGTCCCGCTGCGCGGCGAGAACCGCCTTGGTCGCCGCCGTGACCGCTTTCTCGACATCGGCCAGCTCGGGTTTCTGAATTTTATCGAAAACAGCCTGATCATGCATCACGCAAGCCTATTCCTTTCGCAAATCTGTCTCTATCCACAGCGAAGAATGGCTTCGGCGGCCGCGAAGCCAGAACGCACGGCGCCTTCGATCGTCCCCGGCAAACCCGTCGCCGTCCAATCCCCGGCAAGCAGGAGATTGGCAAAAGCCGTCCGCGGCGGCGGGCGCCGGGCCTCTTCCTCTACGGTCGCGGCGAAGGTCGCGCGCTTCTCCTTGATGATTTGCCATGCGGGCAGCGGCTGCGCAATCCCTGCCGCCCGTGCCACGTCGGACCACATTGTCGCCGCGAGCTCGTCCCGTGGCACGTCGATCAGACGATCCGCGGCGCTGATCGTCACCGACAGCCGGTCGGGAAAGGCAAACAGCCATTCGATCGTGCCATTGATCACGCCAAGAATAGGCGGAAGACCGGCCGGCGGAGCGATCTTGAAATGGCCGTTCACGATCGCCCGAAAAGCCTGCGGGGTCTTGAGCCCCGGCAGGAGGGAAGCGGCAACCGGCGCCGGCACTGCGAGAATCACGCGCTCGCCGGCCGCGACTTCGACCGGCTCGCCGCCGAACTCGAGGCCGCTGACCCGATTGCCGTCAAGCTTGATGGCGGAGAGACGGCGTTCGAAGGAAACCGCGACTCCCTTCGATTCGAGGCGGCGCAGAGCCGGCGTCACGAAGGCGGTCGACAGGCCCTTTGCCGCGACCAAGGGGCGGCAGGCCTTGCCGCCTTTGGCGAGCGTCTCGCGCAGGACGGCGGCGGCGATGCTCGCTGCCCCTTCCTCGGGCGCTGTGTTGAGCGCGGCCAGGAAAAAGGGTTGCCAGAGCCGCTCATAAAGCAAACCGTGGCAAGCCATGGCGGATTTGATCGGCGTCCCCTTGGCCGCAATGAGGAGACCGAGAACGCCGAGATAGTCGCCCGCGCGCGTTCCCGGCACGCGCCTTTGCCGGCGCAAGATCCACCAAGGGATCGCGCCATCGTTCGGCCGCAAGCGCCAGCGCTCGCCGGAGGCAAGATCGACGAAGGGAAATTCGGCGCTCGCCGGGCCTAAAAGCTGATCCTCGCTGCCAAGCTCGCGCAGATAGCCGAGCGCAACGCGATTGCCCGACAGCAGCAAATGGTTGCCGTTGTCGATTACCATGTCAAGCGTGCTGTCGAAATAGGAGCGGCAGCGGCCGCCGGCTTGCGGCGCGGCCTCGTAAAGGGCGATGCGTCTCGATCCGTCCGCGAGGCGGAGCGCCGCGGCGAGCCCGGCGAGGCCCGCGCCGATGATGTGGACTTTTCCCTGCATCAGATGAGGCCGTGGCGCAGCAAGGCGAGGAGGATGAGGCGACGCGGCACCCGCACCTTGGCGCGCGGCGGCGCAAAGCCGCGTGCCACCACGCCGGCGAGGATCGCTTGATAGACGTCGCCCATCAGCTGTGGAGCCCGCACGCTCCGGCGCGGGCATCGCGCCATGATTTGCATGGCCTGCGCAAAATGCTCCCGCGCCCGCGCAACGACCGGCGCGCAGGCTTCGCCGAGTCGCGGATCGGCGAGCACGTCCTGCGGCGCCGTGGCCCTTATCCCCGCCGCCAGCAAGGCCTCGCGGGGAAGATAAAGCCGCGACATCGCCGCGTCCTCGTCGAGATCGCGCAGAATATTGATGAGCTGAAAGGCGCGGCCCAGATGATGCGCGAGCGCCGGGCCCTCGACGCGCGGCACGCCGAAGACGCGCACCGAAAGGCGGCCGACCGCGCTTGCGACCCGATCGCAATAAAGATCGAGTGTCGCCCATTCGGGCGCTTGGATATCGGCCACGACGTCCATCTCCATGCCGTCGATGACGGCGAAGAAGTCCTCGCGCTGCAGGTCGAAGGCGCGGATGGCTTCGCCAAGCCCGCTAAGCCCGCCAAGATGCCCTGGCTTGCCGGCGCAGAGAGACGCGATTTCCGCGCGCCATTGCGCAAGGGCGGCGCGCCGTGCCTTAACCTCACCGCCGTCATCGGCAATGTCATCCACGGCTCGACAAAACGCATAGATCTCGAACATCGCCTCGCGCTGCCTGCGCGGCAGAATCCGCATGGCGGTGTAAAACGAGCTGCCGCTCGCCCGCGCCTGCGCGCTCGGCAGCGAGGATTCAGCGAGGCTCATGCGCCCCTCATGGTCGAAGCATGGCGCCGCGTGGCGCGCCTGCCGCGATCGACGAGGCCGGCGCCCACTCCGACGAGCGTGAATGCGAGAAAGCCGGGCTTCGTCAAATGCACCGTTTCGCTCAAAGGATCGCGATGAATGAGCATGGTGACCAGCTTCTGCGCGAGCCGTGCGATGACCGCCGTCTCGAGACCGAGCCGCAGGTCACGCACCTGCCGCGGCAACGCGCTTCCCTGGCGGACCAGCAGCTCCGTCCGCGCCGCAAGATGGTGAAGGCAGGCCAACAAGCCCGGCGAGGCGCGCGGCGCGGCAAGCGCCGCCGGATCGACGCCCTCCTTGGCCATCCCGTCGAGCGGCACATAGACCCGGTCGAGATTACGGTAATCGGCGCCGCAATCCTGAAGATGATTGATGATCTGCAGCGCCGAGCACAGCGCATCGTTGGCCGGCCAGGTCGATTCGCTCTCGCCATGTACGTCGAGAACGAAGCGGCCGACCGGCGCCGCCGAATAGGCGCAGTAATGCATGAGCTCGTCGAAATTCGCGTAGCGCTGCTTGACGGCGTCCATGCGGAAGGCGTGCAGCAAGTCGAGCGCGTGGCGCGGCGTTAGCCGGCGTTCGGCGAGCGAGGCGCGCAGCGGCCGCGCGGCGGCAATTCCATCCTCCTTGCCGAGAAGGGCAGCCTCGAACCGGTCGAGGCGTTCAAGCTTCTCCTGCGGGCTCAAGACCGGACTGTCGGCAATATCGTCGGCGCCCCGCACGAAATAGTAGAAGGCGAGGACCGTCGGCCGGTGCTGGCGCGCAATAAGCCGCGAAGCGACGGGGAAATTCTCGTCGCGATGCGTCTTCGTCGGGGAAGGATCGGCGCTCATTTGAGATACCCGTGCTCGCGAAACCAGGCGAGGGCATCGGCGAGCCCCAGCTCGTAGGGCCGCGCGCGATAGGCGAGATCGCGTTCCGCCTTGGCGGAGGAGAAGAACATCCGATATTTCGACATGCGCAGGCCGTCGAGCGTGAGGAAAGGCTCGCGCGCGCTCAGGCGGGCCTTAGCCTCGGCGAGGAAGGCGAGAGGATAGATCAGGCTGCGCGGCAGGCGCAGCCACGGCGGCTTGTCGCCGCTCAAGGCGGCGATATCGGCGAGCATCGCGGCAAACCCCACGTTTTGACCACCCAGAATATAGCGTTCTCCAATTCGGCCATGCTGCAACGCAGCAATATGGCCAGCGGCGACATCATCGACATGGACGAGATTGAGCCCCGTGTCCACATAGCCGGGGATCCGCCCGCAAGCCGCCTCGATGATGATCCGGCCGGTCGGCGTCGGCTTGATGTCGCGCGGTCCGATCGGCGTCGAGGGGTGAACGACGACCGCCGGCAGGCGTTCCTCGGCAATCATCGACGTGACGATCTGCTCGGCGAGCACCTTACTCTTTTTATAAGCGCCGATCGCCTCTTCGACCCTCAAGGGCTTGGTCTCGTCGATGATCTCGCCGCTCTTCGATACGGCGAGGGTGGCGACGCTGCTCGTATACACAATACGTTCGACGCCGGCCTTCAACGCGGCGCACATGAGGTTGCGGGTGCCCTCGCGGTTGGTGCGGAGGATCTCGGCAGGATCAGGCGCCCACAACCGGTAATCAGCCGCCACATGCATCAAGAAACGAGACCCGGCCATGGCGCGTGCGACGGCGTCGGCATCGCGCATGTCGCCTTCGGCAATCTCGACGTCGAGGCTGGAGAGGTTGAGCCGCGGGCTCGTGGGGCGCACGAGGGCACGCACGCTGTAACCCGCGGCAAGCGAAGCCTGCGCGACCGCCGAACCGACGAAGCCGGAGGCGCCGGTGACCAATATTCTGTCGCCCGCCACGCTGCTGCCTTACCCTTGAACAAACTTTTAGATTGGCCACCGGGCGGCATATCATCTCTGCGACAAGCCGGGCAACCAGCGGGTAGTGTCTCAGTTTGAATTTCAGAAGAGCTCAACTAGCGACCGTCATTCTACGGGCTAGCTTGTCGGCGGTTGGCAGAAGAAAGGGATGAGAATGGCATCGATTATTGGGCCATCGGTTACGCTTACCACTTCCGCGTCATCCAACGTGAGTTTGAGATGCTCCACCAAAATTGAGCCGATAATGCGCTGAAAGACCTTGGATATAAGAAGGGCAATTTCAGTCGTTTCATCGAAAGCCGCATTAATAGCCTCCTCCCAGCACGGATGCGGCTTCAGATGCCGAATTCCGTCGATGATAATTGTTTCAGAGCCGTAGAAAGTATTGTGACCCTGATACTCCTGTCCTATTAGAAGTTCATACGTGAATCCCGCTGGTACACGCTCGAAAGATTTACCTAGGAGCGCGCGATCAGTATGAAACGAGAAGCGCTTTCGCATCTGAGAAATTATATTCGTCTGCCCAAAATATTTCTTCAGCAATTTTATATCGTTGTAGAAAGTGTCGTCCAAGAGACTCGATTTAGATTTCCGCAACTGATCGACACGGACATTACTCCTGAAGAATTCATATGCTTCGAAGGCATGGCCGGCAAGGGCACGCAGGAAGAACGAAAGCGTTGTGAAGGCAGCGCTCCTGTCTAGGCCATCGCCGCTAGCGTGCACAGCATTGCTACAAAACTTTAGATACTTGGTACTGATATTCAATTCATTCAGAATCTTACCGCCTCCAAGTAGAATAGATAACTCCCGGTCCGGGAGTGCCTCTAACGCCGCCTTCTCAATCGTGAACCGGTTCAATTTAGACACTGCGGGGTCCATACAGCCTTTAAAGGTGGACGCTTCTAAGAACCTCGCCAATTCGCGGCCTTTCTGATTCCATCGTGATGGATGGATTGGAGATGATTCGATGCGAAGGCAGCCGGGATTTTTCGATTTCGATGATCGATTGAAGCGGTTGAGTGATCTCGGCGACCAGCTCGAGGCCTTCCAGGCGACGGTG
>Ga0116223_10004551_pt1 | contig 11994 bp, 6 predicted proteins | sample Sb_taG_3_FD_90092 | JGI IMG/M metagenome (GOLD analysis project Ga0116223, IMG submission 90092) | Peat soil microbial communities from Weissenstadt, Germany - Sb_50d_a_PC metaG | ecosystem: Environmental > Terrestrial > Soil > Wetlands > Peat | place: Germany: Weissenstadt | collected 2010-09-21 | reverse complement strand
TTGCGCGAGGTCGCCGAGGTGCGCGGCCAATATGAAAAAATGCGGGACGAGCACGGATTCCGGCTGCTCGATTACACCGTCGATTCCGATTCGGCCTCGCCGCGCGTCTGTTTTCAGTTCTCCGAAGATCTCGCCAAACGCACCGATTTCGCGCCGTTCCTCGCGCTTGCCGGCAACGACAAGCCGGCTTTGACGTCGGAAGGGAAGCAGCTTTGCGTCGACGGCCTGAAACATGGCGAGCGTTACAACGTCAATTTGCGCGCCGGCCTGCCGTCCACCGTCAAGGAGACCCTGCCCAAATCGGCCGAATTCAACATCTATGTGCGCGACCGCAAGCCGTTCGTACGCTTTACCGGGCGTGCCTATGTGCTGCCGCGCACCGGCCAGCGCGGCATTCCGCTGGTGAGCGTCAACACGTCAGCCGTATCGGTCAACGTGTTTCGAATCGGCGATCGCAACCTGATCAACACGGTGATCGACAGCGATTTTCAGCAGGCCTTGAGCCGGTATGAGTTGTCGAGCCTTGGCGACGAACGCGGCGTCAAGGTCTGGTCCGGCGAGCTCACAACCACCATGACGCTCAACCAGGATGTCACCACGGCGTTTCCGGTCGATGAGGCGCTCGGCGTTTTGCAGCCGGGCGTTTACGTCATGACCGCGGCCGCCAAGGGCCCCGGCAGCGACGACGACGGATCGCTGGCGACGCAATGGTTCATCGTCTCCGACCTCGGCCTGACGGCTTTCTCGGGCAATGACGGCATCCACGTGTTCGTCAATTCGCTGGCGTCCACGGATGCCGTGGGGAAGGCCGAGGTGCGGCTGATCGCGCGCAACAACGAAATCCTGGCCACCCGCAAGACCGACGATTCCGGCCACGTGCTGTTCGAGGCGGGGCTGGCGCGCGGCGAGGGCGGACTTTCGCCGGCGATGTTGACGGTAACTGGCGACAAGGCCGACTACGCCTTCCTCAGCCTGAAAACCAACGCATTCAACCTTTCCGACCGCGGCGTTTCCGGCAGGACGGTGCCTGCGGGCGCCGATGCGTTTGTTTACGCCGAACGCGGCGTCTACCGCTCCAATGAGACCGTGTATCTGACGGCCCTTTTGCGCGACGGCCAGGGTAACGCCGTCACGGGCGGGCCGCTGACGCTGGTGATCGAGCGCCCCGACGGCGTCGAATTCCGTCGAGCGGTACTGGCCGATCAGGGCGCCGGCGGCAGGTCGCTGGCGGTGCCGCTCAATTCGGCCGTCCCGACCGGGACCTGGCGGGTGCGGGCCTTTACCGATCCCAAGGGCTCTTCGGTGGGGGAAACGACCTTTATGGTCGAGGATTACGTCCCTGAACGGCTCGAGTTTGAACTTTCCAGCAAGGACAAGCAGATCAAAGCTGATCTTTCAGTAGAACTTAAGGTCGACGGCCATTTCCTCTACGGCGCGCCGGCCTCAGGGCTACAGCTCGAGGGTGACATGCTGGTCGCGCCGGCCGCCGAGCGGCCAGGCTTTGCCGGCTACCAATTCGGCGTCGCCGACGAGGAGACTTCCAGCAACGAGCGCACGCCAATCGAAAACTTGCCCGAAGCGGACGCCAAGGGCGTCGCAGCCTTCCCCGTCAGCCTCGCCAAGCCGCCAACGTCGACGCGGCCGCAGGAAGCACAAATCTTCATCCGCATGGCGGAAGCAGGCGGGCGTGCGGTCGAGCGCAAGCTCGTGCTGCCGGTGGCGCCCGCCGCTGCCATGATCGGCGTCAAGCCGCTGTTCGCCGACAAGAGCGTCGCGGAGGGCGACAAGGCCGCCTTCGACGTCGTGTTCGTATCGCCCGACGGCAAGACGCTGACGCGCGATGGCTTGCGCTATGAGCTCTTGAAGATCGAATCCCGCTATCAGTGGTATCGGCAGAATTCGTCCTGGGAGTATGAGCCGGTCAAATCGACCAAGCGCGTCGCCGACGGTGATCTGACCATCGCCGCCGACAAGCCGACGCGCGTTACGCTCGCGCCGCAGCCCGGCCGCTATCGCCTCGACGTCAAGTCGATCGAGGCCGACGGGCCGCTGACGTCGGTGCAATTCGACGTCGGCTGGTACTCCGACGGCAGCGCCGACACCCCGGATCTGCTGGAAACCTCGATCGACAAGCCGGAGTACCAGTCCGGCGAGACCATGGTGGTGTCGGTCAATGCCCGCTCAGCCGGCAAATTGACCATCAATGTGCTCGGTGACCGGCTATTGACCACGCAAACCACCGACGTCAAGGAAGGCACATCCCAGGTCAAGATTGCCGTCGGCAAGGATTGGGGCACCGGCGCCTATGTGGTGGCGACGCTGCGCCGCCCGCTGGATGCGGCAGCCCTTCGGATGCCGGGCCGCGCCATCGGACTCAAATGGTTCGGCATCGACAAGAAGACCCGCACGATTCAGGTCAGTCTGTCGCCGCCGGCGCTGGTGCGTCCGAATACGACGCTGAAGCTGCCGGTCAAGCTTTCCGGCCTCAATCCCGGCGAGGACGCCAAGATCGTCGTTGCCGCCGTCGATGTCGGTATTCTCAACCTCACCAACTACAAGCCGCCGGCGCCCGACGACTACTATCTCGGTCAGCGCCGCCTGACCGCGGAAATCCGCGATCTCTATGGGCAATTGATCGACGGCATGCAGGGCACCCGCGGTCAACTGAAAACCGGCGGCGACACCGCCGGCGAGCTGCAGGGCAGTCCGCCGACGCAGAAACCGCTGGCGCTCTATTCCGGGATCGTCACGGTGGCCGCCGACGGCAGCGCCGAAATCAGTTTCGACATTCCGGAGTTCGCCGGCACCGCGCGCGTGATGGCGGTGGCCTGGACGGCCACCAAACTCGGCCGCGCCACGACCGATGTCGTTGTGCGCGACCCCGTCGTGCTGACGGCGACGTTGCCGCGCTTCCTGCTCAATGGCGACCATGGCACCATGAGCTTCGATCTCGACAACGTCGAGGGCCCTCCCGGCGACTACACCATCAACGTCAAGACCTCGGGGCCGGTGAAGGTTTCCGGCAATCCCGCAACGACCGTGAAGCTCGCCGCCCAGCAGCGCACCTCGCTGTCGTTGGCGCTCGATGCGGGCGGCGCGGGCACAGCCAATCTCGATGTCGATATCAAGGGGCCGAACGGGCTGACGCTGGCGCGGCATTATGCGCTCGACGTCAAGGCAGCGACGCAGATTTTGGCGCGCCGCTCGATCCGGACGCTGGCCAAGGGCGAGAGCCTGACGCTGACGACCGATATGTTCTCGGATCTGGTGGCCGGGACCGGCGGCGTCTCGTTGTCCGTCGGCTTGTCCACGGCGCTCGATGCCGCCACCATCCTGAAGGCGCTCGACCGCTATCCGCATGGCTGTTCCGAGCAGATCACCAGCCGCGCCATGCCGCTGCTTTATGTCAACGATCTTGCCGCCGGCGCGCATCTGGCCATGGACACCGAAGTCGATCAGCGCATCAAGGACTCCATCGACCGGCTGCTGGCGCGCCAGGGATCGAACGGATCGTTCGGCCTGTGGTCGGCCGGCGGCGACGACGCGTGGCTGGATGCCTATGTCACGGACTTCCTGACCCGCGCGCGCGAGAAGGGATTTGCGGTGCCGGATGTGCTGTTCCGGAGCGCGCTCGAGCGTATTCGCAACTCCGTTGTGAACGCCAACGAGCCCGAGAAGGACGGTGGGCGCGACCTCGCTTACGGCCTTTACGTGCTTGCCCGTAACGGCACCGCGCCGATCGGCGATCTGCGCTATCTCGCCGACACCAAGCTGAACAATCTGGCTACCCCGATCGCGAAGGCCCAGCTTGCGGCGGCGCTGGCGCTGGTCGGCGACAAGGGCAGGGCGGAGCGGGTCTATGCCGCCGCCGTCGACAGCCTCGCGCCGAAGCCCGCGCTGGAGTTCGGCCGGGTCGACTACGGCAGCGCCTTGCGCGATGCCGCGGCATTGGTGTCGCTCGCAAGCGAAGGCAACGCGCCGCGGGCGACGCTGACGCAGGCGGTAGCACGGGTCGAAGTCGCTCGCGGACTCACGCCTTACACCTCGACCCAGGAAAATGCCTGGCTGGTTCTGGCATCGCGGGCGCTGTCGAAGGAAACCATGACGCTCGAGCTCGACGGCGCGCCGATCAAGACCGCGCTTTATCGCAGCTACAAGGCGGCCGAAATGGAAGGCAAGCCGATCAAGATCACCAACACCGGCGATGCGCCGGTACAGGCCGTGGTCTCGGTCAGCGGTTCACCGATTACGCCGGAGCCGGCCGCCTCAAACGGCTTCAAGATCGAGCGCAATTATTTCACGCTCGACGGCAAGCCGGCCGACGTGTCGAGGGCCAAGCAGAACGACCGCTTCGCGGTGGTGCTCAAGATCACCGAAGCCAAGCCGGAATTCGGTCACATCATGGTGTCGGATTATCTGCCGGCGGGCTTTGAGATCGACAATCCGCATCTGGTCTCCTCGGGCGATACCGGGACGCTCGACTGGATCGAGGACGGCGAGGAACCGGAGAACACCGAATTCCGCGACGACCGCTTCACCGCGGCCATCGACCGCGCCAGCGACGATAATGCGGTGTTCACAGTGGCCTATGTGGTGCGCGCGGTTTCTCCAGGCAAATATGTGCTGCCGCAGGCCTATGTCGAGGACATGTACAACCCCTCGCGCTATGGCCGCACCGGCACCGGCTCGGTCGAGGTGCGTCCGACGAAATGAGCGAAGAAACGCGCCGACAGCAACCACCGTCGTCATGCCCGGGCTTGACCCGGGCATCCACGACTGCTGTGGCCACAGGCAAAGACGTGGATGGCCGGGCAAAGGCGAGCGGAAGCGACGCCGTCCTTTGGACGGCTATGCCCGGCCATGACGAGATGGTTAGACGACGTGTCGTCCGCCTTGTCGTCGCCGCAGTCCTCGCAACCCTCATTATTTCCGGCGTCTTCGCCGCATGGGTGGTGTCGCTCGGACCGTTGCCGCTGGCACAAGCGCGGGAAGTTTCCACGACGATCGTCGATCGTAACGGCAAACTGCTGCGTGCCTATGCGATGGCCGACGGCCGCTGGCGGCTGCCGGTCGATGCCAGGGCCGGCGTCGATCCCACCTATCTGAAACTGCTGCTGGCCTATGAGGATCGCCGCTTTCGCAGCCACGCCGGTGTCGATCCCCTGGCCTTGAGCCGCGCCGCGTTTCAGCTGTTCAACCGCGGCCATATCGTGTCCGGCGGTTCCACCATCACCATGCAGCTCGCCCGGCTAATGGAGCCGCGCCGCGAACGGTCGGTGTACGCCAAAATTCGGCAGATCGTCCGCGCGATCGAGATCGAGCGGAAGATGACCAAGGAGCAGATTCTCGACCTGTACCTGGCGATGGCGCCATTCGGCGGCAATCTCGAAGGCATTCGCGCGGCGTCCATCGCCTATTTCGGCAAGGAGCCAAAGCGATTGTCTCTGGCGGAATCCGCGCTGCTGGTGGCATTGCCGCAATCTCCCGAAACCCGCAGGCTCGATCGCTATCCGGAAGCCGCCCGCGCCGCGCGCGACCGCGTGCTTGATCGCATGGTCGAAGACAACATCGTGCCGGCGGAGGATGCCGTCGTTGCGAAAGCAGCGCCCGTGCCGCGGCTTCGCAAGCCGATGCCGATCCTGGCGCCGCATTCGGCCGATCAGGCGATGGCAACCGTCAAGGATGCTTCAGTCATCGAACTGACGCTGGACTCAAGTCTGCAAAAGTCGCTCGAGGCGCTCGCCCGTGACCGCGCGATAGCGTTGGGTCAGAATATTTCCGTTGCCATTCTCGCGGTCGACAATGCGAGCGGTGACGTGCTGGCGCGGGTCGGCTCGCCGGATTATTTCGATGACCGCCGCGCCGGCCAGGTCGATATGACGCGCGCGGTGCGCTCGCCGGGATCGACGCTGAAGCCATTCATCTATGGTCTGGCGTTCGAAGACGGCTTCGTTCATCCGGAGAGCCTGATCGACGACAGACCAATCCGCTTCGGCTCTTATGCGCCTGAGAATTTCGACATGACTTTCCAGGGCACGGTACCGGTGCGCAGAGCGCTGCAGATGTCGCTGAACGTGCCGGCGGTCGCACTGCTCGACCGCGTCGGCGCCAGCCGCCTGTCTTCGCGCTTGAAGCAGGCCGGCGCCAATCTGGTGCTGCCGAAAGACGAAGCACCGGGACTTGCCATGGGCCTCGGTGGCGTTGGCATCACACTTCAGGATCTGGTTCAGCTTTATTCCGGGCTGGCGCGGCTCGGCAACACACGGCCCTTGCGCGAAATCGCGAGCCTGCGCGACGCGCGCGATTCCCGGCGATTGCTGGATCAGGTCGCCGCGTGGCAGGTCGGAAATGTCCTGTTGGGCACGCCTCCGCCTGAGAACGGCGTGCATAACCGGATCGCCTTCAAGACCGGCACCAGCTACGGCTACCGCGATGCCTGGTCGGTCGGCTTCGACGGCCGGATCACCATCGGCGTTTGGGTCGGTCGCCCGGACGGCGCGCCCGCGCCCGGCATCGTCGGCCGCACCGCCGCAGCCCCAATCCTGTTCGACGCCTTCGCGCGCACCGGCAAATTGCCGGCGCCGTTGCCGAAGCCACCGAAGGGGTCGCTGGTGGCGAGCAATGCCAAGCTTCCGCTGCCGCTACGACGGTATCGGCCTCTGGGCGAACTAGTCCGCACTGACGGGGAGCAAGCGCCACACATCCAATTTCCGCTCAACGGCTCACGGATCGATGCGACCGGCGCGGACGGCGCGGCATTTTCTGCGATGCCGGTGAAGGTCGCCGGAGGGGTGCTGCCGATGACGATGCTCGTCAACGGGGTGTCGGTTGGCGAATTTGACGGCCGCCGTCAGCGCATGATCGATCCGCCCGGTCCGGGCTTCGCCAGATTGACGGTCATCGACGCCAAGGGCGCCGTGGACACAGTTGTGATCCAGGTGCAGTGATTCCGTCCGACGCTCAGCGGATGAACGACCAATTCTTGTAAAAAATCCTCTTGAACGAGGCTGCGATCAGCGCAGTTCCCGCGATCGCAGCGTCGAAGGCCGGCTGCAAGTGGTTTGGCCGCACAATGTCCATGAAGAGGCAGTAGCGGATCTGATCGGCATCGTTCACGGACCGATGAAATAGCGTGTCATCGAAGATGAACAGTGGTTGTTGCTTCCAATAATGGGTCTTGTCATCGACATTGATGAAGACCTTGTCGCTGTCGATCGGATCGAGATTGCAGAGCACGCGGAATGTCAGGCGGAGCGGACCGAAGTGCCATGAGGTCCGTTCGCGGGTATTGAACACCGATACCGCGATGGTCTTGATGTAGCGATATTGCTGCTCAAAGGCGGGAATCCGGACGGTGACGTCCTGCTGTTGCGCGTACCATTTGAAGGTCAGCATGCCGCGTTTCTTGTCGCCGAGCACTTCCGCGATGTGCGCCTTGATCAGATTGCCATTCGCGACAAAGGCGGTTGTGCAGGCTTCGATTTCCGCACGATGCTGTTCCGGCAGGTCCTCAAGCCGATAGATGCCGAGGTTGCGAGCCGACAGCATATCGGCCAGCAGATTGATCGGCGATAGCAGCCAGGTGGGGATGCCGTTACCGAGAAAATATTTCTCGGCCATCTCGGGCGTAATCTTGAAATGCCGTCTGATGTCGAGCGCCCCGCAGACGATGAAAAACAGCGTGACGTAAGGCGCGAAGTAGAGCGCAGGGATAAGCACCACCGAGCCGATAGCGAAACGGCGTTGGCGCTTGCGACCGATATAGTCGTCGATTGCCATTTTCCACCGCTTGTTGCGGGAGTGGGTTTGCGATTGCCGATCTCTTAGAGCTTCCCATGCGGCCGGGCAAGGTTACTCGGGCGCTGGTACTGCTGGATAGATGGAACTGCGGAGTTGTTTGCGGTGCGGTTTCGTCGTATGCGAACAGCATGGTCGAAACCCTCCAAACCCGGCGCTTCGGAGCGGGCCAACAGACTGGGAAACAAGCGAATTCCGGCCGTGGGCTGGCGGCGGTTTTCGATTTCGCGGTTGCGAACCACCTGCGCGCTACGCTCTTCCTGATCCTGTGCGGCTTCGCGCTGTTCATTCCCGGCTTTTTCACCATCCCAGCGATCGATCGCGACGAGGCGCGTTTTGCGCAGGCGACCAAGCAGATGGTCGAGACCGGCGACTTCATCGATATCCGCTTCCAGGACGATGTACGTTATAAGAAGCCGGTCGGCATCTATTGGCTGCAGGCAGCATCGGTCGAGGCCGTCTCAACGCTTGGCCTGCCGCGGGCGCAAGTCCGCATCTGGGTTTACCGAGTTCCATCCCTGATTGGCGCGATCGGATCGGTGCTGCTGACCTACTGGACGGCACTCGCCTTTGTGACGCGGCGTGGCGCGGCTCTTGCCGCACTGATGATGTGCAGTTGCGTCGTGCTCGGCGCCGAGGCTCGGCTCGCCAAGACGGACGCCATGCTGCTGTGCGTGACGGTCGCGGCGATGGGGGCGATGGCGCGGGTGTATCTATCATGGCAGCGCGGCGAGGATCCCGTTCATCCGCCTTGGACATGGCCGGCGATGTTCTGGACCGCGCTTGCCGGCGGCATCCTGCTCAAGGGGCCGCTGATTCTGATGTTCGTGGCCCTGACCATCGTCACGCTGGCGATTCTCGACCGGTCGGCAATCTGGCTTTGGCGGCTGCGTCCGGTATGGGGCCTGACCTGGGTCCTGGTTCTGGTGTTGCCCTGGTTCATCGCGATCTTCTGGCGTGCCGGCGACGCATTTTTTGCGGACTCGATCGCCGGCGACATGCTGAGCAAGCTGGCGGCGCAGGAATTGCACGGCGCGCCGCCCGGCACCTATCTGGTCCTGTTCTGGGTGACGTTCTGGCCGGGCGCGCCGTTGGCAGCCGTGGCGGCGCCGGCGGTCTGGCGGGCGAGACGGGAGCCCGGCGCGCAGTACCTGCTGGCCTGGCTGGTTCCTTCCTGGATCGTGTTCGAGTTGGTGCTGACCAAGCTGCCGCATTATGTGCTGCCGCTTTATCCTGCGATCGCGATCCTCACCGTCGGCGCGCTTGAGCGCCGCGTACTGTCGCGGTCCTGGCTGAAGCGTGGCGCGGCTTGGTGGTTCGTTATTCCGGCGCTTGCTTCCGTCGCCGCTGTCGTCGGCGCGGTCAGCTTGACCCGCCAGCCGGTATTCCTGGCGTGGCCATTCGTGGCCGCGGCGCTCATCTTCGGACTATTCGCGTGGTGGCTTTACGATGACAATCGCGCCGAACGTTCGTTATTGAACGCGGTGGTCGCGGCCGTATTCCTGGCCATCGCCATTTACGGCGTCGTCGTGCCGGCACTGACCCCGCTATTCCCCAGCGCCGAGATTGCGCGGGCGCTGCGCAACGTCGTCTGCGTTGGGCCGAAAGCGGCAGCCGCCGGTTTTCACGAGCCGAGCCTGGTCTTCATGACCGGCACGTCGACACTGCTGACGGACGGATCGGGGGCGGCGGATTTCCTCGGCCATGGCAGCTGCCGCTTCGCGCTGGTGGAGCAGCGAACGGAGCGCGGGTTTGTCCAGCGCGCCGAAGCGATCGGGTTGCGTTACGATGTGGCGACCCGCATCGACGGCTATAATATTTCGCAAGGCAGAGCGATTTCGATCGCGATCTTCCGCTCCGAAGGCACCGAATAAGATGTCCGCTCAGGACGGTGCCGGCGAATCCTCAAATTACCTTGCGCGGCTCTTCGGCCTGGTGTCGATGTCGCTGACCCAACTCGTGCGGCCGTCATCGCATGCAAGACGCGCCGAAGCCGCGAGGAGATTGGCGCGACAGGTGTTACTGACGAGTGTTGCTGTGGGAGCGATTATCATTGCGCTGATGGTCGGCTTCGATGCGCGGGAAATCGCCCTGATGCCGCCGCGCGGCACGGCGGGCTTGTGGCCCGCCCGCATTCTGACCGACTTCGGCAAGGATTCCTACGTGCTGTGGGTGCTGGCGGCGACGCTGCTTGTCGTTACCCTGATTGCAGTGGCCCTGCGAGGCACATCGCGAGCCCGGCTACAGGGTTTTGGCTTGCGCCTTCAGTTCTTGTTTTGCGCGGTGCTGGTGCCGTTGCTCCCCGGCGAGATGTTGAAATGGATCGCCGGACGTGGCCGCCCGTTCGTGGGAGGCCAGGCCAACCCCTTCAACTTCGTCCCCGTCGCCGGAACTGAAGCCTATTTCAGCTTCCCCTCGGCGCACGCCATCACGGCGTTTGCCCTGGCTTTCGCGGTAAGCGCGGTCTGGCCATGGATGCGGGGCGTGATGATCGCTTACGCCCTCCTGATCGCCTTCACCCGCCTGGTGCTTTTGGCCCATCACCCCAGCGACGTCGTGGCTGGCGCCCTGATCGGCGTGGTGGGCGCCATGTTCGTGCGGTACTGGTTCGCGGTACGCGGCCTGGGGTTTGCCATCGGTCGCGACGGCGCGATCACGCCGCTGGCTCCGGGGCCTGTCAAAAGGGTTGCCGATGGGGCGTCAGCCCCATAATAAGCGGACGCCGGGCGGAAGCTGGACCGGCTACGGGCCACTTTAACGGTGAGTGTGGATTTGTCTTCTTCTGACAGAGCCGAAATGGCCGTTTCCATCGTTGTTCCCGTGCGCAACGAGGCCGACAATATAGCACCCCTGATCGTCGAAATTGCCGCCGCCCTCGATGGTCGATGGAGCTATGAAATCATCTACGTCGATGACGGTTCGACGGACGCGACCGCGGAGCGGCTTGCCGGCGCCATGAAGCAGCGGCCCAATCTGCGTCAGATACGTCACGCGACGTCGGCGGGCCAATCGGCCGCGGTGCGCAGCGGTGTGCGTGCGGCGCGGGGGGCCATCGTGGCAACGCTCGATGGCGACGGCCAGAACAATCCAGCCTTCCTGCCGGGTTTGATCGCCGCGATCGAAGACGGTGGCGAGCGCATCGGGCTTGCCGCCGGTCAGAGAGTCGGACGCAAGGACACCGGATTCAAGAAAATCCAGTCGCGCATCGCCAACGCCGTGCGCAACGCGATCCTGCGCGACGGCACCCGCGATACCGGTTGTGGCCTGAAGGCATTCAGGCGCGATGTATTCCTGGCGCTGCCTTATTTCGACGGTCTACATCGCTTCCTGCCGGCGCTCGTGCGCCGCGAAGGCTACGAGATCGCCTATGTCGACGTCATCGACCGGCCGAGGCATTCCGGCGTGTCAAATTACGGTTTCTTCGATCGGCTATGGATCGGAATCCTGGATCTGGCAGGCGTGTGGTGGCTGATCCGCCGCAAGAGACCGACACCTGTTGCCACTGAGGTGACCCAATGACCGAGCTGCTCCACAACTTGCTCAGCTATCTGAACGACGTCTTCATCATCAAGTTCGACGGCTGGGTCGCTCTCGGCTTTGTGGCCCAGGGATTTTTCACGATGCGCTTCGTCGTACAGTGGATCGCCTCCGAGCGCGCGCGCCGGAGCGTGATTCCGGTGGCGTTCTGGTTCTTTTCCGTCGGCGGCGGGGCATTGTTGCTGGTCTATGCGCTCTACCGCCGAGACCCCGTGTTCATCGCGGGTCAGGCGCTCGGTCTCGTGGTCTATCTTCGCAATCTCTATTTCATTGCCATGCACCGACAGCAGGTTTCTGCCGAAAATTGATCGGAAGGCCGTTGCGCGGTTTTTGCGCAACCGGCAGGCTCTGGCGTTAGCTAAGGGTTCGTGTAGGTTTATCGCAACAACGGGTGTCAAGCCCGGGGTGTTACGGGGAGCGACATGAAGCAAAAAAATTCAATCCTTTCGTATTTCAACCTCATGGTAGCGATCATCGCGGCCGCCGGCCTTGCCGCGATGCCAGTGCCAGCCAGGGCGCAGCAGGCGGCGGTTGCGATCGACAATGACGACATCGGCGGCGTCGTGCGCGGTCCATCGGGACCCGAAGCCGGCGTCTGGGTGATTGCGGAGACGACCGAACTGCCGACGAAATTCGCCAAGATCGTCGTCACCGACGACC
>Ga0116223_10004550_pt1 | contig 11994 bp, 7 predicted proteins | sample Sb_taG_3_FD_90092 | JGI IMG/M metagenome (GOLD analysis project Ga0116223, IMG submission 90092) | Peat soil microbial communities from Weissenstadt, Germany - Sb_50d_a_PC metaG | ecosystem: Environmental > Terrestrial > Soil > Wetlands > Peat | place: Germany: Weissenstadt | collected 2010-09-21 | reverse complement strand
TCACAATATCACCAATCTCCCCAAAGGCGCGCCATGCCACTAGGGGCTAGGCGCTCGGCCATCCACCGGGACGATCAGTAGGCGCGTCGCTCCACCAACCGCCTGACCAAGGACGAAGCCCGTCGCATCGCCGCCAACATCGCCAAGCCGCCGGAGTTGCTGCGGCGGTAAGGACCGCACTAGACCGCACTGACAAACCACCTTGGGTGGGATAGGATCATTGCACTGGCATATCGCGCCTTTGGACGACGAGGCTAGCGAATGACGGTAACTTACAAAACGCTCGACGATCCCCTCGGCACGGAAGGCACCGTTGCCCGCGGCATCAACGACAGCGTTCAGATCGTCGGTTTTTATGTCGACGGCAGCGGCATCGAACACGGCTTCCTCGATAGCGAAGGCCAATACACCACGCTCACAGGTCCCCTTGGTGCGGACGGCACCTCCGCCAATGGCATCAACGACAACGGCCAGATTGTTGGATTTTACTACAATAGCAGTCACGTCCCAAGCGGCTTCCTCTATAGCGACGGCCAATACGTCCTCACGCTCAATGATCCACACGGTACGGACGGCACACTTGCCATAGCCATTAACGACAACGGCCAGATCGTCGGATATTATTTAGGCAGCAACGATGCCGCACACGGCTTCCTATACAGCAACGGCCAATACACCACGCTCAACGATCCAAACGGTACGGGCACCTCCGCTCACGGAATCAACGACGAGGGGCAGATCGTCGGACTTTTTTACAACGGCAGTCACGTCCCGCGCGGCTTCCTCTATAGCGACGGCAAATACACCACTCTCAACGATCCGCTCGGCACGAAAGGCACGATTGCCTATGGCATCAACGACGACGGTCAGATCGTCGGATGGTTTATCGATAGTAATGATGTCGAACACAGCTTCCTCTACAGCGTCAGCACAGGCAAATACACCGCGCTGGGCGACCCCGCCGCGGGCAAAGGAAGCTGGGAAGGCACCGAAGCCCACGGCATCAATGATAGCGTCCAGATCGTCGGCTTTTACATCGACAGTAGCGGCCACGATCACGGCTTCGTCACTTAGGATAGCCGCCAGAGAGGACGCGCGACGCGTCGCGGCCAACATCGCCAAGCTGCCGGAGTTGCTGCGGCGTTAGAGGCTGCGCAGGGAAAGGGGACTGACAAACCACTTTGGAGGGAGTAGCATTGCTTTCACCGCTGGCACTGTGCCTTTGCACGAAGAGGTTGGCGGATGACAGTAAGCTATCGGTTTTCGATAAAAACCTTGAAGTGGAGTTCGCGCCGCATTGACTCCGCGCGTGCTGCGTCTCGAGCATTGGCTAAGCGAGGGAGGCGCAAATGAGGTTTGCCATTGCGATCGGCGCGCTGGCGCTGTCTGCCATCGCGCCCCCTGCGAACGCCCTGATCACCTTCACTGACATCTACGATTTCAAGGGTGGCACCGATGGATCGAATCCGGTTGGCGCCTTGGTCGGCGACGGGAAAGGCAATCTCTATGGAGTCACCTCCACAGGTGGCGATGTCGGCGGCTTAAGCTGTCAACCGACCGGCTGCGGGACGATTTTCAAACTGTCGCCGCCGGCAAGCGGTAAGACCCAATGGACACACAAGGTTCTTTACAGCTTTCCCGGAGGCGCGAAGGGTGCGTTTCCTTCGGCAGGATTGTTGTTCAACAACGGCAGTTTTTTCGGCGTCACCGTAGGTGGCGGATCGACCAATTGCGGCGGTGGCTGTGGCGTCGTCTTCCAGTTTTCGGCAGCAACGGGGTATAGCGTCATTCACGCATTTAAAGGCGCCGCCGCGGGCGATTTTCCGATGGCACCGCTGACCATGAACGCGGCCGGCGATCTGTACGGTACTTCCGAAGGCAGCTTCACCCCGGGCGATTACGGCACGGTCTTTAAACTCAGTCCACAGAAGGACAGCAAAACCTGGGACTTCACCACGATCCACGCCTTTACCGGCGGGACGGACGGCGCGAGCCCCGCCGGGCCAGTGAGCTTTCTACATCCAGCAGGGAATCCGGGGGGCGGCATTGCTGGTGGAGCGGACGGCGGGAGCCCTGCCGAGCCAGCGATCTTGCAGCATCCAGTAGGAAATCCGGGGGGCGGCATTCTCACGACAACATATTCCGGTGGGGGGGCGAGTTGCGTCACCGGCTGCGGGACCCTCGTTCAACTTAGGAGCGAAGGGATCACCGAACTCGACCTGACCATCGATGTGGCCAAGCCGATTTCCTCCTGTCTGCCAGCGACCTTTGCCGGCAACCCTTACTGTGTGTTCTCAAGCACTCTGGGTGGTTCCGGCGGCGGCGAAGGCTTTGGCACACTCTCCGCCTGGAATTTAACGACCAACACGGTCAACACGCTCTATGCGTGCCCCGGGCCTCCGACCGGATGCCAGAATCCCTGGGGTCTAATTCGTTTCGAAAAAACCTTTCTCGACGGGCAAGCAGCGGTGGAGATGTATTTCACGACCGGGGGTGGCATTACGGCCGTTGAGGTCGAGAAAAAAACCGGTACCGTAAAAGGTGTAACTTTCACTTTAGTACCGGACGTCGGTACTACCCCGGTGTCACTCTCCGTCATTGGGTTCAAAACGGTTGGAGGCACTACTGCTTTCACGGGCTATTACCTGAGTGGAGCCGGCGGCATAATTTCCTGCGGTTTTCAGAACTGCGGTGCAGCTGTCCAGTTCAATTTGACGCTTCCGATCACGATCAAGTAAGGCGGGGCTCATCAACGATATAAGTAGCCGCATGACCTACGCCTTCACTTGTTTGAACATCGTTATATCTGACACTTGCAACCGGCAGTGCATCTAAGATGCGTTAGGGCGTGGACTCATTAACACGCGGCCATAGCCCGATTGACGCAAGCTGGATGAACGCGAGCAGTTTGCTGCGAGCTTGTCATAGCGCGCGCGATACGCCATCTCCCTGGACGCGGACCGCGCATTAGTCAGTTCGTGATCGTCAGTTAGGCCCAATGCTCAGTATGAGTCGTCGTGACCAATATTCCCATTGCGTGTATATCGGTATCGCTCGACAAGGAGAACAAGGTTGAACCTGCCGCCGCGGAAACAGAATGCCCTGCTGCGAGATATTGGCCTAGCAGGTGGATCTGCGCGACATGACCGGAAGCGTCAGTGACAGTCAATGTACCGCCTGGGTTGGTCGCGGAGTTGTTCTCCCGGAATGACCACGACGTTCCGTTGCTCGAATACGCGATATTCTCGAGATCGATAACGTCGCTTGATGAGATCCCATCGTAATTAAAGCCGGCGACTGCTCCTACGAATGCCTTTGTGGCACTAGTCGACACAGAATGGTCAAGAATGAGCGTGCCGGTATCGCCGGCATTGTTCTGGAAATTGACCGCCGTGTGGTTGTTGCCGCCCTGCAGCTCCAATGACCTGCCACTGAAGATTTCGGCATTGCCCGATCCGTTGTGATCGCTGCCGATCGTCATCGCGCCGCTAGTGGTTACGGCGCCAGCCGCGTTCGTTCCGTTGTCGGTCACACTGCTTTCGAGTGTACCCTGTTTCGAAGAGTGTACTAGGACAAGGGCAGTTACCCCGTTGAGATTTTCCAAGGCGAAATTGCCGTCCGGCACGTTGCTGAAGTTCAGATGGATTGTGGAGGCGCCTTTCGGCGGCGTGATGGTCAAGACATCGCCGTTTAAGCTCAATTTCGAATTCAGGGCAACGCCCGACAGGAAGATCTCGTCGCCTTGGGTGAAACCTGTGAAGATTCCTTTGACTCCGGCGGGTGCCTTAAGTGTCAGGTGTCCGCCGGTTCCCACGAAGTCAATACCCTCAGCCGCCGCGTCCGAACCCTTGAGCGAGACAGATCCTCCCGCGTCGATTTTAATGAGGCCCGTTCCGGTCACGGCGCCGCCAATTGTGACCGTGCCATGAGAGCCCACCTCGATCGTTGCATTGTTTGCGACGCTTCCTTGGATCGTCGCGACGGAGCTTGTACTGCCACCCACATAGAGGGCGACGGCCCCAATAAAAGGGTTGGAGACAGCTCCGATGCTGAGGGAGCCGGCTTTCAGGGCTGCCCCTTCCACGTCGATGGTTCCGTTCGAGCCGTTACCTCCCGTTGAGTTTTCCACGAGGATCGAACTGGCGTTGAAAACGGCGCCCTTACTGATCGTGAGGGTCCCAACTCCTGCGTCGCCCACAATGACCGGGTTGCTGCCGGTTATTTTCAATTGCGAACTTGTGCCCTCGAGCGTGACGGCGCCCGCGCTCCCAAACGCGACGCCGATGCAGAGCGCGCCCGTTGTGACGGCGCCGCCGTTCTCGATCGTAAGCGTTCCGTTTCCGGTATCGCCGACATAGATCCCACCGTCGACCGACAGCTTGCCTCCGCTGCTCACCAACACGGTGCCGCTGCCCAGGCAATATTTGGGACCTGGGATACTGTTACCGCCGATGTGCAAATCGCCGGTGTCGGTGCAGACCGCGTTGGCCCCCTCAATTCCCAGACACGGAGTACCTTTTGGAAGAAAACTGTCGGCGATGACAATGCCAAGCGTATCATTCACCCTAAGGGTGCTGTCGGCCAAAACCGACACCCACGAAGCGTTGCCGTGAATGTACAGGCCGCCGGCGTTCGCAGTTACCGTCCCACCGTCAATCGTTATCGAGCCGGTCCCGTTGTTGCCGCCCAGCCCGATGGCAGCATAATGCAGAGCGTCAGCTTCCGTGGCGTCGAACTGCGCGCCACTGATCACCATCATGTCGCCGGTGCCGCCATAGCCAATATCGTCGCCGCCTGTCGTGGTCGTCAGCTTCGATTTAAAGCCCACAGAGATGTAGCCACTGACCAAGACGAGGCTGGCGGCGTTACTGGCGCCCGAGTCCGCCGTAACTGTCCCGCGGCTGCCCACTAACAGGCCGGAATTCGCAGCACCGTTGCGTCCAATCCAGAGCGGCTCGAGTCCCCCGATGCCGGTGAGGTTCAGCGAGCCGCCAGAGATGTCCACCGTGGTGCCTTCAATATCGACGCTGGCGGCGGAGCCAGCATCGTGTATCACCGCGGATGTTGTGTCGAACGTCGCTTCATCGGTGCTTTCGGGAACTCCATAAGGCGCGTCGTCGAGGTTCTTCCAGTTTTCCGGGTTATTCCAGAGGGTGGAGGAGCCGCCAATCCAATCAAAATAGTAGGCTGTCATTTCCGTTCTCCCGGAACGGCAGGCCACACGTCAACGACACAGCCGCCGCGCGGCCCGGACGTCCTAATGCGCTACAAGCGCGATGCCGATCAAACATTGTTAGGATTTCGTTGGCACGGTTTGCCCAAAAGACACTTGACTTAAATCAAGTAACTACCTCACATTTGCGCGGACCAGTCGCCGAGCATCAGCCTGAAAAACTCCGGTCCCCGTTGGCTGGCGCCCCTGACGCGGCCGAGCAGACGATCGACGCTTCCGTTGTCCGCGTGCATCAGCATGGTGCCTGCATCACTCGGAAGAGAAAACGATCCATGGGTCGGTCACGACGCCGCGACCCTTTCCCGATCCGTTTCATACCTTCGAGCCAGATCGCGCAAATTCTCGGATAACTGCTAAGCTCCATAATTGGCGGGCGGACGTCGACGCAGAAGGAGGAAGTTATGGGTCATCTCATACGGGGCGACAACACTACGTTCCCTGGGTTCTCGTTGCTGGGCGAAAGTAGCGTGGCAATTACGTTAGACGATACCGGAACCGACGGTTTAACGCTCGATTTCGTGGTCTTGAGCGGGACTACATCCGTGAGCATCGCAAGTAAGGGGGCTCCCGGCGGCTTTACCGTGCTCTATCAGCTGGTGGAGAAGAACAATGATCTGACCACGGTGACTATCACTGGTTCAGAGCACTTGTTTCTTGGTGCCTCTGCCGGCGGAGGCAACACCGGCGACGCTTTCGTGACCGACATTGCCGCGACGGCGAAGTCGCCGACAACGATCCATTCGTCGCTTACGCTCATCGATGCCTCGGAGACGACCGGCGGGATATCAATCTATGCAGGCGCCACGAACACCAGCAGCGCAGGTACATTCCAGAATGGCGGAACTCTCAACGCCAACGTGACAATCACCTATACCGGGCTTGAGATTAAGGGTGGCTTTGGCAACGATTACATCGAGAATGACGCCAAGAACGGTATCGTCATCGATCGCAACGGCAGCGACGTTGTAGACTTGGGTGGAGCCGGTGCAAAGGCGACCATGGGTAAGGGCGCTATCGATCTATGCACCGTCGGATTTAGTGGGATCGGGACGACGGAGACGGCCGGTAGCTGCCTCGGCGATACCGTGAAATTCGGTTCCGCTGCTACGGCCGTGCTGGAAGTGCTCGTGGGCGCGGAAGCCGGATCGACCGCTAGCACCACGAATATTGGTCTAACGAAGGTATTGGACGCGGCGGACGGATTGAGGATCAACTTCACGGGAATCACCGTCAGCGGCACCGTAGCTGACGAGACGGCGGCGGTGGCGTCGGCAAAGAACCTCACGGCAGCAGAGGATGACGCAGTTGCCGCGCTGGCTGGTCCGGGTGTCGCATACTTTACCTACAAAGGAAGCGAATACTTCATTGCGGCGAACCACACCGAAACGGAGATCAGTTCCAGTGACGCTATTGTTAAACTGGTCGGCGTCACTGATCTCACGGCCACCAACTCTGCCGGCGTGGTAACGCTACACCACGTTGGTTAGACCAATGCTTTTGTGCTGACGCTTCGGTGCTGTCGCTTGGCTGCAGCGGTCGCTCCTAACACAAAGGGTCGTTGCGCTGCTGCACAACAATTCGGTCGATTTCAGAGGGAAGCGGACAAGAGCCGGTAGGCAAGATCAACTGCATCGGTCGCGAATGACCCAGTAGCGCCGTTGCAAGATGCCACGATTTCTGCCCTGGCAGCACGGCTTGCCGAAATCCCGTTAGTCGCGCCGACGTGGCAATGGAGCACTTTTATGAGCTACTGTGTACCGGCACCCTGCGATCTACATTCGTGAGGCCGAGCACGCGCTAGTCAAAGTCGACACAAAGGGAGAAAATCATGGGGCATCTCACACGGAGTGGCGATGACGCCAACTACGTTCCCGTCTCGGTGCTGGGCGAAAGTAGCCTGGCGATCACATTGGATGATACCGGGACGAAGGGCTTGGGACTCCAAGCCGTGACCTTGAGTGGGACTACATCCGTGAGTATCGCGAGTTCCGGGGTCGGAGGCGGAGGCTTTACTAAGCTCTCTCAGCTGGACGAGAAGGATAATGTTCTGACCACCGTGACTATCACTGGTTCAGAAGCATTTCGGTTCGGCAGTCCTACCACTGATGCCAACAGCGGCGATGGTGTAGTGACCGAAAGCGCTGCCACGGCGACGGTGCCAACCACGATCCAATCTTCGCTGACGCTCATCGACGCGTTGGCGACGACCGGTGGGGTTACCATCTTTGCCGGCGCAACAAACAAGGCGGACGAAGGCGAGTTCCAAAATGACCGTAGCATCAACGCCGACGTGACGATCACTTATACCGGACTTGAGATCAAAGGCGGCTTAGGCACCGATTACATCGAGAATGACGCCAAAGACGGTATCGTCATCGATGGTAATGGCAACGGCGACATTGTCATCCTGGGCGGAGGCCATGGGATGGCGACGGTTGGTACAGGCACCGGCGACATTGTTGAGGTCGGAAACAGTGCCTTGGGGAGCGCCGGGGACCCCGCCACTGCTGTCAACGATACTGTGAAATTCGGTTCCGCATCCACGGCCACCCTTGACGTGTATGGAGGGGCAGAGGCGGGATCGACCGCCAGCACCACAAATATTGGTCTAACCAAGGTCCTAGACGCAGCGGCCGGGCTGAACATGTACTTTTGGAACCTCTTCTCTCATACCAGCATCATCGCCGATGAGACCGCAGCGGTGGCGTCGGCCAAGAACCTCACGGCGGCAGAGAATCACGCAGTCGCCGCGCTGGATGGACCGGGAGTCGCCTACTTTACTTACAAAGGAAACGAATACTTCGTTGCGACGGACTTCGCCGAGACGAAGGTCAGCGCCAGCTGCGAAGTTGTCAAACTGGTCGGCGTCACTGATCTCACGGCTACTAACTCTGCCGGCGTGGTAACGCTGCACCACGTTGGTTAGACCAATGCTTTGGTGCTGACGCTTCGGTGCTGCGCTTGGGTGCAGCGGTCGTTCGTGGCACAAGGGGTCGTTACGCTGCTTCACAACAATTCGGTCGATTTCAGAGGGAAGCGGACATGAGCCGGTAGGCAAGATCAACTGCATCGGTCGCGAATGACCCCGAGCCGACATGGTGGCCCCTAACCGACGGCTACAACATCCTGGCGAGTATTGGTAAGCTCTCGGCTTTGCCGGTTGCCGGTAAATCGGCACGGGGTCGCCGATGCAGCAGATCGCGGACTGGCTCAAAACGCTCGGCATGTCCGAGTACGCCCAGCGCTTCGCTGAAAACGGAATTAATGTCTCAGCACTCCTCCATCTGACCGATCAAGACCTCAAAGACATCGGCGTCCTGCTCGGGCATCGCCGGATAATGCTCGCGGCGATCGGTGAGCTTGCCCGGGCGACCGCGACCACTCCCGAGCCAGTCAGCCCAGTGGAGCCGGAGGCAAAAGACATTGCCGAGCGTCGCCAAGTCACTGTGATGTTCTCGGACCTTGTAGGTTCGACGGCGCTGTCCGCCCGCATGGACCCTGAAGACCTTCGTGAGGTCATTTCCGCCTATCAGAAATGCGTCACCGAGACGGTGCGCCGCTTCGGCGGCTTCGTCGCCAAATACATGGGCGACGGAGTGCTGGTGTATTTCGGCTATCCGCAGGCGCATGAGGACGATGCCGAGCGGGCCGTTCGGGCAGGGCTGGAGTTGATAACGGCGATGGCCGCAATCAAGTCGTCCGCTGCGCTGCAAACCCGTGTCGGCATTGCGACCGGGCTGGTTGTGGTCGGCGACCTGATCGGATCGGGTGAGGCGCAGGAGCGCGGTATCATCGGCGAAACACCGAACCTTGCAGCGCGGCTGCAAGGGATCGCCGAGCCGAACATGGTGGTCATCGCCGAGAGCACGCGAAGGCTTCTTGGCAATTTGTTCGAGCTGGAAGACCTTGGGGCTAGGGACCTCAAAGGCATTACTGGACCGGTGCGGGCCTGGGCGGCGATCCGGGCCAGCACTTGTGGGGGGCCGCTTTGAGGCGCTGCACGGGACCGGCCTTACCGCCCTGGTCGGGCGCGAAGAAGAGATCGAGCTATTGCTGCGGCGCTGGGCGCGAGCTAAGAGCGGTGAAGGGCACGTCGTCTTGATTTCCGGCGAAGCGGGTATCGGCAAGTCGCGCCTCATCGCGGCGTTGCTGGAGCGGCTCACGAGCGAGCCGCATACGCCGCTGCGCTATTTCTGCTCGCCGCAGCATACCGACAGCGCGCTTTATCCGATCATCGGCCAGATGCAACGGGCCGCCGGCTTCGCATATGACGACACGCCGCAAGCCAAGCTCGACAAGCTTGACGCGCTGCTGAGACAGACTTCGACCCCCATGCAGGATGCGGCGCTGTTGGCCGAGCTGTTGTCGCTACCAAATGATGGGCGTTATCCCGGGCTCGAATTGGCTCCCCCGGAACGGCGACAGCGGACGCTGCGCGCGCTTGGCGCGCAGATGGAAGGACTGGCAGGCCAGAAGCCGGTGCTGATGATCTGTGAGGACGCACATTGGGCCGATCCAACGAGCCTCGAACTGTTCGGTCGCGCAGTGGACAGGATCGCCAATCTTCGGGTTCTTCTGCTCGTGACATTCCGTCCGGAATTCGCGGCACCATGGATCGGCCGGCCGCATGTGACCGCGCTGACCATCAATCGGTTGGCGCAGCGCGACATCGATGTGCTGATCGACCGCGTGGTCGGTAACAAGCAGCTGCCGACGAAAATCCGGCGGGACATCATAGAGCGCACCGACGGCATTCCGCTGTTCGTCGAGGAAATGACCAAGGCGGTGCTGGAAGCCAGTAGCGATGATGCCGCGTGGCAAGCCGCGGCGATCCCCTTACCCGCACTGGGAATACCGGCAACCTTGCATGCCTCGCTGATGGCGCGCCTCGACCGGCTCGGTCCGGCCAAGGAAGTGGCGCAAGTCGGTGCCGCGATCGGGCGGGAGTTTTCGCATGCGCTGATAGCCGCCGTGGTGCGCAAGCCGGAGGCAGAACTTGATTCGGCGCTCACCCGTCTCGCCGATTCCGGCCTGCTATTCCGCCAAGGCGTCCCGCCGCACGCAAGCTATTTGTTCAAGCACGCGCTGGTCCAGGATGCAGCGTATGGCACGCTGCTGCGTGAACCGCGCCGCGCGCTGCATGCTCGCATCGCCGAAACTTTGGAGAATCGGTTCCCAGAAATCGCCGAGAGCCAGCCGGAGCTACTGGCGCGGCATTACGTCGAATCCGGGCAGATCGAAAAGGCGGCCATGCAGTGGGGCAAAGCCGGACAGAGGTCGCTGGCGCGCTCTGCGTTGGTGGAGTCCGCCGAACAGCTTTCACGCGCCCTCGCGCTCATCGCCGGCCTGCCCTCTACGTCGGCGCTGCGGCGTGAGGAGATCAAGCTGCAGGTCGCACTGATGGCCCCGCTCATCCACGTCAAAGGCTATGGCGCCGCGGAAACCAAGGAAGCGGTGCAGAAGGCGCAGCATCTGATCCGGCAGGCCGAGGCACTGGGCGAACCACTCGACGATCCCCTGCTTTTCTTCTCGGTGCTGTTCGGCTTTTGGGTGGCGAGCTACGTCGCCTTCAACGGCCGCGTCATGCGTGAGCTCGCCGCCCAATTCATGTCGTTCGCCGAGAAGCAGGATAGCGTTGTACCGCGGATGGTCGCACACCGCATTATGGGCATTTCTTTGCTCATGACCGGCGATGCCACCGAGAGCCTGACGCACCTGGATCGTGCGGTCGCCTTGTACAATCCACTCGAACACCGCGCGCTTGCCACGCGCTTTGGCCAGGACGAAAGGGCTTCTAGCCTCGGCTATCGCGCGATCACGCGCTGGATTCTCGGCTTTCCCGAGGCGGCGCTCGCTGACGCCGACCGCGCCGTGGCCGACGCGCCCGAACTCGGACAGGCGGCGACGCTGATGTACGCGCTCGCGGTGACCTTTCCCTCCTACTTGATGACCGGCTCGTCGGCCACGGTCGCCAAGCACTTGGATGAACAGGCCGCCTTGGCCGAAGAAAAAAGCGCCCCGTTTTGGAAAGCCAGTGGGAACCTCCAGCGGAGCGCGGCACTGACCATGGCCGGCGAAGCGTCGGCTGCGATCAACCTTTATACCGCCGGCATGGCCGTATGGGGGTCGATGGGTACGACGATGTGGGCGTCCTACGGATTTGCTTTTCAGGCAAAGGCTCACGCCGACCTTAAGCAATTTGATGACGCATGGCGTTGCATCGGCGAGGCGATTTCGACAGCGGAAGAAACGTTAGAAAAGTGGTGGCTTGCCGAGGTCTACCGCACCGCCGGCGACATCGCGCTGCAATCAGCAAGTCCGGACGGCATCAACGCCGAAGCTTATTTCGAGCGCGCCCTCACCGTAGCACGTCAACAGCAGGCAAAGTCCTGGGAGCTACGCGCAGCGATGAGCATGGCGCGGCTCTACCGTGATCGAGGCAAGCGCGACGAGGCCCGCGATCTGCTCGCTCCGGTCTATAACTGGTTCACCGAAGGCTTCGACACGCTCGATCTGAAAGAGGCGAAGGTCTTGCTTGACGACCTGAACGCTTGACAAACACACTTTGAAACCGCCCGATTTTTGTTGCACTGCATGAGTCTGTTCATGGCCCATCGCGACGGATCGCAATTTAGAGTGGATTCCTATCAGGTGGAAGCATAGCCTGCATGGATGAAGTAGTGTGTGCATTCTCTGGCGCTGAACGCGGCAATCAGTTTGCCGATCCTGCGGCAGAGATGTGGAATGGTTCGTTCGGCGGC
>Ga0116223_10004549_pt1 | contig 11994 bp, 10 predicted proteins | sample Sb_taG_3_FD_90092 | JGI IMG/M metagenome (GOLD analysis project Ga0116223, IMG submission 90092) | Peat soil microbial communities from Weissenstadt, Germany - Sb_50d_a_PC metaG | ecosystem: Environmental > Terrestrial > Soil > Wetlands > Peat | place: Germany: Weissenstadt | collected 2010-09-21 | reverse complement strand
CTCGCGGCCCCGCTCGAAGCCACCGAGGATTTTCCGCTCAACCCCAGCAGCCCGTACTCGGCATCCAAAGCCGGCTCGGACCTGCTGGCCCGTTCCTACTTCGTCACCTTCCGCTTGCCGGTGGTGATCACCCGCGCCTCCAACAACTACGGCCCCTACCAGTTTCCGGAAAAGCTGATCCCCCTCATGATCGCCAACGCCTTCGAGGATCGCTCGCTGCCGGTATACGGAGACGGCATGCAGGTGCGCGACTGGCTGTATGTCGACGATCACTGCCGCGGCATACTCGCCGTGCTCGAAAAAGGACGTGAGGGCGAGATCTACAACATCGGCGGGAATCGCTCGCTGCCCAATCTGGAAGTGGTTCGCCAGGTGCTGGCGCTCACCGGGAAGCCCGAGTCCCTGATCCAATACGTGACGGATCGCCCCGGACACGATCGCCGCTACGCCCTGTCAAGCGAAAAACTGATGCGCGAAACATCCTGGCGGCCCGTCACGGATTTCGAGACGGGGCTGGCCCGGACCATTGAATGGTATGGCGCGAATCGAGCGTGGGTGGCGCACGTGCGCAGCGGCGAGTATCGCACGTACTACGAAGCCAACTACACGAAGCGCTGAGCCTGTCACCCATGCGCGTGGCCATCGAAGCGGCGCCCCTCTCGCTTTCGAGCGGAGGCTTGGCCCGTTACACTTCGGAGCTCGGCCTGGCACTGGCGCGTTGTTTCCCGGACGACGAATTCTTCTTCATCTCCGATCAGCCGTTTCGCAGGCCCGAGGGTTCGCCCGCCAACCTGAAACAGGGCGGCGGCCCGCGCAACGCCGTGGAGCGCCGCTGGTGGCTCTGGGGCATCGATCGCGAGTTGAGCCGTCTCCACGCGGACTTGGTCCACGGTCCCGATTTTGCCGTGCCGTACCTGCCCCGGCGTCCCAGCGTCCTCACTCTGCACGATTTGTCGCCTTGGATGGACGAACAGTGGCATCATGCCGCCGACCGAGTCAGGCGGCGCACCCCGTTGTTACTGGAACTGGGCATCGCCACCATGTTGATCACGCCGAGCGAAGTGGTTCGCAAGCAAGCCATAGAGCGCTTCCGGCTGCGTCCCGACCGGATCGTGGCCATCCCCGAGGCGGCCGCTTCGCGGTTCCGGCCAGAGAAAGAGACAGACCACGAGGCCTACTTCCTCTTCGTCGGCACTCTCGAACCTCGCAAGAATCTCCCCGCCCTCCTCGACGCCTGGCGCCACGTCCGCCGCCGCCACTCGATCGACCTCGTGATCGCCGGCCGCCGCCGGCCGGACTTCGCGCCTCTCGCCGAAGAGCCTGGACTGCGGCTCCTGGGCGAAGTCCCCGATGCAGCTCTCCCCGCTCTCTACTCGGGCGCGCTGGCGTTCGTCTACCCCTCGCTCTACGAGGGCTTCGGCCTGCCCGTACTGGAGGCCATGCAATGCGGCGCCCCCGTCATCGTTTCGCCGGCCGTTTCGGAACTGGCGGGAGATGCCGCCATTTACGCCGGCACTTCCGAGGAACTGGCCCATGCCATGCTCCAGGCCGTCGAACGGCCCGAGTGGCTGGCGGGATTCCGCGCGCGCTCACTCGACCGCGCGCGGCTATTCTCCTGGGATCGCACCGCCCGCCTGACGCACCAAGTTTACCAGGAGGCTCGCAAGCGCTTTGCCGCCTGAATCACAACGCGCCGCACTCCTTCTGGCGCCCGAGACGCCCTACCCGCTGGCCGGGGGCGGAGCCTTGCGCACCGCATCGCTGCTGCATCACCTGGCCCGATCGTACGATGTCGACCTCCTGGTTTTCCGGGAGCCCGGCGCAGCCGACCCCGCCGAACACCTGCCCGCTGGACTGGTCCGCAATGTCTTCGCGATCGATCTGGCCCGCAACGGGCGCAGTTTCGCGGCCCGCGCGCTGCGCAACGCCGTCCGCGTGGCCCGCGCCGTCCCGCCCCTGGTCGATCGCTTCTCCGGATTCGCCCGCCAGATCGAAAGCACGCTCGCCGGGCGGCGATACGACATCGGGATCATCGAGCATTTCTGGTGCGCGCCGTACCAGGAGCAAATCTCCCAGGTGTGTGGCCGCACGGTCTTGGACCTGCACAATATCGAGTCGCTCCTGCATGAGCGCTGCGCGGAGGTTGAAGGCCATGCCACGGCCTTCGCTCACCGCGTTTTCCGCCACGCCTCGCTAGAACTCGAGCGAACCTGGCTGCCGCGTTTCTCCCAGTTGCTGGCCGTATCGGACAGCGATGCGGAACTGGCGGGCGCCATTGCCCCTGGCGCCCGCATCACGGTTTACCCAAATGCCATTCCACTCGTGCCGCTCCCGCCGCGGCGCGAGGAAGAAGCAATAATATTTTCGGGAAATATGGGGTATCATCCCAACCAATTAGCAGTGCGCTTCTTTCGCCGCGAGATATGGCCGCGTCTCCGCGACCAATGGCCAGGGTTGACCTGGCGATTGGTGGGAAAGAACCCCGAAGCCGTACGTCAATTTACATCCGGCGACCCGCGAATCGAGGTACAAGGGCAGGTAGACGATGCGATAAAGGAGTTGGCGCGTGCCCGCGTAGCGGTGGTTCCCTTGCTGGCGGGCAGCGGTACGCGGCTGAAGATTCTGGAGGCATGGGCGGCGGGACTGCCGGTGGTATCGACCACCGTGGGAGCGGAAGGCCTCACCGCGCGCGACGGTGAACACTTGTTACTGGCGGATGGCGCCGCGGTATTCGCCGGCGCGGTTTCGCGGCTATTGGCGAGCTCGGGCCTCCGCGAAAGCCTGGGCGCCAACGGCAGGCTGTTGTTGGAAAAAGAGTTTACATGGGAAAAGGTGTGGAAAAAGTTGGACTTTTGACGCAGCCCTTGGACGTTTGACGCAGCATAGGATCATTGTGGTCCGCTATACTGGTACATTCGATGCGTTTCGCCGTTGATGCTCACGCCATCGGCCGCCACCTCACCGGCAACGAGGTTTACGTTCGTAGTTTGCTGAACGCGTTGGCGGCTCAAGATCGGGATTGCGAGTTCGTGGCGTACGTGTCGACGGATGACGCTTGCCGGTTCATCCCCTCCCGCATTCGAACCCACCGGGTGGCCGCTAACCCGTTTCTGCGGCTGGGGTTCGACTTAGCCATGAAGGTTCGCGAGGACCGCCCAGACCTGCTTCACGTGCAATATACGGCTCCCATCGGATGCCCGGTTCCGGTAGTAGTCAGCGTTCACGATGTCAGTTTCCTGGAACATCCCGAGTACTTCACACGCGACCGCGCCTGGCAGTTACAGTGGACCGTGCGCCGCACCGTCGAGCGCGCGGCCAGGATCCTGACGGGCAGTGAGTTCTCCCGGTCGTCGATTCTCAAAGTCTATGGCGACCTGGAAGAAGACAAAGTGGTGGTGGTGCCCAACGCCGCGGCCTCGGAGTTCCGGCCGATTTCGCGCGAAGCCGCGTCGGCGGGCGTGCGGGAACAGTTCTCGATCGCCGCGCCGTTCATCCTTTCGGTGGGCGATATCCAGCCCCGCAAAAATCAGATCGGTCTCATCCGCGCGTTCGCCCGCCTGGTGCGATCCTACCCGCAACTGAAACAGAACCTGGTGCTGGCCGGAAAAGAGACGTGGTTCGGAGACCGCGTCCACCAGGCCGCGCGGGAGTCCGGCGTGGAGGACCGCATTCAGTTCGTCGGCTTCGTCTCCGATGGCGACTTACTGCAGCTCTACAACGCGTGCGACGTTTTCGTCTTCCCGTCTTTTTACGAAGGTTTCGGATTGCCCGTGCTGGAGGCCATGGCCTGCGGGCGGGCGGTGGTCTGCTCCAACACTTCCGCGCTGCCCGAAGTCGTGGATGGCGCCGCGCTCCTCTTCGATCCTTACGCGGTGGACGAGATCGTTCGCGCGATCGCCGATCTGCTGCTCGATTCCGAATTGAGGGCGCGCATGGAGCGGCTCGGCGCGCAGCGCGCGGCGCATTTCAGTTGGCAGAAGACGGCGGAAAGAACTCTGGAAGTCTTCCACCAGGTCGCGGAGCGGCCGCGTGAGGCGAAGGAGGGCGTGAGCTCCGCGAGCGTTGCTCACCGATGACCATCCGGCCCATCACGCTAGCACGGGTGTTCGTGCCTGTGTTGCTTTTCCTTCCACCGGCTTCCGCCCAAACCGGCTTCCCCTTCCAGTACGAATCGCTGCGCTACAGCGTGAACTGGCCCAGCGGCTTGAGCCTGGGTGAAGCCACGTTCACGGCTCACCACACTTCCGCCGGCTGGAGCTTCGACGCCACGCTGGATGCCGGCATTCCGGGCTTTTCGATTGCCGACAAGTTCCGCGCCTCCTCCACGGCCGATCTCTGCTCGCTGGAGTTCGAGCGCAACATCGGCCACGGCGCCAAGAAGACCCGCGAGAAGACCACCTTCGATCAGCGCAATGCCACGGCCCATCGCGTCACCGTGCTCCCCGCGGACGGCGGCATCACCGACTTCGATATCCCCTCGTGCGCCCGCGACGCACTGGCCTTCGTGTATTTCGTGCGCCGCGAAATGGGGCAGGGAAGGGTGGCTCCGGCGCAGAAGGTATTCTTCGGGGCGGGCTACTCGGTGAGCCTGCGGTACACGGGCGCGGTCAGCATACCGGTCGCCGATAAGCAGGTAGTGACGGATCATATAGTGGCATCGCTCAAGGGTCCCAAGGCCGACAGCAGTTTCGAGATCTTCTTTGCCCGCGACGCGGCGCGCACGCCCCTGCTCATCAAGATCCCGCTGACCGTGGGGACGTTCTCCGTGGAGCTGGTTCGCTGAAATGCGCGTGGCCTTTTTTTCCCCGCTGCCGCCGGCTCGCAGCGGGATCGCCGACTATTCCGAAGCCTTGATCGAATTCCTCCGGCCGCTGGTCGATCTGGAAATCTTCTCCCGCGCGGACCGAAAATTCGAGCCGGCGCGTTTCGATGTTGCACTGTACCACGTGGGTAATAACGCCTTCCACGATTTCGTCTATGAGACCGCCCTGCGCCATCCGGGCGTGGTGGTGATGCACGAGCCGAACCTGCACCACCTGATCGCCGACCTCACCATCCGGCGGGGCGATTGGGACGCCTACGTTCGCGAGTGTGAGTACCAGGGCGGCGAAGCGGCGCGCCAGTTCGCCGAGCGGGTGCGTAAGCTGGAGGTCGGCCCTGACTACGAAGGCCTGCCGATGATCACGCGGCTGCTGGAATCGGCGCGCGGCGCGATCGTACACAGCCGCTTCGTCGAGGGCCAAGTGCGCGCGGCCGGGTTCGCGGGTCCGGTGGGCGTGATCCCGCACGGCGCGTGGATCCCCGAAGCCGACCGCCATGCCTGGCGGTACAAGCTGGGCCTCGACGAGATCACGCCGCTCATCGGCATCTTCGGATTCCTGAAACCCTACAAGCGGATTCTCGAATCGCTGCGCGCCTTTCGCCGCCTGGTGCGCCTGGCGCCCGACGCCAAGATGATCCTGGTGGGCGAGCCGCATCCGGAATTTCCCGTCGAGCCGATGATCCGTTCCATGGGTCTGACAGGGAACGTGCGCGTGCTGGGCTTCCCCCATCGAGGATTTCGTCGGCTACCTGGGGGCGTGCGACATCGTGCTGAATCTCCGCTATCCCACGGTCGGCGAAAGCTCCGGCACGCTGTTGCGGTCGCTCGGTCTTGGCAAGGCCGTGCTGGTCTCGGAGGTCGGCAGCTTTCAGGAATTCCCCGAGGACGTGTGCCTGAAGGTGCCGGTGGGCCCGGGCGAAGAGAACCTGATCTTCGAATACCTGAACCTTCTGGTGTCCCGCCCGGAGGTAGCGCAAGCCCTGGGTGCTCGGGCGAAGGCTTACGTCGCGGAACAATGCAACTGGGCCACTGTAGCCCGGCAATACTCGAGTTTCCTCGAGTCCGTAGTCACTGGCCAGCCGTGGAGCGGGGCAGAGCCACGCCCTATCCAGCCCCCAACCCCCAGCCCCCAACCCCCAACCCCGGCGAGCGTAGCGAGCCTCCAGACCTGGGCCACCACTGCGCCCTCCCAAAGCTACCTGGAGACCCACAAAACGCGTCTGGAAAAGACGCTCGAGATCATTCCGCCCGGCGGTCCCGGCGACCGCATCCTGGAGATGGGCGCGTACCTCCAGATCACGCCGGCGCTCGACAGCAAGCTAGGTTACGGCGAAGTCCGCGGCTGCTACTACGGAAAACTCGGCCGCGTGGACCATCGCGTGGTCACTTCCACCGAGGGAGAGTCCTTCGAGTGCGAGATCGACCATTTCGACGCCGAGAAGGATCCATTCCCATACCCCGATGGCCACTTCTCCACGGTCCTCTGCTGCGAGTTGATCGAGCACCTGTTCGAAGATCCCATGCACCTGATGTGCGAGGTGAATCGCATTCTGAAGCCCGGCGGCCACCTGGTCCTGACTACACCGAACGTGGCCGCGCTGCGCGGCATCTCGGCGATCCTGCAAGGGTATCACCCGGGATTCTTCCACGCCTACATCCGGCCCGCCGAATCGGGCGAGGTGGACGCGCGCCACAATCGCGAATACACGCCGCGTGAGATCCACCGCCTGCTGGAGAACTCGGGCTTCGAAGTGGCGCGCCTGGAGACGGGCGAGTTCCGCGATATCCCGCATCCCGAGTTTGGCTGGGTGGTCCACCTGCTGGAACGGTATCGCCTGGAGACGGACCTGCGCGGCGACGGCATCTACGCGGTAGGCCGCAAGACCGGGGCGGTGCGCGAGCGCTATCCCGGATGGCTCTACTCATGAGCGCCGGATACATGATCGTGCATGACGAGCTGAATGCGGCCGCCCGCACCATCCACATCGAGTTCCTCGTGCGCAACGAATCGGGTGAGCCCTGGCGGGTTTCCGAAGGTTTCGCCATCAGCTATCACCTGTACGACGTCGAGACTGGCACGTTGATCGCGGACGGTCCGCGCGTGCATCTCGACCGCGATCGTCAGCCTGGAGAGGCATTGCCGGTGATTCTCGATATCGCCGTGCCGCGGGAGGACGGCCGCTACCAGGTGGTGGTATCGCCCATGCGCGAGGACGTCTGCTGGTATTACGAGAAGGGCTGGCCCTTCATCCTGGTGGAAGCCGCCACCGAGAATGGCGTCGCAAAGCTCGTCCGCGTCCGCGGGGCCACCAGCGCCACCTTGCGGCGGGAGCGGGAGTTGCGCGCCATCGGCCGGGCCTTCACCTACCCGGTGCTGACCATCTGGCGAAACCGCGGGCTGATCCGGGTGATGGTGCGGCGCGACATTCTGGGCCGCTACCGCGGCTCCTTCGGCGGATCGTTCTGGACCGCCATCAACCCGCTGCTCCTGATGCTCACGTATTTCTTCGTTTTCGGAATCGTGCTGCACCGCGCGGGTGAGAGCCGCTCGCAATTCGCCATGTATTTCCTGTCCGGAATGCTGCCGTGGCTGGCCTTCAGCGAAGCCGCCGGCCGCTCGCCGACGGTGATGCTGGAGCACCGCAATTTCGTCAAGAAGCTGGTATTCGCGGTGGAGACCGTGCCCGTGAACCTGGTGATCTCGGGGCTGATCACGGAGATGTTCGCGGTGGTGCTCTACAGCCTTTTCCTGCTGGCCGTGCGGCATGGACTGCCACCCTCGGTGCTGTGGCTGCCGGCATTGCTGGTGCCGCAGTTGTTGTTCACCGCGGGGGTGAGCTGGTTTCTGGCGGCCCTGGGTGTTTTCGTGCGCGACCTGGGACAAATCATCGGGTATGTCTTGACGCTGTGGTTCTTCATCACCCCGATCTGCTACCCCGAAACCTCTCTGGGGCCATCTGCTACTCTAGTGCTATCCAAGAATCCGATCTACGTGCTGGTGCGCGGCTACCGGGCGATCTTCCTGGACAATCACGCGCCGGCGTGGGGAGCGTTGTGGAAGCTGTGGCTGCTGTCGGCCGTGGTCTTCGTGCTGGGCCACGCCTGGTTCTACAAGCTGCGGAAGTCGTTCGCCGACATCATCTGACCGATGCGTCCACTGCTGCATAAGATCGCCGCCGCGCTGGCGGCATACGGTCCCTGGGGAATCTTCTTTCTGGCGGCCATCGATTCGCTGGGCGTCCCGCTTCCTGCTGCGCTCGATCTGCTGGTGGTCGGAGTGGCGGCAACCAAAGCAAACTCGCCTCAGCACGCATACTTCACCGCGTTGATGGCCATACTCGGTTCGCTCGGCGGGAACATTGCGCTGTTTCAGGCGGCGCGCCATGGACGGCGGCTGTTCAGCAAGAGCGAACTCTCGCCGGGCAAGAGCCGGAGATTCGAGACGTGGTTCTATCGTTACGGCCTGCTCACCGTTTTCATCCCGGCCGTAACGCCCGTGGTTCCGCTTCCGCTCAAGGTGTTCGTGATTTCCGCGGGCGCGCTGCGCACTCCGTTCGGCAGATTCCTGGCGGTCATTCTGCTGGCCCGCGCGATTCGATATTTCGGCCTGGCCTGGCTGGGCATCCAACTGGGCGAGGACGCGCAAGGCTTCCTGCAACGGAACGGCTGGACGCTGGCCGGAGCCGCTCTGGGGTTGGCGTTGGTGCTGGTTTTCCTAATTCGCTTGAACGATCGGCGGCGGCAGGTTTCGTAGATGTCACCCAGCCGCGAGGCTGGCCAACTTGTTGAGCCCGTCGATGTAGGCCTTGGCGCTGGCCTCGATTACGTCCGTGGAAGCCCCTCGCCCGACGACCTTCCGGCCGCCCTCTTCGAGTTGCACAGTGACCTCGCCCATCGCCTCGGTGCCGCTGGTCACGGCCTGAATCTCGTATTTCACCAGCCTGGCGGAAGTCTTGGTTACCGCCGAAATGGCTTTGCACACGGCGTCCACGGGACCGTCTCCGATGGCGGCGCCCTCGCGCATTTCCTCTTTGATGTGGAGCCGCACGGTGGCCGTGGGAATGGCCGACGTTCCGCTGTAGATGTGCAGATAGTCGAGCTGGTAGGTTGCCGGCAGCGGATGGAGCTCGTCCCGGACAATGGCGACGAGGTCCTCGTCGAACACCTCCTGCTTCTTGTCGGCCACCGCCAGGAACCGCTGGTAGGCCTGGTTGATCTCCTGCTGCGAGAGCGCGTATCCGAGTTTCTTGAGGCGGTCGCGGAGCCCATGCCGCCCCGTACGCGCGGTCAGGACGACCCGGCTCTCCATGATGCCGACATCCTCGGGACGCATGATCTCGTAGGTCAGCCGCTCTTTGAGGAATCCATCGACGTGAATCCCCGAGCTGTGCGAAAAAGCGTTCCCTCCCACCACTGCCTTGTTGGGAGGCACCCGGATCCCGAGCAAGTCGGAGACCAGGCGGCTGGTGCGGTACAACTCGGTCGCTACCACGCCGGTGTGGACCTGGAAATAGTCGGCGCGCGTGCGGATCGCCATGACCACCTCTTCGAGCGCGGCGTTGCCCGCCCGTTCGCCGATTCCGTTGATGGTGCCCTCCACCTGGCGCGCTCCGTTCAGAACGCCGGCCAGGGTATTGGACACGGCCATTCCGAGATCGTCGTGACAATGTACGCTGACGGTCGCGCGATCGATATTCGGCACGCGCTCGCGGATGGTCTTGATGAGGCAGCCATATTGTTCGGGCACGGTGTAGCCGGTGGTATCGGGAATATTGACCACGGTGGCGCCGGCGTCGATGACCGCGTGCAGCATCTCGAAGAGGTATTCGGGATCGGAACGGCCGGCGTCCTCCGCATAGAACTCGACATCGTCGGCGTGCTGCCTGGCCAGCTTGACGGCATCCACGGCCATCTCGAGGATCTTGACCTTCTTCTCGGCCAGGGTCTTGCCGTATCGTTCGTCCTGAAATTTTCCAGCGATGTGAATGTCCGATGCGCCGATCCCGGTGTGGATGCGCGGCCGGTGGGCCTTGGCCAAGGCTTTGCCGCAAGCTTCGATATCGCCGGGCACGGCGCGCGAAAGGGCGCAGATGACTGGGCCCGCGACTTCCCGGGAGATGAGCTGGACGGCTTCGAAATCCTCGGGCGAAGACGCCGGGTAGCCGGCCTCGATCACGTCCACGCGCAACTGCGCCAACTGGTGCGCGATGACGATCTTGTCGCGGCTTCCCAAGCGGGTGCCCGCGGCCTGCTCGCCGTCTCTCAGGGTGGTGTCGAATACGAAAACCTGTGGGGACAATGCTTGTTGAGACATGGACTCGTTACTCCTTGTGCAGCCCGACCGCCTGCAGAATCCGCCGCACCTTCTTGGGCGACATCGAAAGCTTCTCGGCGACCCGCGACACCTTCCGCCCTTCCCGCTCCCAGACCTTGGGAATCACCAGGCGCGCGAACTCTTCGGTCAACTGCTGGAAGGTGCGGTCACCCACGGCTCCGGCGCTCCAGGCGCGCAGCGTGGGATCGACGGACCGGGCGTGCAGCACCCTGGTTTTGAGCGTTTCCAGGTCGTCCCAAACGTACTGCCGTTCCAATCCCTCCGGCTGCAACAGGGCCATGGCCTCTTCGCAGCAGCGGCGCGCAGCCTCCAGGTCGGCATTGGGCTCGGCCGCCAGCGTCAAACCCTGCCAGACATAGGCGCGAGCCAGCAGCCGGTGGTTTTGAGTGTGACCCGCGTAATCCACGGCTTCGCGGGCGAATGTCTCGGCGGCTTCGTGATGGCGCACCGGATCCCCGACCTGTTCCTCCAGCGCCGCGTTCTCCATGATGCACTGGAGAGTGCGGGCGCGCGCCATGATGATGTGGTCGCTCTTCTCGTCGCCGTGGCGGAAGGCTTCCGCAGCCTCGAGTGCCGCGCATTCCAGATCGCCGGAATCCAGGTGAAGAAACCCGCTGTTGATGTGCACGCCGGCGATCCCGCGGTGATTCCGATGCCCCGCATAGATCGCCATAGACTCTTCGAGATGGGCGCGGGCTTCGCCGCGGATGCGCTCGATCTGCAGGCGCTGTTCGCGGCTGAGGCCGGGGCTGGGAACAGCCTCGTCCCTGGCGGAGCGGCGCGAGGCCGATACCTGGTCGAACTCCCGCTGGATCTGAAGGGCCAGCAATCGCTTCACGAAGCCCAGGTTCAGCAGCGCCCGCGCCAGTTGCAGTTGGCCTCTTCCGCCCAGCCGGTACTCGGCGATGGCCCGCTCAAAACATTCGAGTGCCCTTTCGTATCGGCCCTGGCGGCGCGCAATGCGCCCGTAGGCCGACTGAACGTTGCCGCGGCTTAAGTAGTCGTCGGTGTGGCTAAGGGCTTCCTCGGCGCGGCGCAGGATGGCCACCGCTTCGTGCAGCTTTCCTTTCTGGAATGCCAGCCAGCTCTTGGCGGACTGCATGACGGCCGCCATCTGGATATAGCCGCAGGACAAGGCCAACTCTTCGCCGCGCTCGGTGTAATTCAGAGCGTCGTCGTAGCGGCCCATTTTCCGCAGGCAGCGACCGGCCCAGAAGTTGGCGATGGCCAGGAGTTCGGTGTCGTTCACTTCCTGGTCGAGAGACTGTACGAACTGGAAATGCGCGGTAGCCTGCTCGAATTCCTCCCGCGACATGGCGAGCACACCCTCGGCCATCCGCAGATGCAGATAGTCGAGGAGTGGCAACGCCGATCGGGTGGCCGGCGGGAATTTCGCCAACAGCCGGCCCAGCAGTTCCGGGGAGTCGAAGCCGGCATCGACCCATTGAGCCACCAGCCCGAGCAGCACGCCGGAACTATGGGATTCGGGGAGGAGAGCTTCGATGGCCGGGCGGACGCGATCGAGTCTCCGAATGCCCTGCTCGATCCGGCGGTACCCCAGATCGTCGCGCAACGGCGTGAGCAGGGCCGCGATTTCGCTTTCGGGGCCCATGACCGAAGTATGCGGCCTGGCGAGCGGCATGTAAAGCAGGCACGTCATGTGGTCAGCCTGGGTAAGGGCTCCGTGGGCGGGATCGGGGTTATGGGGGTTCGGCACGGGAGCTGTTTTGGCGTGCTGGAGGGCGTTTTGACGAAACGAAACCAATTTCGCGGTTTGGGCAACAGTTTCAGTGGTTTGTTATGTGGAAAACATGTGGAAAACCAAGCGTGCCGGGCT
>Ga0116223_10004548_pt1 | contig 11996 bp, 14 predicted proteins | sample Sb_taG_3_FD_90092 | JGI IMG/M metagenome (GOLD analysis project Ga0116223, IMG submission 90092) | Peat soil microbial communities from Weissenstadt, Germany - Sb_50d_a_PC metaG | ecosystem: Environmental > Terrestrial > Soil > Wetlands > Peat | place: Germany: Weissenstadt | collected 2010-09-21 | reverse complement strand
TGCCAGCGATAAATTGCGCGCCGCGACTCTACATCCAAGGCTTGGCGCAATTGTTGAATCCGTGCCTGGCGCGCGGAATCGGTGAGAGTCTCTACTCTGTTTGGCGGTGGCGGCGTCTGCTCTGCGCGCGCGGCCTGGGAAACGCCAGGGAGAATCGCAACCAGGACCACCAATGCGCCGAACAGCCTGCTGCCAGCCGTGGTGGATGCAATCATCTGAGCCTTCTTCTGTTGCTCGCGTGGCAGGCTCGCCAGCAAGCCGCGCAAGTCGTCGCCTTCGCGCCTCGATCGCAAATGCTGATAAACAACGACGAACGAACACTTGACGATGGGATCAAGTGCCAGCCATGCGCCCACGAACAACGAAAGCCAGAACGCGGAACTGCGGAGCAGCGCGAATATCCCTACTGGCGTAGACAGGAGGGTATTTACGCCAAGAATCGAGTGCACAAGCTGCGGGACCAGCATCGCAATGATCAGACTATTCAGCCACACGGCGATCCAGAAAGGAAAGAGCATCAAGAATAGGAGCACGCTGCTGCCGAACCATTGACTCGCGATTGCCAGGCAGCCGCGCATGGAGTGCCTTTCGGCGCCGTCCTCCCGCGCCTCAAGACTGGCAAATTGGCATGCGCTGTAAAACCACGGCGCCCCGGCAAAGGTTAGCAGCGCGGCTAACGCACCGGCACTTAGGGTGATCTTCCACGCAAGCAGACGCCCCACGGCTGCCGCTTGCGCGGTTGCTCCTACCGGTTTCAATGTGGGCGCGCCAAACGCTCGCTCGCGAACGCGTTGCATGTAACTGGCGACCATGCACACGCGCAGAAGATAGCCTGCGGCGAGTAATGCCGCCTCCATCAGCACAACGCCATCGGATAGCCGTATCTGGCCATTTAGCACCCACATCGGAACAAAACAAAAGACGAGAGGCGCGCTGCCTGCGTAATAACGCCACGCCTCCCGCACAAACGTCGACCGGAACAGTGCGAATCCGCGTTCCAGTGCTTCGAGCGAGTTCAGCCGGTTCCGGCGACCGCGCGCAGGCAGCACGCGTGCCTGTAGCGAGGGGGCCGGAGCCAGCGCGGCTTCACTCATTGTTTTGCTCGGGCAGCCGGTCACCGGCGACTCGGCCGAGATTCAGATGCTCCTCCGGCGTATTCACTCGCCACCGCAGCATCGCGAAGAAGAGCGCCATGAGCGAGGCAAGCGCGGTAAGTCCAGCGAGGACCTGCCGGAAGCGGCGCGTCCGTGACAGCTTTGGTGCGGGCGGACGCGCCATCCGGCGCAGACACGGCGGACAGGCGAGTTTGCCCTCTTCGTCCGTTACGCATTCACGGCAGAATGTTCCTCCGCAATGTGGACACCGCGCTGCCGCTTCACGTAGCGGATGAAACAAGCAGCGAGCATGGCGCAGACTCGTCGTGGGCGCGGCTGGCGTGTCAGAAGCCATTCGTCTGTGAGGCATCCGCGATGGAAGGGGCCGCAGACGCTGCTTCGAAGTTCGTTTGGACGGAGACCCCAGCCGGTTGCAGGCTGGGTATGAGAACGGCCGGTTGCATGGTGACGTCGCGAGAGGCGCGAACCGCCGCGTCGATTGCTTTAAGGACCTTGCGAGCGCGACGTGTTCGCTTCACCAACGGAAGGTCGACGCTTACTCCCGTGGTGCGAACACGCGACCCCGCCGTCGGCCCGAGCGCCAGTTCCAGCACTACCCATGCGAGACCGATACCAGTGAAAATCGCGCCGGAGATGGAATTCACCCACTGCCACAAGGAAGCGCCCAGAGCTGCAAACAACACCCCTGGAATAATCAGGCGGAACCGCCACGAACGACTGGGCCAGACCACAATGCATTCCAAGTCGCGCAAATAAAACCGGCGGTACTCGACCACGTACATCATGCGCTTCGCGGCAAGCAAACAGTCCTTACTGAGATACCACTTCGTCCCACCGGTGATGCTACTAACACGCGATATTTTCTGGAAAGCACTTTTCAATCAATGCCTCCCCGCCGTCCAACGTGCGAAGAACGGGATGGCGAATAACAGGGGAAGCCAGACGAACCCCGCGTAAGCCGCCCAGAAACGCCACCCAGATCGAGCAATCAAATACAATCGCGGCGCCTTCCGATACTTCACGTGCAACACGATCACGGTCGGGATCGCGGCTACAATTACGGGCCAAAAGAGAATCCAACCCCACCCGACTGTCAACGCAATGGAATCATAGAGCACCTCGCGATACCGCCATTCCGCCTTGCTAGCCTCCGCACCGGAATCGGCGCGCCCGCGCTCAAAGCATGTGGGGCAAACGTGCTCCGCTCCCAACTGCAAATCACACAGCGCGCACACGAATCGGCCGCACCGTTGGCAGCAAGCCTGAAACGCCTTGTCCGGATGAAAAAAGCATGTCGCTTGGTCCGAAAGCGCGGTCGCTGCATTGTTGTTCTGGCGAACCATCGGCCAGACGCGGATCTGCAGCCACTTCTGGCAGTAGGGACAACTTTGCCATCCTGAATCAGCCGGTATGTCCACTGAACAGTGAGGACAGGTTAGTGCCGCAGGTCCAATAGGCGATGACGTCGGGTCATCGCTTGCTGAAGAGCCCGTCGGGCCGGAGCCGGTAGTGCAGGGATTGATACTAAGGTTCACGCTACGCTCTGTTTATATATCACCCTCGTGTCACACACCCGGTCATGCAAGGCTCGCTTCTCGTCGTCCACCCCCAACATGATCGCGCTAACCAGCATGAGAACGGAATTTATGTAGGGAATGCCGCTGGTAACAACATTCCACATGAAGAAGCGCCCAAAGCATACGCCCCAACTCAAGCTGCTGCCGTCGGATCGGACGACCTTTAGCCCGCAGGCTATCTTTCCGAGAGTTCCACTGCGATACTTGAGCATCAGAATCTCGTAGCACCCTCCTGCGAGGAAAGAAACTACAAAGAAAGTAAGAAAGCCGAAGGCTGCAAACGCCGGGTTGGGTGCGATGGGTGCCTGACCCCTCGCCCGGATTAGATTTGGTATCAGCACAGCGGCAAAGATCACGATGGGCACAATGAAAATAAGGCCATCAATCATCCGCGCGCCGAAACGGATCCAGAATCCAGCATAGCGCCAGGCAAGTGGCGATGCCCCAGCGGCGCCGCTCGCCATCACCCGGCTCAGAAATGCCGGCTTGCAATCGGCACACACCCAGTTCCCGGCGATATGCACCAAGTCAGACTGCGCGAGCGCCCGTCCGCATTGGGAACACGCCAAAACTGTTTGGACCGGGGCTTCTTGACTCATTGGGTATCCTCCCTCGTGTGCAAAGTCGCACTAAGCCTAGCGCAAGTGGCTCCCCGCGCCAAGTACTACTATCTAGCCCCGAATCCTTCCCTGTGCACCAGAGTGCCAGCGTGTGCGAATTGGAATAGCAGCCTGTCTTAGAAACAGGTGTTTGAGAGTTCGAATCTCTCCGCTGGCACCAGAATTCTTATTGTCGAATTCGTGCAGGGCGAACGACTGCAGCCCGCCCAGCACGATTTCAGTTGATCCACGCTGTCTGCTCCAGCGCACGGATGTATTCGATGACTGCCTCGCTCCAACCATCGATGTGCATCCATTTGCCGTAGCCGACGCCGTTCTTGTAGCTGGCCACGTTGATCAGGTAACTCTTGCCGCTGGGCGCGGGTACCTTGTCGTGTGCCTGCTCGTCGGTGATCACGATCAGGCGGTCGCACTTCTCGTTGCGGTTTAGCTTCTCAACCGCATTCCCAAGCTGAGTGCTGTTGTGGCGCTGGGAAGCGTCAATGGCGTCGCGCAGGGCGAAGCCGCGCCGTGCCGGCACCTCAACCAGGTTGTCAGAGAAGCTGTACACCGCAACCTTCTCCGCGATCTCGCGCAGTAGCACGGCCAAACCGTAAGCTGCGTCAGTGCGCTGCATGTCGGAGCGGCGAGACAGCGGCGCAGTCATTGAGCCGGAGACATCTACCAGGACGATGGTCTTGCCCGGCAGCTTTTCCGTTTCAGCAACGCACTTGAGCATCGCACGCTCAAGCGCCTCCTCCCACTGCGGAGCGTAACGAGCTGCGGCCAGGAAGCGGAACGGCAGCACGCGTGCCGTGCTCATCGAACCGAGCGCGGAAAGCACGAGTGACTCGTCGATGCCGACCTCGCGCATGTTGCGCAAGTTGCGAAGAAGCGCGAGTGCGCCCAGCTTCTGTTCGCGAAGCAGGCGCTCCCAAGCCTCGCGTTTGTCAGCGCCCGAGCTGAGGGCAACTTCCCACGTGTCTGGTGTCGTCAGGCTTCCCGAGACCAGCCTCTTCCAAACGTCGGCCTGCGCCTGATCGCGAGGCTTGGCATGGCAGAGGAAGAGCACGTCCCGCAGCTTGATCGGCCCGCCGCGCTCGTACTTGGCAAGCTGATACTCATCAAACTTCGGGAACGCTGCCGCCAGACCCTTCTTCACCTGACCGGAAAGCGGCACACGCCCGTCCTTCCAGTAAATGGCGACGAACTCTGCGAGTTCGTCGGCACGCTGGATGATTTGGGTAAGCGTCTCCGACACCACAACGCGATGCGTCTTGTGGCGGGCCATTTCGCGGACGAGCAGAAGCGGCGCATGACGCAGCTTCATGCGCTCGCGTCCTTCGATGGCAAGCGCAGCCACCTTCTCGGCCGCGACCTTGGGAACGAGTTCGGCAATGCGGCCGGCGATCTCAACTCCGTCCTCATAAAACTGACTTTCCCAAAGCAGGCACGCCAGCACCGAGCGGCGCAGCTGCAGTTCCGGAGAAATGTTTCGCGCCGGAGCGCCCTCGTGCGTGCGCGCTCCAAAGTTGAGATTCAGCAGATTCAGTCGGGCCATTCGTGGCCTCCTTTCAAACTCGCAGCTCTTACCGATTCGTTATTCGGTGTAGCAGTCAGCAAATGGGCACTTGGCAAATGCGGCCAAGGTGCGACTTGGTTGACAATTCGCCGGGGAATAAGTCGACGACGGTATTTGTTCCGATGCTCTACCACTGAGCTACATGGCCCGAAGCCATGGCAGGAATCGAACCTGCGACTTTCGGAGTCCGAAGGAACCCTCGTCTTCACCACCGGCGAAGCTCATGCAAGGATCCCGTGACTTGCCGCCACTCGATCCGAGCCTTCGTCTCGCCGCTCGAACGACTTCACCTCCAAGGCAAGAAGCAGGCCTTGAAATTCAGCCATCGTTTCCGCGGACCCCGAGGCCTCTACAAATTCCCACGCCGCGGCTTCCGAAGACTCCGGGAAGAACCTGCGATACAGCTCTACCTTTTGGCGATCGCTCGCTTTTCCCAGGTAAAGCTTGTAGTCAATTCTTCCCGGACGCAGAAGGGCTAGGTCCAGTTTTTCAACATGGTTCGTCGTCATCACAAACAGGACGCCATTGGGCGCAGCAAAACCATCCAGCACATTCAGCAACCCGGAGAGCGTGACGCCATTCTGGTTCGGAGCAACCTCTTTTGCGCCGAGCGTCGCGCCACCATTTTGCCCAGTGCCCGAATTTGATTCGATCCGCGATTGACTGCTCTTCATGCAATCAATGTCCTCAAACAGCAAGACTGAATTCGCCGGAACGTTGTTGACCGCACTCATCAAACTGCGATCGTTGAAATCCGCCAGATTGATGATGTAGATCGATAGGCCGAAGTGCGCAGCCAGTGCGGAGACCAGAGAGGTCTTCCCTGTTCCCGGCGGCCCGTAAAGCAAATAGCCACGATGGTAAGGAACTCCCAAGCGCTCATACCGTTGCTTCGATCTCCGGAATTGCATCATGTCTCGCAGCATGTGGTCTTTTTCTCCCGGTTCCAGAACCACTGATTCGAGCAGGCGCGGCGAATACCCTTCCACGTAATCCCAACCGTCGTTGTACGCATACAAATACGACTGCACGCCCTGTCTCTTGAGATGACACTTCACAACGTCGTCCACGAACTGTTGGAGGAAGAACCGTCTTCTACCCATCGTTCGGAACGTGAGCGACTCGATTCGCCTGCCACTCCGTTCGTGAGTGTTTTCGGTGCGCGAGAACCATACCTCAAAAGGTCTGCCGCCGTACCAGAACCAATGTTTTCCTGGCGCCGGAATCATGGCGATCCGCTCATTGCGAAGCGAAGCGGTCGTGAGCCTTGACACGAGCTGCGCCCCGGCCATCCTGCTCTGCTGTGGGGATCTGTAGGAGCCTAAAGAACGGTTAGTGCGTCGGGCCCTGTGCTCGAGCAACCTGGCTTAGCACTCTGTCCGCCGCATTCACGCCCCGATATTGCGCTTCCTCGAAGATAGAGAAGCCGCTGAGATCCGAATTGGCGAATAGAATTCGTCCGTGTGCTTTGGCAAGATTGCGACGTTCGGCGGAAAAGATTGCTCCGACCTTGGGGCGGGCCATAGCGTGTCCCATGCGCATAATATCTATGCGCGACACGCACTTCCGGATGTCATGATGCACGCGTTCGAGGTCGTGAAGAATCGCTTCCTTCCAGTAGTTCCAATCCTTGTTCAACAGCAACTGCCGATTCTCCGATGGCAGTCCATCGGCCAAAGCCCAATAGAAAGTCCAGACTGTGCGTTCCACGTGAGAGCGGACACTCTGATGAGTCGCATCTACGTAGCCGAGTGTCGGGGATTCCATGAAGACGTTGTCCCATGTAGGGTCAGTACCATAAGAGTCGGGGAACTGTTCGAGTGTGAGATTGGCAGTCAGCCACGGCGAATATTCGAAATCATGCAGTGGAGCCATGCCCTCCACCAAGTACGACGCTAGAAAGGTAGGCGCTGCGAAGATTATAAATTCTGTCTGGTATTCGGTGTCTCCAGCCAGAACGCTGAACCCCTTTCCCCGTCGCGAGATTTTGTGCACCATTCGGTTGGCGTAGTTCCCTTCGACTACCTGCTCGCTACGTGCGAAGGACCAGAACAAAATCATCATCACGAAAAGAACCACCATGAACCCGCCAAACGCAACCCATATCGCAGTAGTCTCCGCGCTGAGGGGAGACGGCTGGTTTTCGTAAACACCGATGCGCTCTGGGGGCTCTCCTTGGAGACCGAAAGCCTTCCAGATGTCGCGGCCCGAAATGTACTCACCCATGGACCAAGTAACCTCTTTGCCGGTCCGTTCGCTCGAAATCACGCGGGGTGGAGAAACGTAATCCGACACATCTGAGGATTCGCCTACTCGGACCTGCCATGGGAACTCCCCAAGCACAAAACTCGTCCCGGCCTTTGCGGTTTGAAAGTGCTTGTAAGTTTCTCCGAGGTAGCTCACGGTCGCTGGGCTGACATCGTTATTCACGGTTGGCAAGGACCGCAAAATGCTGGTGTCGTTCCAGTGACCGTTGTATTCCGTTAGGTAGCGAAATCCTTTGTATGGGTTGAAGAGAACGTATTCGTGCCAACTGTACGGGATTCCATCGACATGGATGGTTCGACGCTGGAAACCAACCGCCTCGTAGTCTGTTCCTCGAATCTTCCCCCTCGTGCCTAGCGGAATCAGCGGCGGATCTTCGTCTACAGCGGCCGTGAACTTCTGCAGAATCGTCAGCCGTGGATCCTGCGCGTCCAGAATGGAATGGCAATGATCGCAAACGACCGTCACAGCTTGGCTGAGAGATCGGAGCGTAAGCGCAGCGCCGCACCCTGGGCAATTGAGCGACCTCACTTGCGGTTTACCGGGCGGATTGGGGCCGCTTGTGCTCATGACCATCCTTCGAAGTTTCGCAAGTTCTTGAAATTCAATTCGTCAAACTCAACTGCCTTCCCCAAATACAAGGCAGGGTTCTCGTCGCTGTAATCAATCGTGGCAAACTTTCCGCTTGTCGCCATTAAGTCGACGAAGACCACATCGTCTTTGTCCCAGTACTGAAACGGTAATTCTCCTTCAACCCCGCTATAGTGCGCTTTCGTGACCGTGGTTACGGTGTAATCGTCGCTGTCCCAGGTGTAGCGCTGGCCGACCTTGCACTCAGATGGCAACTTCCGACCCTGCGCCGCGAAGGTCACCACATACTCATCCTGCGCGTCGGAGAGCCACGCACTGCAGTTGTTCATCACCAGATGCCACTCGTTCCAATTCCCCTGATCGTATTCGTAAATAATTCGGCCAACCGCCACGAAGGCCTGGCGGTTGTAAACGCCCTCCGTGCCAATCTGGACGGGAGAACTGTTCGGCGGCAGGTCCGCAACTTGGCCGACTTTCTTTAAGTCGATATCAGTTCGGACGAGGATGGATTTGCAGTATTCGCAAACGGTCTGAACGCTGCTAGACCAGCGAAACGTAATCTTGGCGCCGCAGTTTGGGCAGTTCGCGGTAGGCTGAGTCATCCGTTCTGACTCTCTTGCGAAATTTTGCTAGCCACACTGGCGGGCTCAAACATGATTGCATCCGCCGGGCCGTAGGGCCTTGTCACAGTCCGTACGGTCACGGAGGTAGCCCCAAAACCCCGTGTCAACTCACCCTCAAAATCCCACTTTTCTCGAGGAACACAGCAAAACAGATTGAGACAAAGGGAGCCGAATTCAGGAAAGGTATGACACGCAAGATGCGATTCTGCCAATAGACAAAGGCCGGTGATTCCGCCAGCGTTGGGGAACTCATGCCACTGCGTTACTCCCACCGGCCTGAGGCGAAGGCCGGAGATAATCCGCTCAAATAATTCGCGGAGAAGCGCACCGCTTCGAAGCGATTCGGCAGAGCACCCGTGGGCGTCAACGACCCATTCGATTCCATTCATATGTCGCATGCACCTACTGCTGAGCGTGTCCGCACTCAGAGCAGAATTTGCTGAGTTTTGGAATTGGCTTCCCACAGTTGAGGCAAAACTTCGTATCTGCCCCGGTTCCGGTCCCGGCTGTTGGGCCCGCCACAGGCGCGCCTCCGGATTCTCCACTTGCGGGCCCGGCTTTCTTCAGGGCATCAATCATCGCCTGCCCCATCGCTACGCCCGCGCCAAGTCCAGCGCCTACTCCAGCAGCGCCGCCACCTTCGTTCGCCGCCGCAATCGGAATGGCCTGTGCAACTTCGTACTGCGTATACCGCCCCATATCGCCGACCATATTCATGTTGATTCGTTGATCAAGGACCTTCTGAAGCTCGTCTGGGAGCGACAAATTCTCGACGACGAAACTGTCGAGCGATAGCCCGAATTCGGCAAATCCCGGTTTGAGCTGCGCGACAATTTTCTCGGAGAGCGCCACCTGATTCGCCGCCATATCCAGGAAGGGAACGTTGCTGCCGGCAAACGTATCCGTAATGCGTCCGACAATTGTATTGCTCAACTGTCCTTCGAGGTCTGCGACGAGATAGGTATCACGGGTGCCGCTAACCTTCGAATAAAACACTTTAGGCTCGCTGATGTGATAGGTGTAGATCCCGAATGCGCGCAGGCGTACTGCGCCAAACTCCTTGTCACGAATCGTGATGGGGTTGGGCGTCCCCCAATGTTGGTTAGTCTGAATTCGAGTCGAGAAGAAGTACACATCCGACTTGAACGGAGACTGGAAGGCTTTGTCCCAGTTCTGGAGGTAGGTCAGGATCGGCAACGTATGAGTATTAAGCGTGTACAGGCCCGGCGAAAACGCATCGGCGACTTTGCCCCCGTTCACAAACAACGCCATCTGGGAGTCCCGAACCGTAAGCTTGCCGCCATTCTGGATCTCCCGATCCTGCATCGGATAGCGGTAAGCAAGAATTCCATCGCCGGGTTCAACCCAATCAATAACGTCAATGAACTGCTTGGACAGAAAATCTCGAAGGCTCATGGGTGCGCTCGTTTCGTAGCCATGCTTTGGGCTTCAGGAATTCGCTGAAAAAGGATGCTACGGGCTGCACTGGTCTCTGTCAACAACGGCACATTGCACCTCGGTCGGCCCATATTGCAGATCGCAAATGGCGCGCAGTCAGCAACTTACCTCAGTACCCTAGAACATTTCGCTAAGTCTTTCGCAAGAACCGATCCGTGTCGGTAGCAGGCGCAAAAATATTTTCGATATCTTTTTCCTGCTACATGTTCCTTACATACATAGAGGGAAAAATCTCCCGACGAAATCAACGGAGCCGTCTCGCAAAAGAGGCGGTCGGTCGAGTGCGGCCATTGCTCTGTTCCCGTGGATTCCCGACACAGGCCCGCGCCGAATGGGGCAATGGCTGTTCACGGGCCCCCAGGAAGCTCCCCTTATGCACGGCATCAGCGAATCGATGGCGGGCCGCGCTGCCATCCTTCAACTCCTGCCGTTCAGTCTCGCGGAAACCGAGAAAGTGAACCTGTTACACGGAGGATTCCCAGAGGTGCTCGCCCGGCCCAAGTCAAGCCGAGGATTGGTGAGGGCGTTCATTTCGCCTCCGCTGCCCCAATCCCCACTGACTAGATTCTGTTCATGGGAGGTTTTCTGTCTTCCTGCCATCGAGTCGAACGGGTCTGGGACGCAAAGCGAACAGAGTCGAACCCGGTTCGACAACGTGCGAATCCACAAAAGAAGCACTTCAATCGTAACAGGACACTATCTTGCCGGGATGGATATTATGTCCCTCCGCGTCTGGTCGTGGGTGATGCGCTCTTCGATCTTAGACAAGAACTTCGGTGTGAGGCCCTTTACCATTTGCCGGATCCCAGGCCTAAACTCGTGGAAAACGTTGATCCCCGCGTCGCCTCCAATCGTCGAACCAAAATTGTTGAATGTCTCTGAAGCGGATCGTGCCTGATAGGGACGGTAAGCAGCGTGCATAGCGACCGAAGACAGCACACCGAGGAAGTAGCGAGTGTTCAGCCTCCCCTTTCCGGAGTCGTCACGCGTGACCAAAACGCGCGAAGCTGCGTAGGAAGCCCGGCCCACAAAGCTGTCGCTGGTCGAAGCGTAATAACGTGTGTCCTGCTTGAGCAGGGGCGGATACAGGTACTTACCAAGAAAAGCGCTGGACTCTTCTTGAATAAACGCCACTTGATAAGGAACTGTTGAGCTGCGCTGCGGTCCGGGAATGAAGGGTCCCAGTTTTGTCTCATGCATTACGCCAACGCCAAGCGCGCCAAGTGTCGAAGCCGGCCCTGCTGCATTGACGAACGTGAAGAATCCTTCCACGTGTGTTGGAGGCTGTACCGTCGACGGAGCATCCGGAAGCGATCCCGCCGCACCCATCTCCTGGCGCTGCACTTCGGGTGGGTTTGAGCCGTCAAACTGCAATCCCTGAAGCCAGTCGGCTGAAGGAGGTTTCTGGCACAATGCCCCGCAAGCGGCCAATAGAACGAAAGAAATGACGCGGATTGGTGCCGTTCGCTTCACCACAGCTCCCTCCCGCAAACCGGCAAGCGACTTTCCGACTCCTCGGCGATTCGGCTGGAAGCACACTTTGACGCTAGCACTTCGCATGGCACTGGTCTGAGCAAGAGTGCTCACTCCAGGAGGCGCGGGGTCCTGAACTCATGTGTGGTTGTTGCAGGAACCTCAGCATTGAACACGGGGCAACTTGGAACGATTCGGCGTGTTAGCAGACAGTACCGGAAACCCTTCTCACGATAGACATCTTCGCCCGGTGACAAGCAAGAGCCAGAGTCCCTTATGCTCCCGCCGCGCTGCCCTGGCTCTGTTCGTCCGAACGTGGTGAGCGCCGGAGCGCGCTTTTCGACGATCGGCACCAGCCGTTCCGGCAGTTCCTCTTCATCACGTATTCATCCACCAACCACAGGATTCGCTCGGGCATCTCGGAGTACGATGACAGCAGGATGATCGGCAGGTCGGGAAACCGTTGTTTGATATGGGAGGCTACGGCTTCCGCGTCCATGCCTTCCAGTTTGTAGTCCAGTAGAACGGCGACCACCGAGACTTCCTCCAACATCTTCATCGCGGCGTGGCCGCTCGACGCGATCCTGACGCAATAACCATGAGATTCCAGAGTCGCTTTGCGAAGCTCCAAAGCTTGCGGAAGGTCATCGACGCACAACACAGTGGGGGATTCCATGGCCACATTCTCCTCTGGATGGTTACACGCCAGAAAG